>Ga0206117_100616_pt1 | contig 31162 bp, 23 predicted proteins | sample 3A5Ametagenome_FD_177997 | JGI IMG/M metagenome (GOLD analysis project Ga0206117, IMG submission 177997) | Enriched microbial communities from leaf-cutter ant dump, University of Wisconsin, Madison, United States - 3A5A | ecosystem: Environmental > Terrestrial > Nest > Insects nest > Nest dump... | reverse complement strand
GAGCGGCCGATGGACGGGATCGACACCAATGCTGTGTAGAGGTCGATGAAGGTCTCGTCGGGGCTGCCGGCCTCGGCGCGGGCGATGGCCTCCGCCCTGCCCGTCTTCTCGAAGGCGGCGTTGACCTCCCCCACCGTCAGGGTCAGGCGGCGGACCGAGCCGTCGCCGATCAGGGTCTCCCAGTCCTCCACCGCCGTCTTCGACAAATCGACCGATTTGACGATTGCCGGCGCGCTGTCCGGCCCGGCCTTTCCCGCCCCAATTTGCCTCAGGCTCTGCATCACCTTCTTGCCGGAGCGGATGATCGAATCGCCGATGACCATCACCGTCACCGTGGCGCCCGACACGATGTCGACCGGCGGGCTGGCGGCGCTCTGGGTGGCGAGCGTCAGCACGTTCTTGCCGACATAGCCGTCGATGAAGCCATTGATGCGGGCCGGCGGGATGCCGATCAGGACGATGGGCTCGTGATGGTCCATCAGCCGGGCGCCGGTTACCGTGCCGTCCGCCGTCAGCCCGACGACCACGTCGATGGGGCGGCCGGAATAGCCGGTGGTGTTGACGAAGTCGGAGGTCAGATAGGCATGGCCCACCACCGCCTCGCCCTTGTAAACGGGGACGGTGGGGGTGTTCGGGGTGGGCTGGCCGAAGCGGTCGGCGCCGGAGACGAGGTCGGAGGGTTGCAGCTTTGCCAGATAGGGCAGCAGCCGGCCGCTGTCGGCGGCCTCAGCCGTGGCGATGTCCGGGGCGATCCCGGTCAGCAGCAGCAGGAGGGCGACGAGCGCCGATCCCACCCAAAATTGTACGCGCCTGAACCTCACGACGGCCATCCTCCGGCTTTCACCACCTTGCGGCGGCGTCTGCATTGGTGTCTCGGAGGGCATGAAAGCCCCTGGCGGCGGGGGAGTTCTTGACCGCGGTCAAGTGCGCCGGGGGGGCTTTGTGCGAATTGCGCCAGATCAACAACCATTGGGGGAAGGAAAGCGGTGGCCCTGCGCTATTCCTCCGATGGCATACCCCCTCGGGGAAGGGCGCCTCCGCGAAACATTCCCGGCAATTTGCGGTTGGACCTGTCAGCCTGAGATCAAGCAGAAGGCCGCATTCCATGAGCGCAGCCCGACAATCCAGCGCAGCCCGCAATTTCGATGCCTCCAGCCCCGCCGGCCCGCGCCCGCCGGTGGATCGCGGAACCCACCGGCGCGAACTCGCCATGTTCCTGCTGCTGGCGGTGTTCATCTGGCCTGTTCTGTCGGTTGCGGTGGTCGGCGGCTATGGCTTCGTCGTCTGGATGTCGCAGCTGATCCTGGGGCCGCCCGGTCCGCCGCCGGTCTGATGGGGGCGGTTCCATGGCCGAGGATGGCTTAGACAGGGAGCCCGTGAACCGGGACAGGCGGAGCCTTCTGCGCGGGCGGCCGGCGGCCGGGCCGCCGCCCATCCATCCCCCCTGGTCCCGTCCCGATTACTTCACCTCGCTTTGCACCCGCTGCGGTGCCTGTGCCGAGGCCTGTCCCGAGACGATCCTGCGGGCGGGCGACGGCGGCTATCCGGAGGTCGATTTCGCCCGCGGGGAGTGCAGCTTCTGCGGCGCCTGCGCCGAGGCCTGCACCGAACCGATCTTCGACCGGACGATGGCGCCCTGGGGGGCGCCCTGGGCCTTGCGCCCCGCAATAGCACCCTTCTGCCTCGCGGTGCAGCGGGTGGTGTGCCGGAGCTGCCAGGACGTTTGCCCGGAAGGGGCGATCCGCTTTCAGCCGGCGCCGGGCGGGGCCGCCCATGCCCGGATCGACGATGCGGCCTGCACCGGCTGCGGCGCCTGCGTCGCCACCTGCCCGTCCGGGGCCGTCACCCTCACCCACAAGACCGACCCTCACAAGACCGGGAGCTCAGCCCATGCCGCTCGATGACATTACGGGATCGGAGACGGGCGGCGAACGGCATCTCGCCTCGCTGCTGCTGCATGTACGGCCGGAGCGGCAGGCGGCGGTGCGCGCCGTCATTGCGGCCATGCCCGGCACCGAGCTTCACATCGAGCAGTCCGGCAAGATGGTGGTCACCGTCGAGGGGCCGCACGAGGGCTGGATCGCCGACCGGATGACCGCGCTTCACCTGCTGGAGGGCGTGTTCTCCGCCGTCATGGTCTTTCATCACGTCGACCGGGCGAGGGCCGTCGAGACCTGACACCGCCCCGCCCTGCCCAGCCACCCGGTTCCGGACACCAGAAGAAGAGGGGGGAAGCCCATGTTGGACCGTCGCGACTTCATCAAGGCACAGGCGGTGGCCGCCGCCGCGGCTGCCGGGGGCATCGGCCTGCCGGCCGCAGCCCAGAGTTCCCTGGTGGCGGGGGAGGATACCACGCTGAAATGGTCGAAGGCGCCCTGCCGCTTCTGCGGCACCGGCTGCGGCGTGATGGTCGCCACCAAGGACAACCGCGTCGTCGCCACCCATGGCGACATGCAGGCCGAGGTGAACCGCGGGCTGAACTGCGTGAAGGGCTATTTCCTGTCCAAGATCCTCTATGGGCAGGACCGGCTGACCCAGCCGCTGCTGCGCATGCGCGACGGGCAATACCACAAGGAGGGCGAGTTCCAGCCGGTGTCCTGGGACCGCGCCTTCGACGAGATGGCGCGCCAGTGGAAGCGGGTCATCAAGGAGAAGGGGCCCGACGCCGTCGGCATGTTCGGCTCCGGCCAATGGACGATCTGGGAGGGCTATGCGGCCTCCAAGCTGATGCGCGGCGGCTTCCGCACCAACAACCTCGACCCGAATGCCCGCCACTGCATGGCGTCGGCCGCCGTCGCCTTCATCCGCACCTTCGGCATGGATGAGCCGATGGGCTGCTACGACGATTTCGAGAATGCCGACGCCTTCGTCCTTTGGGGCTCCAACATGGCGGAGATGCACCCCATCCTGTGGACCCGCATCACCGACCGCCGGCTGGCCCACAGCCATGTGAAGGTGGCGGTGCTGTCGACCTTCGAGCATCGCAGCTTCGAGCTGGCCGACATCCCGATGATCTTCACGCCGGGCACCGATCTGGCGATCCTGAATTACATCGCCAACCACATCATCCAGACCGGCCAGGTGAACCGGGAGTTCGTCGAAAAACACTGCAACTTCCGGCTCGGCCAGACCGACATCGGCTATGGGCTGCGGCCGGAAAGCGTGCTGGAGGTGCGGGCGGCCAACGCCAAGGACCCCACCGATTCCAAGCCCATCGACTTTGACGCCTTCGCCAGGTTCGTCAGCACCTACACGCTGGATTACACGGCAGAGCTGACCGGCGTGCCGAAGGAGCGGCTGACCGCCCTGGCCGAGCTGTATGCCGACCCGAAGGTGAAGGTGATGTCGCTGTGGACCATGGGGTTCAACCAGCATGTCCGCGGCGTCTGGGCCAACCACATGGTCTACAACATCCACCTGCTGACCGGAAAAATCTCCGAGCCGGGGAACGGCCCCTTTTCGCTGACCGGGCAGCCGTCGGCCTGCGGCACGGCGCGCGAGGTCGGCACCTTCGCCCACCGGCTGCCCGCCGACATGCAGGTGACCAACCCGACCCACCGCGCCCACACCGAGGAGGCGTGGAAGCTGCCCAAGGACCTGCTGCCGGGCAAGATCGGCTATCACGCCGTGCTGATGGACCGCATGCTGAAGGATGGCAAGCTGAACGCCTTCTGGATCATGGTGAACAACAACCTCCAGGCGGCGCCCAACAGCGGCAACGAGACCTATCCCGGTTACCGCAACCCCGACAATTTCATCGTGGTGTCGGACGCCTACCCCACCGTCACCGCGTCCGCCGCCGACCTGATCCTGCCGGCGGCGATGTGGGTGGAGAAGGAGGGCGCCTACGGCAATGCCGAACGCCGCACCCACTTCTGGCACCAGCTGGTCACCGCACCGGGAGAGGCGCGGTCGGATTTGTGGCAGCTGATGGAGTTCTCCAAGCGCTTCACCACCGACGAGGTGTGGCCGGCGGCGGTGCTGGACGCCAACCCGTCCTACCGCGGCAAGACGCTGTTCGACGTGCTGTTCCGCAACGGGACGGTGGACCGCTTCCCGCTGTCGGAGATCGATCCCGATTATGCCAACGACGAATCGCGAGCTTTCGGCTTCTACGTCCAGAAAGGGCTGTTCGAGGAATATGCCGACTTCGGGCGCGGCCACGGTCACGATCTGGCGCCCTTCGACACTTATCATCAGGTGCGCGGTCTGCGCTGGCCGGTGGTGGACGGGAAGGAGACGCGCTGGCGCTACCGCGAGGGCCATGACCCCTTCGTGAAGGCGGGCGAGCAGGTGCGCTTCTATGGCAACCCCGACGGCAAGGCCAATGTCTTCGCCTTCCCCTACGAGCCGCCGGCCGAGGTGCCCGACCGGGAGTTCGATTTGTGGCTGGTCACCGGCAGGGTGCTGGAGCACTGGCACAGCGGGTCGATGACCATGCGGGTGCCGGAGCTCTACAAGGCGATGCCGATGGCGCTGGTCTTCATGCATCCCGACGACGCCAAGGCACGGGGCCTGCGCCGCGGGTCGGAGGTGAAGGTGGTCTCCCGCCGCGGCGAGATGATCACGCGGGTCGAGACGCGCGGACGCAACAAGCCGCCGCGCGGGGTGGTGTTCGTGCCGTGGTTCGACTCCGCCCGGCTGATCAACAAATGCACGCTGGACGCCACGGACCCGATCAGCAAGCAGACCGACTTCAAGAAATGCGCCGCCAAGATCGTGGCCGTGTGAGGGAGGAGTTGAGCCATGCGTCCCCATCACCTCGCCGCGCTGGCGGCCCTGCCCTTCCTCGTGCCGGCGGTGCTCTCGGCTGAAGGCGCGCCGCCGTTGCGGCTGGACTCGCCCTTCCGCCCGCCGGTGAATTTTGTCGAGCAGAACCCTGCCCCGCCGATCCCGCCGGACGTCACCGATGACCGCCGCGTCGCCCGCAACTATCCCGAACAGCCGCCGGTCATCCCGCACAATGTCCGCGACTATCAAATCACGCTGAACAACAACCAATGCCTGACCTGCCACAGCCGCCGCTTCACCGAGGCGGTGCAGGCGCCGATGGTCAGCATCACCCATTACGTCGACCGCGAGGGCCAGACGCTGGGGGCCGTGTCGCCGCGGCGGTATTTCTGCATGCAGTGCCATGTGCCGCAGACCACGGCGCAGCCCATCGTGCCGAACGGCTTCAAGGATCTGGACAGTCTGGTCAGTCGGCCCTCGGACCGGGGGGACCGCCCATGAAGCCGCGCGTCCCGGTGTCGCTGAAGACGGCGTGGCAGACCTTCTCCCGCCCCAGCCGGACCTTCAGCCTGGGCTTCCTGACGCTGGGCGGCTTCATCGCCGGGGTGGTGTTCTGGGGCGGCTTCAACACCGCGCTGGAGGCGACCAACCGGGAGGCCTTCTGCATCGGCTGCCACGAGATGCAGGCCAACCCGTATGAGGAGCTGAAGCAGACCATCCACTTCACCAACCGGTCCGGCGTGCGGGCGACCTGCCCCGACTGCCATGTGCCGCACCAGTGGACCGACAAGATCGCCCGCAAGATGCAAGCGTCGAAGGAGGTCTGGGGCAAGATCTTCGGCACCATCGACACCCGCGACAAGTTCGTCGCGAAACGCCGCGAGCTGGCCGAGCATGAATGGGCGCGGCTGAAGGCCAACAACTCGCTGGAATGCCGCAACTGCCACAGCGCGGACTCGATGGACATCACCAAGCAGGGGGCGCGGGCGGCGCGCATCCATGAACAGTATCTGTTCACCGGGGAGCGCACCTGCATCGACTGCCACAAGGGCATCGCCCACCGCCTGCCCGACATGCACGGCGTGGCCCCGGGTTGGAGCGAGGTGTCCGACACCCCGCAGAAACCCATCGGGCATTGGCTGGCGGATGGGAGAGGGGAGGGGCGGTGATATTCCCTCTCCCGTCTCGGGAGAGGGTAGTTTTTGGAGAGTTTACGTTCCCGGTCGGAATCCGACCACTGCAAGACAGGCGGTCGGATTCCGACCAGTCTTATTCTCCGGCCGCGGCGAGGATCGCGTCGATGGCACTGCGCATGTCGGCCAGCGCCTGACGGTCGGTGTCGGACAGCGACTGTGGCTTGGCCTGGAGGTCCCGCAACACGTCGCGGGCCTGGAACACCGGCTTGGCGGTCCGGGCGGGCAGGGCGCTGGAGGCGATGCCTGCGGGCGTGCTGACCGGTTCGCGCCTGGACGGGCCGGCGGCGGGCGTGGCGGGGGAGGGCAGGGGGCCCAGCTCGGCGCGCTTCAGCTTTTCCCAGGCGCGGATCTGCTCGTCCCGGTCGTCGATGGCGGCGAGCGCTTCCAGCTTCGCCTTGGTCGGGCGGAGCAGGGGATAATCCTCGCGGATCGCCGGGGCCAGACGCTGGAAGGACAGCATCATGGTGACGTAGGTCTTCTTGCGGCCCAGCGCCTCGGCAAGCTGGCGGTGGGAATAGCCGTGCCGCTCGGCCAGCCGGGCCAGCGCGTCGGATTCCTCCAGCGGGTTCAGGTCGCTGCGCTGGAGGTTCTCGACGATGGCGATCTCCTCGTCGTCGTCGCCGGTGAACAGGATGCCGAAGATGGTCTCCCGTCCCAGCATCCGCATCGCCCGCAGCCGCCGCTCGCCATAGACCAGCTGCCAGTTGTCGTCGGCGGTCTGGCGCACGCCGATGGGCTGTTGCAGCCCGTGACGCTCGATGGAGGCGGCCAGTCCCCGCAACTCCTCCTCGTCGAACTCGCGGCGCGGCTGGTTCGGGTTGGGAGCGATGCGGTCGACCGGCACCTCCACCAGATGCGGCGCATGGCGGCTGAGGCCGAACAAGGCGTCCTTCATCCTGGCGGCTGCGGTGGCGCTCTGCGCCGGCTTGGTTGCCTTGCCGAGAAGACTACGCGACACGGTCGACCTCCTTGATGCGGGCGGTGCGTTCCTCGGCCAGGGCGGACGCGACGTCGCGGTAGACGGCGGCGCCGGCCACGTCCGGCATCGCTTCCACCGCCGCACGGCCGACCGAGGTCGCCTGGGCATAGACCGACGCCTTCGGCACCGGATCGAAAACCCGCAGATGCGGGCCGTATTCCGCGTGGATCTGTTCCAGAACCTCGCGGTCGTTGCGCTCGCGCTGCTTGAAGATCGTCGGCACGATGCCGAGCACCGACAGGCCGGTGTTCATCCGGCGGCGGATCTTGGTGACGTTCTCCAAGAGGAAGGCCATGCCGAGCAGGCTGAACTTCTCGGTCTGGCAGGGGATGACCGCTGTGTGGGCGGCGACCATGGCGTTCTTGGTCAGCTCGCCGATGTTGGGGGGCGTGTCGATGACGATGAAGTCGAAGCTGCGCTTCGCCGCGGCGATCTTCTCTTTCATGATGAAGTCGCCGCCGGCTTCCTTGCCCAGCTCCACCTCGGTCTCGGCAAGGCGGATGGAGGAGGGGGCGACGCGCAGGCCGCTTTCCGGCACGGTGACCAGGATGTCGTCCAGTTCCAGATCGCCATGCATGACGTAATAGAGGGTCTTGCCCTCCGTCTCCATGGTGTAGGAGTCGATGCCGAGATGCTGGGTGGCGTTGGCCTGCGGATCGCAGTCGATCAGCATGGTGGCATAGCCCTTGATCGCCAGAGCCGAGGCGATGTTCACCGCCGACACCGTTTTGGCGCAGCCGCCCTTCTGGTTCGCCACGACGACGACCAGCGCCGGGCCGCCCAGCCTTTCCGGCTCCGGCCCGTTGATTTCGCGCGTCATCAGTGCATCGACCGCCGTCGGGATGCGCTCCGCGTCATTTTCCCAGCGGCTTATCTTCTGCTTGTCGTAGCGGCGTTGCAGCCGCTCGTTCAGCCAGACGGCGAACTCGGACTGCGACAGCCCTTTCGCTTCCCGATGGGTCCGCAACTCGTCGCCCTTCACCGTCCCCTCCCCAGCATGAACCGGGCCGGAGGGTAGGGGTAGACGCTACAATGGTCAAGGAAGGCGTATCGGCCAATAAGATGTGGCGTCGCAATGTCGTGGCGGAAAGGAGGCGCCGCACGTCATGCCGGCCGGCGTCTGCCCTGCGGCGGGGCCGCGTTCAGGTCTTCAGATCGACTGGCTTGTATGAGGGGGATGCCTCATCCGCGGTTCGGGCGGCGGGCACGTCGGTGGCAGAGGCGGTTGGGGAGGATGCCGGCCAATGCGCGGTTCCATTCGCTCCCGACCGGTCGCGCCCTGTCATGCCATTCAGCAGCCGTTCGGCCAGCCGTGCCGCGTCCTCGCCTCGTGCCTTCATGCGGTCAAGCAGCGTGCCACCGCCGGATGCCGGGACGGACGCATCGCCCTTCCCCTCTCGCAACTCCCTCTGTTGAGCGGCGTAGGCAGCTTTGGATTCCTTGATTCCCTGAACGTATTTTTCAAATTGATCCGGGGGAAAATTTTCCTTTACGTATTGAAGTTCTTCCTCTTCGGTCATGTTTGATGATTTTGTGCCAAGCGAGTCATTCGTCTCGCTTAAGGTCGACATAAACTCATCGATGTCTTCGCCATCGTCGGCGATGCCGACGCCACCCTCGCTGCCGGCCACTTGGACACCGTTATCCGTTGTGTCCAAACGATAGGATAAGGCATAGCCAGATTTACCGCTCGCGTCGCTTCCAAATTTTGACGTGATATCGATGGAAATCTCGCCATCGGCGGACCTGAAGCTTGCCTTGAATCCTTCGACGCTTCCGGTCTCCTCGATTTTTTTCCTGGCGTCCGCGGCGGTGCTTTCCATGAATTTCTTGAGAGCGGAGCCGCCAGCCAGCGTGACGTTGGGGCCGTTGTAATCCGTAATCGCTCCAGCCATGGTCGGCACTCCGTCAGCGGGATAGGCTTTAAAAGCACGCGGAGAAAGTGGTTGTTCTTGGGCAACTGCTCATTTAAGGCGATTTTTCTCCGAACAACAACGCAAAAGTATTTATTCATCAGTCAATATAAAACTTTTAGATACAAAACTAAACGTTTTCTCCTGGTCATATTCGGTCCCCCAACGCCTGTCCCGCAGGAGAATGCCGATAGCAAAGTCCTGGAAGCGTTCGGATTTTCAGACACACGAGCGTGGGAAAAGCGAGGGGCGACCGGGCGTGCCGTTCGTGCCGGACCGCCGGGTACGGCATGTTGAGTGTCCTGATCGGGGTTTGGCAGAGCCGGGACGCACTGATGGTGGACTTCATGCCGCGCATCGATCGGCGTCGTCCTTTGGCCTTACGGTGACGATGGCGCGGCTCAGCAGGAAGCGGGGACCTTCGTTTCCAAGGCCCCCGCGCCCCTTTATGCCGGCATCGTCTGCTTCGCCGAAACGGGCGTCCGCACGTCCAGCCCCGCCCGCCGCTCCACATCCGCCAACAGGGCGGCGAGGCGGTCGGCTTCGGCCTGAACCGCCGTCACGTCGTACCAGCCGGGCAGGTTGTCCAGGTCGGTGCGCGCCGTCGGGGCCTGCCCGGTCAACTGCACGAGGTTGGTTTCCTCGTTCGGATCCCGGTTCAGGTCGTACATCTCCCATTCCAGCAGAAGCGGGTTCGCCGGGTCGAAGTAGCGGGCCAGCTTGGCGGTGTCGGTGCGCACGCAGCGGATGTGGTTGGGCTGGCGCACCGGGCCGGGGGACAGTTCCGGCACCGGCTTGACCTTGAAGTCGCCGGCGCGGACGGCCTCAACGGTCCGGCAATACACCTCGTACGCGCCATAATAGTCGGGCTCGGTGACCCGGCCCCCCTCGGCCGGCCGGGTCACCTCGTCGTCGGTCATGAACAGCACGCCTTCGCGCGGCTGGCCGTTGGGATAGGTCACCGGCGTGCCGGGGGCCTTCAGCACCGGGGTCAGGTCGACGCCGGGCAACGGCGCCATGGTGTGGCGCTTGGACAGCTCGTCGGCCGCCTCGTCCAGGGCCTTCCGTCCGACGCCGGTCAGGCCCAGCACGGTGGGTACGAGGTCGGCGTGGCTGGTCACGGCATCCACATGCCTCAGCGTGGTCCCGTCACCGCTCATCGACGCCGGGAACCGGACCACCATCGGTACATGCACGGCCTCCTCATAGGCGACGTGCCACTTCTCCAGCATCATGTTGTGGGCCGCCCCCAGCTCGCCATGGTCGGCCACGAAGATCACGATGGTGTTGTCGGCCTGGCCCGAATCCTCCAGGGCCTGAAGCACGCGGTTGATCTGCGGATCGACCTGGGAATGCAGCCAGGCATAGAATTGCAGCAGCTGGATGCTGTACCCCTCCGGATCCTCGGAGAGTTGGAACGGGATGGTGAATTTCAACGCCATCGCCACGGCGGCCTCCCAGTCGGCGGCCCCGGCCGCGTCGCCGGCGGCGCTGACGGCGCCATGGCTCGCCTTGGCGGACAGGGCGAGGCCGATCTTGTAGGCGGCGTCGAACTGGCAGGAGGGCTTGGTCGACAGATCCTCGTTCCAGGTCGGAATCCGACCAGCGCAATCCTGCGGAAAGCCTTGCGGGTTGAGCGGCATCGCCATGGTGCCCTCGGTCGGCGGGTACGACGACTGGCCCTGGAGGGGCACGTCGAGCGGGCCGAACACCGGCTGGGTCTTCGCCGTACTTCCGTCGGTCGGCGGCAGGGCCTGGGAAATCACCGTGGGATAGGTGGCGATGTCGTGGGGATTGGTGAAGGACACCACCGCGAACCACGGGCGCTCGGCCGCGTCGGTGGCGGGGGTGTTGGAACCGGGCCGCGCCTCGTCCGCCGAAACTCCGTAATTGTAGGGCAGCGCCAGCCCGCGGCGGCGCAGGAACAGGCACGCATTGTCGGCGAAACCGGCGTCGCGGTAGATGCCCAGGTTGTTGATGGCCGCCCCATGGGGCTCGGGATAGGACAGCTCCCAATCGGAGAAGCCGTAGCGGGTCAGCGAATGGCCGGCCGGGTTGCTGACATGCCATTTGCCGAAATAATGGGAGGAATAGCCGATGGCCTGCATCCAATGGCCCATGGTGGGATGGCCGTCGGCCTCCAGCCACGGGAATCGCGCCGCGTTGCCGTCCTTGAACATGCCGTCGGTCTGGGTCACGCCGGTGCGGTTGCCGTACTGTCCGGTGAACATCACCGCACGGCTGGGGGTGCAGGCGCTGGACCCGATGGTGTGGTTGTGCAGCGCCACGGCATTCCTGCGCAGCCGGGTCAGACCGGGAAAGAAGGGCGCGTATTCGTTCTCGCCGACATCCGCCTCGCCCCGGAATCCCAGGATCCGCTTCAGCGGTTCCGCCAGTCCGCCTTTGGGGCCATAGGAGAAGCGCGGGTAACGGTATTGATCGACGGAGATCAGCAGGATGTTGGGCTGCTGCCGGTTGGTGTTCTCGGCCATGACAATATGATTCCTTGCGGTCCAAATTGGGGAAGACAAACGTCAATGAGTAATTGCCCTTCACACCAGAATGAATTTCTGTTGCGGATAGGGATAAGTTCGTATTATTTTTGGATCTCCAGCGTAGATTGATAATATTCGCGTCGTCAAATGTTATTTGATGAAAAATTCTATCAAAAAATACAAATAATTACCATTCTTATGAATGCATTTTCCAATGGTATCGCTTGATGCCGGCCCGAAGTTGCTGCTGCAGTGCAGAGGTTGGCTTATGTGCATCGCATCACTTCGAAATCTCGGAAAGCATAGTTCCACATGCGCGATGGCAGTTTCGCCGCTCCGCCTCATAATGCGATGCGAACAAGGGGAACCAGGTCCTCGTTCGGAAATATCCCCATGACCGGGATGCGCCGCTTGACCTATCGGCTATCCCGTCCGCCGATGTTGTCGGGATGGCGGACCTGTCGTGGCTTGGGGAAGGGCAAAGGCCCGCCATCCTCCGTCATCGCGCCCCTGGTGCTTGGATGGATGTCCATTCCGATGTGCATGAGGCATTCCTCACGCTCAGGCCTTAGGCCCCGCCCGTTCAAGAAACGATTGCCGCCATCGACCTGCACCCCGCTCCATCCGTACACCCCCGGCGGCGCTCAGCGCGGCTTCGGCGACCAGTCAGCGATATCAGTTGCGCTGGACCCAGCCGAACGAACGGGAGAGACCATCATTGCCGCGCCATCAGCATGAAATTTGCCAGCATTGATCATCTCCGGTAACGGGCTGGCGCCGGTCTCCGGCGAGTTGGACCTGTCTCTGTCGCTTCCTGTTGACGAACGGCGGGTCGGACGGCCACGGCGTCGAACCGGCGGACAAGGTTGGGGCGGCCGTCGAGCGTCATGCCGGGGAACTCCCGGCGCCACAGCCAGCCGAAATGTACAATGCCGGCGATGGTGAAGTCGTCGCCGGCAATGAAACGGCGCTCCCCGAGCAGCAGGTCGAGCCGGTCGAGCACGCGGTTGGCCTCGGCCGAAAACCATGCCTCGGCGAGCGGCTGGGGCTCGGCGGCGAGGCGCCTGAAGACGCCGGCCTCACCGTCGGCCGGAGGGGCCCCGCATGTAGTGGCGTTCGGGCCGGTAGGACGGACGGAACCAGGACGGGAAGCGGGCCCGGACCCATGCACGCAACGCGGCGAGCATGTCGTTCATCTCCTTGTCGGTTTCATGTCGGTCGGTTTCATGTCGGTCGGCTGCGTCACTTCAGGCCCAAAACCGTGCGCACGGCCGTGGCGCCATCCTTGCCGTCGCGGGTCGACACGCCGGCCAGCCAGGGGCCGAGCAGGTCGGGATGCGCCTTCAGATGGTCGGCCGCCGCGTCCTTGGGGGCCTTCCTGTCGTCCGTGATGGCGGCCATGATCTCGTTCTCCATCCCAACGGTGAAGGCGAGCTGGCTGAACAGGCGATGGACATTTGTGCAGTCGGTGCCGTAGCCGCGCCGGGACAGGGTGTTGACCGTGGTGCTGCCGTAGTTCGGGCCGAAATAGGCATCGCCGCCACTGAGATAGGTCATGTCGATCCGGGTGTTCATCGGGTGCGGCTGCCAGCCGAGGAAGACCACCCAATCTTTGCTGCGCGTCCGGCGCACCGCCTGGGCCAGCATGGCCTGCTCGCTCGATTCGACCAGGGTCCAGCCTTCCAGCCCGAAATCCTTCTTGTCGAGCATGCGCTGGATGTTCTGGTTCGCCGGCGCCCCCGGCTCGATCCCGTAGATCTTCTTTTCGAAGCGGTTGCCGAACTTGGCGAGGTCGGCGAAACTGTGCACGCCGGCATCGGCCACCGCCTTCGGCACCGCCAGGGTGAATTTGGCGTTCTCCAGGTTCGGGCGCACGATCTCGACGGATTTCTCGGCGATCAGCTTGTCGAGGAAGGTGGATTGCGCCGGCATCCAGTTGCCGAGAAAGACGTCGATCTGCGCGGTCTTCAGCCCCTGGAAAATGATCGGCACGGCGACCGTCTCGATCTTCTGCTGGTAGCCCAGCGCGCTCAGCAGCGTTCCCGCCACCGCATTGGTCGCGGTGATGTCGGTCCAGCCGGGGTCCGCCATCCTCACCGTCTGGCAGCTGGCGGGTTCCGCCGCCACCGCCGAAGAGGGCAGCGAGCCGGCCGCCATTCCGATCACGGCCATCAGGCCGGCCAGCGCCGCACGCCCTGCCGTCAAACCGCCTTTTGCAACCCCGGGTCCATGCATGCTGCTTTCCCTCCTGTCGGTTGACGGTCGAGGTCCGGCGCGCCGTCGCGCCGTCCTACTGCGCAGGGATGCCGGGGCGCGGGAAGCGCGCCATGGCTTCCAGATCGTCGAGATCCAGATGGTTGCGCATATAGCTGGTGCCTGCATCGGTGAAAGGCTGGAAATCCCAGGAGCGGTGCTGCCCCTGCCGCAGCGCGTCGGCGACCAGGAGGCGCAGCTGCTGGCTGGCGACGACCTCCTCATGCAGGCGCGCCAGGTTCCAGCGCTTCTCCACCTCGGCACGGTAGCCTTGCAGGGCATCGGCCGCCGCCGAGCCGGCGGCAGGACGCTCCGCCCGGTTGGTCAGCTCGTCCGGATCGTCGGACAGGTCATAGAGCTGGTCGGGATCGGCCGGCGAATGGATGAATTTCTCGCTGCCGCGCCGGATCATCACAATCGGCGCCACCGCGCCTTCGCCCAGATATTCGCCGATCACCTCGTCGTGGCCGCCGCTGCGCTGAAGATGCGGCAGCAGGCTGCGCCCGTCGATGGGCGTCCGCAGGCCCGGCGCCGCCCCGTCATGGGCGAGGTCGACCAGGGTCGGCAGCAGATCCATCGACGAGACCGAGGCAGCAACCCGCCCGGCCTGGAACCAGCCCGGCGCCCGGACGATCAGCGGGATGCGGCAGGCGGACTCGAAGAAGCTCATCTTGTACCACAGGCCGCGTTCGCCCAGCATGTCGCCATGGTCGGACAGCAGGACGACGATGGTGTCCTCGGCCAGCCCGGTTTCCTCCAGCACCGTCATGAGCCGGCCGATCTGGTCGTCGACATAGGCGACGGAGCCGTAATAGGCGCGGCGGGCATTGCGGATCTGCCGTTCGTCGAGCGGCATCTCGTCCATGGCGCAGACGTGGCGCAACCGCCGCGAATGCGGGTCCATCTCGTCCGGCGCCAGGGTGACACGCGGCAGCGGCACCTCCGCATCGGTGTGGCGGCTCCAATAGCGCTCGGTGATGGCGTAGGGGTCGTGCGGGTGGGTCAACGACACGACGAAGCAGAAGGGCCGCTCCCGCCGGCCGCGGGCGATGTCGTACAGCTTGCGCTCAGAGGTGAAGACCACCTCCTCGTCGAAGTCGAGCTGGTTGGTGCGCAGGCAGGGACCGGCATCGCGCACCGAACTCATGTTGTGATACCAGCTCGGACGCACATCGGGCCGGGTCCAGTCGGGCGTCCAGCCGAAATCGGCCGGATAGATGTCGGTGGTCAGCCGTTCCTCGAAGCCGTGAAGCTGGTCGGCGCCGCAGAAATGCATCTTGCCGGACAGGATGGTCCGGTAGCCCGCCAGCCGCAGATAATGGGCGAAGGTGGGGACGGTCGACGGGAATTCGGCGGCGTTGTCGTAGGCGCCGATGGCCGAGGGCAGCCGTCCCGACAGGAAGACGTAGCGCGAGGGCGCGCAGAGCGGGCTGTTGCAATAGGCGCTGTCGAACACCACGCCGCTCTCCGCCAGCCGGTCGATGTTCGGCGTCCGCACCGTCGGGTTGCCGTAGGCGCCGAGCGCCTGCGGGATCATCTGGTCGGCCATGAGAATGAGGATGTTGGGACGCCGCGCCATATCCGCCTGCTTCATACCGTCTGTGGACAGATCGTTCGAGGAGAATAGAATTGACCAAGCGGGCAGGGAGCGTGAAGCCCCTGTCTGATCATGCTGGCATGAAGGGTGCTCATGGGAAAGGACCGCCTGCCGCCGCTGCGCACCCTGCTTTTCTTCGAGGCCGCCGGCCGGCTGCTCAGCTTCAGCGCCGCCGCCCGCGAGCTTGCCTGCACCCAGTCGGCCGTCAGCCACCAGATCGGCTGGCTGGAGGAGGATCTGGGGACGGCGCTGTTCCGCCGCCTGCACCGCGGGGTGGCGCTGACGCCGGACGGCGTGCGCCTCTACGAGGCGACGCGCGACGCGCTCGACGGCATCGGCGATGCGGTGACCCGCATCCGCGACAGGCGCCGGCCGGGCGTGCTGAACGTCGCCACCGATTTCGGCTTCGCCGCCGGCTGGCTGCTGCCGCGGCTCAGCGCCCTGCGCCAGCTCCTGCCCGAGCTGGACGTGCGCATCGTGACGATGCAGACGGCAATCGACCTGCGCCGCGAGGCGGCGGACATCGCCATCACCTTCGGGCACGGCCATTGGCCCGGCTGCGAGGCGGAACTTCTGTTTCCGGAACGGGTCCTGCCGGTCTGCAGCCCGGCCTTCCGGGCGAGCCGCGCTCCGCATGCCGCCGGGGGCGCCGGCAATCCGGCCGACCTGTCGTCGCTGCCGCTCCTGCATCTGGAAAGCGTCGGGCCGGCCGCGTGGCTGTCCTGGGGTGACTGGTTCACCCTGCACGGGCTGCCGATGCCGGCCGGCGGCCAGGAGCTGACCTTCAACAATTACCCGCTGGTGTTGCAGGCCGCCCTGATGGGGCAGGGGGTGGCGCTGGGATGGAGCCCGCTGATCGACGACCTGATGCGGGACGGGCATCTGGTCTCCCTGCTCGACCGGCCGATCCAGACGGAACGGGGCTATTTCCTCGTCGTCCCCAGCCGGCGCCGGCCGGACGAACGCCACGACCGCTTCCGCCGCTGGGTGGTCGAGGAAAGCCGGCGGGACGCAACCGCTTGATCGCGGGCGTCCGGCGGCGGCCCGCTCGTCACAGCAGCCCGCCCTCGCGCAGCCGCCCGTCCAGCTCCTCGTTGTAGCGTTTCAACGCGTGCTGTTCGGTGAGCAGCCCGATCACCCGCATCCGATCGGTGCCGTCGACCACCGCCAGCACGTCGCTTTCCGCTGCGGCGAAGCTCTTCATCGCCTCGCGGATGTTGACGTTGGGCAGCAGCATGTCGGTTTTCAGGCGGATGAGATCGGCAAGCTCGACCGTCTCCGCCGTCTCGCGATAGGCATCGGACACGAAGACGATACCGGCATAGCGGTCGGCCTGATCGACGACGATCACCCTCTGGGTCGCTCCCAGCGGGAAGGCGCGGCGGAACTGGGCAAGGGTCTGGTCGTCGCGGACGGTGCGGACATCCTTGCGCATCATGCGACCGACCGTCAGGTCGCGGATCCAGCCGACGTCGGCGGCGCTGCGGATCGACTCGCCGCGCAGATGGAAGCGCCAGGTGGCGAAGGAGTAGCCGAAAACCCGCCGGACGGTGATCGACGACACCACCGCGGCGGCCAGCACCGCGATGGTCAGGGGCAGGCTGCCGGTGACCTCCAGGGCCAGGAAGGCCATGGTCAGCGGCGCACCGAGCACGGCGGTCGCCATGGCGCACATGCCGACGATGCCGATCACCACCGCCGGGATGGTCAGTCCGACCGCCAGCATCCAGCCGATGGCGACCAGCTTGCCCAGCATCGCCCCCAGGAACAGCGAGGCGAAGAACAGGCCGCCGCGGAAGCCGGACCCGATGGAGATCGCCGAGGCCAGCGCCTTCAGCCCGATCAGCGCCAGCAGGACCGGGGCGGTGTAATAGGCGTTGAATCCGACATGCAGCGCGCCATGGCCCGACGACAGCACCGCCGGCGTGGCGAGCGCCAGCAGCCCGATGCAGCAGCCGCCGACGACGGGCCGTGCCCAGGCCGGAACGCGGCTTCGGTTGAAGACCACCTCCACCAGCGCGACCGTCCGCATCATGGCGATGCCGAGCAGGGCGCACAGCACGCCCATCAGGCAGACCAGCGCATAATCGGCCGCCCCGAGACTGCCGGCGAAGCCGACCTGCAACGACGGCTGCGGCAGGATCAGCCGCATGACGCCGACGCCGGTCATGGCGGCGACACCGACCGGCGCCAGGGTGGATATCGAGTAGCTGGCGATCACCAGCTCGAAGGCATAGAAGGCGCCGGTCAGCGGCGCGTCGAAGGCCGCCGCGATTGCCGCGGCGGTGCCGCAGCCGACCAGCGTGCGCAGGTCGCCGCGCCGGACATGGAAGATGCGGCCGAGCTTGGACGCCACCATGGCGCCGGCCTGGGCATAGCCGGCCTCCATGCCGACCGAGGCGCCGAAGCCGTTGGACAGCATGGTCTGCAGGACCAGCAGCAGGCTGCCGTGGATGGGAATGCGCCCGCCATGCAGCGCATTCGCCTCCACCGGATCGATGATCGACAGGCGGGGAAGCCGGGCGAGCAGCCAGCCGAGCCCCGCCATCAGGCAGCCCCCGGCGACCGGGACCAGCATCGCCCGCCAGGGATCGACGGCGGCGGCCCCGCTGACGTCGTGGCCCTCCACCGCGAACAGGATGTGATGGAGCGACTGCACCGCGGTGACGATGGCGGCGACGAGTCCGGCGGAGACGATGCCGATGCCGGCCGCCAGCACCGCCAGCCAGATCTCGTCGCCGCGCACGAAGGCGCGCAGCCAGGCGGGAGCCCTGATGCCCGGATCCTGCTGTTCCGGACGGGACAGCCTGGCTTTCAGCGATTGGAACATGCGACGGCGCGCCGCCTCCGGCTTTGGGGTGCGTGGACGGCCCAGCCGTCAGCCGAGCATCGCCTGGGCGTACAGCTCAGCGATGTGCGCGGTGACCGGCCCCGGCTTGCCGTCGCCGATCTGCCGGCCGTCGATCCGCACCACCGGCGTGATGCCGCCCAGCGTGCCGGTGACGAAGGCTTCGTCCGCACCATACACTTCCGCCAGGGTGAAGTCGTGCTCGCGCACCGTGCGGCCGTCCTTGCGGTAGAGATCGATGGTCTTCGCGCGGGTGATGCCCTTGAAGTTGAAGCGGCCGGTGGAGGTCCAGAGCTCGCCCTTGCGGACGATGAAGAAGTTGGTCGAATTGCAGCTTGCCACGAAGCCGTGGGGGTCGAGCATCAGCGCCTCGTCGGCGCCGGCATTGATCGCCTGGATCAGCGCCTGGATGAAGTTGAGCCGGCTGTGCGAGTTGAGGCGCAGGTCGAAGACGTCGGGGCCGCTGCACCGGATGGTCGAGGTGAACAGCGTGAGCCCCTTTGCCTTCGATTCCGGCTTCGGCGCCTTGTATTCGGCGATGATGACGATGGTCGCCTGCCCCAGCGCGAAGCGCGGATCCTGGTTGGGCGTCTTCTTGCGGCCGCGGGTGACCATCAGGCGGATGTGGGCGCCGTCGGTCATGCCGTTGCGGTCCAGCGTGGACTGGATCGCCGCGACCAGCTCGGTCCGCGTCATGCCGATGTCGAGCTGGATGGCGTTGGCGCCCTCGTACAGGCGGTCCATATGGTCGTCCAGCGCCAGGATGCGGCCCTTGACCAGCCGCAGCCCCTCCCACACCCCGTCACCCAGCACGAAGCCGGCATCGAAGACCGAGACCTTCGCCTCGTCGCGCTTGAAGAACTCGCCATTCACATAGATCAGCACCTCGTCGTTGCGGCTGTCGTCGACATAGCCCTGCGAACTGGTCCGGCTGACCGTGCTGTTCGAAACCATCACATTGCCCTTTCCCGGATATCCGGAAGGAAGATCAGAAGGAAAATTCGGTGAAACGTTCCAGGAAGGCGCGCGTGCGTTCCTGCTTGGGATGCTTCAGCACCTCGTCCGGCGTCCCGACCTCGTGGAAGACGCCGTCGGCGAGGAAGATCACCTTGGTGGCGAAGTGGTAGGCGAAGCCCAGCTCGTGGGTGACGAGCAGCATGGTCCGCCCTTCCTCCGCCAATTGCCGGATGACGCGCAGCACCTCGCCCACCAGCTCGGGGTCGAGCGAGGAGGTCGGCTCGTCGAACAGCAGGATCTCCGGCTCCATGGCCAGCGCACGGGCAATGGCCACCCGCTGCTGCTGGCCGCCGGACAGCCGTCCGGGATAGACGTCGGTCTTGCCGCCCAGCCCGACCTTCTCCAGCTCGCGCAGGGCCCGCTCGCGCGCCTCGGCCTTTTTCATCCGCTTGACGGTGACCAGCCCTTCCATGGCGTTCTCCAGCACGGTCATGTGCGGGAACAGGTTGAACTGCTGGAACACCATGCCGACGCGCTCGCGGACCCGGCACAGCTCGCTTTCGGGATAGCGCACCTCGTCAGGCTTGCCGGCGGATGCGCGACCGAGCGGCGTGCCGTCGAGCGCGATCCGGCCGGAAGTCGGCATCTCCATGAAATTGAGGCAGCGAAGGAAGGTGCTCTTCCCCGATCCGCTGCCGCCGATGATGGCGACGCGCTCGCCGGCGGCGACGGAGAAATCGATCCCCTGCAGCACATGCAGCGGTCCGAACCATTTGTGGAGGCCGGACACCTGCAGGATGGGCGGACGGGTGGAGTCTGGCATGGACGGAGTCTCCGTTTGCATGACGGTCAGCCCTTGCCGGCCATGCGGCGTTCGAGGGTCATCGACAGGAAGGTGGCCGGATAGATCAGGACGAAATAGACGAAGGCCACGGTCGTGAGGATTTCGAAGGGACGGTAGTAGGTCGAACTCAGCAGCCGGCCCTGGTACATCAGCTCATGCACCGACAGCACGGAGGCCAGCGACGACATCTTCGCCACCTCCACCGCGCGGTTGGTGAAGGCCGGCAGCATCAGCTTGAAGACCTGCGGCAGGACGATCCGGCGCAGCACGTCGGCGTGCCGCATGCCCAGCGCCTTCGCCCCCTCCCACTGGCCGCGGGCGATGGACTGGATGCCGCCGCGGAAGATCTCCGCCCCATAGGCCGAGGTGTTCAGCGCCAGCGCGAGCAGCGCCGCCGTGAAGGGCGACAGCTGCACCCCGATCAGGATGGGGAAGGCGTAGTAGAACCAGATCAGCTGGATCAGCACCGGCGTGTCGCGGAACAGCTCGATATAGACGAGGCTGCCGCCGCGCAGCCACCGGCTGCGCGACAGCCGGGCGAGTGCCAGGATGAGACCGGCGGCCAGCCCGATGGCGAGGCTGGGCAGCCAAAGCTCCAGCGTCACCAGGAAGCCGCGCATCAGGATCGGGAAGGTCTCCACCACCAGGGCGAAGTCGAAGGCGTAGTCCATCTGCCGTTCTCCTCAGCGGTAGGCGGTCAGCCGCGCTTCGGCGACCCGGGCCAGCGCGCTGCACGAGACCAGCAGCACGAGATAGAGCAGGGCGACGGCGGTGTAGACCTCCAGCGGCCGGAAGGTTTCGCTGTTCACCATCATCGCCTGGTAGAGCAGCTCGCCATAAGCCAGCGTCGAGGCGAGCGCCGTGGTCTTGATCAGCTCGAAGGAGCGTTCGACGAAGGGGGCGACCATCCGCGTCGCCGCCTGCGGCACCACGATGCGCCGCATCAGCTGCGTGTGGCTCATGCCCAGCGCCTTGGCTCCCTCCCACTGGCCGCGCTCGATGGAGCGGATGCCGCCGCGGAACACCTCGGCATAGAAGGCGCCGGACTGGGTGGACAGGGCGAGCACGGCGGCGACCAGCGGGTCGAGGCTGATGTTCAGCACCACCGGCAGGGCGTAGAAGAACCAGAAGAAATGCACGATGGGCGGCGTGTTCCGGTAGAACTCGACGAAGACCGCCGCCGGCAGGCGCAGGGCGCGGCGCGGCGACAGCCGCAGCAGAGCCAGGACCAGCCCGACGAGGACGCCGAAGACGATGGCGATTGCGGCGATCTTGACTGTGTTGAGCAGGCCGTCGAGCAGCAGCGGCCATCGCGTCAGGACCGGCGAGAAATCCCATTGGTAGTTCATGCGGCGTCCTTGTGGATGTCCTTTCGCGGCGACAGACGATGTGCGTCTCTCAACCGTCATTCCCGCGAAGGCGGGAATCCAGCCATTTCAGCCGCTTAGCTGCGGAGTTTCCTGGATCCCCGCCTTTGCGGGGATGACGGTGGAACGGGCTCGTCCCGTATTTGGCGAAGAGGTCGCTGCTCAGTGCCAGGCTTCCTTGATCAGGCCCGGAATCTTCGAGGCATCGACGTTCTTCGACTTCAGGTACCCGGCGAACAGCTGGTCGGGGACGCCGTCGGCATAGAGCGTCTTCAACTGACCATCCAGCCAGTCGCGGAAGGCGGGGTTCTCCTCCTTGCGCAGGCCGACGCTGGTGGCCACCGGCTCCACCGGTTCGGGCAGGATGACCTTGCCCAGGCGCAGGCGGGTCTGCTGGACGACGAGCGCCGGATGGAACTGCACGGCGACGTCGATGCGCTTGGCGGCGAAGGCGGCGATGGTCTCGTCGTTGTTGGAGAAGCGGTTGATCGCCGCCTGCTTCACCATCGCGGTCACGTTCTTGTCCAGCGAGGTGCCGAGCGTCACGCCGATGCGCAGGCCCGGCTTGTCGATGTCCGCCCAGCTCTTGATGGTCGAATCGCCGGCCACCAGCGCCCCCATCGCATAGTAGAAGAGCGGGGCGTCGGGGAAGTCGATGGCCTTGCGCCGCTCCTCGGTCGGGTCGAGGACGAACATCAGGTCGATCTGGTCGGCCTGGAGCGCCCCCACCGCGTTGGCCCAGGTCGTTTCCACCGGGACCAGTGTGGCGCCGAGGCTGGCGGCCAGCCGCTGCCCCATCGCCACGCCGACGCCGGTCCAGGTCTCGGTCATCGGATCCTTGAAGAACCAGGGCTCGGCCGAGGTCACGCCGATGCGCAGGCGCTTGCTCTCCTTGACCCGGTCGAGCGTGGAGGGCGAGGCGGCGAATGCCGGCAGAGCCGACAGTCCGACAACGGTGCCAGCGGCAGCGCCGGCGGCAAGGCCGAGCAGCGTCCTGCGGCCCATGTTCCACTGGTCGATGGTCATCTCAAAGCCTCCTCTGTCTGTTCGTCGTCTTTTTGTCGGTCCGGTCGGCAGCGGTCCGTCAGGAAACTTGGACGGCACGGGCCTCGCGGCCCCGCAGGAACTCTTCGGTCTGGCGGCCGCCACGGGCCATGTGGTCGGTGATTTCGGACTTCAGCGCGTCGAAATCGTCGGAGAGCGCCATCTGCACATAACGGTCATGGCCGTCGCGGCGCGGGCCGCGGATGCCGTGCGCCCGGTGGTGTGCCGCCCAATAGAGCTGCAAGCGTCCGCGGATGCTGTCCCAGGTCCGGATCAGCAGCTTGTGCCCGGTCGCCTCGTAGACGAAGCCGTGCAGCTGCAGCTCGGCGACGATGCTGGCGGCATCGTCCTCGGCGTCGATGCAGGCGGTCAGCGCGTCATGCCGGGCGACGAGGCCCTGGCGGAAGGATTGGTCGCGCCGCCCCCAGATCTGCTCGAAGGCGAAGATCTCCAGAGTGACGCGCATCGAATAGATCTCGCGCACGTCATCGACCGACAGGCCGACGACATGGGTCCCGGTGTAGGGCACGGCGACCAGCAGCCCCTCGTCGATCAGCTGCCGCATGGCTTCGCGCAAAGGGCCGCGGCTGACCCCGAACTGGTCGGCGAGCGCGGTCTCGACGAGCTGTGCGCCGGGCTCGATGTCGCCGTTCAGGATCGCGGCCCGCAGCCCGTCCGCAATGTGGGCACGGAAGGTCGCCTTCGGCACGCGCGCCAGGACCGATCCCGCAGCCTTGCCCTTCGCTCCGTCAGCCATGCGCCCTCGCCGTAGACTGTCGATTGTTGACAATGTGATCCGCAACGACGGACCTGTCAACCGGCATTGCTTCGCTGTCGAAGGACCATGGCGTGGCGGGCATGGTCCTTCGTACGGCAACCCCGCCGGTGGGCTGTCAATAGCCCAGCGCGCAGCCATCCTTCCGATGGTCGGAGCCGCCCAGCAAGATTCCCCGCTCCCAGTCGATGGCGATGGCCTGTGCACCCCCGATGGCCCCGGCGGGTGCCGTCACGGTGAAGCCCCGGCGGGTCAGTTCCGCCCCCGCCCTGGCGCGGATTGCCGTCTCCGCCTCCACGGTGAGGGTGCCGGGCAGGGGGAACAGACGGGGCAGGTCGATGGCGCTCTGGATGTCCAACCCGTGGTCGAACAGCTTCGACAGGAAATGGGCATGGCCCATCGCCTGGTAATGTCCGCCCATGACACCGAAGGTCAGGCTGACGCGCCCGTTTTCGGTGACCATGCCGGGAATGATGGTGTGCATCGGCCGCTTGCGCGGCGCTATCATGTTGGGGTGCCCGTCGGCCAGGGAGAAGCTCTGGCCACGGTTGTGGAAGAGCACGCCGGAGCGCGGCGCCATCAGCCCGCTGCCATAGGGATGGAAGATCGAGCTGATGAAGCTGACGGCGGTGCGATCCTTGTCGACCACGGCGATGTAGACGGTGTCCTTGTGCTCGACGCTGTCGAACACCCCGCTGATTTCCAGGGCGCGGGCGGTGTCGATGCGGGCGGCCAACTCGTCGGCCAGCGAATCGGACAGCAGATGCTCCACCATCGACGCTCCGGTCTGCGCCGGATCGGCCAGGACGGCGTCGCGCGCGGCATAGGCGAGCCGGGTCGCCTCGATCTCCACATGCAGGCTGTCGGGGTCGAGCGGATCGCCGGCGGGACGGAAGCGCTTGAGGATGTTCAGGATCATCAGGGCGATGACGCCCTGTCCGTTCGGCGGGCATTCATGGATGGTGCGGCCACGATAGTCGGTCCGGATCGGCGTCACATACTCGCCTCTGGCCGCGGCGAAATCCTCCAGGCTGTGCAAGCCGCCCGCCGCCCTCAGGCACTCCACCATGTCCCTGGCGACGGCGCCGCGATAGAAGGCGTCCGGCCCCTCGCGCCCGATTGCCTCCAGCGTGTCGGCCAGCAGCGGCTGGGTCTGGACGCTGCCGGCCGCGGGGGCCTCCCCCTCCACCAGGAAGGTGGCCGCCGCCGCCGGGCTCTGGCGCAGCAGATCGGTCTGCTGGGCGAGGTCGTGCGACACCCGCGGGGTGACGGCATAGCCCTCGCGCGCCATGGCGATGGCCGGGGCGAAGATCTCGCACAGGGGCAGGCGGCCATGGTCGGCGACCAGCCGCGTCCAGGCGTCCACCGCGCCCGGCACCGTGACCGCGTGGGGGGAATGGCGGTCGATGGCGGTGACGCCGGCTGCCCGCAGGCGCTCCGGTGTCATCGCCGCCGGGGTGCGGCCGGAGCCGTTGTAGGCGCGGATGTCGGCCCCGCCCTGCGGGGCGACCATGGCGAAGCAGTCGCCGCCGATCCCGGTCGAGCCGGCTTCGACCACGCTCTGGACCGCGCAGGCCGCCACCGCGGCATCGATCGCCGTGCCGCCGGCCTTGAGGATCTCGACCGCCGTCAGGGTTGCCGCCGGGTGCGAAGTGGCGGCCATGCCGTTGCGTCCCATGGCGAGCGACCGGCCCGGTTCTTCGAAGTTGCGCATGGTCTCCGTCGACCCCCCGATGTTGGTTTTTGCGGTGAAAGGCCGGAAGCGCGGGCATGCTTCACCGTTCAGCCGTGATGGTATACCAAATCCCACCACGACGGGCAGTTCCGAAGGGGGAACAGGCTGCTCTCCGGCCATCCGGCCCCAGCCGGCCGGTCCAGCAGTTTTTCCGGCCCGGCACCCGTCACCTCAAGATTGCCGGTTACCGGACGGTGAACGCCATGCCTGCCACATAGAGCGGTACGCCTGCTCCAGAGTCCGCGCGAAAGCTCGGCCATCGCACAGCGATGAGTGCTGAAGGCGCTGGCGCAGATGCGCGCGCAGTTCCGCAAGGCCGGCGGTGTCGGTTGCCAGGGACACCGCCTTCGCGACGTAGTCGGCGCCGTCGTCAGCCACAAGCCGGTCCGCCAAGCCAAGGGTTTCGAGAAAGCTCTGTCCGATGCGGCCAGCCCACCGGTCCCCGCGCAGCGTCAAGACCGGCACGCCCATCCACAGGCATTCCGCCGTCGTTGTCCCGCCGCCGAAAGGAAGCGGATCGAGTGCGATGTCTATCTGGCCATATCCGGCCAGATAGTCCGAGCGCGGTGTCTCGCCGTCCATCCGCAGCCGGTTCGCCGCGACGCCCTCGGCGTAGAACTGCTCACGCAGTGCCTGCCGCACGCCGGCATCGCCGAATTGCCGGGCCTTCAGCATGAGGCGCGATTGAGGCAGCGTCTTCAGCACCTTTGCCCAAAGCGCCACGGTTGCGGACGTGATCTTGGTGCGGTTGTTGAAACAACCGAACGTGACGACCCCCGTGGCCAGGAGTGGAGGCGGGGCGATCGGGAGTTCTTCGGCGGGAGGGGTGAAGCACAGGTAGCTGCCTGGCAGCCGCCACACCGCTTCGGTGAAAAAGCGCTCTTCTCCCGGAGGAACGACATGCCGGTCGGCGAGAATCCAGTCCATGGTCCGCAGTCCCGTCGTGCCGAAGTAACCGAGCCATGTCACCTGCACCGGAGCCACCCTCCGGGCGAACAGCGGCAGGCGGTTGGCCGCCGTGTGCCCCGACAGATCGACGAGAATGTCGATCCCGTCCTGCCGGACCAGTGCCTCAACCGCGTCGTCGCCGACCCCGACGATTTCGCGCCAACCGTCCGCTGCGTTTTTCAGACGGTCGGTCAGAGCGTCGCTGCGGCTGTTGTTGGCGTAACAGATGACCCTGACGCTGGCGCGATCATGCGCGGCAAGAACGCTCTCAAGAAAATAGCCGACCGGATGGCTGTTGAAGTCGCCCGAGACATAGCCGATGCGCAACGGTCCACCCGCATCCTTTGGAGCCGCGAAGGGGAGGGGGGGCTGCGCGGCACCGTGCCGCTCGGCCCATTCAAGTGCCGAAGTCAGGAAATCCGCATTTCCGCAGTCCACCGCGTAATGCTGGGCCATGAGGAGGTTGCTGTGGGCACCCGAATAATCCGCCCGTTGCGTCAAGGCCATCCGGTATGCGGTGAACGCCCTGTCCAGCAAGCCCTGCTCCTTGAATGCGTTGCCTAGATTCGACCACGCTTCCGGAAATATGGGGCGAAATGCGAGCGCAACGCTGAGCGACGCTGCGGCTTGGCCCGGGCGACCCTTGGCCTGATGGGCGAGACCGAGGTTGCAATGTGCGTCGGCATAATCCGGTTTGTGCTGGATGGCGTCGCAGAAGGACGCGATGGCCAGATCCAGCTGGCCGACCTCGGACAGGAGGAGACCAAGGTTGGCATGGGCCTCGGCAAAATCGGGCTGGATGGCGATGGCTTGGCGGTAAGCAGCAGCGGACTGGTTCGGATCCCTCAGGATTTGAAACAGATTCCCGAGGTGGAAATGGGCGTCCGCATAATTCGGATTCAAACGCGTGGCAGCCCTGAATGCATTCACGGCCTGTCCGAATCGTGACTGGGACATCAATGAGAGCCCAAGGTTGCGATAATACTCCGGGGCCGGCATCAATGCGATGGCTGATCTGATGAAGTATTCGCCAGATTGATGATCGCTATTTTCCGCGTGAAGCACGCCCAGAAGGTGCCAGGCATTGCTGTCCTCGGGGCTCTGCTTGAGTATCGAACGATACAGCGCTTCCGCTTCGGCAGGGCGTCCGGCTTGGTGATGGGCCAGAGCATCGGCGAGGATCGAGCCGGAGGGCTTGAAGTCGTTCATGGTTCGCAACTTACAAGGATTTGATTTTCATTGCCATGATCGGGATGCGACCGCTTGGACGCTTCGTTCATCTTCTCCGCGACATGTGCCCCGCCACCCACCGCTGCGCCGGCTGCATCCGGCGCTCATGTGCGGTCGCGGAGATGCCATCCAGTGCCCTTGGCCGCCCAACCGGCCGAAACCGATAGGCATCCGTGGTCGTGGCCATGTCCTTCCTTTCCATTCAGCCCGCCTATCTGACCGCGACAATTAGCGGCATGGACTGCGTCGGTTGTATAAGTTCGAGAACGTTGGAAGTATTTTGGCAAGCGCTTATCTCGACGCGTGCGACACGGTAACAAGTTTCATCGAAAAATCAGGAAATGAAACGAAATTACACAACCTTTGGCCTCCAATCGCGCAAAAAGGCATAACTTTTTTAGAGTTGAATTCGACGCATGCTTTATAAAATTAGAATTCGGTGGTAATACTTTCAAGGTATCCAAATTTTTTGGCGCACAGTTCCGGTCTCGGGTCGGATCGGCAGAGTGATCGGTGGCGGAGAGGAAACATGGCACGTCGTCAGGATGCGAAGGGCGTCGGCGGAACGAATTCGTCCGGCAAGGCGCGTAAATCGTCTTCTTCCGTCTTCGCCATGGCGCTGGAGCCTCGCTTCATGTTCGACGCGGCTGGCGCCGCCACCCTGGCGGAAACCCACCGGGACGGCGACGCCGCCCCGGCACCGGAAGCTTCGCGGGACCATGACACCGCTGCGGCATCTTCATATGCCTTTCCCCAGGCGGCATCTTCACCGCCAGAGCCCGGCAGTGCCGCAATGCAGGCCCCCGCGGCAGGTCCGGTTGTAAACTCCGTCGTGTTCGTCGACACGGCGGTGAACGATTACCAGAACCTGATCAACAACATTGCGTCGGACGCCAAGGTTGTCCTTCTGGATTCCAGCAAGGAAGCGCTGGGCCAGATGGCGGAGGCACTGTCCGGAATGTCCGGCCTCGAGTCCATCCATGTGATCAGTCACGGCGGCGAAGGGCATCTTTACATAAGCGGGAGAGCCTATTGGGCATCGGGGCTGGCGAACCGGGCTGCCGATCTGCAGGCTATCGGCAATGCTCTGCGGCCCGGTGGCGATATCCTCTTCTATGCCTGTAACGTCGGCGCCGGCCAGGACGGCCAGGATTTCGTCCAGACGGTCCATCGGCTCACCGGAGCCGATGTGGCGGTGTCCAACGACGAGACCGGCAACGCCGCTGGGCAGAACTGGACGCTGGAGGAACGGAGCGGGGCCATCGAGGCTGCGATTCCGTTCGCCAGCGCGTCAATGGAGGCCTTCAGCGGCCGGCTGGGAACCGTCGTCGTCACCTCGGCGACCGGAACGGCGGCGGGATCGTTGAATTACGCGATCGCGAACGCGGGCGCCGGGGACGTGATCGAGTTCAACCCGACGCTGACCTCCAGCAAGATTTCCCTGGGCGTCACGACAAGCCTCCTGACGGCATCGGCTCAGAATTTCACGATCAACGGCGACGTGGACGGCGACGGTATCGCCGACATCACGATCTCAGGCGCCAACACCGGCAATGTGCCTGCGACGACGGACTACCGGGGCATCCTCTTCAATGCGCCCGGCAAGACGCTGACGGTCAAGAACCTCATTATGGAGCGCTTTTATTCGGGAAGCGCCCTGCAGGGCCCGCTGACGCTGCAGAACGGGTCGCTCGAAGTGGATGGCGTGACCTTCAGGAACAACCTGAACAACGCCATCGTCACGACCACCGCGTCCACATCCCTGACGATCAGGAACTCGGTTTTTCGCGACAACACAGGTGTGGTGGTCGGTACGGCGGGCTTCGCGGTCGTTCGAGCGCAGGTGAACGACACGCTGACGATCGAGAACAGTCTGTTTGCAGACAACAGCTATGTCATGAACATGGGCTCGAATTCGGCTCTCTACCCGGGCTCCATTATTGCACAAACGCACAACACCGCTAACTATACTGTAAACATACGCAACGTCACCATTGTCAATAACAGCTACATCAACAATGATTCCGGCGCCTCCAGCGTCAAGACGGCGGGCATCGGCCTCTATTCCGGTTCATCGGCGACGGCGAACGTTTACAACACGATCATCGCAGGGAACTCCGGCAATCTTGGCGGGACGAGTTTCGCCGACCCGAACGCCATCATTTACAACAGCGCCAACGTCACCCTGAACCAGGGCAACAATTATCAGGGCGCCATAACCGGCAACGCGATCTTCGTCGACTCCACCAACGCCACAAAGAGCCTGCGCGACTATCGTCCGGCATCGACCGCGACGACCTTCATCAACGCTGGCGACAGCAGCAACGCGAACCGCTACGGCGGCAGCTACGATATCCGCGGCATCGACCGCATTCGTGACGGTGTTCTCGACCTCGGTGCATACGAAGTCCATTGGAACGCGGGCGAACCGTCGGTCGACCTGAACGGGGCGGGCGCCGGCACCGGAGAGTCCGTCAGCACTTCCACGCCCTCCTCCGGCGTGCTGGTCGCTCCCAACGCCGCCCTGACCCAGACGGACAGCGACACGCGCCTGCTTGGCGCCACCATCGCGCTGTCCGGCACGTCGGACGGCGCGGCGGAAGTGCTGAGCATGCTGTCGGCGTCCGTGGCGACGGCCAAGACCTACGGCATCAGCGTCACCGGCAACAATTCGTCGACGATCACCCTGCGGGGCGCCGCCAGCGTGGCGGGGTATCAGGCGGTGATCCAACTGATCCAGTACAAGAACACCGCCGGCAGCGTCACGGCGGGCACCCGCACCGCGACGGTCACCGTCAACGACGGCGAAACGACCAGCACCGCGCGGACCAGCCAGATTACCGTCGCGGGCTCGTCTTCTTCCAACGGCGCTCCGGTTAACAGCGCGGTCCCAACGGTATCGGGCACGGCGACGGTCGGGACCGCGCTGAGCAGTGGGAGCGGCAGTTGGACCGATCCGGACGGCGACCCGCTGAGCTACAGCTACCAGTGGTACCGGGCCGACGACACCAACGGCACCAACGCGGCCTCAATCAGCGGGGCGACGAGTTCCAGCTACACGCTGACCACCTCGGATGCGCACAAGTATCTGCGCGTGGCGGTGATCGCCAACGACGGCAACTCCAACACGACGACTGCCTATTCCGCCTACACGTCGATCCTCAACAGCACGCCGGTGAACAGCGTGGTGCCGAGCGTGAGCGGCACGGCGACGGTCGGCAATGCGCTGAGCACGACGAACGGCACCTGGAGCGACGCGGACGGCGACGGCCGCAGCTACAGCTACCAATGGTACCGGGCCGACGACACCAACGGCACCAACGCCGCCTCGATCAGCGGAGCGACCAGCTCCAACTACACGCTGACCACGTCGGACGCGCACAAGTATCTGCGGGTGGTGGTGACGGCCAATGACGGCAAGGGCGGTACCCAGACGGCGAGCTCGTCCTACACGTCGATCCTCAACAGCACGCCGGTGAACAGCGCGGTGCCGAGCGTGAGCGGCACGGCGACGGTCGGCAATGCGCTGAGCACGACGAACGGCACCTGGAGCGACGCGGACGGCGACGGCCGCAGCTACAGCTACCAATGGTACCGAGCCGACGACACCAACGGTACCAACGCCGCCTCGATCAGCGGAGCCACCAGCTCCAGCTACACTCTGGTGGCGGGCAATCTGAACAAATATCTGCGCGTGGTTGTGACGGCCAACGATGGGAAGGGCGGTACGCAGACGGCGACCTCTGCCTACTCGTCGCAGGTGACGGCGGCGGGCAACGGCGCTCCGGTTAACAGCGCGGTCCCAACGGTATCGGGCACGGCGACGGTCGGGACCGCGCTGAGCGGTGCGAGCGGCAGTTGGACCGATCCGGACGGCGACCCGCTGAGCTACAGCTACCAGTGGTACCGGGCCGACGACACCAACGGCACCAACGCGGCCTCAATCAGCGGGGCGACGAGTTCCAGCTACACGCTGACCACCTCGGATGCGCACAAGTATCTGCGCGTGGCGGTGATCGCCAACGACGGCAACTCCAACACGACGACTGCCTATTCCGCCTACACGTCGATCCTCAACAGCACGCCGGTGAACAGCGTGGTGCCGAGCGTGAGCGGCACGGCGACGGTCGGCAATGCGCTGAGCACGACGAACGGCACCTGGAGCGACGCGGACGGCGACGGCCGCAGCTACAGCTACCAATGGTACCGGGCCGACGACACCAACGGCACCAACGCCGCCTCGATCAGCG
>Ga0206117_100615_pt1 | contig 31201 bp, 27 predicted proteins | sample 3A5Ametagenome_FD_177997 | JGI IMG/M metagenome (GOLD analysis project Ga0206117, IMG submission 177997) | Enriched microbial communities from leaf-cutter ant dump, University of Wisconsin, Madison, United States - 3A5A | ecosystem: Environmental > Terrestrial > Nest > Insects nest > Nest dump... | reverse complement strand
TCGACGCTGCGCATGCGGCCCTGGCCGTCGCAGCGCGGGCAGACGATCTGGCTGGACTCGCCCAGGCTCGGGCGCAGGCGCTGGCGGCTCATTTCCATCAGGCCGAAGCGCGAGATGCGGCCCAGCTGCACGCGGGCGCGGTCGTACTTGAGGGCGTTCTGCAGGCGGTTCTCGACTTCGCGCTGGTGCTTGTTCGAGGACATGTCGATGAAGTCGATCACCACCAGGCCGCCCAAGTCGCGCAGGCGCAGCTGGCGGGCCACTTCCTCGGCGGCCTCCAGGTTGGTCTGGAACGCGGTGTCCTCGATGTCGCTGCCCTTGGTGGCGCGGGCCGAGTTCACGTCGACGGCGGTCAGCGCCTCGGTCTGGTCGACCACGATCGAGCCGCCGGACGGCAGGCGCACGTTGCGCTCGTAGATCGCCTCGATCTGCGATTCGATCTGGAAGCGGTTGAACAGCGGGATGTCGTCCTTGTAGTGCTTGAGCTTGCGCAGGGTCTGCGGCATCACCTGCTGCATGAACTCACGCGCGGTCTCGTACAGCTCCTCGGTGTCGACCAGGATCTCGCCGATGTCGGCGCGCAGGTAGTCGCGCAGGGCGCGCACGATCAGGCGCGACTCCTGGTAGATCAGGAACGGCGCCGGCTTGGCCAGCGCGGCCTCGGCGATGGAGCGCCACACCTGCAGCAGGTAGTCCAGGTCCCACTGCAGCTCCTCGGCATCGCGGCCGACGCCGGCGGTGCGGATGATCACGCCCATGTCGTCGGGGATGTTCAGCTTGTCCAGCGCGTCCTTCAGCGCGGCGCGGTCCTCGCCCTCGATGCGGCGCGACACGCCGCCGGCCGACGGCGAGTTCGGCATCAGCACCATGTAGCGGCCGGCCAGGGAGATGAACGTGGTCAGGGCCGCGCCCTTGTTGCCGCGCTCCTCCTTGTCCACCTGGACCACCACTTCCTGGCCCTCGCGCAGCAGCTCGCGGATGCCGGCCTTGTTGTGGTCGACGCCGGCCTGGAAGTAGTCGCGGGAGATTTCCTTCAGCGGCAGGAAGCCGTGCTTGTCGCCGCCGTATTCGACGAAGGCCGCTTCGAGGGAGGGTTCGAGCCGGGTGATGCGGCCTTTGTAGATGTTGGACTTCTTCTGTTCCTTGGACGGCTGTTCGATGTCGATGTCGTACAGGGTCTGGCCGTCCACGATGGCCACGCGCAGTTCTTCAGCCTGCGTGGCATTGATCAGCATTCGCTTCATTGTGCGTTCCTCGCGCGCTGCTACCGCGCGGAACGCCATGGCGTTTCGCCTCTGGACACGGGTCGCCGCCCCTCGCGCAGGCGCGGGTAGGGCGGCTTGGGTTTCCAGCGCTACGACACCACGGCAGGCCGCGGGAGCGCTTGTGTTCTGTTTTCAGGTGTTTCGGGGCCGGCGGCCGCTCCGGCCGGGGCCAGGGCGTCGCACGGGACATGTGTTTTCGTCCAGCTCGGATGCTTTGGGCATCCGGCGATGGCCGGGAACGCCGACGAGCCGCTAACATGGCCGCCCCGGGGGCGGTGGCCGCGCACTGTGCCGGATCCGTCGGAAGCCGGGCTTCTGGCCCTGGTCAACTTCCAACGAAATCAAACCCTTATATCGCTCCCCGAGTGTAACAGAATAAACAGGCAGATGACTGACTCCGAAGACCGCCGCGTACCGTCCGCGGGCAAATCCAGCGTGCGCCTGATCAAGGTTCCGGAAGACCGGGCGGGGCAGCGGCTGGACAACTTCCTGCTCGGCCAGCTCAAGGGCGCCCCGCGCAGCCTGGTCTACAAGCTGGTGCGCAGCGGCCAGGTGCGGGTGAACGGGGGGCGGGCCAAGGCCGAGCGCAAGCTGGAAGCGGGAGAGGAAGTGCGGGTGCCGCCGGTCAGTCTCGCCGAAGTGGGAGACAAGGCCGCGCCACCGGCCGGCTTCCTGCAGCGCATGGAACAGGCCATCGTCTTCGAGGATGCGCGGCTGCTGGTCATCAACAAGCCCTCCGGCGTGGCCAGCCACGGCGGCAGCGGCATCAGCCACGGCGCGATCGAGACCATGCGGGCGCTGCGCCCGAACCAGAACCTGGAGCTGGTCCACCGCCTGGACCGCGACACCTCGGGGCTGCTGGTCATGGCCAAGAAGCGCTCGGCGCTGACCGAGTTGCAGGCGCTGCTGCGCGAGGACCACGACGGCTCCGGCCCCGGCGGCATCCGCAAGCGTTACCTGACCCTGCTGGCCGGGCGCATGCCCGACGGGGTGATGAGCGTGGACGCGCCGCTGCACGTCGGCCTGCGCCAGGGCGGCGAGCGCCATGTGCAGGTCAATGCCGCCGGCAAGCCGTCGCTGAGCCATTTCAGGGTGCTGGAGCGCCGCGGCGGCCAGTCCTACTGCGAGGTGCGGATCGAGACCGGGCGCACCCACCAGATCCGCGTGCACGCGCAGCACATCGGCCATCCGGTCGCCGGCGACGACAAGTACGGCGATCCTGCGGTCAACAAGCGCTTCCGCGAGCAGATCGGGCTAAAGCGGCTGTTCCTGCACGCGGCGTCGCTGGAATTCGCGCTCGACGGCGGCAAGGCGCCCTACGTGCTCAACGCGCCGCTGGCGCCGGAACTGGCCGAGGCGCTGGACCGGCTGGGGTGAGGCGTGGGGAGCAGGGAGCGGGGAATGAACCGCTGCGGCGGATTTTCCCTCAACGCCTTGCCCTCCTTTATAGCGCAGCGGCCAAAACGCCGCAGTTGACCCGCATCCCCCTTCCCTTGTTCCCCCTTCCCGGCTTCATCACCACTTGAACAGCACCAGGCTGAGCGCGAGCGTGGCCATGCCGGCCACGAGCCCGTATACCGTCTCGTGGCCGCGCGCATGGCGCTTGGCCGCCGGCAGCAGTTCGTCCAGCGCCAGGAAGACCATCACGCCGGCGATCATCCCGAACACGACGCCGAAGGTGGTGTGCGAGAGCGAGCCGGCCAGGGCGAAATAGCCCAGCGCCGCGCCCACCGGCTCGGCCAGCCCCGACAGCAGGCTGGCGGTGAAGGCCTGCAGCTTGCTGCCGGTGGCGAAATACACCGGCACCGCGATGGCGATGCCCTCGGGGATGTTGTGGATGGCGATGGCGAAGGCCAGCGGCATGCCCACCGCCGGGTTCTCCAGGGTGGCGAAGAACGTGGCCAGGCCTTCGGGAAAGTTGTGCGCGGTGATCGCCACGGCGGTCAGCAGCCCCACGCGCCGGACCTGGCTGCGGTTGTCCTCGCGGAACAGCGGGTCCTGCCTGTCCAGGCTCTCGTGCGGGTTGGGGATGAGGTGGTCGATGGCGACGATCAACACCACGCCGGCGAGGAAGGACAGCGTGCCGTAGGTGAAACCCAGCCGTTCGCCATGCGCCAGCGCGAACGCCGCGACCGACTTGTTCAGGATTTCCGACAGCGACACGTAGACCATCGCGCCGCCGGCGAAGGCCAGGCCGAAGGCGAGCAGGCGCGGGTCCGGGCGCCGCGAGAACAACACCATCAGGCTGCCGACGGCCGTGGCCAGGCCGGCGGCGAGCGTCAGCGCGAACGCGATCCACAGGTGCCCGGTGGAGATCGCCGGCATGGACGCGCGCCCGGGGCAGGGGAGTGGCGGTCAGCCGCCGCGCCGCATGCGTTCCTCGATCGCGAAGCAGCTGTCCGGCTTGGGCTCGGGCGGGTTGAAGCTCACCGGCACCTGGATGGTGGTCGGTACCGGCTGGCCGTTGCGGGTGGCCGCCTTGAACTTCCACTCGCGCACGCGCCGGATCGCCGAATCGTCCAGCTGGCTGTTGCCGCTGCTGGTGAGCAGCGCGACGTCGGTCGGCGCGCCCTGCGGGCCGACCACGACCTTCAGCACGCTCTGCCCGCCCACGCCGCTGCAGGCAAGTTCGACGGGATAGTCCGGCGGCGGCGTCTGCACCGCGGCCACTTCGGTGGGGGCGACCACCGGCGCCGCCGGTCCGGACGGCGTGCAGGCGGTGAGCGCCGCGACGGTGGCGAAGGAGCCCAGCAGGAGATGCGCTTTCATGTCATTGCTCCACGAGTGCGGATGCCTTGGCGGCACAGATGAAATCGTTCTCGCTCAGGCCGCCCACGTCGTGGGTGGAGAAGCGGACGGTCGCGCGGTCGTAATGCACGCCCAGGTCGGGGTGGTGGTCCTCGCGGTGCGCGATCCAGGCCAGGGCGTTCACGAACGCCATGGTGCCGTGATAGTTGTCGAAGCGGAATGTACGGACCAGCGCATGGCCGTCCTCGGCCAGCTCCCAGTCCGGAACCTGCGGCAGCAGTTCGGCCACGCGGGCTTCGCCGAGCCGGTGCTCGCTACCCTTGCGGGCAATGCAGTGCGCCTGCACCAGCGGGATCAGATCGGCCATGGGGTATCTCCGTCTACAGGGGGTGAACGGCCTGGCGCGTGGAATCTGTGTCCCATCAGCAACAGCCAAGACACGGCTAGAATACCCGCATGATCCAGATTTCAGATACCGCGCAGACCCATTTCCGCAAGCTGATCGAACGCGAGGCCGTGCCCGGCATGGGCGTGCGCCTGAGCGCGGTCGAGCCGGGGACGCCGCGTGCCGACGCGCGCCTGGAGTTCGCCGAGCCGGCGGACCTGCTCGGCGACGAATGGGCGGTGGACTGCGACGGCTTCACCCTTTATGTGTCGGCCACCAGCGTGGCGTGGCTGGAAGGCGCCGAAATCGACTACGTCACGCAGGCGGCCGGCACCCAGCAGCTGACCATCAAGGCGCCGCGGATCAAGGGCGAAGCGCCCGGCGAAGCGGCATCGATGGTCGAGCGCGTGCATTGGGTCGTCGAGAACGAGGTCAATCCGCAACTGGCTTCCCACGGCGGCCGCGTGGCGGTGCAGGAAGTGTCCGCCGACGGCGTGGTGCTGCTGCGCTTCGGCGGCGGCTGCCACGGCTGCGGCATGGCCGATGTGACCTTGAAGCAGGGCATCGAGAAGACCCTGATGGCCCGGGTGCCCGGGGTGACCGCCGTGCGCGATGCGACCGACCACAGCAGTGGCCAGGCGCCCTACATCCCGCGCGGCGGCGCGGGCTGAGCGACCGCTGCGTGCCGGTGACGTCGGTTGCCGACCTGATCGAACTGCTGGCTGCCCGGCGCAAGGCCAGCATCCTGCACGATCGCCGCACAGGCTTTCCTTATAGCTGGAGCGCCTGGCTGCGTGGCTGGTCGCCGGCCCGGGGCATGGCGTTCGCTGGCGCCGATGCGGCCGCGGCGGCGCCGCCGTGGACCGGTCCCCGTTCCCGTGGCGGCACCGGCGGCCTGTCGTTCCGGCAGGCGCTGCTGCACCTGTTCCGCTGGGGCGGCGACGATCCGCCGCCGCGCGACCAGCGCGGTGTCCGCTGGTTCGCCGCGCTGTGCAGCGTGGCCCTGCATCTGTTGTTCGCCGTGCTGCTGGTCTGGGTGGCGCTGGTGCGCAGCAACGTACCTGAACCCGGCGCGGAGGAAGGCGAGCGCGTGCAGGTGGAATATATCGGCCGCGGCACGCCGGAGGACGAAGGCGGCGGTTCGCCGCAGTCGGCCGGCGCGCAGTCGCCGTCCGGTGCGCTGGCAGTGGAGGGCGGTGCGGTCGAAGCCGCGGCCGCCCCCTCGCCGCCGCAATCCATGCCGGCGGCGCCACAGGACGGCGTCGCCAGCGCGGCACCTGCCGCGATGCCGGTGGACATGTCCAGGCCGGCGCCGGATGCGACGGCCGAACAACCGCTGCAGGTCACCGAAGTGCCGCAGCCGACCGGCGATTTCGTGCTGCCGCCGCCCACCGTGGAAGCGCCGGCGATAGCGGCGCGGGAGCCGCAGGTGCGCGAGCGCACGGTCGCGACGGTGGTGGAGCGGCCGACGCCGGTCCGCCCCTTGTCGACGCCCGAGGTCGCGGCGACGGAAGCGGCGATGCCGCAGGTGCAGGTACGCGAGCGGCGCATCGAGACGGCGCCCACGCAGCCGGTGACGATGGCGCAGGTACCCCTGCGTGCGACGGAGGTGCGCGTGGAACGCGCCGCGCCGGCCGTGCGCGAACGGCAGATCGACATCGCGCCGCGCCAGGACGTGGCGATGGCGGCCGTACGCGCGCGCGACAGCAGCGTGCAGCTGAAGCCGGCGGAAGTGGCCGTGCGCGAACGCCCGGTGCCGGGCGTCGCCGATGCGCGGCCGGCGCCCGCATCCGGTTCCGGGTCAGTCCGGGAGAGCACGGGCGGCGGCCAGACGCAGGCCGCGGTGCCGGCGCAGGCCGTTGCCGGAAGCGGGCAGGCCGCGGCGGCGTCGCCGCGCTCCGGTACCAGCACGGGAGCCGGGCCGCGGCCTCAGGACCGCAGCGGCGGCTGGGCCGCGCCGACGCGCGCCGACGACTGGGGCGCATCGCAGCGGCAGGTGGACGGAGGCGCCGGCGCCGCGTCCGACCAGGGGCGGGGGCTGTTCAATGCCGACGGCAGCGTGCGCTTGGCCGATGGTGGCGATCGTGGGCAGGTCTCGGGCGAGCGCGGTGCGCCGGGCGGCCAGTCCGATACCTGGAGCCGCGAGCAGATCGACCGTGCCGGCACTTGGCTCAAGCGTCCGCCCTACGAGCATTCGCCCACCTCGTTCGACAAATACTGGGTGCCCAACGAATCGCTGCTGGCCGAGTGGGTGCGCAAGGGCATCAAGAGCATCGAGATCCCGATTCCCGGCAGCGAGAACAGCATCTCCTGCGTGATTTCCATCCTGCAGTTCGGCGGCGGCTGCGGCCTGAACAACCCGAACATGCAGGACCAGCCGGCCAGTGCGCGGCCGCCGCCGGACATCCCGTTCAAGAAGGAACTGCAAGACGATAACGGCAGCCGCTGAGCGGCGGCTTGCCCGGTCCGGCTGCGTTGAACGTGGATTCCTGGGGATTCCTGCCGCGCCGGATGGTGCGCGCCACGGTGGGTATCAGAAGCGTCACGCAGACCAGAAGCGCGATGGTTCCGGCTGCCGCCGCGGGGCCGGTCCATGCCGGATCGGTCCTGGGCATGTCGGGACGAGCGCGGATGCAAAGGAATCCAGCAAGGCCAGCCAGCAGGAAAACAACGGCAGTAGCCGCATGTCTCCTGGGGATGGCGGTGATGCTGCAGTCGTTGCTGCCCCGGCCGTGGAGCCTGGATCAGCGACGCCGGCACGGAGCGTGCCGGCGCAATGCGATCACTTCAAGCCGTGCAGGTCGCGCAGCTGGCTCGGGCGCGAACCGAAGTAGGCGGCCAGGTCGGAGATGTCCTGGTCGCTCAGGTCCGCCGCCTGCGGCGACATCAGCATGTGCTCGCGGTCGCCGCTGCGGTAGGCCTGCAGGGCGTGGGCGAGGTAGTCGCCGTACTGGCCACCGAGCCGCGGATAGCTGGGATCGATCGGGGCGTTGCCGTCGGCACCATGGCAGTCGATGCAGCTCTGGCCGGTGGCCTTGCCCTTGTTGTTGGCCAGTTGCTCGCCGGCGGCGATGCGCCCCTGCGGCAGGCCGGCCGAAGAACTGGAACCGTGTTCGCCGCTGGCATGGCCGGGATCGGCGGCGGACCTGCCGGTGGATTCCACCTCCGACTGCGTGCAGGCCGCCAGGGCGCAGGCAGCGAACAGGGCGATGGCGAGACGCGAAGCGTGCTTGGCTTTCGACATGAGCGGTGCTTACTTGAGAGTGGACAGGTAGGCGGAGAGATCAGCGATGTCCTGCGTGCTGAAGCTCATCGATTGCGCCTGCATGGTCGGATGCCTGCGCTTGCCTTCGCGGTATTCGGTCAACGCCTGGGTCAGGTACTGCGCCGACTGCCCGCCGATCTTCGGCACGCGGTAGCTCGGGTAGGCGTTCTTGTAGCCGGTGATGCCGTGGCAGCCCTGGCAGGTATAGGCCAGGGTACGGCCGGCTTCGGCATTGCCCGTGGCGGCGGGCGAGGCCGCGGCGGCGGGAGCGGAAGGTTCAGACTGCTGCGGGTCGGCTTGGGCGGCGGCCCCGAACGGCAGGGCGAAAGCCAGGGCGAGACATACGGCAAACGGCTGCGAGCGCATGGTTTCCTTGTCCGGTATGCGGGTCTGTTCGTTCCGCCGTGGAGACACGGAACGGTCCGAGTATAGCCCGCGCATTCACCGGTTCGGAACCATTCATGAATGCTGCGATGCCACATGAAGGCATGACCTTTGGCGCATGGTGTCGCCGTGGGGTGGTGCAATACTTTGCTACAACACCAGCCACTGTATCCCCAGGGACCCCACGATGTCGCGACTCCTCACTCCGTACGGCCGCACCGGAAGCTGCGCCGCCGCTCTGCTCGTCACCACGGTGTTGCTGCTTGGAGGTTGCAAGGCAGGCGGCGAGGAGGCAAAGGACAAGCCCAAGGAAGAGCAGAAGGCCAGCGACGCGATCCCGGTCGAAGTGGCCAAGGCGGCGCGCCGCGCCATCGCCGCGAGCTACACCGGCACGGCGTCGCTGGAAGCGCGCGCCGAATCGCAGGTAGTCGCCAAGACCTCGGGCGTCGCCCTGGCGGTGATGGTCGAGGAGGGCCAGCACGTCCGCGCCGGGCAGCCGCTGGTGCGCCTGGATCCGGACCGCGCGCGCCTGGCCGTGGCGCAGAGCGAGGCGCAGATGCGCAAGCTGGAGAACAGCTACCAGCGCGCGCAGAAGCTGGTGAACCAGCAGCTGGTCAGCGCCGCCGACGTGGACCAGCTGCGCTTCGACCTGGAGAACGCGCGCGCCCAGTACCGGATGGCGACGCTGGAACTGTCCTACACCACGGTGGTGGCGCCGATCGCCGGCGTGGTCGCTTCGCGCGACATCAAGCCGGGCAATTTCGTGCAGATCAACTCGCCGATCATCCGCATCGTCGACGCCGGCAAGCTGGAAGCCACGCTCAACGTGCCCGAACGCGAGATCGCCAAGCTCAAGCCTGGGCAGGCGGTGGAACTGGTCGCCGACGCGCTGCCGGGGCGCAGATTCGCCGGCGTGGTGGACCGCGTGTCGCCGGTGGTGGATACCGGCACCGGCACGTTCCGCGTGGTGACGGCGTTCTCCGGCGAAGGCGATCTGCAGCCGGGCATGTTCGGGCGCCTGGGCATCAACTACGACCAGCGCGCCGACGCGCTGGTGGTGCCGCGCACCGCCCTGCTGGAAGACGGCGGCGAGCCGGCCGTGTACGTGGTGCGCGACGGCAAGGCGCTGCGCACCCAGCTCAAGCTCGGCTACGACGAGGCCGGCTGGATCGAGGTGCGCGAGGGCCTGAAGGCGGGCGACGAAGTGGTCGTGGCCGGCAAGGCGGCGCTGCGCGAGGGCAGCGCGGTGCAGGTGATCGGCAAGGAGAAGGCGGTCGCGTCCGCCGCTCCGGCCAAGGCGCCGGCCGCACAGGCGGCCAAGCAATGAGTGCGCGGGATCCGTCGGTTCCCGGCGGCGGCGGTTTCGACCTGATCGAGTTCGCCACCCGCCGCCGCGTCACCATCGCGATGATGACGCTGACCCTGGTGCTGTTCGGCCTGATCTCGCTGTCGAGCCTGAAGGTCGAGCTGCTGCCGGACCTGAGCTATCCCACGCTCACCGTGCGTACCGATTACGAAGGCGCCGCGCCGGCGGAGATCGAGACGCTGATCTCGCAGCCGGCCGAAGAAGCGCTGGGCATCGTCAAGGGCCTGCGCAAGCTCAAGTCGATCTCGCGTACCGGCCAGAGCGACGTGGTGCTGGAGTTCGCCTGGGGCACGGACATGCAGCAGGCCGGGCTGGACGTGCGCGACAAGATGGAAACGCTGCAGCTGCCGCTGGAGGCCAAGCCGCCGGTGCTGCTGCGCTTCAACCCGTCCACGCAGCCGATCATGCGCCTGGCGCTTTCCTCGAAGCAGGACGCGGGCAGCGAGGCCGATGCGGTGCGCCGGCTGATGGAGCTGCGCCGCTACGCCGACGAGGACCTCAAGCGCAAGCTCGAGCCGGTCAGCGGCGTGGCCGCGGTCAAGGTCGGCGGCGGCCTGGAGGACGAGATCCAGGTCGACATCGACCAGCGCAAGCTGGCCGCGCTCGGCCTGTCGCTGGATACCGTCATCCAGCGCCTGCAGCAGGAGAACGTCAACCTGTCCGGCGGCCGCCTGGAAGAAGGCTCGCAGCGCTACCTGGTGCGCACGGTCAACCAGTTCACCACGGTCGAGCAGATGCGCGAGATGCTGCTGACCACCGCCAGTGGTTCCAGCTCCACCAGCGCCACCGGCGACAACCGCCAGCTGATGTCGGCCATCCTCGGCAGCAGCGACCCCAACGTGATCGCGGCGCTGCGCAGCGACGGCAGCAGCAGCGCGCCCAGCGTGCGCCTGAAGGATGTGGCCCAGGTAAGCCAGGGCTACAAGGAGCGCGAGGCGGTGATCCGCAGCGCCGGCCACGAAGCGGTCGAACTGGCCGTGTACAAGGAAGGCGACGCCAATACCGTGGCCACCGCCGACGCGCTGGAAGCGCGGCTGGCGCAGATCCGCAAGGAAATGCCCAAGGACATCGAAATGACCCTGGTCGAGGACCAGTCGGTGTTCATCCGCCACGCGATCAAGGACGTCAAGGTGGACGCGGTGATCGGCGGCCTGCTGTCGATCCTGATCATCTTCCTGTTCCTGCGCGACGGCTGGAGCACCTTCGTCATCTCGCTGTCGCTGCCGATCTCGATCATCGCGACGTTCTTCTTCATGGGCCAGCTGGGGCTGAGCCTGAACGTGATGTCGCTGGGCGGCCTGGCGCTGGCCACCGGCCTGGTCGTGGACGATTCGATCGTGGTGCTGGAGTCCATCGCCAAGGCGCGCGAGCGCGGCATGGGCATTCTCGAGGCGGCGATCAAGGGCACCCGCGAAGTGTTCATGGCGGTGGTCGCCTCGACCCTGACCACCATCGCGGTGTTCCTGCCGCTGGTGTTCGTCGAGGGCATCGCCGGCCAGCTGTTCCGCGACCAGGCGCTGACCGTGTCGATCGCCATCGCGGTGTCGCTGGTGGTGTCGATGACCCTGATCCCGATGCTCAGCGCGCTGAAGGGCCGTCCGCCGCTGGAATTCCCGGCCGAGGCGCCGCGCCAGCCGTGGCGTCCGGAAAGCCGCTGGAAGAAGCCGGCGGCCTATGCGGGCCGCGGCGTGGGCGGGTTGTTCCGCTACGGCTTCTTCGCCGCGGCGTGGCTGGTGGTGCGCCTCTTCCGCGGCATCGCCGCGGTGGTCGGCCCGGTGATGCGCAAGGCCAGCGACCTGGCGATGGCCCCTTACGGCCGCGCCGAGGCCGGCTACCTGCGCGTCCTGCCGGCGGCCCTCAAGCGGCCGTGGCCGGTGCTGGGTTTCGCCACGCTGGCCTTCGGCCTGACCTTGGCCGCGTTGCCGCTGCTGGGCGTGGACCTGCTGCCGCAGCTGGCCCAGGACCGCTTCGAGATGACCGCCAAGCTGCCGCCGGGCACGCCGCTGGCGCAGACCGACGCGCTGGTGCGGGAAGTGCAGCGCGCGCATGCCAAGGAGGACGGCGTGCGCCTGCTGTACGGCGTGTCGGGCACCGGCACCCGGCTGGACGCCAGCCCGACGGAGAGCGGCGAGAACATCGGCAAGCTGTCGGTGGTGATGAACGACACCCGGCGCGAGCCGGAACTGACCGAGAAGCTGCGCCAGACCCTGAAGGCCTGGCCGTCGGCGCAGGTCGACTTCGCCCGCCCGGAGCTGTTCGCGCTGTCGCCGCCGCTGGAGATCGAGATCGAGGGCAACAACCTGGAGGACATCCGCGTGGCCGGCAACCGCCTGGCGGGCATGCTGCGCCAGAACGCGCACTACGCCGACGTGAAGTCGACGGTGGAGCAGGGCTTCCCGGAGATCCAGGTGGTGTTCGACCAGGACCGCGCCGCGGCGCTGGGCCTGACCACGCGCCAGATCGCCGACGCGGTGGTCAACAAGGTCAAGGGCAACGTCGCCACGCGCTACAGTTTCCGCGACCGCAAGATCGACGTGCTGGTGCGCGTGCAGGAGTCCGAGCGTTCCTCGGTGAACGACATCCGCCGCCTGATCGTCAATCCGACCGGCGCCAAGCCGATCGAACTGGGCGCGGTGGCCGACGTGGTCGCCACCACCGGCCCGAGCGAGATCCACCGCGCCGACCAGCGCCGCGTGGCCATCGTCTCGGCCAACCTGCGCGACATCGACCTGGGCAAGGCCATCACCGAGGTGCAGGACATGGTCGCCCGCAACCCGCTGGGCACCGACGTCGGCATGCACATCGGCGGGCAGGGCCAGGAGCTGGGCGAATCGATCCGCTCGCTGCTGTTCGCCTTCGGCCTGGCGGTATTCCTGGTGTACCTGGTGATGGCCTCGCAGTTCGAATCGCTGCTGCACCCGTTCGTGATCCTGTTCACCATCCCGCTGGCGCTGGTCGGCGCGGTGGCGGCGCTGCTGCTGGCGCGTTCGCCGGTATCGGTGGTGGTGTTCATCGGCCTGATCCTGCTGGTCGGGCTGGTGGTGAAGAACGCCATCATCCTGATCGACAAGGTCAACCAGCTGCGCGAGGAGGGTGTGGCCAAGCGCCAGGCGCTGGTGGAGGGCGCGCGCTCGCGCCTGCGCCCGATCATGATGACCACCCTGTGCGCGGTGTTCGGCTTCCTGCCGCTGGCGCTGGCCTTCGGCGAAGGCGCGGAAGTGCGCTCGCCGATGGCGATCACCGTGATCGGCGGCCTGCTGGTGTCCACCCTGCTGACCCTGCTGGTGATCCCGGTGGTGTACGACCTGCTGGACCGCAAGCCGGACGAGTACTACGCCGAGCGCGGTCGCCGCGCCCGCCAGGCGATGGCCCAGGCCGAGCAGGTGCTGGCGCATGAGCACGACGCCATCGGCGGCCTCAAGGACTGATCCGGATGAACATCACCGAGCTGTCCATCCGCCGCCCGGTCACCACCATCATGCTGTTCGTGTCGATGGTGGTGATCGGCCTGATCGCCGCGTTCAAGCTGCCGCTGGAGTCCGAGCCGGAAGCCTCGATCCCGTTCTTCTTCGTCTCGCTGCCGTATCCCGGCTCGACCCCGGAGGAGGTCGAACGCAACCTGCTGCGGCCGGTCGAGGAAGCCATCGCCACGATGCCCGGCATCAAGTCGATGAACGCGCGCGCCAACGCCGAGGGCGGGCAGATCCAGGTCGAGTTCAGCGACTGGAACCGCGACATCGCCATGGCCGCGTCCGAGGCGCGCGAGCGCATCGACGCGGTGCGCGACCAGCTGCCGGACGACTTCCGCCGCTATTACGTGCAGCGCTGGAGCACCAGCGACCAGGAAGCGATCAGCCTGCGCCTGAACAGCAAGGAAGACCTGACCGCGCGCGCGGACATGATCGAGCGCACCATCAAGCAGCGCCTGGAGCGCCTGCCCGGCGTCGCCCGCGTCGAAGTGGAGGGCGTGGCCAAGCAGGAAGTGCTGGTGGCGCTGGACAAGGACCGCATCAGCGCCCACGGCGTGGCGCTCAACGAACTGGTGCAGAAGCTGCAGGCGGCCAACTTCGCCGTCTCTGCCGGTCAGATCACCGAGGAAGGCCGCCGCCTGCGCGTGCAGCCCAGGGGCGAACTGCAGGAAGTGCAGGAACTGCGCGACCTGCCGGTCAACAACCGCGGCACGCGCCTGTCCGACATCGCCGAGGTCAGCCTGCAGCCGCAGCGCATGAGCTACGTGCGGCGGATGGAAGGCAAGCCCAGCGTCGGCGTGGACATCTACAAGGAGCGTTCGGCCAACCTGGTGGACCTGTCGCGCGCCGTCGGCAGGGAAGTGGAGGCGCTGGCGGACGACCCGGCCATGCGCGGCATCGACATCGAGGTGGCGTGGGATTCGGGCAAGGCCGTGACCAGCTCGCTGCTGGCCCTGGCCGAGGCCGGCGCCATCGGCCTGCTGCTGTCGGTGATCGTGCTGTACGCCTTCCTGCGCCACTGGCCGTCGACGCTGATGGTGTCGATGGCGATCCCGATCTGCTTCATCATGACCCTGGGCTTCATGTACTTCACCGGCATCAGCCTGAACATCATCTCGATGATGGGCCTGCTGCTGGCGGTGGGCATGCTGGTGGACAACGCCGTGGTCGTGGTGGAGAGCATCTACCAGGAACGCGAGAAATACCCGGGGCAGCCGGCGATGGCCTCGATCGTCGGCACCCGCCACGTCGCCATCGCGCTGTCGGCCGGCACCCTGTGCCACTGCGTGGTGTTCCTGCCGATGATGTTCGGCGAGAAGAACATCATCACCATCTACCTGTCGCAGCTGGCGGTGACCATCTCCGTCTCGCTGCTGGCCTCGTGGCTGGTGGCGGTGAGCCTGATCCCGATGCTGTCGGCGCGGATGAAGACCCCGCCGGCGGTGAAGTCGCCGCTGATCGGCCGCCTGCAGGAGCGCTATGCGCGCGCGCTGCGCTGGACCCTGCAGAACCGCGGCTGGAGCGTGGCCGGCATCGTGCTGGTGTCGCTGGTCAGCATCTGGCCGATGACCCACACCACCGGCGGCGGGGAGAACAACAAGCCGGACGAGATCAACATCTTCTACCAGTGGAAGGGTGCCTATTCCAAGGAGGAGATGGGCAAGGAAGTGCAGCGGGTGGAGGACTTCGTCAACGCCAACCGCGAGAAGTTCCGGATCGAGCGCGTCTACAGCCGCTACGCCGAGCAGGGCTGGGCGCAGACCCGGTTGTACCTGGACATCGACGACCGCGAGCAGAGCAAGAAGATCGAGGAGGAAGTGCGCAAGGGGCTGCCGCAGTCTGCGCGCGCCAAGATCGGCATCGGCTGGCCTGGCGGTATGGGCAGCGACGGGCAGGGCCTGCGTTTCAGCCTGATCGGCGATTCCAGCCAGACCCTGCGCGAACTGGCCGACGACATCGTGCCGATCCTGGCGCGCGATCCCAAGCTGCGCGACGTGCGCGTGGACATCGGCGACGCCAACGCCGAGCTGGCGGTGAGGGTGAACCGCGAGCGCGCCGCCGCGTACGGTTTCAGCGCGCAGCAGGTGGCGCAGTTCGTCGGCATGGCGCTGCGCGGCTCGTCGCTGCGCGACTTCCACCGCGACGACGTCGAGATCCCGGTCAACGTGCGCTTCGCCGGCTCGGAGAGCTATGGCGTGGAGGACCTGTCGTCCTTCATGGTGCGTACCGCCGCCGGCAAGGAAGTGCCGCTGCTGGCGATGGTGGACGTGAACGTCAACCCGGCGGCCAGCTCCATCCAGCGCCTGAACCGGCAGACCATGCTGCGGGTCGAGGCCGGCCTGGCCAAGGACGTGCCGATGGACGTGGCGCGCAAGTCGGTCGAGAACGCGCTGGACAAGGTGCAGTTCCCGCCGGGCTACGGCTACACCTTCGCCGGCGGCAGCTTCAACATCAACTTCGACGGCATGGACCAGATGGTGCGGGCGATCTTCATCGCGCTGATCCTGATGGTGGTGATCATGGCCGCGGTGTTCGAATCCCTGCTGTTCCCCGCCGCGATCATGTCGTGCGTGCTGTTCTCCGTGTTCGGCGTGTACTGGCTGTTCTGGCTGACCGGCACCGAGATGAACATCATGGCGGTGATCGGCATCCTGGTGCTGATGGGCGTGGTGGTGAACAACGGCATCGTGATGATCGAGCACATCAACAACCTGCGCCGGCGCGGCGTGGCGCGTACCGATGCGCTGGTGGAAGGCAGCCGCGAACGCCTGCGCCCGATCATGATGACGATGGGCACGGCGATCCTGGCGATGATCCCGATCGCGCTGAACACGCAGACCGCCGACGGCATGCCGCCGTACTACCCGATGGCGCGCGCCATCGCCGGCGGCCTGGCGTTCTCCACGGTGGTCAGCCTGCTGTTCCTGCCGACCATCTACGCCATCCTCGACGACCTGCGCATGGGGACCGCCCGGCTGGTACGCCGGGCGCGTGGCCTGTCGCCGACAAGGGACGCCGGGCCGGCGCCGGTCCAGGAGTGACCCGTTCCGTTCCCGGCCATTCCGGCCGGGAACGCTTCTTCCAGGAGATCGCCAATGCCACATGCACGTCCCGTCGGCGGCCGGCTCGCCGGCGTGCTGTACCTGGTCGTCGTCCTAACCGGGCTGTTCTGCCTGGCCTATGTGCCGGGGCAGCTCGCCGGCCCGGATGCGCAGGCGGTGCTGGACAACGTCGTCGCGCGGCAGGCGCTGTTCCGGCAGGGCGTGGCGGCTTTCCTCGTCGAACAGGTCGCCTTCCTGCTGCTGGCCCTGGCGCTGTACCGCGGCTTCAAGGATGTGAACCGCGCGGCGGCGACGCTGATGGTGGCGTTCGTGGTGATGGCGGTTCCCCTGGCCCTGGCGGCGTTGTCGCACCGGCTGCAGGCGCTGTCTCTGCTGACCGATGCCGACAGCGCGCAGCTGCTGTCGCCGGAACAGCGCCAGCAGCTGGCGCACGCGGCGCTGAAGGCCTATCGCGGCGGCATGCAGCTGGTGCGCGTGTTCTGGGGGCTGTGGCTGCTGCCGCTGGGCTGGCTGGTGCTGTGCTCGCGGCGGCTGCCGCGGGTGCTGGGCGCGCTGCTGGTGCTGGGCGGACTGGGCTACGTGCTGGATGTGTTCGCCGAGCTGCTGGTACCGGGCTACGCGGACTGGTGGATTTCCGGCTACATGACCCTGCCGGCCGCGGTTGGCGAGATCGGCACCTGCCTGTGGCTGCTGCTGTTCGGGTTGCGCGCCGGACGTACGGGCGCGTCATCTCCCCTTGCTTCCTGAGGCCAACACCATGCAGACGCATTCCCGCCGCACGCTGTCCGATCCGCCGCTTCCGCTGCGCCTGAAGCTGTCGGCCCTGTGGGCCAGCCTCACGTTCTGCTACCTCTACGGCGACTACTTCGGCCTGTACCGGCCCGGAAAACTGCAGCACATGCTCGACGGCGCCGGCCCGATGGGGCCGAGCAGCCAGGGCTCGCTGCTGTTCGTCGCGTTGCTGCTGGCGGTGCCGGGGCTGATGGTGTTCCTGTCGCTGGCGCTGCCGGTACGCTTGGTGCGCGGGCTCGGCATCGGTCTGGCCCTGTTCTACGCGACCTTCGTCGCGCTCACGATGCCGGGCGCGTGGTGGTTCTACCTGGCCTACAGCGGCATCGAGATCGTGCTGTGCCTGCTGATCGTGGGCCTGGCCTGGCGATGGCCGCGCGCCTGACGGCCGCGGCCACGCGCAGGCCCGTGGGTCACACCAGCTTGCCGTAGACGGTGAAACCGGTCAGCCACAGGCCCAGCATGCTGCCCAGGTTGGTCAGCATGAAGGTCAGCACGACGCGGGTGACGCGGTTGCGGTACCAGCCCCTGAGCGTCTGCGCGTCGTCGCGCAGCTGCAGGAAGTCGCGGTAGGCCGGGCGGCGCAGGCGCGTTTCCACCAGCGCGGAGAAGGCGCCGGTGGGAATGCTCAGGCGGAACGGCTTGAACGGCGCCACCACGATCGCGGTCAGGATGCTCAACGGATGGCTGCCGGCCAGCAACGCGCCCAGCCCCGCCAGCCCGCCGGTGTACAGCGCCCAGGTCGCCAGCATGTGCGCGCCCATGTCCATGCCGCCCTTCCAGAAACCGACGCCGATGCCGGCCAGCACCACGGCCAGGATGGTCAGCGTGACCCAGGGGATGTTGCGCTTCTTCGGCACCGCTTCCAGCGACTGGCGCAGCGGACCCGGAGCCTCGGTGTCGGTTTCCAGATAACGCGCAAGGCCGGCGAGATGGCCGGCGCCGACCACCGCCAGCACGTTGCGCTGGCCGTCGGTGCGTTCCTCGCGCAGGCGCGTGGCCATGTAGCGGTCGCGCTCGCCGATGATGCTCTCGTACAGTTCCGGGCTCTCGCTGGCGAACTCGCCGAAGCTGGATTCGAGCATGTCGCCCTGCTTGAGCTTCTCGATCTCGTCCTCGCCCACGTCCTCGGACGAGAACAGGCCGGCGCCGAGGCCGGCGACCAGTTTCAGCTTGCCGAACAAGCCCAGCCGCTGCGAGGCGCGGCGGAAGGTCAGGCCGACGTCGCGGTCGATCAGATGGACCGGCAGGCCATGCTCCTGCGCCAGCACCACCGCGCGCTTGAGCTCGGCGCCCGGCTCGATGTCCAACTGCTCGGCCAGCCGGCGCTGGTAGGCGGCCAGGGCCAGGTTGGCGGCGAACAGGGCGATCCGGTTCTTGCGGATCACCTCGATCAGGTCCAACTGCGCCAGCGCGTCCGGGTTGGTCAGCGCCTGCAGGCGCTGCGGATCGAGTTCGACCGCGACGGCGTCGTACTGGCCGCTGCCGATGGCCTGTTCCACCGCCTGCACGCTGGCGGCGGAAACGTGGGCGGTGCCCAGCAGGGTGTAGCGCACGCCATCGCGTTCGACGATGCGCAGCGGCTGGCCGGCGAGCAGTTCGCCGGTTTCGGGAAGGGTATCGGTCATCGCGTCATTCATTGGAGGGAGCGCTGCCGGCGCCATCGCCTAGCGCGCGTTGCATCTGTACGGTGTCCAGCCAGCGGCCATGCTTGCGGCCGAGGCCGTGGAACACGCCCACCAGGTGGAAGCCGAAGCGTTCGTGCAGCCTGATGGAAGCCGTGTTGGTGGGCTCGCCGATCACCGCCACCATCTGCCGGTAACCGCGCGCGGTACAGGCGTCGATCAGCGCCTGCAGCAGCGCGCCGCCCACGCCCTTGCCCTGGAAGCGGGCATCGACGTAAACCGAGTTCTCCACCGTCCACTGGTAGGCGACGCGGCTGCGGTAGGTGTTGGCGTAGGCGTAGCCGGCGACCTGGCCGTCGATCTCGGCGACCAGGTAAGGGAAACCGCGGGCGAGGATGTCCTGCATGCGCCGCAGCATCTCCGCTTCGTCCGGTACCTCGTATTCGTAGGTGTTGACGAAGTCGGTCACCTCGACCGCATAGATCGCGGCGATGGCGGCGATGTCGGCCGCGCCGGCATCACGGATGTGCACGGCCATGCGCAGGTTTCCCGGTCAGTCGATGTAGCGCTTGAGCAGGTCGCCGTAGGCATCGATGCGGCGGTCGCGCAAGAACGGCCAGATGCGGCGCACGTGTTCACTGCGCTGCAGGTCCACCTCGCAGACCAGCACGGTCGGCTCGCCGCCGGCTTCGGCCAGGAACTCGCCCTGCGGGCCGAGCACGTGGCTGTTGCCCCAGAACAGGATGCCCGAGGCGCCAAGCGGGGAAGCTTCGTGGCCGACGCGGTTGCACGACAGCACCGGCAGGCCGTTGGCCACGGCATGGCCGCGGTGGCTCAGCACCCAGGCGTCGCGCTGGCGGTTCTTCTCGTCCTGCGCGTCGTCCGGGTCCCAGCCGATGGCGGTGGGATAGAGCAGTAGCTCGGCGCCGGCCAGCGCCATCAGGCGCGCGGCTTCCGGATACCACTGGTCCCAGCACACCAGCACGCCGAGGCGGCCCACCGAGGTGTCGATAGGCTTGAAGCCGATGTCGCCCGGGGTGAAGTAGAACTTCTCGTAGAAGCCCGGGTCGTCGGGGATGTGCATCTTGCGGTACTTGCCGAGCAGGGTGCCGTCCTTCTCGAACACCACCGCGGTGTTGTGGTACAGGCCGGGTGCGCGGCGCTCGAACAGCGAGCCGACGATGACCACGCCGTGCTTCTTCGCCAGCGCGCCCAGGCGTTCGGTGCTCGGGCCGGGGATCTGCTCGGCCAGGTCGAACTCGTCCACCGATTCGTGCTGGCAGAAGTACGGGCCGTTGTGCAGTTCCTGCAGCAGCACCAGCCTGGCGCCCTGCGCCGCGGCTTCGGCGACGCGGGCCTCGATGACGGCCAAGTTGGCGGCGGCATCGCCGTGGTTGCGTTCCTGGATCAGGGCGACAGTCAGGGAGTTGGTCTTCATGCGGGCATTGTAAACAGGATGGGACAACAGCCCCTTAGCAGGGGGCTGCCCGCGTCGGAGGCGCGGGTGCGGATTGGCGTCGGAAAGCCGGGGCGCGACGTCCGCGCAGCGAACGCCGGCGGCTTCCCGGCATCAGCCAAGAAGCCCGCCGGGCAGCTGCATGGTGATGCAGTGCAGGCTGCCGTTCTGCCAGATCAGCGGACGGCACGGCACCTGCACGATCTCGCGGCCCGGGAAGGCCTGCGCCAGCACGTCGCGCGCCGCGTCGTCGGCCGGGTCGCCATAGGCCGGCATCAGCACCGCGCCGTTGATGATCAGGAAGTTGGCGTAGGACGCCGCCAGGCGGCGGCCCTCGTCGATCACCGGCTGCGCCCACGGCAGCGGGAACAGGCGGTATGGCCGGCCGTCGCGGGTGCGCAGCGCGGCCAGTTCGGCGCCCATCGCCCGCAGTTCGGCATAGTGCGAATCCTGCGGATCGTCGCAGTCCTGGTAGACGATGCTGTCGGCCGAGGCGAAGCGGGCGAGGGTATCGACGTGCGCGTCGGTGTCGTCGCCTTCCAGGTAGCCGTGGTCCAGCCACAGCACGCGCTGCTGGTGCATCCACTGCGCCATGTCGGCGCCGAGCGATGCGCGGTCGCGCTCGGGGTGGCGTTCGTGCAGGCACTGCCAGGTGGTCAGCAGCGTGCCGTCGCCGTCGGTGTCGATGGCGCCGCCTTCCAGCGCGAACGCAATGCTGCGCACCTGCGCATCGTTGAACGCGCCGGCTTCGTGCAGCACGCCGACCAGCTGGTCGTCCAGGCTCGCCTCGAACTTGCCGCCCCAGCCGGTGAAACGGAAATCCAGCAGCTCGAAGCCGCCGTCGGCGCGCTTGAGGGTGATCGGGCCGGAATCGCGCAGCCAGGTGTCGTCGTACGGCGCGGTGATGAAGCGCACGCGGCCCATGTCGATGCGGTTGGAGCGCAGGCGCATTTCCGCATAGGTCTCGATGTCGTCGTCGGCTACGCAGATCAGCACCGGCTGGAAGCGGGTGATGGCCGCGACCAGCGCGATATAGGTTTCCTCGACCTCGGCCAGGCGCTCGGCCCAGTCGGTATCGGCATGCGGCCAGGCGATCAGGACGCCGGACTGGGACTCCCACTCTGCGGGAAAACGAAGTGCATCGGTCATTGCGGGGGCTACTCGGCTCATGCCCGGAGCGGTATCCGGGGCGTTCGTCGGCCTCCCTGTACCGGGAGGCGCGGGTGGGCGGTTGTCCCGGTGGCGCGGCAGGGCGCTCCGGAAACTGCGTCGATCAGCGGATCGGCGGCTTGGGTCCGATCTCGTCGGCGCCGGCCTGGTTGGCGACCACGTCGATCACGCGCTGCTTCTCGAAATAGACGGTGAAGGCTGGATAGACCCAGCGGTTGATCGTCGGCCACTGGCGCTTCTGGCCGCCGCGCGGTTCCAGGCGCTCGGCTGGGGCGCCGAAACGCGCCTGCACCTGCTCCATCGATTCGCCGCGTGCCGGCAGGGCGGCGGCCGGCTTTTCCTGCACCCGCTCGATCAGCAGGGTGTCGGCCATCGCCGCGTTGGGTGCCGCGATGATCGCGGCGGTCAGGGCCAAGGCCCGGATGGTCTGCTTCATGGTCGCTTCTCCCCGGAGGACAAGTGGCGATTACAGCAAAAACACGGCGGCGATAAAGCGGCGGACAGCTCTGTTCCAGACAACCGCAGGCGGCCGTGCTGGAGGGAAGATACGCCGCCTGCCGTGAGCGCGGGACGAGGATGCAAAAAGCCGCCCGGAGGCGGCTTTCTGCGAAGGCTGGAATCCTTGCGGATTCCGCTGGCGGCTTGCGCCGGCCGGCTCAGCGCTGGCGAGCCTTGAAACGCGGGTTCGACTTGCAGATCACGAAGATCTTGCCGCGACGGCGAACCACCTTGCAGTCACGGTGACGGGCCTTCGCCGACTTCAGGGAGGACAGGACTTTCATGGCATACCTCGGCGGATACGTTGGAGTTCTACAGGGAGCGTAGCCGCGGATATGCAGGTTGACGCTCGTTCAAGCCCGCCATTCTACCGGGCAATTCCATGTGGGTTCAAGTGGTTGCGTGCAATCGGCGACGGCCGGGCCGGACGGAGCGCTAGAATGGCTCGATTCCCGTTCAGCGAAGGCCCCAGATGAGCCCACTTCCCCCCGTCCTCACCATCGACGGCCCGTCCGGGGCCGGCAAGGGTACCGTGAGCCGCATCGTCGCGCACCGCCTGGGCTGGCATTACCTGGATTCGGGGGCGCTGTACCGGGCGGTGGGCGTTGCCGCCAGCTGGGCGGACATCGACACCTCCGACGCCTCGGCGCTGGTGCGCTGCACGTTCGACACCCGTATCCGCTTCCTCGAGCGGGGCGAGAGCCTGCGGGTGCTGGTCAACGACACCGACGCGACCGACGAGCTGCGCCTGGAGACGACCGGCGCGCTGGCCTCGGCCATCGCGGCCATCCCCGAAGTGCGGGCGGCGCTGAAGGAGCGCCAGCGCGCATTCAGGGTGGCGCCGGGCCTGGTGGCCGACGGCCGCGACATGGGCACGGTCATCTTTCCGGACGCCCCGTTCAAGGTATTCCTGACCGCCAGCGCCGAGGAACGGGCGCAGCGGCGGCATAAACAGTTGAAAGAAAAAGGGGTTTCGGTTAACTTTGACGACCTCCTGCGCGAGATCATGGCCCGCGACGCCCGTGATGCACAGCGCGCAGTGGCGCCCCTGAGGCCGGCCGATGACGCCGTCCTCATCGACACCAGCGGTATCGGCATCGACGACGTCGTTGCCAGGGTGCTGGGCCTGCTTCCCTCGCCGGAAGCGTGACCAGACGGTTCCGCGGGAGCGGCCGGTGACGGCCGCAGTCGCATACAAAGCAGAAGTTGTACAAGGCTCCGTCGTGCAGGGTGCACGGCGGTTTTTCCACTCTACACACGGCCGCTTGCACGGGGTCGACCAACAGGCGGGCGGTACGCATTCCCCGAAGGGAGCGACCTGCCTATGTGTTCAATTGAGTAAATCCAATGACCGAATCATTTGCAGAACTGTTTGAAGCCAGCCAGGCCAATCTGGCCAAGCTGAAGCCGGGCGCCATCGTCGTCGGCACCGTCGTCGACGTCCGCGGCGACGTGGTGGTGATCAACGCCGGCCTGAAGTCCGAAGGCATCGTGCCGATCGAACAGTTCCGTAACGACGCTGGCGAAATCGACGTGGGCGTGGGCGACCAGGTGAAGGTCGCGCTGGACTCCATCGAGAACGGCTTCGGCGAAACCGTCCTGTCGCGCGAGAAGGCCAAGCGCGCCATGGTGTGGGACGAGCTGGAAGAAGCGTTGGAAAAGAACGAAACCATCACCGGCCGCATCAGCGGCAAGGTCAAGGGTGGTTTCACCGTCGACATCAAGGATGTCCGCGCGTTCCTGCCCGGTTCGCTGGTCGATGTGCGCCCGGTGCGCGACCCGGCCTACCTGGAAGGCAAGGAGCTGGAGTTCAAGCTCATCAAGCTGGACCGCAAGCGCAACAACGTCGTGGTTTCGCGCCGCGCTGTCGTCGAGAGCGAGCACTCGGAAGAGCGCGAGCAGCTGATGGACAAGCTGCAGGAAGGCGCGATCCTGAAGGGTGTCGTCAAGAACCTGACCGATTACGGCGCGTTCGTGGATCTGGGCGGCATCGACGGCCTGCTGCACATCACCGACATGGCATGGAAGCGCGTGCGCCATCCGTCCGAAGTGGTGAACGTCGGCGACGAGCTGGACGTGCGCGTGCTGAAGTTCGACCGCGAGCGCAACCGCGTCTCGCTGGGCCTGAAGCAGCTGGGCGAGGATCCGTGGGACAACATCTCGCGTCGTTACCCGGCCAACAGCCGCGTGTTCGGCAAGGTCTCCAACGTCACCGATTACGGCGCGTTCGTCGAGATCGAGCCGGGCGTGGAAGGCCTGGTGCACGTGTCCGAGATGGACTGGACCAACAAGAACGTCAACCCGTCCAAGGTCGTGCAGGTCGGTGACGAAGTCGAAGTGATGGTGCTGGACGTCGACGAAGAGCGTCGCCGCATCTCGCTGGGCATGAAGCAGGTTGCCGCCAATCCGTGGGAAACCTTCGCCGCCACCCACAAGAAGGGCGACAAGGTGTCCGGCCAGATCAAGTCGATCACCGACTTCGGCATCTTCATCGGCCTGGACGGCGGCATCGACGGCCTGGTCCACCTGTCCGACATCAGCTGGAACACCACCGGCGAAGACGTGGTCCGCAACTTCAAGAAGGGCGACACTCTGGACGCCGTCGTCCTGGCCGTCGATCCGGAGCGCGAGCGCATCTCCCTGGGCGTGAAGCAGCTGGAGCAGGATCCGTTCGGCCAGTACATGGCCGCCAATCCGAAGGGCTCCAAGGTCGAAGGCGTGGTGAAGGAAGTCGACGCCAAGGGCGCCGTGATCGAACTGGCCGACGGCATCGAAGGCTACGTTTCGGCCCGCGACATCAGCCACGACCGTGTGGACGATGCCTCGCAGCACCTGAAGGTCGGCGACAAGGTCGAAGCCAAGTTCGTGGGCATGGACCGCAAGGGCCGTACCATGCAGCTGTCGATCAAGGCCAAGGACGAAGCCGAAACCGCCGAAGCGCTGGCCGAGTACAACAAGTCCTCGACCGAAGCCGCTGCCGGCACCACCAGCCTGGGTGCGCTGCTGCGCGCGCAGCTGGGCGGCAACAAGTCCGAGTAATCGGCCTTCGAGCTTGTCGTAGATGCAACCTGGGCGGCCCGGACGAAAGTCCGGGCCGCTTCGGGGGTTTTACCTTCGTGACGAGTCCGCAATGACCAAATCCGAGCTGATCGAAATCCTTGCGCGCCACCAGGCGCACTTGAAGGCCGATGATGTCGATCTGGCCGTGAAGTCGTTGCTGGAGATGATGGGCGGCGCGCTGGCTTCCGGCGACCGCATCGAGATCCGTGGCTTCGGCAGCTTCTCGCTGCATTACCGGCCGCCGCGCATGGGGCGCAACCCGAAGACCGGCGAATCTGTCGCCCTTCCGGGCAAGCATGTCCCCCATTTCAAGCCGGGCAAGGAGCTGCGTGAGCGCGTGAGCGGCGTCGTGCCGCTGGAAAGCGATCCGGCCTGAGTTTCCTCCGCCTGGTTTTCCTTGTTGCCTCCCCCGTGGTGGCAACCCTGCCGGTCATCGGCTAGCGATGCCAGGATCGCCCCCGGCGGTTTTTTTGATCCGGCTGCTGCGGATCGGCGCCACGGCCGTTAAGCTAGTGGCTCTATGGACATGGAGCAGGCTGCCGCATGAAGGCTGTCCGTCTGTTGATTCTGCTGGCCGTCCTGGTCGGCGGCCTGGTGATCGGTTCGCTCAATTCGCAGCCTGTCGATATCAGCCTGGCGTTCTGGGCGCTGAAGACCACGTCGGGAATCGCGATCATCGTTTCACTGCTGCTGGGCGCACTGGTCGGCGGCGGACTGGTCGTGGCCGGCATGGTCATTCCCCTTTACGCGAAGCTGCGGCGCGCCAGCAAGGCGGCCGCTCCCGGCGCCGCGGCCGCACCGCAGGCGCCTTCCCCTTTCGACGGACGCTGATCGAAGATGGCCTTTATCAGTGAGTGGTTCTGGTTCTTCCTGTTCCTGCCGATCGCCGCGCTCTGCGGCTGGGTCGTCGGCCGGCGCGGCGGGCAGCGCCACAGCGAGAACCAGGTCAGCCGCCTGTCGAGCACCTATTTCCGCGGCCTGAACTACCTGCTCAACGAGCAGCCGGACAAGGCCATCGAGCTGTTCCTGCATATCGCCGAGCTGGACAAGGAAACCTTCGAGACGCAGCTCGCGCTCGGGCACCTGTTCCGGCGCCGCGGCGAGGTCGACCGCGCCATCCGCCTGCACCAGGGGCTGGCCAACCGCAACGACCTGTCCGATGCGCAGCGCGTGCAGGCGCTGCTCGCCCTGGGCGAGGACTACATGAAGTCGGGTCTGCTGGACCGCGCCGAGACCGTGTTCACCGACCTGGCGCGTATCGACCAGCGTGCGCCGCAGGCGCTCAAACACCTGATCGGCATCTACCAGGCCGAGCGCGACTGGGAAAAGGCGATCGAGAACGCGACCCGCTACGAGCAGGTGACCGACGAGCCCATGGGCAAGCTGATCGGCCAGTTCGAGTGCGAGCTGGCAGAGCGCTATCGCGCCGCCGGGCGTCTGGACGATGCGCGCGCGGCCATCGGCCGCGCCAACGTGGCCGATGCCATGAGCGTGCGCGCCGGCATCATCGAAGGGCGCCTGGAAAGCGATTTCGGCAACGACGAGGCAGCCGTGCGCGCTTTCGAGCGGGCCGCGCGCAACGATCCGGATTACCTGCCGGAGATCCTGCCGCAGCTGCTCAAGAACTACCGCAACGTGGGCGACCTGGCGGGCGCGCGCGCGTTCCTGGCGGAGATGGCCGAGCACTACCGCGGCATCGCGCCGGTGCTGGCGCTGTCGCGCCTGATGGAAGAGCAGGAGGGCGCCGGCCCCGCGCGCGCCTACCTGGGGCGCCAGTTGAAGGATCGCCCGTCGGTGCGCGGCGAATCGGCGCTGATCGACCTGACCCTGGCGGAGGGCGCCGACCCTGTGGCGACGCTGCAGGATCTCAAGCACATCACCGACCAGCTGCTGGTGCGCAACCCCGCCTACCGCTGCACGCGCTGCGGCTTCGGTGCGCGGACCCACCACTGGCAGTGCCCGAGCTGCAAGGAATGGGGGACGGTCAAGCCCCTGTTGAATTACGCGGTGCTCTGATCCATGCAGCCGGCGGTGATGGTCCCGGGGCTGCTGGCGGTCGCGCTCGTCGCGGCCGCGCTGACGGCCGCCGCCCGTTCCTATGCGCTGCGCCGGCAGCTGCTGGATCAGCCGGGCGAGCGCAGGAGCCACGCGGTCGCGACGCCACGCGGCGGCGGCATCGCGATCGTCGTCTCCCAGCTGCTGGCGTACCTCGGCGTGGGCGCGCTTTTCCCGGCGGTCGCCGGCACGCTGGCCCTCTTTTCCGCGGGATTGGTGACGGTGGCGGGAATCGGCTGGTGGGACGACCATCGGCCGCTGCCGGCGCTTCCGCGACTGGCCGTGCACGTCGTGGCCGGCCTGCTGCTCGGCGCGCTTGTCTGGTACTGGACGGGCGATGTGTTCCGGACGGCTTTCAGCGTCGTGCTGGCCGTCTCGTTGATCAACATCTGGAACTTCATGGACGGCATCGACGGGTTGGCGGCGACGCAGGCGTTGCTGGCCTCGGTGGCTTACGCCCTGTTGCTGCCTGCGCCCCTCGCCGGACTTGCGCTCGTCCTGGCCGCCGGCGTACTGGGGTTCCTGCCTTTCAACTTTCCCAGGGCCCGGATCTTCATGGGCGATGTCGGCAGCGGTGCACTCGGCTATCTGCTGGCCGGCCTGGCGGCGCTGGGAGCAGGGGCAGGGAACGCGCCGTGGAGCGTGCTGCTGATACCATTGGCCGCTTTCCTCGTCGATGCGGGCCTCACCCTGGCAGGGCGGGTGCTCAGGGGAGAGCGCTGGATGGAAGCCCATACCCAGCACCTGTACCAACGCTGGGTGAAGTCCGGTCGCAGTCACGCCATGGTCACGTCCTGCTACGCATTGTTCGGCGTTGCCGGAATCGCGCTGGTGCTTGTTTCCGCCCGGCTTCCTTCGCCCTGGAGCCACGTGGCGGCCATGGCATGGGGCGCTTCCGGCGCGTGCCTGTGGTGGGTTCTGCGGAACAAGGTCCTTCGATAAGGAAAGTACCCGATGGTGGTATGGCAACAACGGCTGGCTGGAAATTTCCCGCGCATCGCGGTGATGCTGCACGACCTGTTCATGGTCTGGGCATGCTGGCAGCTGCTGCATGTGGCCCGGTACGCGATGCTGGATGTCGCGCCCACCCTCCCGCTGCTGGGCTTCGATGTCGTGGTGGTGATGCTCCTGCAGGCGCTGGCGTTCCGCTACGTGGGCCTGTACCGCGGGCTCTGGCGCTTTGCCAGCGTCACCGACCTGGTCAATATCTTCAAGGCCAGTTTCATCGGCCTGGGCGCGATCGTCCTGGTGTTCAGCTACAAGCGCCTGGACGGCATTCCCATGTCCGTGCTCGCGATCTACCCGTTCGCACTGGCGGCGCTGCTCGGCGGTCCGCGGCTGCTGTATCGCGCATGGAAGGATTACCAGTCCATCCATTCCGACGCGCGCGCGCGTCGCGTGCTGGTGCTGGGCGCCGGGCATGCGGCCGAAGCGCTGGTCAAGGACCTGCGCCGGTCCGGCGACTATGAACCTGTCGGGCTGCTCGACGATTCCCCGCACCTGAAAGGCGCCAAGCTGCAGGGCATTCCGATCCTGGGGAACATCGCGGACGTGGCTTCCGTCGCCAGGGAAACGGCGGCGAAGCTGCTGGTGATCGCCATTCCCACGCTGGACGCGGCCGGCATGCAGCGCATCGTCGCGCTCTGCGAGAGCACGGGCCTGCCGTTCAGGACGGTGCCGCGGTTGAGCGATGTCCTGGAAGGGAACACGCTGCCGGGGCAGCTCAAGGAAGTGGCCATCGAGGACCTGCTCGGTCGCAAGCCGATACAGCCGGACTGGGAGCTGATCCGCGGCTGGCTGCGCGGGCGCACGGTCATGGTGACCGGTGCGGGCGGCTCCATCGGCTCCGAACTCTGCCGCCAATGCGCGCGGCACGGCGTGAACCGGATTGTGCTGCTGGAAATCAGCGAGATCCTCATGCTGAACATCCAGAGCGAGCTGTGCCGCAACTTCCCGCACCTGGAGATCGAATGCGTGCTGGGCGACTGCGGCGATGCCGCGGTCGTGCGTCGCGCGCTCACCCTGTATCGCCCGGACACCGTCTTCCACGCCGCCGCCTACAAGCAGGTGCCGCTGCTGGAAGGGCAGATGCGCGAGGCGATCCGCAACAACACGCTGGCGACCGAGTGCGTGGCGCGGGCGTGCCAGGAGCACGGCGTCGACAACTTCGTGTTCATCTCCACCGACAAGGCGGTCGATCCCGCCAATGCCCTGGGCGCCACCAAGCGCTATGCGGAGATGATCTGCCAGAGCCTGAACCAGAAGAAGGGCGGGACGCGCTACGTCACCGTCCGCTTCGGCAACGTGCTGGGTTCGGTGGGCAGCGTCGTGCCGCTGTTCCGCGAGCAGATCCGCAAGGGCGGGCCGGTGACGGTGACCGACCCGGAAGTGAGCCGCTACTTCATGACCATTCCCGAGGCCTGCCTGCTCATCCTGCAGGCGGCGGCCTCTTCCTCGCGCGGCGCGATCTACATGCTGGACATGGGCGAGCCGGTGCTGATCCGGGTGCTGGCCGAGCAGATGATCCGTCTTGCCGGCAAGCAGCCGGGCGCCGACATCGCCATCGTCTACACCGGGCTGCGCGCGGGCGAAAAGCTGCACGAACGTCTTTTCTACGCCGACGAGAACAGCCGGCCCACCGCCCACCCCAAGGTGCTGGAGGCCGGGGTGCGCGAGTTCTCCGCCGAGCGCGTGCTCGGCAGCCTGCCGCGGCTGCGCGAAGCGGTGGCCAGCTATGATGCCGAGACCATGCAGGCGATCCTTTCGGCGGTCATTCCCGAGTATTCGCCGGTGCAGGAAACGGCGGAGTCGCGCGCGAACACCAACATTGTCCCGTTTCCCTCCAAAGAGGCTGGTAGGAACTGATGTCCCAACGCATTCGCAAGGCGGTGTTTCCCGTCGCAGGTCTTGGCACCCGCTTTCTTCCCGCCACCAAGACCGTGCCCAAGGAGATGCTGCCGATCATCGACCGGCCGTTGATCCAGTACGCCGTCGATGAGGCCATCGAGGCCGGCTGCGATACCCTGGTGTTCATCACCAACCGCTACAAGCATGCGGTGGCGGATTATTTCGACAAGGCCTACGAGCTCGAACAGAAGCTCGAGCGTGCCGGCAAGCAGGAGCAGTTGGAGATGATCCGCCATGTGCTGCCGGAAGGCGTGCGGGCGGTCTTCGTGACCCAGGCCGAGGCGCTGGGCCTGGGCCATGCGGTGCTGTGCGCGAAGGCGGTGGTCGGCGACGAGCCGTTCGCCGTGCTGCTGCCCGACGACCTGATCTGGAGCCGCGGCGCCGGTGCGCTCAAGCAGATGGCCGACCTCAACGAGGCCAGTGGCGCCAGCGTGATCGCGGTCGAAGACGTGCCGCACGAGAAGACGGCCAGTTACGGCATCGTCGCCACCGAGGCGTTCGATGGCCGCAAGGGCCGCATCTCGCAGATCGTGGAGAAGCCCAAGCCTGAGGACGCGCCGAGCGACCTGGCGGTGGTCGGCCGTTACGTACTGAGCCCGAAGATCTTCGAACTGCTGGAGCAGACCGGCAGCGGGGCCGGCGGCGAGATCCAGCTGACCGACGCGATCGCGGCGCTGCTGAAGACCGAAGAGGTGGATGCCTACCGTTTCGAGGGCACCCGATTCGACTGCGGTACGCACCTGGGGCTGGTGGAAGCGACGATCCGCTTCGCGCTGGACAACCCGAAGTTGGCTGGCCCAGCGCGGGAGAAGCTGGCGGCGATGCTGGCGGAATAAGGTTTATCAAGCGCTCCGTTCGCGGCGCCTTGATTGATACGTGATGGGCGGGACGGGTGGGCCTTTGCAGGACACGCCGTAAAGCCGTCCATGGAGGCTCGGTCGCCGCATCCATGCGGCGAACGGTCCTGCAAAGGCCCACCCGTCCCGCCTGTCAGGTTTCCTGCGCGCGCGGACGGGAAGGGCGGAATCAAAGGCAAGAGCAAAAGCGAAAAGGCAGCCATTGGCTGCCTTTTTTGCTCGTGCGGGGTCAGAGCCCTTTGCGCAGCAAAGGGCTCTGACCCCGGCCTTTGACCTTGCCTTTGCTAAACCCTCCACCGCGCGGAACGTTGGATGGCGCGGGTGGGTGAGGCTGGCCGGGACTGTCAGCGGCATGGGCCCGAGGCATGCCTCGGGCGGGTTGGGCAGGACGCCCAATCCCGGTCTTGCCGTGTGCGCAGGACAGCGCACACGAGCAAGCCGCTGCCAAGCCTACAGGGACGTACTCGCGGCGTGTCCCGGGCAGCCTCACTCACCTGGGGCCCCGCAGCCAACCAGCAGTCAGCCGGCAACGCCTTGAACCTTACAGCGCCTCGAAAATACCCGCCGCGCCCATGCCGGTGCCGATGCACATCGTCACCATGCCGTACTTCTGCTGGCGACGGCGCAGGCCATGCAGCAGCGTCGCGGTACGGATCGCGCCGGTCGCACCCAGCGGGTGGCCCAGGGCGATCGCGCCGCCCAGCGGATTGACCTTGGCCGGGTCCAGGCCGCAATCGCGGATCACCGCCAGCGACTGCGCGGCGAAGGCTTCGTTGAGCTCGATCCAGTCCAGCTGGTCCTGGGTCAGGCCGGCCTGCTTGAGCGCCTTCGGGATCGCG
>Ga0206117_100613_pt1 | contig 31350 bp, 19 predicted proteins | sample 3A5Ametagenome_FD_177997 | JGI IMG/M metagenome (GOLD analysis project Ga0206117, IMG submission 177997) | Enriched microbial communities from leaf-cutter ant dump, University of Wisconsin, Madison, United States - 3A5A | ecosystem: Environmental > Terrestrial > Nest > Insects nest > Nest dump... | reverse complement strand
TTAGGGGTGAGTAATTTAAAGTTGTAGGTACTCAGCAACTTTGCCAGTGCTAAAGCTACTGCAAATTTAGCAAACTCGGCAGGCTGTATTTGCACCGAATCAGTTATTTTGAGCCACGATCTAGAACCTCTGATGTCTGTAGATAGAAATATAGTAGCTATAAGAAGTAATATAAAAGCTATATAAATATAATAAGCCAATATATCGTATAAGTTGCTATCCAGTTTTAATATTATGAAACCTAGAACAATCGATGTACCAATCCAAACCAATTGCATACCGGCTCTACCCGATATATCAAACATGCTGGTAGTACTTCCGTATTGATAACTAGCTCCATATATACTGAGCCATCCGCACAATACCATAATCAGGTATAATGCGATGGTAAACCAGTCTATACTGCTTTTTATATGTTCATCTTCTCTTCTGTACATTCCTTATTATTGATTTTCAGCAGGGTTTAATGAAAATGGTTCTATAGATGTTTCATCTACTGCACCATCTGTATTTGATACCGCAGGCTGAGAAAACTCATCATACTTCTTATTAGCCCTATTCCAATTAAAAAATGTTTGAGGCAAAATTGTCGTAGTTGCGATTCTTTCTTCAATATATTTATCAGAAGCTGGCACCTCTCCTTTCAGATACTTCTGAATCATCAGACGTCCGATAGGAACAGCAAATGTAGCACCAAATCCTGCATTTTCAACAATAACACAAATAGCCACCTTCGGATTATCCTTAGGAGCAAAACCCATAAATAATGAGTGATCTTTACCATGTGGATTTTCGGCTGTACCAGTCTTACCACAAACCTCAATATCAGGTATATTAGCACCTCTACATGTACCCCCTGTAACAGCAAGAGCCATCCCCTCTACTACATACTGATAGTATTCTTTTTTTATTCCGGTATAGTGAGGATGTGTATATATACTGTCTAAAGGCGTATCTTGTATCTGACGCACAACATGTGGCGCATAGTAGAATCCTCTGTTAGAGATACTTGCCGCAAAGTTTGCTATTTGCAAAGGGGTAGCTGTTATTTCCCCCTGACCTATTGCTATAGAAATAACATTGGAAGCACTCCAATTCTCTCTTTTAAAAGCTCTGCTATAGAAATTGGCATTAGGAATAAAACCTCTCTTCTCAGAAGGTAAATCTACACCTAAGCGATAACCAAATCCCATATCTACCATATGATCTTTCCAAATATCAAAAGCTTCAACAGTGCTTTTATACTTTTTTCTGTTTCCTAACATCGCAGATAATCCATAACAAAAATATGAATTACAAGAAGTTGCAATAGCAGGAACTAATGACAGTGGTGAACCATGAGGGTGACATTTGGGACGACCACCCAGTGGCGGATACCCTCCTGCACACGCATATAATGTATTGGAAGTAATAATGTCTTCTTGAAGGAAAATCAATCCCTGTGTTGGTTTAAAAGTAGATCCGGGAGGATACATTCCTTGTATAGCCCTATTAAATAATGGTTTAAGAGGGTTATCTTCCAGTTCTTTATAGCTCTTACTAAAATTACGACCCAGCAGCATAGAAGGATCATAAGTAGGAGATGTAACCAAGCATAATATCTCTCCTGTCGAAGGTTCGATCATAACAACACATCCAACTTTATTTTGAAGAAGATACTCTCCATATGCTTGTAGATCTATATCTACAGAAAGTGTTAGATTTTTTCCTGATACGGGTGATTTGTCAAATTTCCCATTTTCATATCTACCTTGAATACGTCCGTGAGCGTCTCTTAATAAAACCTCTATCCCTTTTTCTCCCCTAAGATAATTTTCATAAGATGCTTCAAGCCCGGATTTTCCACCATAATCACCTCTTACATAGTAAGGATCATTCTCCAATTGACTTCTGCTTACTTCTGCTACGTACCCTAGCAATAAGCCCGCATTATGATAGTTATACTGCCGCAATGTCCTATTCTGAATAAAGAAACCGGGAAATTTATACAATTTCTCTTGTAATAAACCACTCTCTTGAGTTGTAAGTTGAGTCATAAACGTTTGCATTGTATATGACGAATATCCGGGATTCAAACGACGATCTTTTATGTCGTTCATGCGTTTATCAAACTGCTCCCTAGTTATATTCAATGACTTACAAAAGTCGAGGGTATCAAATGGCTGTACCTCACGAGGTATATATACTATATCATATGTAGGCTGGTTATATACAAGTATTCGATCTTTTCTATCAGAAATGACTCCTCTCGCAGGATATAATGTCCTGTTGAAGAATGCGTTTCCATCTGCAAAATCCTTATATTCAGGATTAAGCACTTGTAAATTAAAAAGTTGAATTATATATATAAGAATTATGCCACAGGCTATTCCGCCTAGTACATATTTTCTTTTAGATAGGTCTAAGATGTTTTTTGCCATGAGTTTTTCTTCTTAAAAGATAAACCTTCAAATGCAAACACCAATAATGATGTTAGTAAAGTAGACAAAAGAATTCGTTGCAAAAGTATTTCCAAATTGAAATATGAAAAAGATTCAATCGAAATTAGTACAATATGGTGAATCAGTGTCAAAAATATAGCATATCTTATAAATGCACCTCCTAATAAAGACAATCTCGGGGTTTGCTCATCATAATCGTCAACCATAAAGAATAACTTCTGTACAGGCCAGCGAACAAGCCCCACAAAAGTGGAAGCTGCGGCATTTATTCCCGGCGTATTACAGAAAAGATCAATAACAAATCCGATTAAGAAGCTTAAAAAGATAACTAAACTTTTATTAGAGCGGATAGGCAGTTTTATTATAAAATATACATACGCAAAAGGGACTCCATATCCAAGAAATGAAATCCGATTTAGTACCAATACTTGTAATAATACAAGCAGTACAAACATTATTATATACTTTATATTACTGCTCTTGAACATTTTTTATTTTTTGCTCCAATTCTTTTCTCTCATCATCTTTTCCACTCAGTAAAAGAACTCTTTTCAATGATCCAAAATCTGTTGATAATTTGATCTTTAAAGAATAGAAATTATCATTCGTTCCACTTTTATAGTCTTCAATTACACCTACAAATATACCCTCGGGGAAGATATCAGAGAAACCACTCGTTACAATAGTATCACCTTTCTCTACCTTCTCATATTTAGGATATTCAGTAAGGCTTGCATATCGAGGATCTCCACCTTCCCAAACTAAAGTCCCTGCTGTATTAGAGTTTAATATCTTGCAACTAAATCTACTATGAGGATTTAATACAGGCTGAACTACAGCGTAATTTAAAGTAGCATCCCTAACAACACCAACTATACCTTGTTGAGAAACTACCCCCATATCAGTCTGTACTCCATCTTTCTTCCCTTTATTGATTATAATAAAGTTATAAATCTGTGATATAGTGTTATTTTCTACACGAGCTATAATATGCGGCTCTTTTTGTCTAGTGCCCAGAGAGTCTGTAATAAATGCATTTGTCTTTAAGGAATCATTCTCAAGATCATAAATATAGTCCTTCAATTCTGCAATTTGAGACTGTAAATCTGCATTTTTCAGTAATAACTCCTCATTCTCCGATCTTAATCCAAAATAAGACAGCACGTTTCCTGAAATAGTATAAACTCTTCCAGTAAATTCGTTGGAAGAGTTAAAAAATATACTCTTTTGATAAGAGTTGCTACTGAATATAAAATAAAAACAGATTATTTCAAGGAAAATAAACACAAACCAATGGCTATTTTTTCTTAAAAAATTGATTAGGTTATGCATTCTCTGTAATTATCTATATTAAAATAGTTATGATTCGCGATTTGTTCAGAAATCACTTCTTTTTTTATCTCATCAAGAAGTTAAACTTCTCTATATTCTTTAGGGCTATACCAGTACCTTTGGCAACAGCATGCAACGGATCTTCTGCTACATGGAATGCGATACCGATTCTATCAGAGAAACGTTTGCTCAAACCTCTCAGCAATGCGCCACCACCTGTAAGGTATATACCATTGCGAACAATGTCAGCATACAACTCCGGAGGTGTTTGTTCTAAAGCACTTAGGATAGCCGAATCCATTTTAGAAATAGATTTATCGAGACAGTGAGCCATTTCCTGATATGATACAGGAATATCCATAGGCAAAGATGTCATTCTATTTGGGCCATGAACGATAAAGTCTTCAGGCACATCCTCGTCAGGTAATTCTGTCAAAGCAGCACCAACTGCTATTTTAATATTTTCTGCCGTGCGCTCTCCTACTTTAATATTATGTTGACGTCCCATATACTCCTGAATATCTTCAGTAAGATCATCACCTGCAATCTTTATTGATTTATTTGACACAATACCTCCAAGAGAAATTACAGCAATTTCTGTTGTACCACCGCCTATATCAACGATCATGTTTCCTTCCGGTGCTTCCACATCTAGGCCAATACCAAGTGCCGCAGCCATCGGCTCATATATCATATAAACATCGCGACCTCCGGCATGTTCTGCAGAGTCTCTGATCGCACGGGTTTCAACCTCAGTACTTCCGGATGGGATACAAATAACAATCCTTAATGAGGGTGCAAATAAACGTCCTTTGTTATTGAACATTTTTATCAGCCCGCGAATCATTTGCTCCGCAGCCGTAAAGTCTGCAATCACACCATCTTTCAACGGTCTGATTGTTCTTATGTCCTCATGGGTTTTGCCATGCATCTGTCGGGCTTGTTCTCCAACAGCTATGACTTTCCCTGTTTTACGTTCCAAAGCCACTACTGATGGCTGATCGACAACAATTTTGTCGTTATGTATGATGATAGTATTGGCAGTGCCAAGGTCCATCGCAATTTCCTGAGTAAAAGAGAATAATCCCATATTGATGTTATATTTGCTTATTTACAATTACATTTAATGTTTAAAATGACGCACTCCCGTCATAACCATAGATATATTGTGTTCGTTACAATATTCTACTGATAGGTTGTCTTTTATAGATCCTCCCGGTTGAACCACAGCTGTGATACCTGCATTTCCTGCGATCTCGACACAGTCGGGAAAAGGGAAAAAGGCATCAGAAGCCATTACAGCACCATCAAGCTTAAAGCCAAAAGCATCAGCCTTTTCTATCGCTTGCTTGAGAGCGTCAACACGAGATGTTTGTCCTGTACCACCTGCACAAAGTTGCTTATTTTTAACCAGAATAATAGCATTCGACTTCGTATGTTTTACAAGCTTATTCGCAAATAGCAAATCTTCAGCTTCGGATCCTTGCAAAGGTCTGTTTGTAACAAGTTTCAAATCTGAAGCGGCTTGTATACTTAGATCTTTATCCTGAACCAAAACACCATTCAGTAATGAACGGAATTGTTTAGTTCCCTCTAAAGGCTGTTTTTGCACCAGAATAATACGATTCTTCTTTTGTTCTAGTATTTCTAAAGCCTCTTTATCATATTCAGGAGCAATTACAATCTCAAAGAAAATAGTATTTATTTCTTCAGCTGCTACCTTATCTATTTTTCTATTACTTATAATAATTCCACCGAAAGCGGAAACAGGATCTCCAGCCAATGCATCTTTCCATGCTTCAACTACTGTTTCTCTCGAAGCTATACCACAAGCATTATTATGTTTCAATATAGCTACAGTGGTTTCGTCAAACTCACTGATCAAACTTATTGCAGCTTCGATATCTAACAAGTTATTGTAAGATATTTCACGTCCGTGTAATTGATCGAACATCGCATTGAAATCTCCGTAAAAAGTTCCTTTCTGATGCGGATTTTCTCCATATCTGAGGTGCATTGCATCATCTTCTGCGTAGCGAAATACGGATCCTTCATAATTATCCATATAATTAAAGATCGCAGTATCGTATGACGATGATACGGAGAACGCTTCTTTTGCAAAGAATTTACGATCTGCAATATCTGATTTTCCGCCTTTTTCTTCCAAAAGGTTCATCAAAGGGGCATATTGATTCTTTGAAGCTACAATTACTACATCTTTAAAGTTTTTTGCAGCTGCGCGAATCAATGAAATACCGCCAATATCTATTTTTTCAACTATATCTTGTTCTCCTGCTCCTGAGGCAACAGTTTCTTCAAAAGGATATAAATCTACAATAACGAGGTCAATCTCTTGTATATCGTACGCTTTTATTTGCTTCATATCTTCCGAAAGTTCTCTACGACAGAGTATACCTCCGAATATTTTAGGGTGTAATGTTTTAACTCGTCCACCCAAAATCGAGGGGTATCCTGTTACATCTTCCACTGCATCACAAGCGAAGCCTAGCGACTCTATAAAATTTCGGGTTCCACCTGTCGACACAAAGCGAACTCCCAAACTATCTAACTTTCTCAAAATTTCATCTAAGCCATCTTTATGATAAACTGAGACTAATGCGGTTTTAATTTTTTTCTCTAAAGACATGGTGTGTTAATATCCTTTTTTAGGGATACAAAGTTAAAAAAACTATTAGTATTACTTACCCTTTTTAGTATAATTTTTGAAGAATACATTTTGTTACATAAATCAACAAAAACTCAATATTGCGTTCACATTTTTTATATATTTACAAACAAATCTTAATTTACCTACTTAGCTTGTTAATCATGAAATTTGTCGCAATTGTAATCTTATATACAATACCTCTTTTTGCTGTATCTCAAGATTTCAGAAGTGAATATATAAAGTATAAAAGTTATAACCAAATCAAAGGTGACAAATTGATAAGAACAGATTCTGTTATATTACAGATTAATGAACGAATGGGCGATCATGATGCCGAGATACTTATCAACTATAGCAAAGGCGATAAAGTTTCTGTGGGAGATGCCTGGATAGAAGATATGCAGGGCAATATTGTAAGAAAATTAAAGAATAAAGAAATAACAGACAGAAGCTCTATTTCAAATATCTCTTTATACGAAGATGATTTTGTTAAAGCTTTTGAACTGAAACACAATCAATATCCTTACAGAATTGTCTATTCGTTCAGAGTAATTTATTCTAAATTTCTGAGTCTTGCCTCTCTCAATTATACAAATTCACGGACACCTATAATCTCAGGAGAACTTGTCGCTGAAGCACCAATAGATCTGCCTATTACATTTAAACAAAGAAACACTGATCCTCCGGTTATAGATACTATAAACAATAATATCAGATATGTTTGGATATATAATTATAGACCTCTTAAAACAAAAGAACTAAACGCTTCACCAAACAATACAGAAGCTCCCATAATACACGCTGCTCCTATCAATTTCAAATATGGAGTAGAGGGCAACAATGAGAATTGGAAATCTTTTGGAAACTGGGTATATAGATTAAATAGAGGCAGAGATATCCTACCCGCATCAGAGCAAGCAAAGATAAACTCGTTACTCTCAAGCGTAACAGATGATAAAGAAAAGGCAAAAATCTTATATAAATATCTACAGGATTATACTCGCTACATAAACGTTAGCATCAATATAGGAGGAATGCAAACATATCCGGCCAGCTATGTTTCTACTAACAAATATGGAGATTGCAAAGCTCTCACCAACTACATGCAGGCAATGCTCAAATATGCAGGAATAAAATCATATTACACATTAATATTTGCAGGAGGACAAATAGTTGACGTAGATACGACTTTCCCCTCTCAGGTATTCAATCATGCTATTCTTACAATTCCTTTCGAAAAAGATACGGTTTACCTTGAGTGTACTTCAAAAAATACGCCATTCGGATACATGGGGGCATTTACTCAGGCTCGCAAAGCTTTACTTATTGATGAGAATAACAGCCATTTTGTAAACATTCCTCCTTTAAGTCCAAACAATGTATTATGCAACCGCTCAATTTTTGTTGACCTCAAAACATCTAACATAAAACTTACATCAACAGCTAGAGGTGATAATTATGAAAATCTAATCTATCTGGCTTCCGATATTAATAAAAATACGATTGATAAATATATACGAAATACTATTTTGACAGGTTCATACGATCTCATTAATTTCAATTTAGAGAAGGCAGCTTCTGATAATCCTTCTATAAAACTGAATGCTGAGTGTCAGTTTCATAATTTATTAAAAAAATATGGAGACAACTTAATTATTGAGCCTTTTTCTATAGAGATACCGACCTATGAGACACCTGATACACGAAAAAGTGATCTCCAACTTGACTATCCAAGTTTTTATAAAGATACTATTTGCTATTCCTTACCTGATGACAAAAAAGTAAAATTGCCGGAAGATATAAATATGGAATCTGATTATGGAAAATACTCTATAAGTTATAAGCAAAAAAACAATGAAGTTTATATATATAAATCGATACTGATTTCATCGGGAAGATACAACCTTATTGAATATAAAGAATTCTATGATTTTATAACGACTGTAAAGAATAATGAACTAAAAAAAATATACCTACAGTACATATGAAAAAGACAATTACAGCTTCTATCCTATTCATAATATCTATTATAAGTGGATACTCTCAAGTTAACTATTCGCAAGAATTCGGCAAAGTAACTCAGTATGAAATGTCAATGTCACAATATGAGCAAGATAAAGATGCCGAAGCTGTTGTTATATACGACTTGGGTGATTATTATTTTAGACCAGACGAAACTCGAGGCTTTTTATTATCGATGGAACGTAAAGTAAAAATTAAAATACTGAAACAAGCAGGCACAAAATACGCAAACTTCGAAATACCTTACTATTCAGAGAATAGAGAATGGGAGTCTATCGAAAAAATAGAAGCCATAACATACAACATGGAAGGAGGACAATTAACAAAAACAATTCTCGATCCTAAAAACATATACGAAGAAAAGGTTAGCAATAATCTGAGTATAAAAAAGGTCGCATTAGCTGATGTCCGCGAAGGTTCGGTAATCGAATACAAATATCTAATTACGACTCCTTACTTTTTTAACATGAGAAAATGGGATTTTCAAAAGAAAATACCTGTTGTTTATAGCAAATTAAAATATAAAGCTATACCATACTATGAGTATACATATATACTAAGAAGTATAAATAAATTTGACGAGTATAAAGCAACACCACTAAATGACGAAATTCGCTTTGGTCATTTAGTTTATAAAGAAATGCAATATGAGTTTGGATTAAAAAACCTTCCCGCATTTAAAGACGAAGAATACATTACTTCCGAACAGGATTATTTGATAAGTCTTTACTTCCAGCTATCTAAAATATATTATCCAAGAGGAGGCAGCAAAGAAATCATGACTACTTGGCCTGCTATGTGTGATGATTTCTTGAAAGATAATGATTTTGGAAAGTACATAAAGAATAGTGAAAAAGAAAGTAAAAAAATACTGCCCACTTTAGATATAGCAAGTAAGACTCCTCTGGAACAAGTGGAGGCTATAACTAAATATGTAAAAGAAAAATACAATTGGAATGGAAATTATGGTAAACTCAGTGAATATAGTGTTTCCGATTTTATAAAAAAACAAACGGGGAATGTTGCCAATATAAACCTATTTCTAACCGGGCTACTCCGTTCTGCGGGACTAGAAGCATATCCTATAATATTAAGTACAAGAAAGAACGGATCGATAAGCTTATCTCATCCTTTTCAACAGTTCTTTAATTATACAATAGTACTAGTGAGAATTGGAGAAAAAATATATTATCTCGACGCCACCGAACCGTTACTTTACTATAGTGATCTTCCTGAACGCTGCCTCAATGTAAATGGGCTTGTAGTAAAACCTAAATCTGAAGAATGGGTTAGTATCCGACAAAAAGAACTTTCCATTTCACAGAAGAATTTTATTCTAGATATTATTCCGGAAGAAAGTAAAATGAACGTAAAAGCCAGATTTGCCGGGAGAGGACAAAAAGCATATAATTATCGTTCAACATATCTAGGGAAAACAGAAAATTTGCAAAAAGAATTGAAAAGCAATAACAATATTGATGTAAAAGGCGATATCAATATCGATGAAAATGATGACTTAGACAAACCTTTTGTTTTCTCTTTCGCATTTGATGCTTCTGTCGAAAATTTATCGGATAAATTATTTATTCATCCATTTTGCAACTTATCCATCAGCGATAACCCTTTTAAGCAAACCAAGCGGACATTGCCTGTAGATATGATATACATGCAAAGTGATTTTTATCGATCTGAAATAAATATTCCTGAAGGGTATAAGATTAATTATTTACCATCACCTTATATTGTAGATGACAACCTGGTCTCAATACAATATACAGTACAAAAAGAGAATAATAAAATAATAATAAATGCTGGTTATACTCTTAAACAGAATATATATCAACCTCAAAACTATATTAGCCTGAAAATGTCTTTTGCTGAGGCAATAAAAAGGTTTTCAGAGATGGTTATTCTTGAGAAAGAGTAACTCTTCAGAGTATATATAAAACGAATAATATAGGATCTATTTTTAATAAGGGAGCAGAAGGAGTTAATCTTTCTGTTCCTTTATTTGTAATACGATATTAACGTATCAATTACGCCGATACTCAACAGTCATCATTGTACACAATTTAATCAGACACCATAGAAAAAAAACAATAACAATCTAACAACCAACAACATAAACCACAAACAAAAAGATATATGATACTAATAAATAATATTTATATATAAACAATTCAAAAAGATACAATAAAGTCCTATTTTTTTTATTCTTTTGTTGCTGTTTTTAAATAAGAAGTATAAAAGGGTTAGTTTTTTATCGGAAAGTGAATCTTAATAATGTATATTAAGAGATTATGTATGTGTGCATAGTAATACCCTTTCCCTCAATATGGTATAGTGAATTGTAGGTAAACCTTATTAAAGCTTAAAGAATCTCTTATTTGGCTTTTTTAGGGTATATCTCGACCAATTATGAGTAATAGCAAGCTTATATTCTTAAACTGTATCAACAAAGTAGCAATTATCTGGTAAAAAACAATCAGAAGAAATCATCGCTTTCTATCTATCATCTTCCTTCTATAATTATTAATATTATAAAAACAAAGAAATCCTTATTTTTTTCAAAGTCAATATTTGCATCATAAACCCCATAAAACAACGATTAATGCATTTTTAACAATATAAATAGATTAAATACGAATTCGGATTATATAAATAATACAATATGGTTTTAAATTTAAGAATAATAGGATTTTAGAAAAAAACATGTGTATAATACTCAAAAAATGAAACTACACATCATTAAGCAATCTGTATTTTTGCAATTAAACAAAAGAATACACTTTAATTAGTCACAAACATTTAAGTCTTAACTCAACTTAGGCATTGAGATTATAAAAACACACTTTTTTCTTTTGATAAAATACTAAATACTAATATTATAGAGGAAATAAAATGAATAATTTAGATTTTAATAATGTGAGGGAGACAAAAATAGATAACACAGTTCATAAAAAACTAATTAATGCCATCAGAACAGTAATTGTAGAAAAAGAAACACTAACTAAATCAGACAAAGAAAAAGTAGCTTCAGTTCTTGCAGACATCCTCTGTCTTGGTAAAGAGTCGGTTTATAGAAGACTTAGAGGAGAGGTTCGCTTTTCTTTTGACGAAGTTGCATTGATTGCCAAGACTTTATCATTTTCGGTTGATAATATTATTGGATCCCAAATAAATGAGAAAGCTATTTTTGAGATTAATTTAATAGATGCAAACCAGATAAACAGTGCATATACCAAAACATTGGAGAATGATATCAAAATCATCAAGAATATAAACAAAACCAAAGATTCAGTGTTAAAGTGTGCTTTTAGTAACCTACCTTATCTATTTTATTTACATCATCAAAACTTATCAAAGCTCAGGCTTTTTAAATACGCTTATCAAATTAAGAAAAGTCAACCTCTACCATTCAAAGACTTTATTATTGATAAAGAGGTTTTTAACACTCAAAAAATATTAACTTCGGAACTAAAAAAAATAAGACATTCCAGCGTCATCATCAGTCATGATATATTCTCGTCTATTATTAGAGAAATCAATTATTTCTACAATCTCAATTTACTAGATGAACATGATTTAATCTCTTTAAAAGATGAATTAAACGATTTGTTAAACGAATTATATACATATACTGTATCAGGACAATATGCAAACGAAGCAGACCTATTCCTTTATTTATCAAATGTAGATATTGAATCATCGTATATATTACTTGAAGGTAATGGTATCGCTCTGGCACATCTCGCTATTTATGGAATCAGTGGTATGAATTCTCAGAATAAAAACATTAGAAATGTTCATAATGAATGGATTGAATCATTAAAAAGATATTCTACCCTTATTACTTTTGGCGGAGAAATTCAAAGGCACAATTTTTTTAAAGAACAAAAAAATATTATTAATACTATACATCCTTAATTCGACATTATATATATACAAAAAACGAAAAGAAAATCAGATACAATTTAAAATTGACAACATACACCTTGCACAGTATTTATAAATAATAGTGTAAGGTGTTTTTCATTTACACATATCAATACTCAGTAACCGCCATCCAGCTAACCAACTAACATATAACAATTAACTTAAAAAAATAGGAGAAAAGCCTCTAAAATAATTAGAGGTAATTTGACTTTGTGACATTTTTTCTTCAGCAAAATAAGTTTTCACTTTATCTGAACTATTTATAAAATAAATTAAAATACATATATGTATTAAAGAATCATAAAATGCATTTACATATTAATTAAATAAATAAAACAACAATTTCCGCATTTTAACCATTACCACATATCACATTATACTATAATATTATGAAAATACATGGAAATTAGAAACTAAAAACTGCAATATTCTACAAAAATGCACATATAATAAAGTTATATAAATAGATATTTGTACAAAGCAAAATAACATAAACAGCCTTTTAATTATTTAATTTTCAATAAAGATTTTCTAAATTTTATGAAATAAAAATAAATAGTGGCTACATATAATAGAATAAAAGATTACAAATATGCGCAAATTTTATATTAAACACGGTTTAGAGACAAACTGTAGGGATAAATGTTGCTATAACAGTAAAGAAATAGAGTTAATTGGTTTTATTTTTTATAAAATTACAGAAAATGCCTTTCGAGTTTATTAACAAAACACTGGTCATTATATATCTCAAGAAAATGAATATTTATCAACAATTAAGAAGTGCCTGTTTAGCCTTTTTGATTTTTTTTAGCTTTTCTACTGTTGTAAAAAGTCAGGAAATAGCTATAAAAACAAATCTAGCTTATTGGGCAACCACAACGCCTAACTTAGGGCTAGAAGTTGGTTTAAGTAAAAAGAGTACGCTAGAAATTGGCGGAGGATTAAATGTATTCTCTTTTTCCGATAATAAGAATTTTAAGCATTGGCTTGTTCAACCCGAATACCGTTGGTGGTTTTGTGAATCATTTAACGGACATTTCTTAGGAATACACGCACATGCTTCTCAATTCAATGTGGGAGGCTGGGATATTCCTATCGGACGTTTAGATGTCCTTAAAGATAAAAGGTATGAAGGTTATCTATACGGAGGCGGTATAAGTTATGGTTATCAATGGGTAATCAGTAACCGTTGGAATTTTGAATTCAATATCGGAGCCGGTTATGCTCGTATTCATTATGATGAGTATCCATGCGAAGAATGCGGTACAAAGTTAGATGAAGGAAATTATAATTATTGGGGAGTAACCAAGCTAGGCCTATCTTTTATTTATTTCTTAAAATAAAGATTCATGAAAAGAACAATAATCTTAAAAATATATTTGTTTGTATCGTTGGCAGGATTTATAATACCTGTACACTCACAAGCACAATCCGAGCAAGTTAAAATATCTGGAGAGCATTTTATTAAACAAGATAATAAAGTTGCTATTAAAATGGATGTCATTCTGGATGAAATACATGTAAATAGAAATGACATGGTTATTTTAACTCCAATACTTAAGTCTAATCAAAACAAACTGGATAGTCTAAGCCTCCCTCCTGTCGTTGTAACAGGGAGCTTACGAAATAAAATATTGAATCGTAACAGCACATTCGGAAAAGACCTTCCTTTTAGTACTGAGCCTAATGCTATAATAAAAAGAAATAACAACACAGCTCAATCCGTAGACTATAATGTATCTGTACCTTACAGAGCATGGATGGACGATGCTTCCATATCTATGTTGAGAACGACCTCTGGTTGTGCAAATTGTTATACCGTATCAGACGATCAGCTAATAGCGCAAAACATACTACCAAAAAGAGATCTAGCATCTTATCAACTCTCGTTTATTGTGCCTGAAGTAGAGGTAAAAGCTCGAAAAGACCGACATACTGCAACATTTAATTATATTGTCGATCGTTATGAGCTACTTCGTGATTTCGGAAACAACCAGAGTGAGTTCGATCAAGTAGACAGAGTTATTGGCGAAATACAAAACAATAATGATCTACAGATAACTGAATTTAGTATCGCAGGATATGCTTCTCCCGAAGGTGGATTTGAGCATAACAAAGTACTATCAGAAAACAGGGCTAATTCTTTTGCCGACTATCTTGTTACCAAATTTGGTATCACCCGCAATAAATTTACTGTAGAGGGCTTTGGTGAAGATTGGGTAGGGTTGAAGAATGCTGTTTCTGCATCTAGTTTATCTAATAAACAAGCTATTTTAGATATAATAGACAAGACCTCGAACCCTGATGCTCGCGATGCAAAATTAAAGAGGTTATCGAATGGAGAAACCTACCGAACATTATTGAACGAATATTATCCTCCATTACGCCGTACAGAATATGCTATTGCTTATGTTGTTCGTCCATTTAATGTTGAAGAAGCCAGACAGATTATTAAAACGAACCCAAAACTACTTAGTTTGAATGAAATGTATCTGGTAGCCCATAGCTATCCAACTAGCAGCAAAGAATTTAGAGAAGTGTTTGATATTGCAGTAAGATTGTATCCTGAAAGTGATATCGCTATAATGAACTCTGCCGCTGCAGATATTGAAGGTAAAAATCTAGATGCTGCAATTGACCGTCTAAATAAAATAGAACGTAATCCTAAAGCTTGGAATAACCTTGGTGTAGCCTATATATTAAAAGGAAATACAGAGAAAGCTTTAGATTATTTTGCAAAAGCAGCCGATAGTGGCAGCGTTGATGGAAAGAAAAATCTTGAAACACTACAAAAAGCAATCAATATAAAATAAATATAAGCAAAATATTTAATTGTAAAATTTCAGAAAGTAAAACATGACGTAATAATTTAAAAAGAATGAAAAAAGCAAAACTATTCTTAATAGCTGTACTAGTCCTAGGGCTTGCTTTTACAGCCTGTAGCGATGATAATAATTTAAATTCACCTACTGAACAAGAGGCTACTACAAATGTTAGTATCACTCTTAGTATGTCTTCAAACACAAGAAAAAGTTTACCGGACGACTATCGTTTGATTGGAGAATGGGCGGGAAGAGATGACATTACCAAAGTGGCTATTTATCTTATTGACGGTGCTTCCGTAACTGCTCAATCTTTTAATGTAGGAACGGATTATAAAAAAGAAGTAATAAGTGGGCAGGTGACTCTAGTTCCTCAAGAATCGGCTGCCATTAAAACAACTGCCGGAGTTAAAAAGGTTTATGTATTAATAAATGGAACGACAGAGGTTGAAAATGCTTTGGCTAAAACACCTGTTGCTGAATTCGAGAATGCATATGCTCAAGCTGCTTTGTATATAGCTAATTCGGGTACAAGTACAACTGTAAGTACTTCTGCAGAAAAATTAGCTATAAAAAATGGAACAACAGACGAGAAAATTCTAATGACTTGTGTTGAACCTAAAACAATTGATGTCGTTAATAATGTGTCTGCTGCTGAAACTACTGCCGCTGCATCTCCTAAAAACCGTGTTAGTCTAGTTGTAGAAAGAACTGTTGGACGTGTTATGGTATCCACAGAAGGACTAACTTATAATGTTCCTGCAGGAAACGGCTCTACCATCTTAGGTACAATTTCTGAAATCAAATGGGTATTGGCACAAGGAGAAAGCTCTCTTTATCTTCAACGTAAAGCTGATTTCGCAACACCTAATTTTGGATGGGTACCAACTACCGATGCTCAATATTGGGGTACCGAAATTACAGGTTCAAGTTCGAAATATGATTACTCAGGTTTATTCGAAGAATATGATCCAACAACTCAGTTTGGAGGAACTAATGTTGCTACTATGAGTGACTATGCAACAAATCCATCATCGGCTATAACAGATGAATTAGAAGCTAGCTTATCCGGTAAATTTATCCTGCCAAACACTCACGCCTATGGAGCCGGAAATGAATCCGGTTACAAGAAGGGTAACACTGCATATGTTCTTATCAGAGCTAAATTCACACCTTCTGCTGCGGCTTTTGCTGACGGAGAAACTTATACAGCAGGTGATGACTTCTTCGTAGGAGCGAATGGTAAATTTTATGTGAGCGCTGCAAATGCTGTAACACCAAGCAAAGGTGGTGTAACCGGACAAACTGTAGCAAGATATGTAAAAGGTAAAGTATTGTATTATGCATGGGTTAATCCTGATAATATTCCTACATGGTATAATTCTCCGGTTGTAAGAAATAATGTATATCATATTCATATTACAGGATTTAAAAATTTAGGAACTAACTGGAATCCATTGTTCCCTGAAGATCCGAATAATCCAAAAGGAGAACCGGTAGATCCATCAAATCCGAATGGTCCTAAAAAACCTTTGAATCCCGATCCTAGGCCAAACGTACCAGGTGTAGAGGAGCCGGAAAATCCAGTAGATCCAACAGATCCGTTGACTACTCCTGAAACATGGATGAGTGTAGATGTTACAGTATTGCCTTGGCAACTTCATTCTTACAGTATTGATTTGGGAATCTGATTTATAGAAATTTATAATTCTAATTATATCTGGGGGAAGTAAGGATTCCTTTTTCCCCCAGTCTTTTAAAACATCAATTATATACAAAATGCAACAAATGAAGAATTTGCGAATTAAGATATTGATGACCGCGTTAACATTAAGCGCAATTTTTTGGGGGTGTGATTCTCTTATTTATGACGACTTAGAAGACTGTCCCCAAGGTGTATACGTGAAGTTTTTTTCAATGACACCTTGTGCTGTAGATTCAACGTTCATAGGTGAAGCATCATCACTCACAGTGTTTGCGTTTGATGAAGAGGGTAAACTTGTAACTTCAGTGAGCAAGCAGAATGTAACTCTTAACCGCGATTTTGAAGTGCTTGTTCCTGTTTCGAACGGAAACTTTTCATTTATTGCATGGACAGGAGTAAACGAAAACTTTACACGAAGCACTTTCTCTTCAGGCATTACAACAAAGAAAGATGTAATGTTAGCTATTAAGTCATCAGAAAGTAGAGCGGCTAGTTTAGGCAATACTGAACGTATTTGGCAAGGTGAAAGCCCAACGGTATTTTTGCCCGATCCTGAAAAAAGTGGATCACTATATAAGCATACTAAAATCAATTTGCGCGAGTTAACCAATCGTGTTAAAGTGATTGTTGAATTTGATGCAACAATCACAGAGTTAAAGCCTCAAGATTTAGCTGTGGCTGTATCATCGGCTAATGGAACTATAAATATAGATGGTTCTATGCCATATAATTCCCCTGTAATATATTATCCTCAACAAAATACTGTTTACACAGATAATAGTGTAACATGGAATTTCTCTATGTTAGAGCTTGTTACCGGATATCATAATAATTTGACTATCAATTATCCCAAAACAGGTCAGCAAGTATTTAATGGAGACCTTATAGGTAGTATTTTGATGAATACTATTAATGGAGGAATTAATTTGAATTGTGAAAACGATTTTACAATAAAATTTGTACTTAAAGATTACTGTGCAGAGTGCGGGACAAATTTCAGTTGCGCAATCTATGTAAACAACTGGCTTGTACATAGCTATAGCACAGATTTATAATTATAAAGCATTCTTTGCTTTAATAATCTATATGATTATGACAAGATTATACTTAATATATATATCACTTTTAGGACTTTCATTATCATTTGCAGGTTGTGATTCTCTAATTTATGATGATCAAAAGAACCCGCAATCCGAGCCGGTAGTTTATCTCTCGGTAACTAAAGCCCAGGCAGAAGGATTAGAGACTTTGAATGCAGATGATGTAGAGTATGAAGACCGGGTTCATGACTTGGCTATGCTGGTCTTCGATTCATCTAGCGGTATAAAGGTGGGTGAATACTTTGATGAAAATATTCCTATTTCAGAAAAAGACAAGTCTTTTATTGTACAACTGAATCCGGGGCCCGGTCAACGTGATTTTTATTTTGTAGCTAATATGCCCATAGCAGCCTTAAAAAGCATAACCACGCGGTCTGCTATGGAATCATATATGAATACCTTTAGAGATTTAGACACAGACTTATATCTAAATGCTACTGAAACAAAAGGGTTCCCAATGTCTCGAATATACAAGAATCAGACCATTACTCAAGGCGGAAATATTTACTCACCCCTACCCTTTCGTCCTAATGGCGAAGACAGAGTAAAACTTATTCGAGTACTAGCAAGACTAGAGGTAAAAATAGACGGTTCTACAACTAATTTGGGCGTAAAAAGCATATATTATAAAAATGCTTACCGACAATTTAGTCTACAGTCTCCGTTAACTCCAATCGCACCGATTTATTACGAAGATAAACCTTTAAAAAAGGTAGATAATTCGTTTATATATTACATGCCGGAGGCTCTGATGTCAGCTCCTAGCTGGTCGGCAAGCTCTCATAAGCCTGTCAATTACTTTGTTATTGAAACATTAAACGGAACGTTATACGAAATTCCGATCATAACATATGACGGTACCATAGCTGAGAGCGATTATTTGTCTTTTGCCACAGGAAATCAAACAGAAAAACCAGATTATAATATTTACCGTAACCATCATTATTTTTTTAGTATAAAAAAATTACAAACAATCGAGATCATTTATAGTATCGATCCATGGAAGATCAAGCAGAGCGCAACTTACATGGGATATGGCTACAATGTAGGAATTGATGAGGACGGAAAAATAACAATAAGCAATACGATAGAAGCTTGTGCTCCGCATGACATTGTGCTGAAGACAGTCGCACCATTCAAATTTTCTGATAATACGACCGAAAAATCGTTTAATAATTTTGATCCTACTGCATCTGTAGGATATACCCTAAGCACTATTCCTAGCGTGGGAGATGGATCATACCTTCAGGTGTATTACAACGATGCTTTGGTAAAAACTTTTAGCAAATAAAAGATAATGACTATGAAAAAAATAATATATGTAACATTCTTTCTGAGCCTTTTCTTTGTTGCTTGTTCAAATGAAGAGACCCCGGAATCAGGATTCGATAACAACAATATAGAATTGTCATTAACTGTAAATAATTACATTAAAAATATAACGAAAGCCGAAAGTGATGGAACGGAAGAAGAGCAGACTGTAAATGATTTATATGTATTCCTTTTCCCGACTACAGGTTCTCAGACGTTAATTAAATATTATATTTCAGGAGTTACATTTACCGGAGGGTCTTGGAATAGTAGCACTAAGAAGGTATCATTGAATCTCACTCAGGCTGAGGCTGGTAATAGAAATGTATATATAGTAGCAAATTGCTCTACAATTAAAACAAACCTTGATGGAGTATCAGCCATAGAAGACCTACAGGCTATTTGGCAAACAGTAAATAACCCATGGTCTGCGAACATTACAACCCCATTGTTAATGTCCGGAAATAAGACTCATGATTTCAATACGAACTATCAGCTCAATAATGTATCATTAGTTAGGGCCCTAGCAAAAGTTCAACTGAATGTAAAACTTTCTGCGCAACATTATAGTACTCCTGTAGTAGACAGCAAAGCTCAATATAGTTACAAATACATTGATTTCGATAAAAATACGTATGTATTTAAACCATCTACAAAAACAGATAATCTTGTAAGCTCCAATGACTGGACAGCTTGGAGTGCAACGGGCTCAGTTTCATCCTATACTTTAGATCAAGGAAATGTTACAAACTTGACATTAATCACTTATATAAATGAAAGAGATAATGCAAGTAGTGCCATAGAGATAAAATTACCATATCAGGCTACGGGTCCATTACCTCCTCCTGAATTTGGTGATGAAACATATAAATTGTTACTGCCATCGAAGATTGAGCGTAATCACTGGTATGTATATGATGTGGAAATTTAAAAATTAATACGAAGGTTTGCAATATAGCCACAAAAGTAAATTAATGATAGATTGGTTTAAAGCTGAATATAAAACATCAGGGATACGATCCAATAAATCTGTTAATTATTTGAATTATGAATAAAAAATACCATACTCAGGTTTATCCGAATCAAAGTTTGAAAGTTGAAAGATACTTTTTTACTCATCATAAAAGATCAAACCTTTATCTATTATTTCTATTATTGTTTTTTACAATATCTGTATCATATATTCATGCTGAGGGTTCCGGTAACTGGAAAGGCTCTACGACAATAAGTCGTCTGAGTTCATTGTATGTTCCCGGAAATACTGCAGGAAATACAGGCTACGATACTCGCGGAAGCATGATGAGGCCTAGTGCAACCACGAATTATGATACGAATCACCGCTTCTATGTTTATGTAAAAGCGGGTGAAACTGTTTACTTTAGCTTTAGGAGTTCGACCAGCAGTAATTTTACTTGGTATTATGATAACTCATCGACAGGATATAATACATTTTTTCCTTCAGGACTTTCAGGTTCAGGACAAACGGCAGTTACAACAGCTAATAGTAATTTACAAGGAAGAACAAGTACCAATACAAGTCTGACACAGGCTCAAGCTTTTCTCGGTCCCTCTGCTTTAACGTCGGGAGGTTATCCTACCACAGGAACCGCAAGTGCTACCAATACGAACGCAGGTGGTCAATTTACAAACAATACCGGTCAAGATAGAGCTTTTTGGGTAGAAATGGCTAGTCCGGGTAACACTGGTTGGGAAATTACCGATTGGGATGTTACGGTTGCCTCCGGAACGACCAAGCGTCCAGGCCGTGTATATTGTAGGTATTGGAGTATTTATAGTGGCCTTCCTACTACAGCCGGTCAAACAAATACTTCTTCATTTCACGATGATTTTGGATTCTATGTACCCGTAGATAATACATATTCTGCACAAACAGACGATTATTATATTAAGTATGTCAATTTTGGAAAATCGAATGCGGGTTATGTAGTATTTTTTGCTAATGACTCCGGACCACTAAACGAGAAATTAGGGAATGGAGAACCCAATATTGAAGAAAACCGCAAGTCTATTAAAGGAACATCCAATCGCTATCAATATCCTTTATTTGTTGCAGAACCGGATGAATCTATTTGGAAAACTTCACGAGGTCCGGTTGCAACTACAGACGTAAGATTTGGAAGAAAAGCGGATGCTACAGGTGGAGAAGCATATTTTATCGTATATGTGGATACTCCCGGAATTCTGGATATCCTAGTAGACATTGATGGCTCAGGAAGTTACTCTACTGGTGATGTTCGCCTTTTCAGATACTTTAATGATGCAGGAACCTATGATGTGTATTGGGATGGGAAAGATGATAATGGCAACATTGTTCCGGCAGGGACTGTTATTAAGCTATTCACATCAGCAAATTTCTTTCCGGTCCATTTCCCTGTCTACGATATGGAACAAAGTCTTGGGATAACAATGAAAAACATCAGACCGGTAGATATGAATAAAGCCACGGTTAAACTGTATTGGGATCATAGTAAAGTTTACACAGGGGGTCCCGGTAACAGAAATACCAATTGGTTTACAGTTCCAGCTAATCAATCCGGCACTTTTGCTAATAATAATGTACAATCTCCGGCTATAAATACTACGGGGGCTGATAGCCCTGCGAATATCTGGTGGGCTAGTGGAAATAATGGTATTGGGAATGAAAATACATTTAATGTTTATGCAGGGTCATGGATGGAAACGATGGAGTTGAATTTTACATTCAACTGGGATAAGTCTGATATAGAAGTCGTCAAAACAGTGAGCAACTCTACGCCGGCCATAGGAAGTGAGGTTACTTTCACGATCAAAGTAGCCAACAAAGGTATGATGTATTCTCAGAATATAACGGTAGACGATTTATTACCTTCGGGGTATGAATATGTAAGTCATACAGCCTCTATGGGCTCAACTGTTACACCTTCACCTATAGGAAGTAATGATCCCGAAGTTTGGAATCAACAACAAACGACCTATGATCCAATTATCGGAATATGGACTGTATATGATATACCATATGATGCACTTGATCTAAGCAAAAACGAAAGAGTATTAACTATTAAAGCGAAGGTACTCAAATCGGGTATATATAATAATACAGCAGAAGGATATCCGCAGACAAAAGAATCAGATCCAGATCTAAGCAACAACATTTCAACAGTTACGATAAATCCAACGAATACAACGAATGCTGTTAATGATATTAATGTAACACAAGAAAACAAATCAATCAGCGGAAATGTATTGACCAATGATTTCGATTTGGAAGGACATACCCAGACCGTTACTTCTACAGGTTCTTTCACAACAGTAAACGGTGGAACAATTGCAATAAATGCAAATGGCACTTATACATATACCCCTGCTAATGATTTTATCGGAACCGATTCTTTTACTTATACTGTATGTGATGATGTTCCTGCACCTCTTAAAGCATGTGCAACAGCAACAATTACAATCAATGTTATTCCAGAACGAGACCCATCGATTAATAACAATGTTGTAGCAAATGACGACACAGGTGTTACCGAACAAGATAAGCCTGTATCCGGGAATCTTCTAACGAATGACTTTGACCCTGACGGAGATAATCTAATTATAAATACAACCCCGACAACCCCTCCTTCACATGGTACAGTTACAATATCATCAGACGGAACATACGTCTATACTCCAGATGCTGGCTTTAAAGGTGTAGATACTTTTGTATATGAAGTATGTGATGATGGTGACCCTGCAACATGCGACAGAGCAACAGTAACAATTACTGTATTACCAAAAAGTGATAAGATAAATCATACCTATGCAAATGATGATGCTTATTATAGTGAAGTAAATAAAACAGTAAATGGAAACGTATTACTGAATGATTTTGATCCCGAAGGCGATAACCAGATAGTAAACACTACTCCGGTTAATGCTCCGGTTCATGGATCTTTAGTTCTAAATATTGATGGTACGTTTACTTATACTCCAAATAATGGATTTACAGGAACAGACAGTTTCGTATATGAAGTATGCGATAATGGCACTCCTGTAGCTTGTGACAAAGCGACTGTATACATCCACGTAAATCCAGAACCACTATCTCCAAATACAACTTATGCAATTGATGATATTAATATAACGTATAAGAATACATCTGTTGGTGGTAATGTATTGACCAATGACTTTGATCCGGAAGGAAACTCACAAACTGTGACCAATAATGGATCAATAACTACTACTAAAGGTGGAAACGTTATACTAAATGCTGATGGAAGTTATTTGTATACTCCAAAGAATGATTTCGTAGGAGAAGATAGCTTTACATATACAGTGTGTGACAATGGTGTTCCTCAAGCATGTGACCAAGCGACAGTAACAATCAAAGTAATTCAAAAAGCAGATCCAACAATAAATAATAACATCATAGCAAATGACGACGAAGCCGTTACCAGAAAAAACAGAAGTGTTTCGGGCAATGTACTAACCAATGATTTTGATCCTGATGGTGATAATATGATTGTTAATACAACTCTGATAACTTCTCCTACTAATGGTTCGGTTACAATAGCTGAAGACGGAACATATACATATACTCCTAATACCGATTTTGTAGGTCAAGATTCTTTCGTTTATGAAGTATGTGATAATGGTGATCCTGTAACTTGTGATCAGGCTACAGTGACTATAACAGTAATATTAGACCAAAGCGGTCAAGTAAATTATACTTTTGCACGCGACGATGTTTTCTACATTGATGGGAAAAAAACATTAAACGGGAATGTCCTGGATAATGATTTCGATCCTGAAGGCAATCTACAAGTCGTAAATACAACTCCTGTGAGCAGTACTTCCAATGGTACTCTTACTTTAAATGCAAACGGAACATTTTCTTATGTTGCCAATGACGGATTTAAGGGAACAGACAGTTTTATATATGAAATATGCGATAATGGTACTCCTCAGGCATGTGACCGTGCAACTGTTTATATTGTAGTGAATATACGTAATTACTGGCACGGTACAGTTGATACAGATTGGGCAAAAGAAAATAACTGGACAGCCAACTATGTTCCTGTGTCCGGAGAAAATATTGAATTTGCAACCATTTCCAATAACGGATCTTCAGGAAGTGGAAATGGTGCGGGAGCAGCTGTTAATGATCTGTATTTAGATAAAGATCGAATTATTGGAGATCTTACCAATAACTCAGATATGAACCTCGTAGTAACGACCCAAAATCAATTGACGATAAACGGAACCGTCAATGACAGTAACTCTGATAAAGGGACTATCATCGTAAAAACATCTCCGGATGAAGCTACAGGCACACTTATTTTTACCAATCCAGCAACGAACTTAGCAGTAAATGCTACTGTCGAATTCTATAACAAAGCATACGAATGTTCTACTTGTGGTTACTATAAGAGACAATGGCAATATTTCGGGATACCGGTAAATAGCTCTGCATTTCCTTCTACCGGGGTAGAAACTGTAAACCAATGGGTAGAGCCTTACAGCGGAGACAAATGGCGTCCTGCACCATATAGCCCGGATACTCAATTAAAAGCATTCAAGGGCTATGAAATGACCAATAGTGCTACTTCTTTACCTGACAAAATATATAATTTCACAGGTACACTAAATGTAGGAGATGCGATTGTGCCATTAACAAAAACATCGAATGTGAATTATTCAGGCATGAATTTGATCGGTAATTCATATACAGCAGCAATCCCGATCTCAACAGATGCAATTACTTTTGGCACCGGACTATTGGAAGAAGAAACTGTATACTTATTCAATACCGGAACTCGTGACCAATGGCGTAAGCTAAATGGATCTACTGCTACCGGTATTAGTGGAGGACAATATCAAGCTGTACCATTCAGCTTGGCTGGTCAGGCAACTTTACCTGATAGGATCTTATCGATGCATACATTCATGTTGAATGCTAAAACATCCGGTTCGATAACTTTGAAATACGCTAAATTAGGAAAGAATGAATTGATTAATCAATCAGCATGGCGTTCATTGAAAAGTAGCAATAGCGAAGCTTATCCTCATATTATTATGGATGTAATAGGTGATTCATCGGCCGACCGCGTATGGTTGTTCGAAAATCCGGCAACTACAAGCGGATTTGATAATGGTTGGGATGGATACAAGTTACTAGAAAATGGTTTGACTCAGGTTTACGTATCAGGTACAAACAAAGAGAAGTTCCAAATAGCAACAGTACCACAAATAACAGGTACAGCTTTTGATGTAAAAACTTCAATAAATGAAAATTATACATTAAACTTATCTGTTACTCCGGATATAGAAAATCGTAAACTATACCTTCGAGATTTAACAACAGGACACATATATCCTATTGTTAATAATGGAGAATATGCGATTAATGGGAAAAGTAGTTTAGATAAAAATCGCTTCGATATTGTTTCCAGTAACTCTGTACTAACTGACGATGATGAAGGTTCAGCATTAATCAAAATTACGGTAAATAACAATATTATCGTAGTAACCAATATGTCTGAAGTAGATTGTCTGGCTATTGTATACGATCTGAACGGTAAAAAAATATTTAGTAAAACCGTTAAGAAATATAGCTCCGAAAGCTTTACAGAGGCTTACTTTATTCAAAACAGCGTTTATATAGTTAAAGTAGCAGATAATAAACAGACAGTAAAAAAGACTAGCCGGATATTTATGAAATAAAAGCTGGAGTAATAATTCTGATTAAAACGGAAAATAAAGAAAGAGACATTCTTAAAATATACTATCAACCAAGATAGTAGTGTAGTTTTGTAAAAGTTTTTGAGAACCTATGAGTCGTGAGATTCGTAGGTTCTATTTTTATTATTAATAATTAGAGATTTAGTGCTGAGCAATATTTGACGTCTACTTACAAGGTAATTCATCGAATATTTTGTAATATACCATAAGCTCCAATCACTTATTGTGACCGAGAGAGACGATAAACAAAAGAAACTTGGTAAGAATCAGTATTTGTATAGTCTACAAAGAAGAAAGAATGTAGATATTAATTTGGTGCTTTAGAATATAAGTATGCAGCTATAAACATAAATACAATATTAGGTATCCATACGGCCAGCATTGGGGGCATTGTACCTGAAACAGCAAAAGAAGAGCTTACCGTCTGAAACATAATATAGGTTACACTCAACCCTAATCCGATTCCAATATTAAGTCCCATTCCGCCCTTCATTTTCCGAGCAGATAAAGATGCACCTATTATGGTGAGTATAAATGCTGAAAATACTGATGCGAATCGCTTATGGAATTCTATTTCGAATTGAGTAATACTTACCCCTCCGACATTAGCCAATCCTTTGGCCTTTTGTCGCTGTATATACGAATACAACTTAGGCGTTGACATTTGCTCAAAGTCATTTACAGACACAAGAAAATCACTCGGTATAACATTCAGTGTGGTATCTATCCGAGTCCCGGTTGTGATTTTTTCTTTCATACCATGAAATTCGCGTATAGAATAATTATTAAGAACCCAGTGATATGCTGTATCATATTCTATTCTGCTTGCAACCAGTCTCGATTTTAGTTCCTTGCCTTCAAATTTATCTAAAGAAAGATTATACCCTAGTCGTGTTTTATTATCAAAACGTTCGATATAAAGAATAACTCCTTTATCTACCTGCATTTGTATACGACTTGCATAATCTACACTTTTATCCTTTATATATTTGTTCTGAAATTTTATACGCGTTTCGTTGGCTGGTGGAATTATGAAACTACTTAGAATGAATGATCCTACTGCGATAATACCTGCTGAAATCATATAGGGCTTCATCAATCGTTTGAAACTCATCCCATTTGATAACATTGCTATAACCTCAGAATTATCAGCAAGTTTGGACGTAAAAAATATTACCGCAATAAACACAAATAATGCACTGAAAAGATTGGTGTAATACGGTACAAAATTCATGTAGTAGTCGAATATGATCGCTTTTAAGGGAGCATTATTACTTAAAAACTTATCAAGTCGTTCGTTTATATCAAACACTACGGATATAGAAATAATAAGAATAATTGAGAATATGTATGTTCCCAAAAATTTCTTTATTATGTACTTATCAAGTATTGATAGTATTTTCATTCTATTCAGTTAATCACAAACGTCTTGAAACATTTTCAGTCATCATTCTTTTCCAGCTCAAAAAATCACCTGCTATTATATGCTGACGGGCTTCTTTGACAAGCCATAAATAAAAAGCCAGATTATGTATAGAAGCGATCTGTAATGCTAGAATTTCATTCGTTATAAATAAGTGACGAAGATATGCTTTTGTGTACAAAGTATCAACAAATGAAGCTCCATTTTCTTCTATTGCAGAAAAATCTTTAGCCCATTTCTGATTTCGCATATTCATAATCCCATTGCGAGTAAATAATTGTCCATTACGTCCATTACGTGTGGGCATTATACAGTCAAACATATCGACTCCACGTTCTATCGCTTCGAGAATATTGGCCGGTGTACCTACCCCCATCAGATAACGAGGTTTATCCTTTGGTAAAATCTCATTTACAACCTCTATCATTTCGTACATCTTCTCTGTAGGCTCTCCAACAGCTAACCCTCCAATAGCATTCCCGTCCGCACCTTTAGAAGCGACATTCTCTGCAGCTCGTCTGCGTAAATCGGGATATACACATCCCTGTACAATAGGAAATAATGCTTGTTTATAACCGTATTCACATTCGGTTTCATTAAAACGTTTTATGCATCTATCAAGCCATCGTTCTGTGAGGTCTAGCGATTTTTTTGCATAAGTATAATCTGCATCGCCAGGTGTACATTCATCGAATGCCATCATTATATCAGCGCCGATAGTACGTTCGATATCCATTACGTATTCAGGAGTAAATATATGTTTAGAGCCATCGATATGAGAGCGAAAAATGGCACCTTCTTCCGTAAGCTTTCTATTATGAGCCAAAGAAAAAACCTGAAATCCCCCACTATCGGTCAAAATAGGCTTATTCCAACTATTAAATTTATGTAAACCTCCTGCTTGTTGTAAAATATCTAACCCCGGACGTAAATACAGATGGTATGTATTTCCTAAAATTATTTGTGCCTGTATATCATTCTCGAGCTCAGTCATATGGACGGCCTTTACAGCACCTTGGGTCCCCACGGGCATGAATATAGGAGTCTCTATTTGTCCATGATCTGTCGTTATCAACCCTGCGCGAGCACTAGACTGATCATCGGTATATTGAAGTTCAAAATCCATTCTATTTTTTTATTCAAATCTGAGATGTTCTGGCTTGTTCTGTATCTTCAGATTCTTCATCTTGAGCCAGATCTTTGAGTTGCACTAAAACTATTGAAGCCTTATTTTTCTTTACTACAGTAAACTGATAGTCCTCGGCTTCAAGCTTGTCGTGAGTATTAGGAATACGACCAAACTTATCTATTAAATAGCCGGCCAATGTATCATATTGCTTATCCTTGTCGATAGGATGTGGTAGTTCGTCATTAATATCTGAGATGGCAGCTGTGGCAATTACAGAATATGTATTATCTCCAGTTTGTTCTACAAAAGGAATTTCATTGTCATACTCATCTTGAATCTCACCTACCAATTCTTCGAGAATATCCTCCATCGTAATAACCCCTTCTACCCCACCATATTCGTTAAGCACCATTGCTATTTGCTGATGCTTTACTTGAAATTCTTTCAGTAATTGACCAATCCTTTTGGTCTCTGGGGTAAATGAAACAGGACGAATAATAGAACGTATATCTACAGTTCCATTTATCCGCATTTTTTTCAATATATCTTTTAGATGAACAACACCAATCGTGTTATCTATATTATCTTCATAACATGGAATACGGGAATAACCTTCTTCTATTACAAATTCGAGAGTTTTCTCATCATAATCGTTAGCATCAATAGCCACAACTTGAGTGCGAGGAACCATTATCTGACGTGCTGTCCGTTCTGAAAAATCAAATGCATTTTGAATAATATCAAATTCGGCACTATCTACATTTCCGCTTTCCTTAGCCTGATCAACAAGATAGCGCAGCTCGTCACTACTATACACTTCTTGCTCCGAAACAGTATGTAGTCCGACTAGTTTCAGTATAAAATTGGCAATACCATTTAACATCCAGATAAATGGACGACACAGCCAATAAAAAGCATGTAAAGGATATGCTACAGCCAATGTTGTCTGTTCCGAACGCTGTATTGCCAACGATTTAGGAGCTAATTCGCCTAAAACAATGTGGAGTATAGTAATAATAACAAATGCCGTGATAAGAGAAATAGTAGAAAGAATATTCGGCGCAAGTTCCAATCCGAATAGCCCTATTAATTCTTTTATTATTTTAGATACGACAGGCTCACCAATCCACCCTAAAGCCAAGCTGGCAATAGTAATACCAAACTGAGTAGCTGCAAGATATGCATCAAGGTGTGAAACTATACGCTTTGACAGGATTGCTGTACGGCTACCTGCCTGAGCTTTCAGTTCCAGTTGAGAAGATCTTACTTTGACAATTGCAAATTCGGCTGCAACAAAAAAACCATTAAGAAAAACAAATAAAAGTGTAATTAGTATCGATATGACAATGTCCATATTTTTATATGAATGGTAATAGCTACAAAGATAATATAAATGTATATTTGTTTAACAAAAACGAATAAATCAATATCAATTAGTATTAATAAATTGTTGGAAATATATCATCTATTGATAGGTAAAACTTCAATCCAATAATCATCGGGGTCGTTTATAAAATAAAGTCCCATACTATGATTTTCGTAACAAACACACCCCATCTCTTTGTGATATTCTCTGATTTTATCATAATCACCATCTACTCTTATACATAAGTGGCTTTCATTTTCTCCCAATTCATAAGCTTGAGGATGGTCTCTCAGCCATGTTAATTCTAAAGAAAAAGGGCTAACACCATCTCCCAAATATACAAGAGTAAAAGATCCGTCTGAAGCCTCTTTACGCCTTATTTCGTTCAAGCCTAATGCTTTTTTATAAAAACTGATGCTTTTATCCAAATCTGTTACATTTATATTGAAATGATCAAATCTTCCTTTTATTTCCATAATTATTTTTCTTTTAATAAGAATACAAATATAATATGAATAAAATAAACGGTTGACTTTATCTCTTGTCTTTTGATAATCTTTTACATATAGATTATTATAAATATTTGATTTACATACATCTAATTTATTGAAGCACTAAAAATTGAAAACTTTTGAAATAAAATCTTTTTCTTTTTATAAAAAGTACTATCTTTGCACTCGCTTAAAAGCAAAAGGTGAGGTCCCGTAGCTCAGCTGGATAGAGCAACAGCCTTCTAAGCTGTGGGTCAAGCGTTCGAATCGCTTCGGGATCACAATACAGCAATTATAAATAGCTATATATCACAAGATGTATAGCTGTTTTTTTAGAAGACTATAGTGAGTATACACCAGAGATTTATTACAACATTTTATTGCAAACTTTTACGCTTGATTTATTAAACTATCTACATAGCACAAGCGATACTATATATTGAAGACATAAATAACAAGAGAAAAAGAGATGAGACATGTTCGCAAACAACAAACCAAATTTATTTTGTATCATTAAATATATCTGTCACAGAAGACATCAACAGTCTAATTATAAATAAGATAAGAATAAACAAAAAAAATATCTCCTGTTAAGAGATATTTAATTAATTACAAAATTAGAAAATAAATTGAATTTAAGTGATTAAAAGACATAAAAAAGAAAAAGGCATAATCTGCAATATGTTCATAAATTTAATTTAGATAGATCTACGAATACATATAATACACGTTATCAGAATATTACATATTTAAGTATATCTCTTAACAGGAGATATACCTTATACGATAAATTTTTGCCTTTGCTCTATACGTTACATTTGTTGATTAATCAGAAAAATCAATGAGATAGCAAACTTTAGAAAAATAAATTATAGCATAAT
>Ga0206117_100612_pt1 | contig 31455 bp, 29 predicted proteins | sample 3A5Ametagenome_FD_177997 | JGI IMG/M metagenome (GOLD analysis project Ga0206117, IMG submission 177997) | Enriched microbial communities from leaf-cutter ant dump, University of Wisconsin, Madison, United States - 3A5A | ecosystem: Environmental > Terrestrial > Nest > Insects nest > Nest dump... | reverse complement strand
TGATTCATAGCTTTTTCAAAACTTCTTTTTCCTTATAGCTTGAGCCTCTTGTCGGATTCGAACCAACGACCCCGAGATTACAAATCACGTGCTCTGGCCAACTGAGCTAAAGAGGCTAAAAGTCTAATAATTATCGCCATCTCGCTTTTTACATAGCGAAACGGCGACAAAATTAGATATTTTTTTTTAGAATCGCAACACTTTATAGATTTATTTTCCCTTGTGTTTTCTTTTGATTGTCTATTTAGCTTCAACTAGCTTAGTGCCAATTTCATGAACATTGCTATTTTATTTAGCCTGAGCCTTCTCTTTTACCTTAAGCACTTGCTTTTCCAAAGCTTCTATACTCTGAGCAACAGCCTCCTCAAAGCTATCGGCAGTCTTATTGGCAAACAACTCTCCATTTTTTATATTCAATTTAACCGAAGCCTCTTTATTATTGGCTACTTCCGGCTTCACGACTTTCAATATAACTTCTGCATCTACAATCTGATCTGTAAATTTATCCAATTTTGATATTTTTTTCTCAATAAACTCTTTCAGTTGTACTGACGCATCAAAGTGCACCGATTGAATTACAATATTCATAACTAATCCTCCTTTACTTTTTAAGCTCTTGGGTGAGCTTTGTTATAAATTCTCTTTAATTCTTCAAACGAAGTATGTGTGTATATTTCTGTAGCAGCCAAGCTTGCATGACCAAGCAACTCCTTTACTGCATTAATATCTGCTCCATTATTCAGCATGCCCGTTGCAAACGAATGTCGAAGAACATGGGGGCTAACCTTAGCCAGAGTTTCTATCTGCTGTAAATTAGAAGTCACAATACGATGCACTAACATCGGATAAAGCGGCTCTCCATTATTCTTAACAAATAAGTAACCTGATTGGTTTCCTACTTCTTTATTTCGCACTGCAATATATTGCTCAAGAGACTGCTTCATGCCATCACTAAAAGGAATAAGACGTTGCTTATTACGTTTACCTGTCACTTGTATCGTTTCAGACGAGAAATCGACATCAACATCTTTCAACCCTATCAATTCTGCCCGGCGGATTCCGGTTACGTAAAACAGCTCTATTATAATATGGTCTCGCAACGACTCGAATGAATCCCCGTAGTCTTCTTGATCCAGCACCTTCTCCATATCTGCACTATTAGCAAAAGCTGGAATTGGCCGACCAACTTTCGGGCCATTTATTTTACTTGCAGGATTTACCGTTACTTCTCCTATTTTCTGCAAATATCTGTAAAACGATTTCACTGCGCTTAGCTTACGGTTTACAGAACGGGCTGAGATTTTTCTCTCCATCATAGACACGATCCACATGCGAATAATATCTCTATCTACATGCTTTATGTCGGTATCAGAAAAATGCTCGGCAAGAAACTCTACGAACTGACTGAGGTCTTCAGAATAAGAAATCTCCGTATGTAAAGAATAGTTCTTTTCATAACGGAGATACCTGATATATTTTTCTATCAACAGCATCATTCGAGAAACATTCTATCTTGAATGACGAAGTTAATAATATTATGCGAAATTGGCAATACTTCTTTTACTCTTCCATACGGTGCATCTTCTGCACATAAACTGCATGAAGTTTGTTTGCTCTCTTCACTACAGAAGGCTTTTGGAATTCCTGACGTCTTCTAAGTTCTTTAACAACACCTGTTTTTTCGTATTTTCTTTTAAATTTCTTTAGGGCTCTTTCGATATTTTCCCCTTCTTTCAATGGAACAATAATCATAATTATTCTTTAGTTTTTATTTGTTTTCTTATTTAATTTTAAACTTTATAAGCGAAATTTCATTCGCTATCATTGCAATAATTGCATTATCGAGAGAATTCTGTTGTATAAATCAATCTTCTGAACATTGCTTCAGCAAAGCAATATCATACCACAAGTGAATATGTTTTGTTCAAAAGATCATCAAACCTCCTCTCTGTTTCGGGCTGCAAATTTATGATTTAATATCTTAACGAACAAGACTTTTTAAAAAATTCTATTCTTTTTTCATCTCAATATGGGGTAGCCCATCTTCGAGATACATCTCGCTGGTTTGCCTGAAGCCATGGCTCTCATAAAATTTTTGAAGATATTGCTGAGCAGAAATCGTAATTCGCGTCTCACCTAAAGTTGCAGATGCTATATCCAAAGCTTTCTTCATCATGTCGTGCCCATATCCGTACTTCCTATACTCCTGAGCAACAATAACCCGTCCAATACAAGCCTCTTCAAAATAATCTCCGGCCTTAAATATACGGCAATAAGCCACTAACCTGTCGTCTGCATACCCCGAGAGATGCAATGCTTTTTGGTCTTTATAGTCTGCATCGAGATACGGAGCATCTTGCTCAACGACAAATATTTTGCACCGTAGATGCAAGATCTCATATAATTCGTTTATAGTAAGCTCTTCGAAACGGCTTACTTTCCATACTAATCCTTTCTTCATGCGTAATAAATCAGAAAAATCGCATAAAGATAATTTTTTATTTTTTACTACATACCTGTCAGTAAGATTCACTCTGTATAAACAAGAGAACTATCCTTCAATATCACTAATAGTATCACCCAGAACTTCTGCAACTTTAACCGCACTTTCGGCTATTTCTTCAACATGCTCCTCTATCACATCTTCTACAGAAGTCAAAGCTTCCGAAACATTATCGAGGATATTATCACCACCTTCTGCGGATACTTCATTGTCATCCTCAACCAGAGTATTTACGACTTTCTTTGCGATATGCAATGGTAGTTCAAGCACGTCGCCACTAAGAATATGTGAGCCGGATGATTCTTTCCCGGCTTCCGTTTTCTCTTTTTTATGTTCTAAGTCTGCCATAATCTTTCTATTTTGAAATAAACAATCAATACAAACCAAACATAAGCATTATAATTCTCATAAAAAAATAAAAGTCAAAACGTTAAGGTACAATAATTCTGAATAATACAATTATATAACAACCCGACAATCTTAATTTTAATGCAATCCAATAGTAATAGTTTTGTAACCCCTCTTATTTATTTTTGCCAATAAAAAAAGCTTATGAATGTTAGACGCTTAGGAGCAATCGATATCGGCTCCAACTCTGTACGCCTTCTTATTACAGATGTTCTCGATTATAATGGACGTGCAGTATTTAAAAAAGATTCATTAATCCGTATCCCTTTAAAATTGGGAGAGGATACATTTTCCACAGGTTATATAAATGAGCAGAAGAAAGAAAAGCTGGCCATCCTAATGCAATCTTTCCGTGGACTAATACAGGTAAATGATGTAGAAATATGGCGTGCCTGCGCAACGTCTGCCATCAGGGAAGCCTCTAACGCACAAGAAGTATTGGAGTACGTAGTTGCCAAGTCGGGCATCGAAATAGATGTAATTGACAGCAAAGAAGAGGCTCGTTTTATTCTTACAAACAGAATAGACGAATTGCTTGAGGAGAACAGAGTATACATATATACGGATGTAGGTGGAGGAAACACAGAGCTCATTATTTTTTATCAGAACAAAGAGATCGCATCCGAATCGTTCAAGCTAGGAACCATTCGCTCACTGCCGCTTGAGGAAGAAAGAGCCGAATGGGACAGAATGAAAAATTGGCTGACAGAACACAGCAAAGATTATATAAAGGTATCTCTAATTGGGTCGGGAGGAAACATAAATAAACTGGATTCACTATTACGTCGTTCCGGACGCATACGCAGAGAAGAGTTAGTGAGCTTTGCGGCTAAAATGAGAAAAATGAGTTACGAAGAAAGGCTCGTGAATCTTAAAATAAACCTCAACCGAGCAGAAGTAATACTCCCTGCAATAGGGATATACCTTAAAGTAATGAAACTGGCTCGGGCACTAGTCATTGAAACACCCATAATAGGTGTCGCCGATGGCATTATCAAAGACCTGTACATGACACACTTCTATCAACCGTCTGCCCCTGCACTTTCTATCGATAAATAAAAAAACTACACCATAAACAGATGAATGGCAAACAGAGAGATATTTACCATCTGTTTGCTCGTCATTTATATTATACATAAAATTCCACCTGAATCTTAACCATTTATTCATAATTACTTAACAGCGTTGTCATAATGTATTTATTCTTTTGATATGAAAAAAAGAGAAAAATATGACAAACAAAAAACATCACAAAACCATTGTTCTTTCAGACATCCATCTGGGGTCTAAATGGTCGAAAGCAAAAGAAGCTACAAGATATTTAAAAGACAACACATGCGACACTCTCATTTTATGCGGAGACATTATTGATGGGTGGCAATTGATGCGAGGAAGAAAAGCAAAGTGGAAAAAGAGACACAGCAATTTCATTAAACTACTATTGGATATACAACGTAAAACAAAGATAATCTATTTGAGAGGGAATCACGACGACTTCATGGACAGGATACTTCCTTTCAAGTTTCAGAATATAGAAATTGTAAAAGATTATATCTACAAAAGCGGAGACAAACGCTTCTATGTGCTCCACGGAGATGTATTCGACCTTGTTACATCGCGCTACAGCTGGTTATCTAAAATCGGAGATGTAGGTTACTCTCTACTGATGCTGATCAATAGATACTACAACAACAGACGAGAAAAAAAGGGATTGCCTTATTACTCCCTGTCACAAGAAGTGAAGAAAAAAGTAAAAGCATCGGTATCATACATTAGCGATTACGAGAAACATATTGTAGATATAGCACGCCACAAAAAGTGTGACGGGGTTATATGCGGCCACATACATCAACCCGAAAAAAGATATTATGGCGACATTCTTTATTTGAATTCGGGTGATTGGGTCGAATCTTTATCGGCTCTAACCGAAGACTATGACGGCAATTGGGAGGTTGAATATTATGTACCTGAGCCACAGGCTAACAATTCGGTATTTGAAGACAAGAAAGATATAAGATTTGCAATATGAGATATTTATTTATTGTTCAAGGAGATGGACGAGGGCACATGACTCAGGCTATAGCCTTGTCTGATATCCTTCGCCGCAATGGTCACGAGGTTGTAGAAGTTTTAGTTGGAAAAAGTAAGGTTCGGGTCATACCCGATTTTTTTTATCAGAAAATCGGAGCTAAAGTAAGAACTTTCGACACCTTGTCTTTTGTATTCAAAAAAGATAAAAAACGAATTCACTTTTTAAAGACTTTGCTTTTCAACATATCGCCTAAGAGATTAAGGAAATATAAAAAAAGCATAGAAAAAATACACCGACGTATACAGAAAAACGAACCCGATGTTATTGTCAATTTCTACGAACTGCTCACCGGGCTCACCTATTTGCGATTTAGCACCGATATCCCGATTGTAAATATCGGACATCAATACCTGCTAAAACATCCCGGCTATTTACATGGAAAAGGAGACGAACAAGGAATGATGTTCTTGAGACTGCACATGCTGCTATGTGGTGTAGGTGCAACCAAAACCTTGGCTTTATCCTTCTATCCGTTAAAAGACTATATTCCTGAACGCATTGCAGTGGTTCCACCTCTGCTCCGATCCGAAATATTATCGCTACAGCCTACAACCGAAGACTATATTTTGGGATACATGCTTAATCATGGGTATGAAAATGAAGTAAGGGCATGGCACGATCAACATCCTGACGTAAAATTACATTTCTTCTGGGATAAGCAAAATGTACCGAAGGAACTAATAGTAGACGAAAATTTAACACTCCATACGATCGATGATGAAAAATTCCTTAACTTTATGAGCAGATGCTGCGGATATATTACAACAGCGGGGTTCGAATCGGTTTGTGAAGCTCTCTATCTGGGGAAAGCCATCATGATGATCCCGGCTCATATAGAACAAGAAGTAAACGCAGCTGATGTTATCTCTTTTGGAGGAGGCATTGTTGGAAACAATTTTGATATGAGCGTGTTATTAAACTATATGAAAACAAAGCAACAATCGGATGACTCTTTTCGTGAATGGGTAAATTCGGCTGAGCAGACTTTTTTAAGGCATCTAACAACACTGGCATAAATGATAAACAACAGAGATTTAAGCTGGCTAACCTTTAACGAGCGGGTACTGCAGGAAGCTCAGGACAAAAGTGTGCCTCTGATGCAGAGGCTTCGTTTTCTTGGTATCTTCTCAAACAATCAGGACGAGTATATAAAGGTAAGGATAGCCAATATTGTTCGCCTTAGTCAGATTAGAGGAAAGAGCGCACCTCTCCTTTCGGGAGGATACACTGCTAAAGAATTACTGCCCCTTATAAACAGTCAGGTCTCTGAAGGGCAAAAGAAATTTATGCAAACTTATATCGATGTTCTCTCCGAAATGGAGAAACATAATATTTATGTAGTGAATGAGAAAAAACTGAACCAGAAACAAAAACAGTTTTGCCACGAATATTTCTCGAGCGTTGTCAGCCCGCTTCTTGTTCCACTTATTATTCGTAAATCTACTCAATTACCCTTTTTGCGGGACAACAATATCTACCATGCGGTTAAGATGTGCTCCGACAAAAACGATTCCAGATATGCAATTATTCAAATTCCGGTAAGTTCTTCATGTCCACGCTTTGTGGTATTGCCATCAGTAAAAGGCAGACACGACATCATATTTTTAGATGATATAATTCGTTTATGCTTAGACGAAATATTCTTTATGTTTAACTATAAAAGTATTTCGGCATATACATTCAAACTGATGCGTGATGCTCAACTCACAATAGATGACGACATCTCTAAAAGCTTGATAGAGAAGATGGAGACCGGATTACAAAATCGTCTGCACGGACAGCCTGTTCGCCTCATCTACGACAGAGAGATGCCCGAAGACTTGTTAGATATCATATCATCAAAGCTCCAGCTAAAAAGGCGAGAGGAATTAGATGCGGGAGGGCGATATCATCTTATGAGGGATTTAATGAAATTCCCTAAGGTGCGTCCCGATCTTGAAAGCAAAAGCTTGGCTCCGCTAAACCATCCGCACATAAAACCATTTTCGAGCATATTGAAAACCATTGCTCGTAAAGATGTATTACTTAATTATCCATATCATACATTCAACCACTTTATTGATTTCCTTCGGGAAGCTGCGATAGATCCTAAAGTAGAAAGTATCTACATCACTCTGTATCGTGTTGCAGAACGTTCGAAAGTTATTAATGCCCTCATTAATGCAGCCAAGAACGGCAAGAGAGTAGTTGTATTAATGGAACTGCTGGCACGTTTCGATGAAGAACAAAATGTAGAATATTCGGAGATACTGCAAAAGGAGGGAGTAAAAGTTATACATGGCGTCACTGGACTAAAGGTACACAGCAAAATCGTTTTGGTAGAACGTAAGAATAAAGATTTTGCATATATCGGAACCGGTAACTTTAATGAAGCTACAGCTCAGATATATGGCGACTTCGGCTTGTTTACATCAAATCCTCAAATAGTAGCTGATACAGCTATAGTATTCGATTTTCTGATCAATACACACAAACACTTCTCGTGCAAGCAACTGCTTGTTTCGCCTTATTATATGCGCAATCAATTCGTCAACCTCATCAAGAAAGAAATAAAAAATGCGCAGAACGGAAAACGGGCTTATATATTTGCTAAGTTTAACAGCCTTACCGATGACGAAATGGTAAAGCTACTTTACAAAGCAAGCCAGGCCGGAGTCGAAATACGGCTTATCGTGAGAGGGGCATGCTGCTTACAACCTCAAATGAAAGATCTGAGCGAGAACATACAGGTAATAAGCATCGTAGACCGCTATCTAGAACATGCACGTATAGCCATATTCCACAATGACGGAGACGAGAAAGTCTATATCATGAGTGCAGACTGGATGACACGAAATCTAGACAGAAGAATAGAGGTGGGAGTTCCTATCCTCGACAAAGAAATAAAACAAACATTGAAGAGCTTCTTTGATATACAATGGTCGGATAACGAAAAAGCAAGAGATCTCACTGTCTTTGGGAGCAACAACTATGTAAAGAGAGGAGACAATCCTCCTTGCCGTTCTCAGACAGCTTTATACGATTTTTATAAGAAATTGAATGATAAAAAATGAATACAGATATATTTGCAGCAATAGATATAGGCTCTAATGCCATTCGCCTACTTATAAACAATATCGAAGTAAACGGAACAACACCCGACTTCAAGAAGGTAGCTTATCTCCGTGTACCTATCCGTTTGGGTGACGACGTATTTACCTCTGGAACAATAAGCAAAGATAAGGAGTGGCGGCTTATACATGCAATGCAGGGTTTCTCACATATAATGAAAGCCTATGGTGTGATGAACTACAGAGCATGTGCAACCAGCGCCATGCGTGATGCTACAAATGGAGCCAATATCGTAGAAGACATACGGCGCGAAAGTGGTATAAACATAGACATTATAACCGGTAGAGAAGAAGCCGAAATTATATACGAGGCCGGAGAGTTGGACAACTTTATGGACAAAAAGAAGAACTACCTCTATGTTGACGTTGGAGGAGGCAGCACAGAAGTGATCGTATACAGCAATCAGCAAAAAGTAGACTCTAACTCTTTCCAGATGGGAACTGTACGCTTACTGGTAGATGCCGTAAAAGAAGATGAAGAAAAACGATTTAAGTCTTGGCTAAAAGATATCTCTAAAGACAATAACTCATTCAGTATAATTGCATCGGGTGGAAACATAAATAAGATACACAAAGTATTGGGAAAAAGAGAACGTGAACCTATCAGCTATGACGAACTGAAGAAACTCTATGACAGTCTAAAATCGTTGAGTTATGAAGAGCGGATTCAGTCTTATAAACTTAATACTTATCGTGCTGACGTTATTGTTCCTGCTTTGAAGATATTCTTATCAATCAGTAAGATTTGCAAAGTAAATGAAATATTCGTTCCGAAGATCGGCCTATCAGATGGTATTATATATCACTTATTTCACGAGCATCAAACATCAGGAATCCTTGCTAAGAAATAGTATATCTAAATAGCAATGCCCTTGTCTTTAATATGAGTAGCAGCCTCTTCTTTCAAGTCTTTTACCCAGTCAAATCGCAAGTAAGGAATTACTGCTCTGGCAATGTTGATAACAGTAGGATAAGAATAGGCATTCTCACGCACATCCTCTTTAATCAGATGCTTATTTTGGTCTAATTCGACAACAAGGTTTATCACAATACTGAATACTACAAGCCATTTAGCACAACAAAACAAAGCTCCGCCCAGTCGGTTGAGAGCACTCATTTTTATGGCTTCCACAAATGACTCGAGTAGCTTCCCCGCAAAGAACAACGCCACTATAATAAGCAGAAAGGCCACAATATAAGATAATGGCCCGATAATGTGAGGAGATGCCTCTGTTAGCTTTATCAACTTGGGAGCAATAAAGCCTGACAACTGACCCGCAAAAACCGCTCCTAATATCAATCCGGCTAATGATGCTATTTGCATAACAAGCCCCGAAAAAAAACCCTTAACAAGGGTTATCCCAATCAATATAACTACAAGCAAGTCGAACCAATTCATACAAAGTGAGGCTTATATAAAAACAAAAGTAAGAATTATAATAATTCTTACCTTGTATATCTTTAGCAAAATGCCTTTAAAAGATCTTATTTGCTGTATTCGTCAGAGACAGTTAGTTTAGCTCTTCCTTTTGCTCTGCGTGAAGCAAGTACTCTGCGTCCGTTTGCAGTAGCCATTCTAGAGCGAAAACCATGTTTGTTTTTTCTCTTTCTGTTTGATGGTTGAAAAGTTCTTTTCATTGCTATATATTATTTTCTGTTATAATTTCAATTATCTTCCAGATATTCGGGTTGCAAAAATAGGATGTTTATTTAATATAAGCAAGTATATTAACGTTTTATTTTCTCTAAATTGATGAAACTGTATCTGTATTTATGTTTCTCATCTGTATCATGATCTTCTCGCGATAGCTCCTTCCACTCTTCCTGTTTTATTTCGGGGAAGAAGGTGTCCGCTCCTTCAAACTGATGATGAATACGGGTTAGATAAAGCCTGTCTGCAAAATCAATTGCTTTCTTGTATATGGTTCCTCCTCCAATAAAAAAGATCTCTTGTTCGCCCTTACAAAGCTCTATTGCCTCATCGATAGATGAAACCATTTCGCAACGATCGAATTGTAAATCCTTATTATTAGTTATCACGATATTCCTTCTGTTGGGCAATGCACCTTTAGGCAACGACTCAAACGTTCGACGCCCCATTATAACCGGATAACCCGCTGTGATAGCCTTAAAATGCTTCAGATCGTTCGGCAAATGGCAAAGCAGGTCATTATTTTTACCGATGGCATTTGCTTCGTCAACCACAACTACAATTGATTTTATTGTCATAATTTCTTTATCTATAATTTTAGAACCGGAATCCGTAGCCTAAACGTATCAGACTATAATCCGTATACCCTGTATATTTCTCTTTATCTATCAGATTATATCTATAATCAAAATTTACAAATCCATTATTGCTTATATTATACTCAGCACCTACACCAAAACTAAGACAAAATCCGGTCTGTTTCACAGAATTAGGGATTCCTGAGAATAAGTGATTAGATATCACACCCCCAATAAAAGGATATATAGAAAGATTATTATATACACGCAATTGATACTGTAAATTAACTCCAACATCGAGGCCGGAATTACTATTATCAGGAAAATAAGCCACCCAATCTGCAACTACTCTAAAATTAGCGGGTAAACTGTACTTATACTGCAGCCCTATTCCCCAATTGGCATAATCTAATTTATATCTATGAGCGAGGTCTATTATTAAAGCTGATTTTTGAGCTTGCACAGCGGCACAACAAGCTAAAAAAACAACAAATATAAGAACTCCTTTTTTCATCTTACATTATCACTTTCCGGCTTCAGTCCTATCTTCTTCGCTTTCTCTATCAAATAATTGTAAGCAGCGTCATATTCATTGGGAATCACCCCATCTAAGATAGCATCTTTGATGGATGCCTTAAGCCGTCCCACTTCCACTCCGGGCCCAAGACCGAACATTTCCATAATTTCTTCACCTTTGATCGGCGGTTGAAAATTCCGTACCTGATCTTTCTCTTCTATATCTTTTAGTTTCTGACGTACAATCTCAAAATTACGAAGGTAACGACGAACCTTATCGGGATTCTTTGATGTAATATCAGCTTCACACAATGTCATCAGGTCATCAATATCGTCACCTGCCTCGAAAAGCAAACGACGGATGGCTGAATCAGAAATTTCTTCGTCTACCAATACCTGAGGACGCATATGCAAAGTAACCATTTTTTGCACATACTTCATCTTTTCATTCAAAGGCAGCTTCATCCGTCTAAAGATTCCCGGAATCATCTTCTCGCCTATGAAGTTATGATTGTGAAAAGTCCAACCGAATTTATTGTCCCAGCGTTTGGTCGCAGGCTTGGCAATATCATGTAGGATAGCCGACCATCGGAGCCAGAGATTGTCTGTTTTCTTTGATATATTATCTAAGACGACCAAGGTATGATAAAAATTATCCTTATGTCCTACCCCTTCTTTTGTTTCAGCACCTTTCAAAGCCACTAATTCAGGGAAGATAATAGAAAGTAATCCAGTCTGATCGAGTTGAAGAAAACCAACCGAAGGCTTAGGCGAAAGTACTATTTTATTCACCTCATCGATTATGCGCTCTCTTGATATGATCTCTATACGATCCTTATTTCTGCTGATTGCATCAAAGGTTTTAGGTTCTATATCAAAACCTAGTTGTGAAGAAAAACGTATTGCCCTGAGCATCCTCAGAGGGTCGTCGCTGAATGTAATATCAGGATCGAGCGGAGTACGAATAGTCAGACTATCCATATCTTTGAGCCCACCGAAAGGGTCTAGCAATTCTCCAAAACGATCTTTATTAAGACAAACCGCTAACGCATTTATTGTAAAATCTCTACGATTCTGATCATCTTCGAGCGTACCATCCTCTACAATCGGTTTGCGCGAGTCTCTATTATAAGACTCCTTGCGTGCCCCAACAAATTCTATCTCCGTATCTTTGTACTTAATCTGTGCTGTACCAAAGTTCTTAAAAACCGAAAGTTTTGCTTTCCTACCCAGAGCCTTAGTCACAGCCTCTGCCAGCTCGATACCTTTACCAATAGTAACAATATCTATATCTTTGGATGCACGGCGTAGAAATATATCACGTACATAACCGCCTATAGCGTAGCACTCAAGATTCATCTCATCTGCCACACGTGAAATAGTATCAAATATTTCTCCCGAAAATTTCTTCTTTATTATATCGTTAAATTCGTTATTTAACATTTTATGTAGATAACTCTTTATTTCTATCAATCAGGTTACAAAAAGTAACAAAATGAAATATTCACAAATACATAACAATCAAAATATTAAACATTAAAAGGTGACAAAAGTGACACTTCTTAATCTATTTCGAATTGTTACTTTTTCGCTTCTTCTTTTCAGCCTACTTCTCTCTATATAAGATAATTTGAAGCCAGAATAATGAACCGGCTAAAACCAATCACTCTACATATAATACCAATCCTTTCAGGTATTCGCCTTCAGGATGATAAATATTGATCGGATGATCGGCAGGCTGACTTAACTGGTGCAATATTCTCACACTACGACCCGACAAAGCAGCAGCACTGAATACAGCCAAACGGAAAGCGTCTTTACTGATAACCTGCGAGCAGGAAAAAGTAAACACAATACCTCCGGGTGCTACTTTTTCGAATGCGGCAGCATTTAAACGCTTGTAACCTTGCAATGCATTTTTTATAGCTCCTCTGTGTTTTGCAAAAGCCGGAGGATCAAGAATGATAAAATCATAGTCTCCTTTATTGATACCACCTAAAAACTTGAATGCATCTTCGGCAAAAGCCTCATGTCGTTTATCATCGGGGAAATTCAGTCCCACATTCCTATTCGTCAACATAATTGCCTTAGATGAGCTATCCACCGAGTGAACCAGATTTGCACCACCACGCAAAGCATAGAAAGAGAACCCTCCTGTATAACAAAACATGTTTAGTACAGACCGACCTTTTGAATACTTTTCGAGCAATGCTCTATTATCTCGCTGATCGACAAAGAAACCGGTCTTCTGCCCTTTTACCCAATCAGGATAAAACTTCAAACCATTTTCAAGTGCTATTTCGTTGACAGAATCATCTTTGTACAGATATTCATTTTCTGCTCCCAGATTGGCTTTGTATGGCAAGGTGGTTTCCGATTTGTAATATACATTTTTCAGATTATCTCCTAACACGGCCTTCAATGCATCACAGATCATCAGACGTGACTCGTGCATTCCTACCGAATGAGACTGAATAACAGCCGTTTCGGCATAAACATCTATAATAAGACCGGGAAGAAGATCCCCTTCTCCATGTACAAGGCGATATGAATTATTATTATCAGATAATAAGCCTATTGATTTTCTCAATTCCAAAGCTGAAGACAAACGCTTCTTCCAGAAATCAAGATCAATATCTTCTTCTTCAAAAGATAATACCCGAACCTCTATACTCCCAATCTGATAATGACCGACAGCAATAAATTCATCGTTGATTGTATATACGTTAACGACTTCTCCTTCTGTAAGACTTTCATCTTTAGACTGTACTGCTCCCGAGAATATCCAAGGATGAAAACGCTTAAGCGATTCTTCTTTTTTAGGCTTTAGATTGACCTTTTTATAATTCATAATTAAATAGCTGTCGAAATGAAGCTACAAAATTACAACTTTATTATCAAAGATGCACCCCAACGCATAGGTTTTCCTTTCTGAGCAAAATATTTACTATCTGATCCAAACAAAAATGTATTGTAATCACGATCGAGAATATTTTTACCCCAGAATTCTAATGAGAATATATTTTTTTCTAAAGTGAGGTTAGCATTGAGTGTTCCGTAAAATCCTTGCGACATCACATTATCTTCAGCCCAATAAGTTTTTCCGATTCCTGCAAAATTGGTATCGAAGGTTATTCTATCCAGCAATGTATTCTGTTTGAAATCATACGAAACACTGCCGCCAATGCTGAATGTAGAACCGGGAGCAAAAGGAATATGATTGCCTGTATAGTCTTTTACAACTTCTCCCGCACTATTCCTTACTTTATTATCCTTGAATGTAGCATCAGCCAAACCATAATTCGCATAAAGATAAAAACCTTTACATGGGCGGGCTTTCAAGCCGATTTCAAAACCTTTACTTTCTGCTTTACCGGCATTGCTTACCATACGTCCACCCCGATTATTTACAAACTGGGTAATCTGTACATCACGTATATCCATATAATATACGGCAAAGTTTGCCTGCAACGAATTTTCTATAATATCAACTTGTCCGCCAAGTTCATAACTCCAGCTATATTCAGGATTATAAGAGATACGATTGTTAACTGGTGTACCGGCTGATGCAGAATGACCGCCACCCATACTCGGAGGTAGCATACCCATCATTTTAGCTTCGAGGGCTTCTTGTAGAAGATCGGCAAATATCTGAATATTATGTCCTCCTGCTTTGTAGCCACGCGACGCTGAACCATATACAAATGAGTTTTCATTTATCTGATATTTTAATACGGCTTTAGGCAGAAACTCCAAAAAATCTTTAGAATTAGTACCTACAATGGCTGTATCCGCTGCAAAAGACATTGGAGGCATTGGTGAGTTAGGTATCTTCACATCAAAATTAGCTACAGTTTCGGCATTGTAGTCCAGCTTTGTTTTTTCATAGTCGATACGTAAGCCTAAAGTAAGGGACAGTCCCTTTGCTTTAAACAAATTATTGAATGTTGACTGATGAAAAGCAGCTAAGCCATAAGTCGGACGTTTATATTGTCCATTCAGGTCTATCTGATCATCCGTAAAAGCAATCGGAGCCCCAACAGCCGTTAATGGAGCCTGCAAATACTTCTGAATTCCATCCGACATCATATATACTGGAGGAGTGGTATGCAAGTAGTCATAAAACCCATATCCGCCAAACGACCATTGATAATCAGAAGGCTTAGTAGATTTTATTGTGACTTCCTGGCTTAGTGAATTTTGTCTTTGTTTCTGATTAATTTGAAACATAGACAATCTTGTATAATCCTGATCCATGTTCATATCATCGTTCAGGTATTGATAGCCCGTTGTAGAGTTAATCTCATAGCCCTGACCCGTATAGCGAAGCGCTAACCCGTTTGTCAATAGTTTTCTTTTGTAATAGCTATCAGAATTATAATCAACCTCTTCTGTCTCTATATTGGCATACGGAAATGCGCCCTGATCTACATAGTCGAAACTTACAGAATAGGTAGCAGACAGACGTGGATTAATATCCCAAACAAATTTGGCACGTCCTCCCGCATTTTTCATATCATCAACCTTTTTGCCGGTAAATAGATTCTTAAAATAGCCATCATCTTGTTTGTAGTAACCTCCGACAGAGAATCCCATCTTACTATTTATCCGCTGATAGTGTGAAGCGTTTCCCGAGAGCTGACCGTGATTACCACCCCCTATTTTTATTGTCGTACCCTCGTAAGTCAGAGGAGAATAGGTATAAACATTGATAATTCCACCCATCGCATTACGTCCATACAATGTACCTTGCGTTCCCCTCAGCACTTCTACACGCTGAATATCAAACAATTCAGAATCAAACGAAGTTGTATTGAAATAAGGAATATTATCCACATACATACTCACTGTTTGCTCACCCGAACGTGCACCGACACCTCTTATATAAAGCGGGGCAGTCATTTTAGAACCATAGTCAGCAGCAAAATAATTCGGTACTATCGCACTCAGGTCTTTGATAGAATGCACTTGCAAGCCGTCGAGATTCTTAGGCGAGAAAACCGAGACTGCTGCCGGAAGCGATTTCAAACTATTTGTCTCTTTTGTAGATGAGAGAACAACAATATCATACTTCAATTCTGTATAGAGCGTATCTTTGGGCATTTCACCTTTGCCTAGCACAAATAAGAAAGAGAATAATAAAGATACAGTAAGAAATAATTTTTTAGTAGAGTTATATAATTTCATAGATTCTATTTATAAAAAAAAACAAAGAAACATATTTTTATAATATCCTTCAATCACTACTTCTAGTGATTTGGAAACAAATCCTTATCTTGCACAAAATTTCCAAACCTTCCATTTGGAGAAAGAAATTATAAAAATGAGTACAGCTAAATATTATACACGTGGAGAAGAAATCGCAAATACCGTATCTCACGGATTAGGCATACTAATGGGAATTGCAGCGGGTTTCGTACTACTCTCCGCCGCCATCAACAGTGGAAACAATTGGGCTATCGGTAGTGTTATCGGTTATTTGTTCGGGATGCTGGCATCTTATATCACATCCACTTGCTATCACGGATGCACACATGAAAAGCGAAAAAGTCTACTTCGTAAATTCGATCATAGCGCTATCTATTTACATATAGCGGGGACCTATGTTCCTTTTACACTAATCGTGCTTCGCAATGAAAGCGCATGGGGCTGGAGCCTTTTTGCCTTCATCTGTATTGCCGCTATTACAGGGCTGGTCATGAGCTTTACCAACTTAAAGAAACATAGCAACTTAGAAACAGTCTGCTTTGTACTGATGGGTGGTGCTATTCTTGTTGCATTTAAGCCTCTTTATGATGTGCTATCTCAAACAGGTCAAATCGATGCGCTATATTGGCTCATTGCGGGAGGCGTATCGTATGTGATAGGAGCATTGTTTTATTCGTGGACAAAGAAAAAATACATGCACACTGTCTTTCATGTATTCGTTCTGATGGGAAGTTTATGTCACATCATTGCCATATACACTATTCTATAGGTCTTATCTACCATCAAGATATTTAATGTAATTAATTACCGCTTTTATATCCAGGTAGGAGCATTCTTTGGGTAACTTCTCCTTGATTTCCGACAAAGAGGATTTTACACCCATCTTTTTGATTACAGGAAGCATATATTGCACTTTGTTATCGGGAACCAATTCTAAAACATCCAACTCTCCGGTAAGGATAAAGCTCACAAGATGCCCTTCTACCGTAGTTGGTGAAAGATTTCTGTCTATGGCAATCTCTTTCACCGATTTTCCTTCGGTAAAGAGAGACAATGAGAGTCGGTGGCTATCCCCTTTTTGAGGCTTCACTTTTTCCGATGAAGCAACATTTTCGGAAGGAACTTCTACCTTCGAGAAGATTAATTCCTCAGTTAGGTTAATATTTCCATAGTTGATATGCTCTATCCGTGATAGCAGCTTAAGCAATGTATTGTATACCTCGTTGGCTTTATTTAAGTATGCCTTTACTTTCGACTTCGTTTTGAATCTCTCCAAATGCAGCATCAATGGAGAAATAATGCATTCAGAAACATCTTTATGGAAATATACAGCAGCCTTTTGTACTCTATCTTTCAATCTTGTCAGATCAGGATTGGGAGCAGATAATATATAATTCAGCTCTTTTATAAAACTCTGTGCTATCTCTTGCTGCTCAATCGCTTTACTGCACATTTGAGCAATCATAGACTGTACCTCTTCTTTTTCGGGAATCTTCTTTTCTGCGGCCAGCTCATTTAATGAATGAAGGCTTCGAATAAAAGGCGTCCAGTCAAAATATCTGACTAATTGCTTCGCACAGTAACGAGGTTTCTCTTTTTGCAGTATCCCGTCCAGATAGACTATATCCTGTTCTTTTTTTGCAAACTCTATAGCATACGGATCAGTACTTATGCTTTGCTGAGTTATAGGAGAATACAGTACAATGCCATCCAACGCCGTACAACGGCTAAGTGCCACATACACCTGTCCGGCTGCAAAAGCCTGTCCGGCATCAATTATTACCCTATCGAAAGTCAACCCCTGGCTTTTATGAATGGTTATCGCCCAAGCCAAACGTATAGGATATTGCGTAAAAGAGCCTAACTCTTCTTCCTCTATTTCGCCCGACTCCTCATTCAACGAATAACGAACATTTACCCACGAGTCAGGCTCCAGTTCCATTTCGTCTCCATTTTCGAATCTGACAAGGATATAATCTTCTTTCAATTGCGTCACTGTAGCCAGCTTACCATTATAATATCGACGATTTTCGCCAACATCGTTTTTCACAAACATAACCTGAGCTCCTTCTTTCAGAAGAAGTTCACATTCGGTAGGTAAAGAATTTTCAGAAAAATCTCCTTTTATCTCTCCTTTAAAGACATAACCTTTACCCGGTAGCTGTGCTAGTTCTTCATTGTTAATGCGGTCAGTTTTATAGTTATGAGTACATAGCGTAACGTAGCTATCACCTTTAACAGGTCTGAAAGCAGGGTTATATTTTTGGTTTAATATGTGTAAATCTTGTGAAGTGGTACAGTTATTCCTCACACGATTGAGGATATCTATAAATCGCTGGTCTTGCTGCCGGTATATCTTTTTTAACTCTATATAAAGTAATGGATAATTATCCAGTACCTGCGCATGAAAGAAGAAAGGTGATGGATAGTAATGCTTTAATTGTTCCCATTCTGCGGTTTGTACCACAGGAGGAAGCTGAAACATATCTCCGATAAAAAGTATCTGAACCCCTCCGAATGGCTGCTGATTGTTACGGTACCTGCGAAGCATGTAGTCGATAGCATCAAGCATATCGGCACGAAGCATACTTACTTCGTCGATAATCAACAAATCGAGTTCTCGCAGCATCTCTATTTTCGATTTGCGAAGCTTGAAGTGATAATCCAGCTTCTTTTTCCCTTCGAAGTTCGGGATAAATGGCTCGAACGGGAGTTGTAGCAATGAATGCAAAGTTACACCTCCCGCATTGATGGCCGCAACACCTGTTGGGGCTGCAACGATCACATTCTTATCTATTGTTTTACGTATATGATGCAAAAAGGTGGTCTTTCCCGTTCCGGCCTTTCCTGTCAGGAAAACCGACTGAGATGTATGTTTGACAATATCACTTGCCAATTCAAAGACCTTGTTGACAGACACATCCATTATTTGGTAATATTTTCAATCGTATTTACAAATATAACTCTTATTTTTGTATCACTAGTTCATAACTTAGACCGCTATGACAAAATATATATTCATCTTTTTTTGTATTATTCTTATTCCCTCTTGCACGGTGACGAACCTTGTTTCAATCGAAGTACGTGAACCTGCACTAATTTCTTTCGAAAACCCTCAACAAAAAAACATTGTGATAGTCAACAATAGTGCTTCACAATCGAGCGAGGGAGTAGAGGCAAACGGAGAGGCTCTTAAAGATTCTTCTGTAATGCCCACAGATACAGCAAAAGCCATATTCACAAGCTCTTTGCGGCAATATCTGAGTGAAGAAAATTATTTCTCGAAAGTAGAACTCTATCCATACCCAACCAATGGCGGTGCAGCAAATGAAGTCAGATCATTATCGGCAAGGAAGGTACAAACGATATGCAAAGAACAAAATGCAGATGTTTTACTTTCACTTGATTTATTCATTGCATCGGCATCATTAGAATCGGTGAATGTAGAATACTTTAATAATTACAGCATCTTGAGTTCACAAATCGGGGTATTACTCAAAGCCTACAGTCTGGATGGCAGTCTGCTGGCTCCTCCTATAGCATATGTAGATAGTCTTTTCAGAGAGTCTTCTGTTTCTTGGAATAACATGAAAAACAATATTCCGGAAATCAACGATCTGGTAACCGAGATAACCATGAAGGCGGCCGACGCAGTCACCTCCTCTATTGTTCCTTCGTGGAAAACAGATAACCGTTGGTATTATTCGGATAGCTCGAAAGGGATGAGAGAGACGGCCAACATGGTTTTAGCCGGAAAATGGCAAGAAGCAGCTGACATTTGGAGTGAATTGTATGACAAGGAAAAGAGTACGAACAAAAAAATACGACTTGCATCGAATATAGCTCTGGCCAATGAGAACCTCGATGATATAGAAAATGCATTAGCATGGATCAATATAGCCTACGATCTCTTACCCCAAAAAAGCAATTCAGATCTTGCCTCACAAGTCTTTTTTTATAAGGAAACTCTGACAAAAAGAAATTTAGACAAAAACAAGCTGTATAAGCAATTGGGAATAGATCCTCCGGTGAATGAGGATTATGAAATAGAAAAAGAGGCTACTGAATAAGTAACCTCTTTTTAGTTTTGTTTTTATCGTGCCAGCTTTACATTCTGTCGGGAACTTCAATACCCAAGAGAGACATTCCACTTTTCACTACACGCCCTACGTTATCGGAAAGTATCAGCCTGAAATTCTTCAAATCTGCATTTTCTTCTTTTAGGATAGTATAGTCATGGTAAAACTGATTGTATTCTTTTACCAAATCATATATATAATTTGCTATCAGAGCCGGATTATATTCATCTCCCGCCTGTTTTACAATTGATGCGTATTCAGCAACTTGTTGCACAAGCCCTTCTTCTTTTACACTTAGCGAGATATCAGCAGAGAGTGTTGTCGGAATAGAGATTCCTTGTTCTGCAGCCTTACGCAGTATCGATTGTATACGTGCATGTGTATATTGAATAAACGGACCTGTATTGCCATTAAAATCAATCGACTCCTTTGGATTGAAAGTCATATTCTTTTTAGGGTCTACTTTCAAGATAAAGTATTTCAGAGCACCCATACCCACCATACGGGCAATATTATTAGCCTCTTCTTCACTTACCCCATCAAGCTTACCAAGCTCTTGCGATGTTTCTTTTGCTGTTGCAATCATTTCATCTACCAGATCGTCGGCATCTACAACAGTACCTTCGCGCGATTTCATTTTGCCCTCGGGCAATTCCACCATTCCATAAGAGAAATGCACAAGGCCTTTTCCAAACTCAAAGCCTAATTTATCTAAAAGGATAGACAGTACCTGAAAGTGATAATTTTGCTCATTACCTACAACATATACCATTGTATTGATCGGAAAATCATCGAAGCGCAACTTAGCCGTACCTATATCCTGTGTCATATACACAGAAGTACCATCGCTACGGAGCAGCAACTTGTGATCTAATCCATCTGCGGTAAGATCTGCCCATACAGAACCATCTTCTTTCTTATAAAAGATATCCTTTTGCAAACCTTCAAGTACGGTTTCTTTACCGTCTAGATAAGTTTGAGATTCGTAGTATATCTTATCAAAGTCTACGCCCAGACGCTTATATGTTTCGTCAAATCCGGCATAAACCCAACTATTCATATTTTCCCACAACGAAACTACTTCAAGGTCTCCGGCTTCCCAAAGACGGAGCATATTGCGAGCCTCGGCCATCAATGTAGACTGAGCCTCGGCCTCTTCTTTAGACAGACCTTTAGATTGTAGTTGGGCAAGTTCTGCTTTGTAATTTTTATCGAACATTACATAGTAATCACCAACGAGGTGATCACCCTTCTTGCCTGTGGATTCAGGAGTTTCTCCATTTCCCCATTTCTGCCAAGCGAGCATCGATTTACAGATATGGATTCCCCTGTCATTTACTATATTTGTTTTTACAACTCTGTTTCCATTTGCTTTTAACACTTCGGACAGAGCAAATCCCAACAGGTTGTTTCGTATATGCCCCAAATGTAAAGGTTTATTTGTATTTGGAGATGAATACTCTACCATTACCAAAGGAGAATTATCATCAGCCTTTGTTATGCCATAATTTTCTGCGGTATGAACTTCATTTAACACATCAATCCAGCAAGTAGTAGCAATGGTAAGATTAAGAAATCCTTTGATCACATTAAAGCTACTTACCTCCGATGCATTCGCTTTAAGCCACTCTCCTATCTCCTGTGCTGTTTGCTCAGGTCCTTTCTTCGACATTTTCAGAAAAGGAAATACAACTAAAGTATAGTGACCTTCAAACTCTTTCTTTGTTTTTTGTAAAGAAAGCTGCCCTGCTGTCACCACTTGTCCATAGAGTGACTCTATGGCATTAATTATTACCTCCTGTAATCTTATCTCTAGCTTCATATATGATTTTGAAAATTACTTATTCAGGTTGCAAAGCTAAGAAAAAACTACCCTATAAGGTAGTTTTAGGGCATAAAAAAAGTAGGAAAGATTATTCCCTACTTCTTTTTTCTTTTTTTTAATCAATTATAGTGCAGCTAAATCAGCACCAGCTTTAAACTTAACAGTTTTCTTAGCCGGGATATTGATAACAGCTTTAGTTCTAGGGTTAATTCCTTTTCTTGCTGCTTTTTGAGTTACAGAGAATGTACCGAAACCAACTAGGGCTACTTTGCCATCTTTTTTCACTTCTTCTGTTACTGATTCAATAAAGGCTTCAAGAGCTTTTTTAGAATCAACTTTGCTCAATCCTGATTTTTCAGCAATTGCATTGATAAGTTCTGTCTTGTTCATAATAATTGAATGTAAATGATTTAATTAAACATTATATAACCGAATTGTTTTTTGAATACATTTCTAGTTCTGGCACTCAAATATAAGTGTTTTATTTAATAATCATAAAAAAAAATAGGAAAAACTCATTAGAATTCAGAAAATATCTAAACGTAAAGTGATTTTCCTCAAGAAAAACAAAAAATATCTGTAATTTTGGGCTTTTGAAACGAAAAAACAAGATATCAAGATGAATCAAAATAGCTCGGGATTCATGAGTTCGATTCCGGTAGTTACCCGAAATCTCATAATTATCAACTTCTTAGTTTGGATTGCTGATGAATTATTAGGCAGCAAGCTTAATATGAGTAATTATCTTGCTCTGCACTATTTTTCTTCAGAACATTTCATGCCTCACCAGATTATAACCTATATGTTTATGCATGGGAGTTTGGGGCATATATTTTTCAATATGTTTGCTGTATATATGTTTGGCCGCACGCTTGAAATGGTATGGGGACCAAAGAGATATCTGGTCTACTATATGTTGACTGGGATTGGAGCTGCCGCTTTACAAATGCTAATCACATATATCAGAGTTCATTCAATAGAAGCGAACATGTCGGCAGAAGCCATTTCCACAGTATATAATGAAGGAATGGGTATATTGATGAGCAACAGAAACTATACTGATCCTGACATGGGAGCATTAAACTTACTTGTTAACAGCAGTATGGTTGGAGCTTCGGGTGCAGTATTCGGAGTATTGGTTGCTTTTGGTATGTTATTCCCTAATGTTGAGCTAATGATGCTTTTCTTCCCTGTACCGATAAAAGCAAAATGGTTTGTTATAGGATACGGAGTAATTGAGCTCTTTTTAGGAATTGCAAATAGCGCAGGAGATAATGTCGCACACTTTGCGCATTTGGGAGGATTGATCACCGGATTTTTCATAATACTTTACTGGCGTAAGAAAGGAAAAGCAAATGGGCACAATTTTAGAGAATATTAAATATCGGTTTAAGCAGAAAGATATACTCATACAGCTTATAATCATCAATATCGCTGTATTCTTGATTCTTTCTGTTATCGGAATTATAGGTAAGTTATTTAAGATCGAAACATTTAACTTATTACCTTACATTGCGGTAACATCTGACCTCTCTCTACTGATAAAACGTCCGTGGACATTATTGACCTATATGATTGTCCACCTCGACTTCTTCCATATACTGTTCAATATGCTTATGCTCTTCTGGTTTGGGCAGATATTCCTGAGTTATTTCAATCCTAAAAATCTGGGAAGCCTGTATTTGCTGGGAGGTTTGGCGGGTGCTATATTGTATATCATATCATTCAACACGATACCATATTATCTGGAAATGAATCATTCCCCAATGATAGGGGCATCGGCTTCAGTCATGGCTATTATTTTTGCTTCTGCCTTTTACAGACCGAATGCCGAAGTAAGCCTTTTCATGGTGTTCCGTGTAAAGATTATCTATATCGCACTTTTCCTTTTCGTTATTGATTTTATATCGCTAGACAGCAATACAAATCCCGGAGGACATATCGCTCATATAGGAGGGGCCCTGATGGGTTATCTATTCGCGAAACAATACCTGAAAGGGAAAGACATAACCCGATGGATAAACAAAATAATCGACTCTGTTGCTAACCTAACCAAACCAAGCTATAAAAAGAAAATGAAGGTTAAATATAAAAGACCTGAAACCGACCAGCAATATAATCAACGTCGCCATAAAGAAACAGAGGAGATAGATCGTATTCTGGACAAAATAAAAGCTTCGGGTTATAGCAGCCTTAGCTCAGACGAAAAAAAACAGCTATTTGATGCGAGTAAAAAATAAATTATCCAAGATTAGAGTTGGTCGATTTATCAAATATACAGTATTCGCTACCAACCTAATCGCTATTATCATACTCATCTTGTCAACTCTTGCATGGTATGTAGTGCCATCTCGAGTTACATTTATTGCTTATCTGGGGCTCGGCTTTCCGATTATCCTATTTATCAACATCCTGTATCTGATACTTTGGGTTATTACCTTCCGATGGAAGTATGCATTGGTTCAACTTATTGCAATATGTGCATTCTGGCAACCGATATTAACATGCTATCCAATTCATTTTAAAACAAAAGAGAAAGACATTCCCCAAAAACATATAAAAGTTCTCACTTACAATGTGCGTGCTTTCAATTGGGCGAAAGGTGAAGCTGCAAGAAACAATCCTATATTGGAATACTTGGTGAACAGTAATGCAGACATTATTTGTTTGCAGGAATTTGCTGTATCGCCTTCCAACAGTAAGAACAAGAAAAGTATAATATCGGAAGCGGAAATAAAACAAAAGTTGAAAGATTATCCTTATAGCAGGATAATAAAGCTGGGATCATCGCGAGGAAACCTTATATATGGATTAGCCTGCTTTTCTAAATTCCCGATAGAGAAAGCGGAGTCTCTCCCGTTAGAAAGTTCATACAATGGATCTGCTATGTATGAATTAAAGATCAATAAGAGAAAGGTAACACTTGTAAATAATCATTTGGAGTCGAACCGAATAACATCTGAAGACAAGAAACTATACAAAGAATTTTTCAAAACGAGAGATAGAGAGATGATCGGAGAGGTAGCTATGAATGTACAAACCCGGTTAGGTGCAGCTTATAAGATAAGAGAAGCACAAGCTAAAATAATACGCTCGATCATAGACAAACAAGAAACAGATGCGACTATTGTATGCGGTGATTTTAACGACTCACCCATTTCTTATGCTTATTACACAATTAAAGGAGATAATCTCGTAGACTCTTATGCAAACACCGGTTTTGGACAAGGCATCACCTATCATGAAAACAAATTCTGGTTCCGAATAGATTTCATCATGCACTCTATGGCTTTCCAGTCTTATAACTGTACGGTTGACAAGATTAAATATTCCGATCATTATCCGGTTTGGACTTATCTGGCATTTAAAGAAAAATAATTATTGACTTATTCTATTGCAAAACAGAGCATAAAAAAGGTTGATCCGTAAGAACCAACCCCTTGCATTTTATAGAAAATCAGATATCTATCTGACTGTCGATACCGGATGTTTATTTCCCTTATAACTCTTTAGAATTGCTCTTGTAGAACCGATATTCAGCTTCGAGTCAAGGCGTACAGGCATACGGTTGTTATCGTTTGTAATATACACCTTCATGGCTTCTTTTTTATCGCTAAAGGCGTCATCCATGATACTTAATACAAGTTTTATACAGCTGTATTTATTTTTATCATTCGCTTCAACGGTTTCTATACCATCGTATTCTATAATCATATTTACCTTTTTCTTTCCCGATATAAAGTCTGTTTTTGTTGTTTGTCCTTTTCTCATCGAAGAAAAATCTAAAGTTCGAGCATAAAAAACCACACTCATCATATCATATATACACGACGAAGATGTCAAAGTCTCATCAAAACGGAAAGATCCATTTTTGTGACGCTTTGCCCTTATAATAACATTATTTCCGGCGTATGTATAGCGCACCTCCTCTTTTGTATAGTCCTTCCCTTCAAATGCATCCTTGATATATGCCAACGGCACAAGGTCTTTGGTTGTATAACACGACAAAGTATCGTTTAATGCAAATACTTTACGGACAGTCCCCGTAGACTGAGCCATCAATGTCATTTTGTAAGCATCAGTGCCGTTATACTTTTCCGAAATGGTTTTCAGTGAGGAAGTACCGGCTTTTGTATAAATGATTCCGTATTTGAAATAAAGATCATAAGACAAATCCTCTCCTGCCTGAAAAAATGTATTATTTAATTTACATTGAGCATTTGCGTTCAAGCCGAATAAAGCTGAAAGCATAATTATGATTCCTGTAATTTTTTTCACCATAACTTTTATTTTATAGTTTGCCAAGTTTTTAATTAAAAGCTATTCGTATTGTTATAGCTATTATTAGAACTATTTCTATTCCTACCTGTCGTATTCCCCTGCTGGGTAGCAGTATTATTTTGGTTTCTAGTCCGTTGATTTTTAGCGTCTTTTTCCTCTAGTTTTTTCTTTCGCGCTTCTTTATCCTCGGGTTTCTGTTTCGTTATATCCAACGGTTTCTGACTATCCATGCTATTCGGATTAATCCTCCAAGCGGGGTTATTCTCTTCAATCTCAAAGTTAGCCTTTACTTCGATAGCTTTACCTAGATAGTAAACCAGTTCGGGCTGAAGTTTCATATCATAATCTCCCGTATCCCAAACTCCATTATTATTCCTATCGAGAACAATACGGGCATAATATGTTCCGGGATCAACGTCTTTAAAAACCGCAACATTATCTATGACTCTGGATTTACGAATTGGTTTATCCGACTTATCTAAAATTTCCATAAAAGAAGGGATGCTATCTACACCTTCCACCCATATGGCGAGCTGTCCGTACTGATCTTCATTCTTTACCTTAAAGTTCTGTTCCAGCTTATTATTCCACAATCCGTAGATACTATAAATAGTGGCCGAATCTATTCTCATCTGGTATTCTGAGCCATACGTCCATCTATTCTTGATAGAATATTTTCGTGGATTCACAGAATCTACAACAAGTTGAACAGGAATGTCGCTATATATACTATCTTTCTTCTGACGAAGTACGATTTTACTTATCAGAGAATCTGTCGTAATAGGCTCATTAAATTCTAACTGAATATTTTTATAGGTATCCCACGAAGAATTCAAATTATTATTAATCGTTAAGAAGGTAATTGGGAGTTCCTCACCTTCTTTAAGCTTTTTCTTCTCTTTCTCCTTTTCTTTTTCTTCTTTCTCTTTATCTTTCTTTCGAGTACGGTCTATAAACTTCAATGTATCCGTTGTTGGGATTAACTGGTTTAAAGAGTCTGTCTTCATATAAGATACACGCAGCATAAGAGTATCATGAGCCATCAGAGCTTTATCTTTCATCCAATAGATTAACGTATCATTCTTGGCTGTTTTTTCTAATATAGCCCAATTTTCTTTGTTAAAATTGAGAGGCTCTACTTCCGGCATTGTTGTTGGTGCACCAAAGAACAGTGAAAGCTGATTTGGTGTACGCTCATGTTTTTGCAGATATTGTCGCTGAAAACCCGATTTAAAAGATCTCAAAACGATATTATCGGGTAAGAAGCGTGTATATTCTACTGTTTTAATCGTATCTATCTCTTTCTTGGGTGCTTGTTTCTGATTCTTTGCCGTTTCAGCTTCATGATCGTGATCATGATCATGTTCTATAAATATAGTATCAGTCCTTAGAGCCCTTTCTGATGTAGGTTCGATTATAGTTTCCATAAAAGCTATCGCCTCAGCAGGATTATCATACATATAATCTCTGTTGGCATCAGCCAAAGCGTATATCTTATATTTGCCCGGCGCTACACCCTTAATAGAAAATACCCCGGCACTATTGGTACGCCCGATACGATCAAATTTCAGCTTGGTAAAAGCTGAATCTTCCAAGTTGGCATGTAGTCCCACATAAATTCCTTTCACCGGCTCAAGGTTATCTGCAGTTATCACCTTACCCGAAATTGCTAAAGAATCAACAACATCTCCTGTAGAAAAAGAATATGAAAAGTTTTCTAAAGGGTTCTCTTCATTATTATCTACAATGGCATCCGTAAAATCTACTGTATAAGTAGTATTCGGCATAAGAGTATCCCGCAATTCTACTGTTACTCGCCTGTTTACAGAGTGTATAATAGGAAAAGCTTTTTGCGGAGGGGTGATAATCACATTCTCCGAAGGATTCTTTATTGTTACATTCTCATCGAAATCTATCGTTATTTTTCCTTTCGCCACACGAGTTGCATTAAAACCCGGCGAACTACGTACTACTTTCGGAGGGTCGAGATCAACCGGACCTCCTGTTGGCGTAGCCATATTTGCACAGGCTACAGCGATCAAAATAGTGACTACTAAAACAAGTGATAATGAGATATATTTCTTTATGGACTGTACCATGTTTTATTTAATTTAACGCAAAAATACGATGTTTTATAGATAAATAGGTAAATAGGGTTATAAAATACTTTAACAGAATGCTTATCTGTGGAAAGAGTTATTCAAAATCAATTGACTTTCATTTCCCATATTAAAAAGCAAATCCACAATACTCATATTTTCCACGAACCCTAGTTTTTGTTCAAAAACCTGATAATAAGGAATTGACACAAAGAAAGGATCTAGCGATAAATCTTTCTTTGGGTGAATCACATCCCGCATATCGAGCTCATGGTCTTCAAATGCCGTCTTATATCCGGAGGTATATTCTATCACAGGCAATTCTATATTGAGCAAACCCAGAATAAGACCCCGAAGTTCTTCATTAAAATCGAACAGGAAAGAATATTTCTTATGATAAAACGGATAAAAATCATCCTGATAATATTCGAAGAAAGGAGTTGAGTTGTAAGCCGAAACAATCGCATTCCAATGCATATGCTGCCAATTGCCATGATCTGCAATACGAATATCCTTCGTCAATGTTTTTTCGGAAGATGAATGAACGACAGGAATAGATAAAGGAATAGACCCATTAGCCGAAACAATCATAGAGCGATTGCGATACGACTGTTTTGTGTAATTCTCATTCTGCTCAATAAATATATGGTCTCCCTGCACAAATTTTGCATAATACTGAATAGGCGCTAAATAAGCCGATGAAAGATATATATTCATTACAGAATCAATTTACAGAAGTTAAACAACGTTCTTTTCTTAAGTTTCCATTATGGGTGCTATACCAGATAAAACGAACTTTGCCTATTATATTCTTAAAAGGGATAAAGCCCAACATCCGAGAATCTAATGCATCTTTCGCATTGTCTGACAACATCCAATAGTAATCGTCTTGAAACGTATAAGTTGTCTGCTCTTTTCCCCCGATGTATAACTTATCATTAATAACATGGGCATTACCTTCCTGCTCTTGCAGTATTAGCTGCTTATACATATTAATATTCAGACTATTAACACTTATCACTTTACCCTTCGACGGTACTATCAAATGATAATTTTGAGTTGTATCGATCTTACAACATATAGATACAGTGGAGTCTTCTATATTTTCATTAATAATAAAAGCCTCTAATTTATTCAGGAGAATACTTATTGTATCTGTTCTATGCTTCAAGCTACGAATAGGAATATTATGCTCTTCCATTATAGCCTGTATATCCTTTAAAGCGAGAATATGCATAGAATATTCATTCATAAGGTCGGGAGAAGCAATATGACTTATACGATTAAGGGATAGAAGTCCTCTTTCTACTGAAACGGTATCCCCGGGCATTGCAATACAACGGCTGACGATGAGATCCCTCTTATCTAAGGGCTTACCAATATCCATCGGATTATTGAACAAAACAATATCATTTCTTTCAATATTCTTTTCCAATATTCTTTTGTAAGGAGCTTCTATAGATGTGAGATATGAACGAACTCCAAATATTTTATCAAAAGTAAACGGAATAGTTAATATCGTAATAGGCAGACGAACACCGTATGATGTTTTATCAATAAGTACCTGATCTCCTTCCAGAAGAGAGGTTTGCATTTGAGATGAGGATATAGTATATGACTCTACAAAAAAAGTTCGTATAAATAACACAATGAGCAAAGTAATCAAAATCACTTTGCCCAAATATGTATAGATATTTTTCTTTTTTGAAGACATTTTTCAATCCCCAATTTTAGCTTATTATTTTTTGTTGCCGGATGTGAAAAGTCTGTTCCAGCGTATTCCGTTCTTATCTTTATCCAAAGAGAGCCATATAAACAAAGGTTTACCTACAACATGATCTTCGGGAACAAATCCCCAAACACGCGAATCGGCCGAATTATCTCTGTTGTCTCCCATCATAAAGTAATAATCCAATTTGAATGTATAAGAATCGGCCTGCTGCCCATTAATGTAAACTTTTCCATCACGATAGTCAAAATCGTTTAGTTCATAATTCTTTATACAACGTATATATGTTGCTACCTTACGATCTACATCAGTATCAAACTTAATTGTTTCACCTTTTTTAGGTATCCATAGAGGATGCAAATCTCCGGGTTGTGTTTGCATATCATAAGTGATAGGATAAATAGTAGGCTGTACAAACTTTTGCCCCATTCTATTAGCCAACTTATAAAACTGGTTTAGAGGAATTACTTTTTCTACAAATGGCTTTTGTTTCATTTCCTCCACCATTTCTTTAGTCATATTTACACCGGTATATAAGAGTCCCGGATTTCCATTTTTAGCCTTAGGGAAAATTGCCCTCACATACGAAAGGCTATCCACTTCGCTCAAATCCTGATACATCCCTATTCTCTTTTTGTCTTCTTGGCTTAAGCCCAAATCATCGAAAGCAGCCGAAGATATATCTGTACCATTGGTTTGCACACAATACAACAATTGCATTTTCTCAGGGCTTTGGATTGGTTTTCCGTTGATATAAACAGTATCACCTAAAATAGAGATCGTTTCTCCCGGTAATCCTATACAGCGTTTTACATAATTTTCGCGTCTATCTACAGGGCGATAAAGTATGTCTCCGTATGTATTCTTATTTGTCCAAACTTGGCTTCTTCCGGCTTCTTTGCACAAAACATAGTAATCTACCTCCTGAAATTTTGAAGCCACAGTATCTCCCGATGGATAGTTGAAAACAACTATATCATTACGCTCAATATGCCCTGTCCCCTTGAATCGCTTGTATTCTAGCTGAGGTTTTTCAAGATACGACTTAAATCCGAAGAAAGGAAAAGTATGCTGCATCAATGGTAACGAAAACGGGGTCATTGGAGAACGTGCCCCATAACTCAGTTTGCTTACACATAGAAAATCACCGACCAAAAGAGATTTCTCTAAAGATGAAGATGGAATCTGATAGTTTTGGAAAAAGAAAGTATTTATAAAATACACTCCTACCAGTGCAAAAAGAATAGCATCGACCCAATCGAGGATACTCTTTACTTGGCGGTTGTTAGATTGTTTCCATCTACCCCAAGGAACAAATTTAGTGATGTATATATCTATAAAAACAGGGATCAGGATCAATACAGCCCAATACCCGG
>Ga0206117_100609_pt1 | contig 31607 bp, 25 predicted proteins | sample 3A5Ametagenome_FD_177997 | JGI IMG/M metagenome (GOLD analysis project Ga0206117, IMG submission 177997) | Enriched microbial communities from leaf-cutter ant dump, University of Wisconsin, Madison, United States - 3A5A | ecosystem: Environmental > Terrestrial > Nest > Insects nest > Nest dump... | reverse complement strand
CCATGAAAGCAGCCGTTGTTCGCGAGTTCGGAGCACCGCTGCAAATCGAAGAAGTTGAGGTAAAAAGACCTGGTAGAAACCAGATTTTGGTAAAAGTGATTGCCAGCGGCGTTTGTCACACCGACCTACATGCCGTTGAAGGCGACTGGCCTGTTAAACCCAAAATGCCATTAATTCCTGGGCATGAAGGCGTAGGCTATGTTGTGGCTGTTGGTCCTGATGTTAACAATGTAAAAGAAGGCGATGCCGTAGGCGTGCCTTGGTTGTACAGTGCCTGCGGATGTTGTGACCATTGTATTACTGGATGGGAAACGCTTTGCGAAAGTCAACAAAACGGAGGTTATAGTGTGGATGGTGGTTTTGCCGAATATGTCATTGCCGATGCTCGTTATGTAGGCCACCTACCAGTAAATACTAACTTTTTAGAAATGGCGCCTATCCTTTGTGCTGGCGTAACGGTTTATAAAGGCTTGAAGGAAACAGAAGTTAAACCTGGCGAATGGGTGGCTATTTCAGGTATTGGGGGTTTAGGTCACGTGGCGGTACAATATGCCAAGGCCATGGGCATGCATGTAGCGGCTATTGATGTGGGCAACGACAAATTGGATTTGGCCAAACGTTTAGGAGCTGATTTAGTAGTGAATGCGAAAGAACAAAACCCAGGCGAGTTCCTCAAAAAAGAGACAGGTGGCATGCATGGTACTTTAGTAACAGCAGTATCTCCTATTGCCTTTAAGCAAGGATTAGAAACCTTACGCCGTAAAGGAACCATGGCTTTAAATGGATTGCCTCCAGGAAATTTCGACTTATCGATATTTGATACGGTATTGAACCGCATTACCATTAGAGGTTCTATTGTGGGAACTCGTAAAGATTTACAAGAAGCCATTGAGTTTGCGGTGGAAGGCAAAGTAAAAGCCAATGTAACCGCAGCAAAACTGGAAGACATCAATGACGTTTTCGATAAAATGAAGAAAGCCGAAATTGAAGGCCGTATGGTATTACAAATAGCAGAATAGTTTTTTTACCACAGATACACAGACTTTTTTAAGGAATTCTTCGTGCTTGATTTCTTTTTCATGATTTGTGCATCTGTGGCTCTTTTAATTAACAAGCCTTTCTCATTCTTGCCACAGATATATAGATATTAAATCGTCGACTTTTATTTTATCTGTACATCTGTGGCTTATTATCATCTCAATCCCTTCTTTTCATTTTTAGCCTCGTAAATCGACAAAAAAGCGGATATTAGGACATCAATTCTATTTAATTCATATGTTGCGCAAAATCATTGCTTTACTTCTTACCATTGTCGCTGTGTGGGCTATTAAGGAAACCATCTTTATTTTCACTACTTCAGATGCTGATATCGTGGCAAAAAGTGGCCAGCTTAAATTAGCCAGTTTAAGCATCACCATTCCTTTGGTAATTGCAAGCTTATGGTTATGGCGCCCTACACCGAAAGGAGAAAAATGAAAAACCACGACCAAGATTTCCTACAACAATTGGCCAAGCAATTAAGCTGCCCTGCAAATACAGAAGGTATAGAAGTAGCCAACAATATGCATGAAAACAATATTGGCATGACCAGAAAAACCATCGAGGGCTTAAACATCTCCAAAGGTGATTTGATATTGGAGCTTGGTCATGGCAACTGCAAACATCTGCCTGAAATCTTAAACAAAGCCGAACATACTTCTTATTATGGTTTGGAGATTTCGGAACTGATGCAAAAACAAGCTTCGGAAGCCAACAATGTAGCTATTGAAGCCAACAGAGCTTCTTTCCACTTATATAATGGCAACAACATTCCTTTTTCAGACAATACCTTTAGCAAAATACTCACTGTAAATACCATTTATTTTTGGGAAAGCCCTGAAGAATTCATCAAAGAAATTTACAGAGTGTTAAAACCTGGAGGCACTTTTGCCATTGGCTTTGCAGATAAGGATTTTATGGAAAGCTTACCTTTTACCGCTTATGGTTTTGACCTTTACAGCAAAGACAGGATTAACACCTTAGCAGAAGCAGCAAACTTTAAAATCAAGGATATTTCTTCTTTCACCGAAAAAATAACCAGCAAAGCAGGCGATGAAGTGGAAAGGTTATTTTACGTGGCTCTTTTAGAAAAATAAAGGATAAGGTACGACATTTTGTTAATGCTATAGCGATTGCTATGTACCTATGTGTTTCATTAAAAATAAATATAACCACATAGACACATAGGGGCATTATCTTACAATTGGCTACTTTTAAATAACGAGCCAAGACTGTTTTTAGTAAAACAAAGAGACTTTACTAGCGTTGGAGGTACTGAAAAGTCACAAAATATCTATCCCGACTTACATTAAATCGCTACTCTAATGGCATGCAAACGTGCCATTTCTTCTAAAAGGCTTTTCTTCACTTCAAAGTAGTTTTGATACAGTATTTCTTTAAAAGCATTTGCAGCACCAAAAAGAATATCTAGCTCATCATCATTATAGCTATTGCCTGCAAAATAAATCAAGGTATGTTTAGACAAATAAGCGTCTACTTTTTCCTTTAAGGCAGCATCAATATTTACATATGGCAAAGCTAATAGATTGCCCATTTGTATCTTGAGCTCACTTTCTGTTCGTGCAAACTTTAAAAGGTTTTCCCTAATTTCTGCAAACGGTGTAGTAAACTGTATAAAACTCGTTTCATCTGCTACCTTGTTATAGATAGATAAGGCCTCCTCATAAGTTCTATCAAATTCCAAAAAGGTTTGATACTTTTCGACGAAGTAGTTTTCCGAACTATTTTTAGCTGTTTCTTGCTTAAAGTAATGATAAATACTTTCGTCGTTAACTGCTAAAGCAGCTTTTATATCCAACAGTTCCTTTTCCAATTTGGGCAGCAACTCATAAATATCTGTTTTCACATATTTAACGCCATCATATTCAAAGGTTTTAATCTCGGTATCTCCCTCATGAATTTGTTTAATGGTTAGGATATCTGTTTCCAAACATACCGCACTATAAATCATGTCTACTTTGTCTGCACCAAACAGCTCCTCAAACGTTAAAATAGTTTCGGTAAGTGTCGACTGTTCCAAATCGAACTTACTAGGGTTATAACTGTTGTAGTAACCATTAAATGCTTTAGGAAAACTACCCGCTTTGAAGTTCTCTTGATAGTCAGCAACAAAGACTTCCATTTCATCAAAAACAATTTGGCCCTTATACTCCACATTGGCAAACAACAGCTCCGTTACAGAGGCTTGCAACTCATCTACTTTTCCAAATAACACCAATGCCGATTCGCCGTTATCATCGCCTTGCGGAAAGCTACCAGCAGTGATGGCATCTACCCTATCCTCGGTACTTGGGTGACTAGCCCATTGGTTTTTAATCACCAATTTTGATTTGTTGTAATGGTTTAGATATTCTTTGGTCACCAGTGGCATTCCGTTCACAAATTCTACTCCAGTTTCATGCGCCAAAGTATCCATGATATGACGATGCTGAGGATAAATATTTTTTGGTTTGATATTGGCTGAGATTTTCTGTTCGTAGTAACCAAGCGTCCTGTCAAAAGCATTATTGGCCAAATCTAATCTCATTAATGAGGATACGAAAGGCTGGCTACCCACCACAGTTACCGCAATAGCATCCGCATGAAATTCCATTTCTCTTGAAAGTTCCAAATGTTGGATATTCACCACATTATAAAGTTTCTTTAACACCCATTGAATACCTTCGATGATTTTAATACCTATAGATACGAAAAAGGCAAAATAACCACTCACGCTAGCAAAGCGCTGAACCGCATTTCCATATCCTTCATTATCATAAAGCATGTTAAAGATGATTTGGTTTACGGTATAAACATAGCTACCTACTTTCATGGAACGTTGAGAGAAATGACCAAATTCATGTGCCAAAATTGCTTTTAACTCTGTTCTAGAAGTGCTATTCACCAAAGCCATCCCTATCTGTAAATTCTTCTTCACGGGCAAAAACATGCTCAAAAAAGTCGAATCGTAGAACACACAAGCATTTACCTCGTGCGACAGGTATATCTTTTTTGGGAAAGTGGTTTGAACTTTATCTACAATATCTCTTATTTCCTCATAAAGCAAAGGAGCATCATCTTCCTTCAGCTCTATTAAATGAGACCTATCTATTTTATGCTTTTTAAAGACAAATTTCACTAAAAAAACAAAAACAATCACGCCCAAACCAATTAAGCCAATCCCCAAACCAAGGGTAATCACGCCAGGTTTAAGCACCATTAAACCAATCCCTAATGCGCCGCATGAAACCACTAATCCAATGGATAGTATAAATAGCAGCAGATAAGAAAGCATAAAAATGAGGATAGCGATAATGGCTTTTCGAGCGGCTTTTTTAAATTCGTTGCTCGTCAAATCATAGGAGGTAGTTTTCTTCATAAAGCGTAATCATTTATTCCTATAAAGAAAGCCATAATAAGTTAAATTTCAAACCATAAGGAATAGAATTAGTGTTTAATTAGTCCACAGGTAATCTACAAGTTAGAAGAATTAAGTATGCCTTTTGAAGTATTGAAACTCTTATCGACAGAAAACTATTTTACGATAAAACCGAAGACTCACCTTTGTTCTTTTTATAGTATTTACACTCTATTTTAACGTGTTTTTTTAGTTCTCTTTTAACAACTTGCTTTAATTCCTCCACATTATTAAGCCCTGTATAAGGATTAGTTAAACAAAGTCGCTGCTTTAGCACTGAAGGCAGGTCATTTAAAGACTTATCATCTCTATAATAATCTAAGTTCAATTAATCGTCTTGTCTTTATATAGTCTAGTTTGAGATTGCTTCGTCGTTCCTCCTCGCAAAGACGAAAAAAAGAGCGTCATTGCGAAGAATGAAGCAATCTTAAAGCGAAATATTTAGCATGCTTAGCCATAAACACTGATATTCAATCAAATAACAACAAAACTCAACTTATAACGATGACGATTTGATAAAGCTTCAGATGTTGAAAAATCATAAAACGCTTATCCCGAAATCTGGTTAATCCAAGAATCTACTTTTGAGTGCTGGAGTTGGCACCCAACATTGATTTTGTTTACCGAACCATTGGTAACGATGACGAGCCACCCATCGATATATGGCGTTTCTCAGGAAGGGAGGCACGATGATAAAAGCGTAAAGCAATGGCCACAAACTAGGCAGTTTTTTGGCAATACGCAGTACAGCGGTTGATTGCTCGTACAATTTTCCATTTTCTAACAAAATCAAGCTATCCCCATGGGCTACTTTTAAAGCAGTGCCATTCAAAGTTTCTTTTGCGAAATCGCTTTGCAAAGAGGCAAACTTAAACACATCACGACGGTCTCTTTTAATGACAAATTGTACTGCGCCATTACACAAATTGCACACCCCGTCAAAAAATATGATTGCAGTTTCTGCCATTGCTTGCAAGTTAGATAATCAGCTTGAATGTATCATTCATTTTGTTCTTTTTTCTAATCTAGTTTCGTTCTTTTATTTTTTATTTCAAACTTTGGTTTCGATACGGTCCTTGTCGTTATTTTTAAACTCTACATAAAAAACTTTAAGCAAAAAATGGACAACACATATACCTACGTTAACGGTCAATTACTTCTCGAAAATGACGCCAAACTCCTAGTTACTGATTTAGCAGTACAACGTGGTTACGGCATTTTCGATTTTCTTAAAACAGTAAACAACAAACCTATTTTTATAGAGGATTATTTTAATCGTTTTTTTAATTCGGCAAGTGAGATGAACCTTGAAGTTGGTTTCGATAGAACAGACCTTTTTAAAGCTGTCAACTCGCTACTTGAAAAAAATAATATTGCTAATTCTGGCTTAAAAATAATCCTAACAGGAGGCTACTCCGAAGATGGCTATCAAATTGCCAAACCCAATCTAGTGATTGTACAAACTCCATTTGAATATAGCCCTAACAGCTTTAACAAAGGTTTAAACCTATTATCTCATCAATATCAGAGGCAATTGGCTTCCGTAAAAACCATCGACTATCTACAAGCCATCCGTTTACAACCTCTATTGAAATTAAAACAGGCCGACGACCTTTTATACCACCACCATGGCGACGTACGAGAATGCCCGAGAGCTAATATATTTATGGTGAAAGACCAACAGGTATTTACGCCCGTTACTGATATTTTACGCGGCATTACTCGTGGCAAAGTATTGAGTATGCAACTGGATGGGGTGGATATTAAAGAAAGGGATTTTACACTAGATGATTTAGCTAATGCAGACGAAGCTTTTATTACTAGTTCTACCAAAAATATTTTACCTATACTTAGCCTCGATGGAAAACCTATAAAAAAAGGCAAGCCAGGAAAAATCACCTCTGCATTAAATGAGAAATTGCTGGAGATGATTAAAAACTATTAGGCTATTGCCACTTTAATTCATTGAGGGATAACCTATCTTCTGCTATCCCTCAATAAATCATTATTTCTTTTTATTTACGGTAGCTGCCTTCTTTTGCAGCTTTCTTTTTTTATACGCCAATGCTATATAAGAAAGTACAAAACCAACAGCGGTAATGATGATTAAATTTTGGACATAAGGATATATCAAATCTGTTGGCCCATTTTCGATAATTAAAACCCTAAATATGGGCAAGAAATGAGTGAGTGGAATAATGGAAGCAATGTATTGAATCCACTCGGGCATTTGGCTTAATGGCCAGGTAAAACCTGATAAGATAAAGCTTGGCGTAGCAATAACCATTAACACTTCTGTAGCTTTCAATTGGCTAGGAATTAACAAACTCACCAAAATACCAATAAAACAAACCGACAATACAAATAGTCCCGCAGCGAGGGTTAGCGTGCCCAAATTCTCATAAAATGGAATTTTAAACCACCAAGTAAACAGCCAATAGATGAGCCAAATACCAAAACTCATGATGAGGTAAGGAATTATCTTAACCATAATTAGCTTAAAGGTAGATGAGGTTTTGTTCACCAAAAACTTAAACGTCCCGTTTTCAAACTCCGAGGCAAACGAAAGTGCCAAACCTAACATCAAAACTTGCTGTAAAACAGTAGCCAATATCCCAGGCCACAAAAAGTACATGTAATTAGTAGAACGATTGTTTTTCTTAATGAAAGTAGTTTTGAAAGGCTCATACTGGCTCATCAATAAATTCTCTGGCACTCCTTGTTTTCTGAGTGTTTCCAGTTGCACGCCCACTTTAAGTGTTCCCAAGCATACCTGTAGTGCCGTTGAAGCATAATTTGCCGTCAGCACATTTGCCGTATTCACAATGGTGGTTATTTCTGGATATTTCTTAGTGAGCACTCCTTTTTCAAATCCTTCAGGAATGATTACGATACACACCGCTTCTCTTTCAAGTGCTGTTCTGGTCAGGTTATCTTCATTGGGCAGCAAAGCAGATATGGTCAAAACTTCATTGTCTTCCATCATTTGCAGTGCCTTTTTACTCATTTTACTTTGGTCCTTATCTACCACTACAATGGGTAAATCGGTCACCTTACCTTTGTTATACACATAGCCCAACAATACGCCATACATAATGGGCGCTCCAATAAAAAGGATTCGTAATACACTATTATTCCAAAACAGTGCAAACTCACGTTTTAGTAGTTCAAAAAAAACTCTCATTATCGTTTAGTTATAGTCACTGTAGATTTGGTCAATATTTCAGCCGCTTCTGTAGCTTGTTTAGGTAACACATTGATTTCGTAAAGTGCATCTTGCATGTTGTAATCAGGATATGCTGTGGCGATATTGGCATAAGCACCAATTTGTTTAATATTCCTAATCACGCCGCTTACTTTTTTACCCTTCAAATAAGGTACCGTCACCTCAATTTCTTCGCCTTTTTTGTATTTGCTCAATTCACTTTCAGGCACTGTAAAACGGAAATAAGTGGTATTGTTTAGCGAGCCTGTAAATAAGGTATAGCCAGGCAGGGCCAACTCTCCTACTTTGAGGGTAATGGTTTCCAATACCATATCCTGTGGAGCAATCACATACCTTTCTTTTTCGGCAGTTTTAACTTCTTGCAAAGCGCCCAATGCCCTATCTTTTTGTCCTAAAGCCATGGTTTGTTGTTCCATACGTACGCCGTTTTTTACGTCAGCAATTTCAGCCTCAACAGCGGTATATTGTGCCAAAGCACCTTGGTATTTAGCAAACACTTCATCGTATTGCTGTTGCGGCACTAACGAATCAACCACCATTGCTTCAATACGTTTCAATGATTTCTTGGAAAACTCATACTGTTCTTTCAAGGCAGATTTTTTAGCATTCAACTGCTTCAACTGATTTGCCGTAGCGCCATGTACACTCATCGCATATTGTGCATCGGCAGATTTTACCGCACCCTGCGCTTGTACTTTTTTGGCTTCCACTTCAGGAATATCCAATAAAGCGAGCGTATCCCCTTTTTTCACCAAATCACCTTCGTTTACATAAATTTTCGAAATGCGTCCAGCAATTTTACCTACTACTGCAAGTTCATCTCGCTCTACTTTGCCCTGAATTAAGCTGTCGATATTATTTTTTGGCCTGCATGATACCAGTGCAAGCATTCCCAATAGTATAAAAGTATATTTCTTCATAACTTATTTTACTTGAAGTGAATTTTGTAAGTTTCCTGTAGCGGAGATGGTCTCTAAAGCCAATCTTCTTTGTTCTACAATGCTGTTGATTTTTTGCAGGGAAGTTTGATAAATGTCTGTTTCTACGGTTAAACGTTCAGTTACATTAATCAATCCCGTGCTGTATTGCTTTTGCGCAATCAATAGGTTGTTTTTGGCAATTTTTTCTCTTTGCGCTGCAATATCAATTTGCCTTAACAAAGTTTCATATTGCACATTATTGTTCTGCAACTGCAATTGTACTTTCTCTCTCGAATCGGCCAGTTTATTTTCAATCTGCTGGATATTGATTTTAGCTTCCTCAACTTTATGCTTGCGTTCAAAACCGCTGAAAATAGTCCATTTTAGCGCTACCCCCGCAATAAAATTAGGAGAAAGCTTAGCGCTATTAAGTCCTAAGGAGTAATTATTATTGGTTACAGGTCCAGTAAAAGTAGTTTTGGCATCAAATACCGAAGCATAGCTGTAACTTCCAAAAGCGCCTACTACGGGCAAGAAACTTCCTTTTTCCTTTTTAAGAAGGTATTGATAGGCCATTTTAAAATTTTCAAGCGCTTTAATCTCTGCCCTATTATCGGTATTAAGCGGTTCCAAAAGCACAATAGGCTCCAATTGATACATCACGCTATCTATTTGGGCATTGTTGTAGTGGGTAAGTACTTGTATTTTTTGGTACAATACTTTACGTTTTCCTTCCAGTTCTATTTTTTTGGAAGCCAATTCCAACACTGCCAATTTGATTTTATCCCTGTCGTAAGGAATGGCCAAACCATTGGCAATGGCTTTCTCTACTCGCTCTCTTTCTTTGTTTAAACGGATTTCACTTTCGTCCACGAGCTTTTGCGCTTCGGCCAATAAACGGATTTGGTCGAAAGAATGAATCACATCCCTAATCACCGAATCTTTTTTAGGAGAGGCTAGGTATTCTGTACCTTGCTTTTTTGCTTCAATGGCTTTGGCACCATTAATAATTTGTCCACCGCTAAAAAGCACCGATTTTGCCGTTAGCCCACCAAAGAAAAGGTTTCCCCTATTTTTAAAGTTCTGTTGGCCATCAAATAAAGAAATTCCAGTGATGGGTAAATTCAAGGTTGGAAGGTCAATTCCCAACGTATTGTTGAAATAACCATACATGGCCGTAGCATCTACGGTTGGAATGTATTTATTAAGCACCCCTTTACGTTCGAGGGTTAATTTTTGTATTTCCAAATCGTGATTGGCCAGTCCCTTGTCTTCCGTAATGGCGGCATCAATAGCTCGTTTAAGCGTTTCGGACACATAAAATTGCTGGGCGTGTAAACGAGGTAGCCCCGCAATGAGGCAAACCGCTATCCCTAAAAATATTCTTCTCATATTATAATAGGCTTATGTTATGATAGATTTTATTAAATACGTTTTTCACGGTCTCTATTTCCTTTGTGGTTAACCCTTGGGTCAGTTCTGTTAAAACCTCTTCGGCCACGGGCATCACCTGTTTCTCAATTTCCCTTCCTTTTTGGGTTAGGAATATCAAGTTAAGCCTTCTGTCTTTTGCAGCGGCCCGTCTTTCGATGTAGCCATCCCTTTCCAAATTGTCCAGTAGTCTGGTCATGCTCGGTTTGTCTTTTCCAGTGGCATCGGCAATGACTTGCTGCGAAATACCATCTTTCATCCACAACTGCATTAAAACGGTCCATTGCTCTTTGGTGAGCGATATACCATTAAGCTTAAACTTTTGCGTAAGCACTCTGCTTGCGTACATGAACAACCTGCCTCCTAGCAAATTGTACTTATCTTCTAATGAAATTAAATTAGTTACCATAACAATAGTTGCATAAACAACTACAAACACCGTGCAGCTAATTAAATTTAAGGAGATTTTTTGTCTTTCATGACAGAATGATGACGATTTAGATTTATATGTCGTTTCTTAAGGTAAAGTTGAAGGCTTAGCCGTTTAAAAACTTCGCAAGTCTATCCAAGGCAAGTCTCTCAACATTTTTAGCACTAACCAAAAAAAGCAACATAGCTATACAGGCGGTTGTATCATAAACCCGATTGCAATGAAAAGCCCGCAAGCGAGTGCAACGAGTGTGGACTTGTAATGAAAAGCCTGCCTGCGGTAGGCAGGCGGGAACACCAATCAACAGGGTACTTGATTGATTTTCAACAACAAGGAAAAATTATGGAAAACTAGCGCATTTTTGGGCTTTCCCATTTAAAACATTTACCTATATTTGCGCAATCCCAGTGCAATGCAAAAGAGAACTCTACTCAGCGGCCAAAAACTTCAAATCACAATTAAGCGGCTTTGTCACCAGCTAATTGAGAACCATATTGATTTTAATAATACTGTTTTAATTGGTATACAGCCAAGGGGAACTTTCTTTGCAGACAGGGTTCACCAAGAACTTTCGGAAATTTTAAAAAGCAATACCATTAAAAAGGGCCATTTGGACATTACCTTTTTTAGGGACGATTTTAGAAGAAAAGATGGCTTGGTAACCGCAAGCAGCAATACCATTGACTTTATTATTGAAGGCAAGCAAGTGATTTTAATTGATGACGTGCTTTGGACTGGACGTACCATACGTGCAGCAATGGATGCGCTTTTGGCTTATGGCCGACCTGAAAGTGTAGAGCTTATGGTTTTAATTGACCGTAGGTTTTCGAGACACTTGCCTATTGAGGCTAACTACATTGGTATGCAGGTAGACTCTGTTGATTCACAAAAGGTAAAGGTGAGCTGGAAGGAAAATGAAGGAGAAGACAAAGTAATTTTATTATCAGAAAAGCAATAAAATGGCAGCAGACAAATTATCAACACGACATCTTTTAGGCATTAAAGACATTAACCTGAATGATATTGAATTGATTTTCGAAACTGCTGATAATTTTAAGGAAGTGATTAACAGACCTATTAAAAAGGTTCCTTCTTTAAGAGACATCACCATTGCAAATATCTTTTTCGAAAACTCAACCCGTACCAAACTTTCTTTCGAACTGGCTGAAAAAAGGCTTTCGGCTGATGTGGTAAATTTTGCCGCTTCCTCCTCTTCGGTAAGCAAAGGTGAAACCCTAATTGATACTGTTAATAATATTTTGGCCATGAAAGTGGATATGGTGGTGATGCGCCACCCTTACGCTGGAGCTGGTCAATTCCTCAGTCGCCATATTGACGCACAGATTGTAAATGCTGGCGATGGTGCACATGAACACCCTACGCAAGCTTTATTGGATGCTTTCTCGATTAGAGAGAAACTTGGCGATGTAGCGGGCAAAAAAGTGGTGATTGTTGGGGACATCTTACACTCTCGTGTGGCTATTTCTAATATTCTTTGCCTACAAAAACTAGGTGCAGAAGTAATGGTATGTGGCCCTACCACCTTAATTCCTAAGCACATTGGTGCCTTGGGCGTTAAAGTAGAACATGATTTAATTAAGGCACTCAATTGGTGCGACGTGGCCAACATGTTGCGCATACAGCTTGAACGTATGGACATCAAATATTTCCCAACGGGAAGAGAGTATTCGATGATGTACGGTTTAAACAAGCAAATTCTTGATAATCTAGATAAAGAAATTGTAGTGATGCACCCAGGCCCTATTAATCGTGGGGTAGAGATTACCAGTGATGTGGCTGATAGTAAACAATCTATCATTTTAAATCAGGTAGAAAATGGCGTAGCCGTTAGAATGGCTGTTCTTTATCTTTTGGCAAGCCAAAAAGATAGCTAATGACCCCTAAAGAAAAAGAGTTTGTAGATTATTGGACAGAAAAACGGAAAAAATGGAGCTGGAGAAAACACAGCTACCAGACTTTTATGACCGTTGCTTTACCCCTATCTATTTTAATTGATTTGGTTAATTATTTCATTATTGGAGATACCGAATACGACTTTTTCACCTTTTCGCACCTAGGTACCTTTATCTTCAATCTCATCATCATTTCTGTCGTTATTATTTTGGGTTCGGGCTTTGCCAACTGGAATTATAATGAAGGTAGATATTGGAGTATTTTAAGGAAAAACACCAACAAGCTACAGTAACTCCATTAGATAAAGGCAAGCAGGCTTCGCTAAAAGCAATGATTAAAGCCGTGTTAAAAACTTTTTAGCAGCGCATACCAAGCTCACAACCATTTCGTTAAATGTCTGTTATCAACACATGTTAATTTCTTATGTTGATAGCTAAGCACATTAATTCTATTTTAGTATCAACCCTAGCTAAAACCATTGCTCAACAAAATGGACAATTGGCCATAGCTAAACCAAGTAATGCCGTAAAAAAGCTACTTAAAGAAATACGCAAATGAAAAAAAGATACTTATTGGTTCCACTGTTTATAGCCAGTGGATACGGTTTTGGACATGCCCAAACTAGTCCATTGATAAAACTGAACCAAAATTACCAGAGTGGGTTAGAGCTGCTTAGAAACGAGAAATATGTAGCCGCTGCACAACAATTTAAATTAGTAGAGCAATACCGTAGTAAAACAAGCACACAACAACAAAGTAGCGCTGAGCTATCGATTATTAAAGAAAATGCCAAGTTTTATGCTGCCGTTTGTGCCATAGAATTGGGCAATGACGATGCCGAAGCACTTTTCCAAGAATTCATTAGGGAGTATCCTTTAAATCCGAATACAAAACTGGCTTATTTCCATATGGGAAAGGCTTATTTTGCCAAAAAGGATTACGTAAAAGCGTTGGAGTGGTTTAACCAAGCAGACCCAAATTCGCTTTCGCAAAAACAACGTGTTGAATATCAGTTTAAGCAAGGCTATGCTTATTTTGAACAAAACGATATTGAAAAAGCTGAGCCATTATTTGAGGCCGTAAAAAAAGAGGAATCTCCTTTTCAGGAAAGTGCCACTTATTATTTCGCTTACATCAACTACCTTAATAAAGAATACAAAACGGCACTAGCCAATTTTGAAAAGCTGAAAGGTTCGCCTACTTATGAGGCTAGCTATCCGTATTACATTACTTCAATGTACTATTTGGATGAGCGTTATGATGATGTAATTGACTATGCCATTCCAGTAATGGAAAAAACCAAGCAAAAATACGAAGCCGAAATGCTAAGCTTGGTGGCTGCTTCTTATTTCTCTAAATCTGAATTTAAAAACGCGGAGAAATATTTTACCCTTTTCTACGAAAAAGACCAAAATCAAGTAAAAAACAATCTTTTTGTTTACCAATATGGTTATGCTCTTTTCCAAAATGGCAAATACAAAGAATCGGTAACGGTTTTAGAAAAGCTGAACACCGACGACGTATACCTACAGAACGGTATGTTTACCTTGGGTAAATCGGCCTTGAAATTAAATGCAAAGGAAAAAGCTAGAAATGCTTTCTTTAGAGCTTCTAGGTTAGATTTTGATAAAAACCTACAAGAAGAAGCTTGGATTAACTATGCCAAGTTAAGCTACGAACTGGAATTTAACCAACAGGCATTGGATGCTACGCAGAACTTCCTTAAAACGTTCCCTGCTTCCAAAAGGATTAACGAAGCCAAAACACTGTTAGGTGAAATTTTATTGACCAGCAAAAACTACCAAGCGGCCATTGATATTTTGGAGCCCATCCCTAATAAAACTCCAGAGGCAAAAGCGGCTTACCAAAAAGTTACTTATTTCAGAGGTCTGGAGTTTTACAACGAAAGAGCATTTCCAAATGCATTATCAATGTTTTTACGCTCGGGCAACTTCCAAGAGGATAGCGAAATTTATGCTTTAAGCGTTTATTGGATGGCTGAATCGATGTATGAATTGAGAAAGTACGGCGAATCGGTTAAAACTTTCGAAAAGTTCCTTGCCATGGAAGAGGCCAAGAAAACCGAAGTATATAACTTTGCGAACTATGCATTAGGCTATGCGGCTTTTGAAGATGAAAAATATGTAAAAGCAGCTAACTACTTCGAGCGCTTTTTAAAAGGAGCAGATAAAGATGCCAAAACAGTAAACGATGCGATGCTTCGCTTAGCGGATTCGTATTTCGTGAACAAAAACTATGGCGATGCCCTTTCTTACTATAACCGTATCATTAGCGGCAAACAAACTGGAGAGGACTACGCTTTGTTTCAACGTGGTATGATTCAAGGTTTGCAGAAACAGGACGATGCCAAAATTGGTACGATGCAAAGCTTGTTAAAGCAATTCCCTAACTCTAATTATGCGGATGATGCTGGTTTCGAAACAGCTTATACTTACTTTAACAAAGGTGATTTCGAAAAATCAAAAACGGATTTGGTAGGCTTAGTTGCTCAATACCCACGTAGTAGCTATGTTCCTAAAGCACTTTTAACCATCGGTTTGGTACAATACAACCAAGACCAAGATGATGCAGCACTAGAGTCGTTCAAAAAAGTAATTAGAGATTATCCAAGTACGCCAGAAGCAAAGCAATCTCTTGAGTCAATCAAGAACATTTATGTAGACCGTGGTGATGCTAATGGCTTTATTTCTTACGCCGCCACTACTCCTCTGGGCAATTATTCAACCAGTGAACAGGATAACATCATGTTCCAATCGGCCAATAACATTTACCTACGTGGCGATGCCAAAGGGGCTTATGAGGCCATTAACTCTTACCTAGAAAAATTCCCTAAACCAATTCACGATAAGGAAGCTAAATTTATCAGGGCCGAATCTTTGGTGAAATTAGGTCGCTCATCAGAAGCTATCCAAGATTACGATTACATCCTTAATGATTGGACCAGTGATTATACCGAGCGTTCGTTAATGAGTGTTTCGAAAGTATTGATGGACGAGAAAAAATACAACGAAGCTATTGTGTACTTGAAACGATTGGAGACTACCGCTGATTATAAAGCCCACCACAGCTACGCCATCAACAACTTGATTAAAGCATACACCGCGTTGAACATGCCTGATGAAATGTTGAAATATGCTGATATCGTTAAAACCTCGGAGAAATCATCAGAAGAAGAAAAGAATAGCTCTGATCTTTTTGCAGGTAAAGCATTTTTATTGAAAGCAGACACTACAGCCGCTATTAAATCATTTAACAAAGTGGTTGCCACTACCAAAACATTGGCTGCTGCAGAGGCTAAATACAACATTGCTGCTTTACAATATGCCAAAGGCGATTACAAGACTTCTCAAAAAACTTGTTTCGACCTGATTAATAACATGCCATCGTATGATTATTGGGTAGCAAAATCATTTATTCTATTGGCCGATAACTACTTGGCCTTAAAGGATAAGATGCAAGCGAAAAGTACTTTGTTGAGTATCATCGACAATTACGAAGGCAAAGATGATATTGTTCCTACCGCAAAAGAAAAATTGGCAAAAATCAACTAGAAAGACACACAATGAGATTTAATAAAACGACATACATTACGCTTGGCTTAATTCTAGGAGCATTTGGTCTGCATGCGCAGGACGTAAAACCTCCTGAAAAAACGGAAAAAACGCTGAGCGAAGAAATTGAAATCATTCGCCCATATAAACCTGTATTGGCAGAAGCGGTGAAGTTGAGAAGAAGTCCTGATTTGGATAACCTTAAAACTTACAAAGCAAAGTTCAACTATCAACTTACAGACAGGAAACTTGAACTGAATACGGATATCCAAAAACTACAAGCTCAAAAAGTAGCCGATGAGCGTCAAGCACCTTTGACCAACAACTACGTAAAAGGTGGTGCTGGTAACTTAGGAACTACTTTGGCCGAAGCTTACATCGCTATGGGACAAGACCCTGCTTTGCAAACTGGTGTATTTTTTAGACACTTTAGCAATGAGGGAAAATTGAACAAGCAAAATGAAAACAAGCAGCAATTAAGCGTATTTGCCCGTAGTGTTGGTGAAAACAACACCTTAAATGGTAAAATAAACTACCAAAGACACGGCTTGTATTTTTATGGTATTGATGAAAACAATCCAACGTTAAATCCAAATCCAGCTAAACAAACCCTTAATTTCTTTGAATTGGAAGGTGAAGCGATTAGCAAATTCACTCCAGACCCTGATGCTTTTAGCTATGCGGCGAAAGTGAATGGTTACTTTTTCAACGATAAATACAGCGCCAAAGAAAAAGCGCTTACCTTAACGGGATATTTGAACAAACGCATTAGCAGCTTTAATTTGGGCTTGGCTGCCTCGGCCGAATTTGGCAATACTAAAGATGTAACGACCAGCGTATCTAACCACCTTTTACGCTTAAATCCTTATATCAAATTACAAGCAGGTGGCGTAAAAATTATTGCGGGTGCTAACATTACACAAGAATTTGGTAGCACTTCAACCACTAGATTTTTCCCTGCAGTAACTGCGGATTTCACGTTAATTCCTGATTTCTTGCAAATCTTTGGTGAAATTAAAGGCGACGTGAACCGTAATACTTTAAAAGACCTTACCGACGAAAATCCATTCCTGAACCAAAACATCTTCATTAAAAACAGTGTAGAGAAATTAAGTATTAGTGGTGGTATTAAAGGTACTGGTGGCCCTGGCTTTGGTTACAAAGCACGTTTCTACAGTAAAGAAATTACAGACATGCCTTTGTTTGTGAACAGCTTTGGCTCATTCAACAAATTTGATGTGATTTACGACTTTGGCAAAACCAAAATATTGGGATTAGAAGGTGAATTGACCGTTCAAGTAAGTGACAACTTAAAATGGACAGGTAAATTGAACATGGAAGATTACAAAGCAGGAGATGAAAAAGAAAGTTACTTCAAGCCTCAATTGCGTTTAACTTCAAACTTCAGTTTCGTTTTCAACAAAAAGTTAACGTTTGATGCCTCTGTTGCACTACAAGATGACAGCAAAGCAAAAGTATTCTTGGCCAATCCTTTAAACCCAGATGGCAAATACCCTCCTGTGCCTAACTACGACAATGAAACCATTGTGAACATCAAAGGTTTTGTGGATTTGGGAGTAGGCGCTAGTTATAAAATCAACAATAAAGTTTCGGCCTTTGCCAGAGCTAACAATATTTTAAATACCAATTACAGTAAATTTTTATATTATCGTCAAAATGGTTTTAATATCTTTGGCGGCTTAACCTATTCGTTTTAATAGGTTAAATTTTATAATTATTTTTACCCAAATGGATATATTGCAATACCTGATAGAGCTTTTAAAAACCCGTAAACAAATAGGAATTGAAGGCTTGGGTACTTTTTACAAAAAGAAAACACCAGGAAGGTACGATGCAGAAACTCATTCGTTTTTGCCTCCTAGCTATGCATTGGAGTTCAGTTCTGATGTTTTAGAGCATACCAACCTATCGCAATATATCCAAACCAAAAGAGGAATATCCGAAGATTCGGCCAAATATTTCATTAGCCAATTTGTTGGAGAAGTGCATAAAGGCCTACAAAACGGCGAATATCTCCTTGAAAATTTAGGCTCACTTCAACAAACAGGGAACCAATTAGTATTTACAGCAAACCAAAATATCAATATTGGTTTCGACTTTTTTGCCCTGCCAACGGTTACGGCAAATGTTCAGCAAGCAGAGTCTACGCCTACTGAACCTGAAGTAGACGCAGCTAATGAAGCACCACAAATTCAAGAACCAACCATTGAACATGTAGAAGTTCCTGAATTTGAACATGAAATGGCTCGACTGAGCGATGAAGTTACGGTAGAAACAGCACAGCCTGTTGAGGATAACGAACCTAAACCACAAGAAGAGGTTCAAGAGAAAGCTACCTCGGAAGAAACCACAGAACAGCCTTTAGTTGAAGAGGTGCGTGAGGAAGAAGCCATTGTTGAGAGCCAAGAAGAACCTGAAAGCGAAACTGCTGCTCTCGAAAATAATGAAGCTACGGACCAAGAGGTACATGAGGAAATAGCGGAAGTTGAAAATCAGGAAACCACTGAAAATACGGAAACCGTTATCGAAAATGATGGCGCTGTAGCAGATGAGGCCCAGGAAGAAATAGCCGAGATTGAAACGCAGGAGGAAGCTAAAGAAGCCGCCGCTATCGAAAGTAATGAAGCTACTGACGAAGAAGTATTTGAAGAAATAGCCGAAGTAAATACCGAAAACCCTACAGGTGAAGATATTGAAGAGGAAGCGAAGGAAGTAAGTGAAACTTGGAGCTTTGAAGGCGAAAATGTGATTTCTGACGATGATGTATACGAAGAGGAAGATGCTGAACAAAGTGAAAACACTGCTCCTACCGAAACCGTAAACACTCCAGCAGAAGATACTGATTTTATTCCCCGCAACGATTTCCGAACGGAAAAAGAAGACGAGTTTAAACTAACTTCTACTACCCATGAATGGGATTTCGACAATGTTCGTAGCAGGGTGTCAGAAGAAAACACACTGATTGGCGAATATGATAATGATGAGCTAGAAGAGCCCGTTGAAGAAGAGAAAAGAGCCATGCCACTTTACCAAAAAGTGAGTATTGGTTTATTGATTTTAGCAGTACTAATTGCCATTATCTATTTTGTAAAACCTGAGTTGTTCCAAAACTTTGGTAAAAGTGGTGTTAATCCAAACGAAAAAATGGTACTGCCTATGGAACGCAGTAATCTTCAAACCCAAAAAGACTCGCTAGATTTTGCAGATAGCATTATGCAAACCGCAGAAAAAGTAGGTTTGGATGTAAAACCTGCCAAGGATACCATAAAAGTAACTACCAAAAAGAGTGCAGTAAAACCAACCGAAACCTATGATATCATTGCTGCAGCTTTTGCTCGAGATTCAGAAGTAGAAGAATATATTGCCTACATGAAAAAGCACGGTTTTGAAGCAAAAGTAGCTAAAATGCCAGGTAAGCTCTTTAAAAAAGTAAGTATTGCATCGTACAACAATATCGATTCGGCTCAAAAATACGTTGTTAAATTTCGTAAGCAGTTCAATAGTCCAAAAATGTACGTACAAACCATTAAAAACAATTAACACACAATGATATTATTACTAACCACTTTACAAGATACCGTACAAAACTTAGCAGATACAGCTCAAGCGGTACCTACCACAGCAGTAAAACCTCAAGAGCCTCTTCATTTTATTGACTTGCTTTTTAAAGGCGGTTGGGTAATGATTCCGCTTACGTTATTGGCTTTTTTAGGCTTAGTGATTTTTATTGAACGCTATTTGACCATTCGTAAAGCATCTAAAGATGATACCAATTTACTATTCCAAATTAGACAGAATATTAAAGAAGGAAGATTAGAAAGTGCTATTGCCTTATGTAAAAATACACCTGCTCCTCTAGCTCGTATGTTAGAGAAAGGTTTAAAGCGCATTGGTCGTCCTATTAAAGATATTGAAGGTGCAATTGAAAACACTGGAAAATTAGAAGTAGCTAAACTAGAAAAGAACATTGGAATTTTGGGTATCATTGCGGGTATTGCACCAATGCTTGGTTTCGTGGGTACTATTATTGGTGTAATTACTATTTTCCAACGTGTAGCTGCAGAAGGAGCTATCGAAATTGGTACCATTTCAGATGGTCTCTATACTAAAATGATTACTTCGGCAACAGGTCTAATTATCGGTATCATGGCTTACGTGCTTTACCACATTTTAAACATGATGGTAGAAAAAATCATCCTTAAAATGGAAACTGAGGCAATTGAGTTTATCGACCTATTAGAAGAACCAGGGAAATAATGAATTTAAAAAACAGAAAAAAGGGTCATGTAGAGGTACATACAGCTGCCTTAAACGACATCATGTTTTTCTTGATGCTGTTTTTCCTATTGGCTTCCGCTGTAGTAAACCCTCAGGTGGTAAAGTTATTGTTGCCTCGCTCCTCTTCAGGACAACAGGCCAATAACCAAAAGTCTATTACGGTGAGCATTGATGATAATCTCAATTATTTTGTAGATAAACAACCTGTGACGCTAGAGAACATGGAAGGTAAAATCCAGAGTTTTATCCAACAAGACACGGATTTAACCATCGTTTTGTATGTAGCCAGAGGGGTTTCTATCGAAAATACCATGAAGGTGTTTGACGTGGCTAACAAATTGAAATTGAAAGTTGTTCTTGCTGTAGAACAGAAGAAATAAGCATGGCACAAAACCATAAAGAAGAAAATAATTATCCTAAGGCATTAGTCATCTCTACGATACTGATGGGCTCTTTTATTGCCCTTAGCTTTATTTTGATAATTGGCAAATTCGAACCCAATGAAGAATTGGGAATGGGTGGCATGGTCGTAAACTACGGTACTTCTGTGACGGGAATGGGTACTGATTATACCAGCATGGAAGAACCTTCAACTGCTCCAGATGCCAATGGTAAAAAACCAGATGAAATTACACCCGACCCAACTACCAAAAGTGTTTCTACACAATTGAGCGATAAAAATCTTACTACACAAGATAACGAAGATGCTGTAAGTGTAAATACCAAGGAAACTAAAAGCAACGCCAATCCTAGCAACAAAACCGACAATAAAGTAGAGCAACCTGCCATAAACCCTAATGCCATTTATAAAGGCAAAAAAAATAATGCTACAGGCGGTGGCGATGGAACAGGAAGTGAGCCAGGCAACCAAGGTGACCCTGATGGTGACCCCTTAGCACCTTTCTATGGTGATGGAGGTTCTGGATTTGGTAATAAACCACTTCCTCTAAGTCATTTCAAAAACTTTGTAAAACCAGATGATGATGGCCAAGAAACTGGAACCATTATGGTAAAAATAGAGGTAAACAAGTCGGGAAGGATTGTTCGCGCAACTGCTGGAGCAAAAGGCACTACCTTTAAAAACAATGCTTTGGAAGACAAATGCGAAAGAGCCATGCTTCAAGCCTCTTTAAACCCTATTACCAAAGGCCCTGAAATTCGTATTTTTTACGTGCCTTTCAAGTTTTTGGTAAAGTAATCTCTTTCTTAATACTCTTCATTTTGAGGTAGCATAGGCTTACCCATTCCCGTCATTGCGAGGCACGAAGCAATCCTACAACACTAGTTAGTACGCAGCTTTAAGATTGCTTCGTACCTCGCAATGATGACAGAGTGTCCTTACTTAAACACCTCATCCACTTCATCTTTAGTCATTCCTGCCTTTATCTTCTCTCCATAAAATGCAGCAATAATCGCCGAATCAAAATCATCAAGTTTTAACTTACGATTACCCGCATTGTAAAAGAGACTATTTGGAGCATTTTTACTTCGTTTAAAGAATCCCATCCCCCTAATGATACCCTTTTTCACTGCATGACGCGCATCCGCTTTATTACTGTATTTAGATAAAATAAATAAGCTTTCCATCCTATAAAGCTCACTATTCTTATTTGCTCGGTAAGTATAACCTCCATAGCTATCCATGTACTTCTTCAAAATGGTAGATAAAGAAGGAGGCATTTCACCATTACTGCTTAGGTTAATTACAAAATTTACCTCATCATCATCATTTGATTTCCTGATATCCAACTTCGTCAGTTTTCTCAATTGACTAAAAGTACTATCTATCTCCTCTACAATATATTTACTACTATCGCCAACTATTTTGTAATAGATGGGAATTACCCATTTATGGATTTTTTCATATTCACCAATCTTAATCCGATGGTAAGCAATTTCATCAAAAACCGCTTTCTCTTTTGGCGGCAAATCTTGACTAAATATTTTTGTCGAAATAAGAATGAGGAGAATAAAGAGGACGTTATTTTTCATCAAAAAGAATTTAGATACCAAACGAATTTATCAAAATAAAAATGCGCTAACAACAAGAACCTTTAAAAATCCTAAAGAGCACTAAAACCGATTAGGTTTGAACCAAAACCATCGCAAAAAAAATAAAACTTCACCTATCTTTGAAACATCATGATGAATTACAGCCAAACCGTCGAATATCTTTATAGCCGTTTACCCATGTTTACCAGAGTTGGTGCGGCAGCTTTTAAAAAGGATTTGCATAATACCATTGCCTTTTGCTCAGCCTTAAATAATCCACAAAACGAATACAAAACCATTCATATTGGTGGTACCAATGGAAAAGGCTCCACTTCGCACATGTTAGCTGCCATCTTACAAAAAGCGGGTTATAAAACTGGCTTATATACGTCTCCCCACCTCAAAGATTTTAGAGAACGCATACGCATTAATGGTAAAATGGTTTCTAAAAACTTCGTGACCAATTTTGTAAAACAGCAACAGCCTTTAATAGAAGAAATTGAACCATCTTTTTTTGAAGTAACAGTAGCCATGGCCTTCTCCTATTTTGCGCAAGAAAAAGTAGATGTAGCTATTATTGAAGTAGGTTTAGGCGGCAGGCTCGATTCCACAAACATCATCCATCCCGACCTATCTATCATTACCAACATCAGCCTTGACCATACCAATATGTTAGGCAATACTTTTGCCGAAATTGCCTTTGAAAAAGCAGGAATCATTAAGCAAAACACACCAGTAGTTATTGGTGAGCACCATCCCGAAACAGACCCCGTTTTCATAAAAAAAGCAAAAGAGCAAAATGCCCATTTAACATTTGCGGAAGATGAATTATTAATTGCCAATGCAAGTACAAAATCGAACTTACTACAATTAAACATCCAAGGAATTAAGGACAACAGCAATACTGAGCTAAACTTAGATTTGACAGGAAACTACCAACGAAAAAACATCATCACGGTACTGCAATCCGTTAGGACTTTAAGAGAAATAGGCTACAAAATTGAAGATAAAGCTGTCCATGAAGCATTAAAAAGCGTTAAAAAGCTAACAGGCTTACAAGGCAGATGGCAAACCTTATCTAAAAATCCTTTGGTAATTTGTGATACAGGCCACAACAAAGCTGGCATTGCCGAAGTGGTACAAAACATCCAACAAACGCCACATGAGCAACTTCATATGGTTATTGGCATGGTGAAAGATAAAGACATTACCGCCGTACTATCCCTATTGCCTCAAAAAGCCAACTATTACTTTTGCCAACCTGAATTGGAAAGAGCATTGCCTGCCCAAGAGCTTGCCGAACAAGCGGCCAGTTTCAACTTAAAAGGCCAAGTATTTCATAGCGTAGCCACAGCTTTAGCTGGAGCAAAGCTAAAAGCACAACCAAAAGATTTAATTTTTGTAGGCGGAAGCACTTTTGTAGTGGCCGAAATTATATAAAACACTCATAATAGCAAATGAGATGAAATATTTACATTATTGCCCTTTTAACTTAATTGGCATTTGATACCTTTATAAAAAAATCATCAATGAAAGTAAAACTCCTGTGCTTTTCCATTGCTATATTATTTGCAAGTGGTGCAAGCGCCCAAAAGACAACTAAATCAACCGCTACAACCTCTACATCAAACTATCCACAAACCGTTGCCAGACCGAAACTTGTAGTAGGTATGGTGGTAGACCAAATGCGTTGGGATTATCTTTATCGCTTTTACAGCCGATACGGGCAAGGAGGTTTCAAACGTTTAATTAACGAAGGATTTTCGGCCGAAAACACCTTAATTCCATACACACCTACGCTCACCGCTTGCGGTCACTCTTCGGTGTATACAGGTTCGGTTCCCGCTATCAATGGTATTATTGGCAACAACTGGTTCGACCCACAATTAGGCAGAGATGTTTACTGTGTGGAAGATAAAGATGTTAACACCGTAGGCAGTACCAGTAAAGAAGGGCTAATGTCGCCTAAAAACTTATTGGTAACTACCATGACCGATGAACTACGAATGGCTACCAATTTTAGAAGTAAAGTAATCAGCGTATCCATTAAGGATAGAGGTGCTATTTTACCTGGTGGACACACCGCAAATGGTTCTTACTGGTACGATGATTTGACTGGAAATTTCATTACCAGTACTCACTACATGCAACAATTACCTACTTGGGTAAATGAGTTTAATGGCAGAAAACTACCTAATACTTATTTCGCACAAGACTGGAATACACTTTACCCCATCGAAACCTACAAAGAAAGTACTGCAGATGACAAACCTTACGAAAGAGTTTTCAAAGGCGAGAAAACTGCTACTTTCCCTCACCTGTTTAAGCAATATGTAGGCAAAAACTACTCGATGATGGCTAGCATGCCACAAGGCAATACTTTCACCCTCGAATTTGCAAAAGCTGCCATTCCCGCCGAAAAACTTGGACAAACAGGCAACACCGATTTCCTAGCCGTAAGTTTATCTTCAACCGACTATGTAGGCCACCAATTTGGTCCAAACTCTATCGAGCTAGAAGATACCTACTTAAGATTAGATAAAGATTTAGAAGACTTTTTTGCCTACTTGGATAAAACCATTGGCAAAGGAAATTACTTACTTTTCTTAACTGCCGACCATGGTGTAACCCATGTTCCAGGCTTTTCAAAAGAGAACAAATTACCTGGTGGAGGATTAAATCCAAAGAAATACAAAACTGAATTAGACAGTTTGATTTTAAAGGAATTCAAGGTAAAAGATGCCATCTTCACTTTAATTAACAATCAACTAATTTTTGATACTGATGCCATTAAAGCTGCAAACGCTGACTACAGCAAAATCAAACAACTAAGCATCGATTATTTGATTAAGCAAGAAGGTGTACTTAATGCCGTAGACGTTAAGAATTTGGGCAACGCGAGTCTTCCTCAAGAGCTTAAAAACAAAATCACTAATGGTTACAATGCCCGCAGAAGTGGCGACGTTTACATTATCTTGGATGCAGGTTGGTATCCAACATTAAACCCTGGTACAGGTCATGCCGCATGGAACCCTTATGATAGCCATATTCCGGCAGTTTTTATGGGCTGGGGAATTAAACCAGGCAAAACTAACAAGCCATATGCAATGACCGACATTGCTCCTACCATTTCTGCATTACTGCATATCCAACAACCTAGTGGCAGTATTGGCAACGTGATTATCGAAGCCATGAAATAAGCAATTATCAAATTCACAATATGAATCCCCAATTCACTTATCCGAATTGGGGATTTTTATTTTAAACAAATATTTATTGCCATTTAGTTAACAAACAGCAATTACTTTTAAGATAAGCTCAGCGGCTACACCTTGCCAAAATCCTTATAAAAATGTACATTTGGTCAGTAATTTCTAACCAATTTTATACTTATCAAAAGCAATTTTCCCCTCTGGGAACTTATATACTATGGAAAAGATTGAAATCTATAAACCTTCCCATAAAATACGTTTCGTAACCGCTGCAGCACTTTTCGATGGTCACGATGCCACAATTAACATCATGCGCAGGATTTTACAATCTAGCGGAGCCGAAGTCATTCACCTAGGGCATAATCGTTCGGTAGATGAAGTGGTGAACTGTGCTATTCAGGAAGATGTTCAGGGCATTGCCATGACTTCCTACCAAGGTGGCCACATCGAGTATTTCAAATATATGTACGATTTACTGCAAGAGCGTGGCGCCTCACATATTAAAATATTTGGTGGTGGCGGTGGGGTAATCCTTCCTGACGAGATTAAGGAATTGGAAGCTTATGGCATTTCTAAAATCTATTCTCCAGATGATGGCAGAAAAATGGGCTTGCAGGGCATGATTAACGACATGTTGCAACAAACGGATTTTGCTACCATAGAAAGCCTAAAGGATGAAACCGAAAATTTGCAGGAAAAAGAGAACCGTAAAATTGCAAGATTAATCTCTTCTGCAGAAAACAATGCTGATGAATTTGAAGCAACCTTAAAGAAACTACAACCTAATCAAGGAACACAACCTCCAGTTTTAGGAATTACAGGTACTGGCGGTGCGGGTAAATCTTCATTGGTTGATGAACTGGTAAGGAGATTTTTGATTGAAGTAAAAGATAAAACCATTGCCATTATATCTGTTGACCCTTCCAAAAGAAAAACAGGCGGGGCCTTATTGGGCGATAGAATACGGATGAACGCCATCAACAACCCAAGGGTTTATATGCGTTCACTAGCCACTAGACAGGCCAATTTAGCATTGTCAAAAAATGTACAGGAAAGCATCGATATCTGTAAAGCGGCTGGCTTTGACTTGATTATTGTAGAAACATCAGGTATCGGACAATCGGATACCGAAATCACGCAACATTCAGATGTTTCCTTATACGTGATGACCCCCGAATTTGGTGCCGCTACACAACTGGAAAAAATCGACATGTTGGATTTTGCGGATTTAGTGGCCATCAATAAATTTGACAAAAGAGGTGCTTTAGATGCTTTGCGTGATGTAAGGAAGCAATATAAACGCAACCACAATATCTTCGACGCCAAAGATGAGGAAATTCCAGTTTATGGAACCATGGCATCCCAGTTTAACGACCCTGGCATGAACAACTTGTTCGTGGCCTTACTTCAAAAAATCCAAGAAAGAACAGAGGTAGATTTTGCGGCAAAAATGGAAATGACTTCCAGTCAATCTGAAAAGATTTACATCATCCCTCCTGAACGTACACGATACCTATCTGAAATTGCGGAAGCCAGTGAGCAATACAATGAATGGGTGACAAAACAAGTAGGCATTGCCCGTAAAATGTATCAATTAAATGGTGTAATTGATTTGTTAAAAACAGAGGAAAAATCAACTACAGAAGATTTAGAAAAGCTTTATTCACTATATGAAGAGCAATTAGATGGCGAATGCAAACGCCTTTTAAGAGAGTGGCCTAGTACCAAACACAACTATCAACAAGATTTTTTTATTTATAAAGTACGAGATAAAGAAATTAAACAACCGTTGTTTTACGAGTCATTATCGAAACTTAAAATCCCAAAAGTGGCGCTACCTCGCTACGAAGAATGGGGAGACATCTTAAAATGGTTACTTACAGAAAATTTACCTGGCGAATTCCCTTACGCTGCTGGTGTTTTCCCGTTAAAACGTGATGGAGAAGACCCAACTCGTATGTTTGCAGGTGAAGGAGGTCCAGAAAGAACCAATAAACGTTTCCATTATGTATCGTTAGGACAACCAGCACATCGGTTATCTACCGCTTTCGATTCGGTGACCCTATATGGCGAAGACCCTCATTTACGCCCAGATATTTACGGAAAAATTGGAAATTCAGGTGTGAGCATTGCCACTTTGGACGATGCCAAAAAGCTATATTCTGGTTTTGATTTATGTGCACCTAGTACTTCTGTTTCCATGACCATCAATGGCCCCGCTCCTATGCTATTAGGATTTTTCATGAATGCGGCCATTGACCAGCAATGTGAAAAATATATTGTCGAAAATGGACTAGAAGAAGAGGTAACTGCTAAAATCAATCAAATTTTCAAGGCAAAAGGTCTTAATAGACCATCGTACAACGGTGCACTTCCAGAAGGCAATAATGGTTTAGGTTTAATGCTTTTAGGGGTAACTGGAGACCAAGTATTGCCGAAAGATATCTATGAGCAAATCAAAGCCAAAGCCATAAGTTCTGTCCGCGGAACGGTACAGGCCGATATATTAAAAGAAGACCAAGCGCAAAACACTTGTATTTTTTCTACTGAATTTGCCTTGAGGATGATGGGCGATATCCAACATTACTTCATTACAGAGAAAGTACGCAATTTCTATTCGGTTTCTATATCGGGATACCACATTGCTGAAGCTGGTGCCAATCCCATTTCGCAATTGGCGTTTACCTTAAGTAATGGCTTTACCTTTGTAGAGTACTATTTGAGCAGAGGTATGCATATTGATGATTTTGCGCCAAACCTTTCATTTTTCTTTAGCAATGGTATCGACCCTGAATATGCAGTAATCGGCAGAGTAGCCAGAAGAATTTGGGCCAAAGCCATCAAAAACAAATACAAAGGAAATGACCGTTCACAAAAATTAAAATATCATATCCAAACTTCTGGACGTTCATTACACGCTCAGGAAATAGATTTTAACGACATTAGAACTACCCTACAGGCGCTTTATGCGATTTATGACAACTGTAATTCATTGCATACCAATGCTTATGACGAAGCCATTACCACACCTACAGAAGAGTCTGTGCGTAGAGCAATGGCCATTCAATTGATTATCAATAGGGAGCTAGGTTTGGCCAAAAATGAAAATCCTTTACAAGGTGCTTTTATCATTGAAGAATTAACGGATTTGGTAGAAGAAGCTGTTTTAACTGAATTTAAACGCATTAACGACAGAGGTGGTGTATTAGGTGCCATGGAAACCATGTACCAACGTGGTAAAATACAGGAAGAAAGTTTATACTATGAAACGTTAAAACACACTGGTGAATTTCCAATTGTAGGCGTAAATACTTTCCTCAATAAAAATGGTTCACCTACCATTGTACCTGGAGAAGTTATTCGTGCTACAGAAGAAGAAAAGCAATATCAAATCAACACCTTGGAAGCTTTCCAAAAACGCAATGAAAATGAAGCCACAGAAGCATTAAAAAACCTACAAAAGGCAGCTATTAATGGCGAAAATATTTTCGATAAGTTGATGGATGTATGTAAAATATGCTCTTTAGGACAAATTAGCAATGCTTTATATGAAGTAGGTGGACAGTATAGAAGGAATATGTAATGAAGAAAGCCTTTGTTCTACTAACCATCATTCTGCTATTCATTACTCAAACCAATGCGCAAAGCAACCAGCCTTACGTAATGGTGCTTGGTGTAGCTCAGGATGGAGGATTTCCTCATTTGGGATGTCAAAAAACATGCTGTACCCAAGCATGGGCAAATCCTAAGTTGCGGAGAAATGTTACGGCATTGGCGGTAGTAAATCCTCAAAGCAAGCAATGGTGGTTGTTAGATGCAACTCCAGATATTAAACAACAGTTACAAGACTTTCAAAAATTAACGAAAGGAGAATACCCATATCTACCTAGCGGTATCTTTCTGACGCATGCACATATTGGTCATTATACTGGATTAATACAGTTTGGTCGTGAAGTAATGAACACCAAACAATTGAACGTTTACGTGATGCCCAAGTTTAAAGGCTTTTTGGAGAAAAATGGGCCTTGGAGCCAACTGATTGAATTAAAGAACATCAATTTAATTCGATTAGATACCATTAAACCTGTTGTATTTGACTCCATTAACTTCAAAGCCGTCATTGTACCTCACCGAGACGAATATTCTGAAACGGTAGGTTTTAAAGTAAATCTTGGAAAGAAGAAAGTCCTATTCATTCCAGATATAGATAAATGGTCTAAGTGGGATAAAAACATCATTGAAGAGGTTCGCAAGGTTGATTATGCCTTCCTTGACGCTACGTTCTATGACAATCTGGAACTGAATAACAGACCTATGAATGAAGTACCCCATCCGTTTGTTGCTGAAACGATGAAACTATTTGAAAAAGAAAGCGCTAGCACGAAGGCTAAAATTCATTTCATACATTTCAATCATACCAATCCGATAATGTGGCAACCGCAAGCAAAGCAAAAGCTCCTCAATCAAGGATTTAATCTAGCAGAACAAAGCAAATTATATCAATAAAAAAGTCCCGCATGTGCGGGACTTTCTATTTATGCTAATATCCATTTAAACTTGTAGTCAATGGTCGGATTTTTCATCCTTTCAGCTACTCGTAACAAACGGTTTGGTAAGTTCATGATATAATCTCTGGCTTTCTCTCCTGCTTCGTTAAGCTCTTTTACGCTCTCTATATTCCACTCCACAATCAGTTGTTTCAAAATATCAACGTAGTCAATTGCGGTGTAAACGCCTAAACGCTGAGCTGCATCCGTAAAGTGTCCAAATACTTGGCCAATTGGAAGTCCAACCTCTCTCAAGAAGTGAGCTGGCATTACAATTTTTTTGCGCATCATATCGTCAAAAGCAAGCATTGCTTCATTCGCATCAACCGCAAAAATTTGCTTGATAAAATCTTTATATGCTTTTGCGTGTCTAGCCTCGTCAGAAGCAATCACGCCACACATTTTAGATAATAATGTATCTCCATCCTTCTTAGCCAAAGAAGCTACACGTCTGTGTGATACGTTTGTGGCTAATTCTTGGAATGAAGTATAAATAAAGTTTCTATATGGGTCATGACCAGTACCAATATCAAAACCATCAGCAATCAAATACTGAGTAGACATTTCCATTTGACGCATATCTACACGTCCAGAAAGATATAGGTACTTATTTAGTAAATCTCCGTGTCTATTTTCTTCGGCAGTCCAATGTCTGTTCCATTTCATCCATCCACCCTCTTCATCACGACTAACGCCGTCAACCATGGCCAACCAAGACTCGTAAGTAGGCAATGCTTCTTCAGTGATTGTATCACCAATCAAAACAGCCACTAAATCATAAGAAAGTTCACTTGCACTTTGTTGTAAGTCTTTTACACGTTGAAAAAAATCATCTTTACTAGCATCGGGTAAAAAGTCAGATGGTTGCCAAATCTCATCAATAGGTTTGAGATATTCAGGCATCATCTCTAGCATATATTTTTCAATATGCTGCATTACTTCCCTTCTTCTTTCAACAAAAAAACTCATTTATGTGTATGTGATTTATAAACGACAAAGATAACCAAATTATATGGTTTAGAGGAATTTATTAATGTAATACCCGTAACATTGTTAGTAAATCTGATGCAAATCACATATTACCATCAGGGATAAATCCTCATAAAAGGAATGCAATGTGAATGGGCAATGATGAAAGCGAAAATGTTTGGACTTAAGCCCCTTTTTAGGATACCGAAAGTTGTCTACGCGACATCAGCGGCTGCGTGTATTCGGTTTCCTTAAAAGTATTTATACAAAAAAAGCCCCCGACATTTCTGAAGGGGGCGTTTAAGGATAGGCACCGACCTACTCTCCCACGTGTTACCGCAGTACCATCGGCTCTGGCGGGCTTAACTTCTCTGTTCGGAATGGGAAGAGGTGGACACCGCCGATATAGGCACCTGAAGATTTTTATTTAGGGCCATTGGGCATAAAGCTTAAGGCTTAAAGCTATCTGATTTGCTTTGGGCCTTCCGCTTTAGGCTTTCGGCCTAAATGACATATTATTGAAAGAAGTTATGTGAAGAACAAACAACGTGTGTGCAGCTCTTGAAAGCTTCGGGCTATTAGTACTACTCGACTGTGGTGTCGCCACCTTTACATCTGTAGCCTATCAACGTAGTAGTC
>Ga0206117_100608_pt1 | contig 31757 bp, 27 predicted proteins | sample 3A5Ametagenome_FD_177997 | JGI IMG/M metagenome (GOLD analysis project Ga0206117, IMG submission 177997) | Enriched microbial communities from leaf-cutter ant dump, University of Wisconsin, Madison, United States - 3A5A | ecosystem: Environmental > Terrestrial > Nest > Insects nest > Nest dump... | reverse complement strand
GGCGTCGATGCGGTGACCTTCGGCAACCATGAATTCGACTTCGGTCCCGACCTGCTGAAGCAGCGCATGGCCGAATCGAAGTTTCCGTGGATCGGCACCAATGTGCGGTCGGCCGACGGCTCCGCCTTCGCCGGCACGGCGCCGAGCTGGACCCGGACCATCGATGGCATCACAATCGGCTTCCTTGGCCTGATCACCCCCGACACCGCCCGGCTGTCGAGCGCAGGACCGAGCCTCGACTTCCCGCCGGTGCTGGAGACGGCTGCGGCGGCGGTGAAGGAGTTGCGGACCAAGGGGGCGTCGGTCGTGGTGGCGCTGACCCACCTGACCATCGAGGAGGATCGTGAACTGGCGTCCAAGGTCAAGGGCATCGACCTGATCCTGGGCGGCCACGACCACGACCCGATCAGCTTCTACGAGGGCTCCACCCTGATCCTGAAGGCCGGGCACGACGCCCAGTATCTCGGCGTCGTGAAGCTGGCGGTCGAAACGAAAGACGCCGGCAAGGGTCCCGCGACCACCACCGTCCCGACCGAATGGCGCTTCGTCACCACTGCCGGTGTCGCTCCCGATCCGGAGGTCGAGACGGTGGTGGAGGGCTACACCAGGCGGCTCGACAGCGATCTGGCGGCGGTAATCGGCACCACCACGACGGAACTCGACAGCCGCAAGGATGTGGTGCGCAGCCGCGAGGCCAGCATGGGCAACCTGATCGCCGATGCCCTGCGCGACACGCTGAAGGCCGATGTCGCCATCACCAACGGCGGCGGCATCCGCGCCGACGCGTTGCATCCCGCCGGGTCCACGCTGACCCGCAAGGACATCTTCGCCGAACTGCCCTTCGGCAATGTCGGCGTGCTGGTGGAGATGTCGGGGCAGGATCTGATCTCCACCCTCGAACATGGCGTCAGCAAGGTGGAGGAGAAGGCCGGCCGCTTCCCGCAGGTTTCCGGCCTGACCATGACCTACGACCCGAAGGCACCGGCCGGGCGGCGGGTGACCTCGATCATGGTCGGCGGCAAGCCGGTGGACCCGCAGGCGACCTATCGCGTCGCCACCAACGATTACATGCTGAAGGGCGGTGACGGCTACGCCGCCTTCCCGCGCTCCAAAGTCATCGTCGATGCGTCGGGTGCGGTGCTGCTGGCAACCATCGTGATGAACCACGTCGAGGCCAAGAAAACCGTGGCTCCGACGGTGGACGGCAGGATCGTGGCAAAATAACGCAGCAGCCGGGACATTATCGTGCCCTGGGCTGTCACTCCGTTGCGTGTGGCGGCCATTTCCCTTTAGGGTAGCCCGTCCGCCCTACATCCGCGCCGAAGGCCGCCGCATGTCCGACACCCTGCCCGCCCGTTCCAACGACTTCGCCCAGACCTTCAACACCGCCCATGGCGAAGCCGGGCTGGGCCGGGTGTCGATCGCGCACATCCTGCAACGCGTCCAGACCGATCCGAACTTCCTGTTCAGCCAGGAGTTCCGCCAGGGGGCCGGGCAATGCCCATTCCATGCAGGCAAGACCGATGGCGTTGCGGAAGGAGCGCCTTCGATCCCGCAGGACGACGCCGACAAGGTGGCGGTCAACAGCCTGCTCGCCCTGCTGTTCAACCGGCTGCGCGACCACATCGCCGGCAAGCTGCCTTTCGATGCGGACGGGCGGCCGATGCTCCCCATCCCGCCGCGCTCGCCGCACGGGCTGGACCCTGCCGACCGCGCCGCCATGGCCGCGGCGGCGCCGGACGTGTTCTGCTCGGTCCTGCGCGATGCCACCTGTCATCTGCTGGACGGGCTGATCACCGGCTGGGCCGTCGATCTGGTGCGGGAGGAGGAGTATTTCCGCTCCCAGGGCTCCGGCGAGATCTCGCTGGAGGCGGCGGCGACCTTCGTCCTGCGCACAGTGCTGGAACATTCGCCGCTCTACCAGCGCGCCGGCTACGACATGCTGTCGATCACCAAGACCGGCAGCCACACCGCCATCCACATCTGCTGGGCGATGGTGGAGGCTGCCCCCCTGCTGGTGCCGGGACAGGACGCCGCCTTCTATGACGACCTCGTCCACCGCAGCCTGAAGCAGATCGTGCCACTGTCGATGTCCAGCCTGGGCATGCTGGTCCATTACATGGAGGAAAGCGGGATCGAGCCGCCCGACGGGCTGGCGGTGCACCGGCTGCCCAAGGACCAGAAGGCCTTCATCCTGGACGCCAACGGGTTGATCCGGCTGAACGCCGATCCCATCGTCACCTTCGCCAAGCCGGGCGAACGCTATTACACGGGCTGCCCGGCCTTCTACACCACCAACCTGATCAAGCTGTATCTCGACATCGTCGCCGGGCTGGCGCTCGACTACTCCGTCTACGACCGCCTGCAGGAGGGCTGAGCCCGATGGCCCGCACCAACGATTTCGCCCTGACCTATGCCGGCGCGCATGAGGAAGCCGGGATGACCCGGATCAACCTCGCGCCTATCCTGCACCGCATCGCCGAAGACCCGAACTATCTCCTCAGCGAGGAACTGCTGACGCTGGCCGGTCACTGCCCGGCCCATGCCGACACCCGCAAGGAGGATTTCGAGAAGGTCGCGATCAACACGCTGCTGGGATTCCTCTATGTCGATTTGCGGGAGCACATCATCGCCCGCATGCCGTTGGACGATAACGGTCATCTGGAACTGTCAACCCCGCCGGAGTCGCCGCACGGGCTGGATTTCGCCGATCCGGACGGGTTGGCCGCCGCCGATCCCGACCGCATGGTCGGTTTCCTGCGCGATTCCGTCTGCCACCTGCTCGATGCCATCATCAAGGATTGGGCGATCAAGGTGATGGTGGAGGAGGACCGCTGCCGGACGGAGGGGACCATCACCGACCTGGCCGCCGCCGGCTATGTGCTGGGGCGCGAGTTGCAGAAGTCGGTGCTGCACGGCCCGTCCGGCTACGACATGCTGTCGATCACCAAGACCGGCAGCCACACGGCCCTCCATGTCTGCTGGAATCTGGTGGAGGCGGCGCCGCTGCTGCGGCCGGGGCTGGAGGCCGCAGCCTACGACGACCTTGCCCGCCGCAGCCTGAAGCAGGTTCTTCCGCTGGCCATGGGCAGCCTGGGCATGCTGTGCCAGTTCATGGCGGCGGGGAAGATCGAGGCGGACGACCATCAGGCGATCCATCCGCTGCGCACCGACCAGTCGGCCTTTCTTTACGATCCGGACAAGGACCTGATCGTCTTGAACACCGACCTGATCGAGCCGACCGCGATGGCAGGCGAGCGCCATTACACCGGCTGTCCGGCCTTCTACGCCAACGGCCTGATAAACCTGTACATGGAAATCGTGCTGACGCTGGCCGCCCAATACGGCATGTATGTGCGGCTGCAGGACAGGGTGGCGTGACCCGTTTGTCGCAATGGGGTTCTTGACGGAACGCCGACCATGCCTATGTTGGCGTTCCGTCAGAGTCGGAAGGTTTGAGTTGGCGAAGAAAAGCACCCTGCGGGCGGTCACCACCACCGCGCTGGCCGATGCGATCAAGCGCAGCCGCAGCCGCATGGCGACGCCATGGCAGCGGGCCCTCGGCCATCTGGAAGCCGTGTTCATCGACCATGCCTGTTTCCGGCTGATCTATTCCAACACCTACCGCATCTCCCCCAACATGTACCGGGCGAGCCAGCCCTCGCCCTCGCACATCGCGGCGGCGGCACGCAACGGGGTGAAGTCGATCCTCAACCTGCGCGGCTCGCGCGACTGCGCCTCCTACATTTTGGAGGCGGAAGCCTGCCGCGCCCATGGGCTGGAACTGGTCGATTTCCCGGTGAACTCGCGCGACATGCCGAAGAAGGAAACCCTTCTGAAAGCGCGCGAACTGTTCAAGACGATGACCTATCCGGCGCTGATGCACTGCAAGTCGGGCGCCGACCGCGCCGGCTTCATGTCGACGCTGTATCTGTTCGCCCATGAAGGGCAGCCGCTCGAACAGGCGATGAAGCAGCTGTCCTGGAAATACGGCCACTTCAAGCAGGCGAAGACCGGCATCCTCGATTACTTCTTCGAACTGTATGCCGCCTACAACCAGAAGCGCCCCATCGCCTTCTGGGATTGGGTCGAGCGCGTCTATGACCCGGTGGAAGCAAAGGCGAGCTTCCGGTCGCGCGAATGGGCCGACGCGGTGGTCGACCGGGTGCTGGGCCGCGAGTAGAGCGGCCCCTCCTCTCCGCGGACCCATTCCGCTCAGCGGGCGACGTACCAGTCGGCGCGGTGGTTGAAGGCGACGAAGGCGTTCAGCACCGCAGCCCCCAGGATGGACGCCAGCAGCGACGGCCAATCGAGCACGAAGGCCGCGGCCGAGAACACCGCCAGATCGAACAGCGACTGCAGCCAGCCGGCGCGGAAGCCGGTCTTTTCCTGCAGGTAGAAGGCGAGGATGCCGACCCCACCACCGCTGGCTCCATGGCGGAACAGGGCAATGACGCCGATCCCGACGCAGAAGCCCGCCAGCACCGCCGCCACATAGGGATTGATGGCGCTGAAGCTCATCATCGTCGGCAGCAGGCCCGACAGCACGGCGATACCGGTCACCGCAATCAGCGACTTGACCGTAAAACCGACGCCAATACGCGCCAGCGCAAGAAAATAGAAGGGAAGATTGACCAGGAAGAACAGAGTTCCGAAATCGATGCCGGTTGCGTAAGAAATCACAAAGGCGAGCCCCGCAGCCTGCCCGGTGACCAGCCCCGCGGCATGAAGAATGGCAATGCCGAAGGATGTCATGACAATTCCGAACAGTTGTCCTTGCAAATTGTCAAAGACACTGTGCGCCGCCTTTGGACGTTCGTAAGTGGCTGATCCAGGGGACGACGAAATGGTCGAGGCGGAATTGTTCGTCATGCCAGCTACCCCTCGGTGTCGCCTGTGTGTTTACACGCGACAACCAATATAGGTCATTTCTGCTGACCTATCCATACTTCGCTTCGGTGAAGAGACGAGGTATGCGATTTGCGGGGGGATGACTGAGCCAGCAGTCCTTTGGTGCCGGCGCGCCCGTCTCCCTCACCCTTCCGTCACAATGGCTGAGGATGGGGAGGGAGCAGTCGACAGGAGCGATCAACGAGCGGCAGGCAACCAAGGCAGGGCGTCACGCCGCCAACGTCCGCGCCAGCGTGTCGCCGTCGACGTTGCGGCCGGACAGAACCGCCACCGTCCGTCCGGTCCGTCCCAGCCGGCCGCCAAGCACCGCAGCGATCCCCGCGGCCCCGGCTCCCTCGGCAACCACGCCGAAGGAGCGGTGAAGCGCCCTCATCGCCGCGGCAATCTCCGTCTCCTCGACCTCGACCACCCGGTCGACAAGGCTGTTCACGATGGCCTGGGGCAGCTTGCCCAGCGCGTGCACGTTGATGCCGTCGGCCAGCGTCGGGCCGCCACGCCGGGCAAGGCGGACGCCGATCACCCGCACCCACGGGTTCTGCGCCTTCACCGCGGCGGCAACCCCGGCCAGCAGTCCGCCACCGCCGACCGGCACGACCACAGTGTCGACATCCGGCCGGTCGGCCAGGATCTCCAGACCGACGGTTCCCTGCCCGGCGATCACGTCGGGATCGTCATAGGGATGGAGGAAGGTCAGCCGGCGCTCGGCCGCCAGTTCCAGCGCCCTGCCCTTCGCCTCGCCAACCGTAGCACCGTGGAGCACCACCTCCGCACCCAGTTCCGCAGTGCGCTCCACCTTGCAGCGCGGGGCGGTTTCCGGCATCACGATGGTCGCCCGCACCCCCAGACGGGCGGCATGCAGCGCCACCCCCTGCGCATGGTTGCCGGCCGACATCGCCACCACGCCGCCGGCCCGCTCCGGTGCCGTCAGCCGCAGCAGGCGATTGAGCGCGCCGCGCTCCTTGAAGGCGCCGGTGGCCTGGAACACCTCCGCCTTCAGCCACAGGTCCCGGCCAAGCGTCGGGGCGTGCAGCAGCGGCGTGCGGACAATCTGGCCGGACAGCCGTTCCGCGGCATCGGTCACCGCCGACAACGGCAGCCACGCCGGCAAGCGGTTCTCAAGAGATCGGTTCAGGGGAGCGCAGACGGACAGGGTGCGCGCGGCATCGGCATGCGCGGTGAACATCACGGAGATCCTCGGTGAGCGAATTTTTGGTAAGTCGGGCGTGCCCCGGACCGCCTCAGCGGACCGGGAGAATAATTCGCGCCGAGCCACACATTCGCTCGCCGAAACGGACGCCAAGAGATGACGCCGCAGCAGCGTTCAGAAGCTTGGACCTGTCATGAACCGGATTGAGGGTTCCGGACACCACACGGTGCAGCGACACGCCACACACTCCACACCACCATTGAACACGAAGACGGCAACTCTCCGACGCTTCAGAGCGCCGGGCCGGTAATTCGCATTCGCTTGGTGTCGGTGGTGTTCATAGGATCTGCATACCCGCTGCCGCGGCTTCGGTCAAGCCGTCATCGTTCAAATTGTCGCAGGACAGTGGTCGTTCACATCACCTCCACCCGGTTCCGCCCGAGCGCCTTGGCACGATAAAGCGCCTGATCGGCCCGCCCCAGGACGCTCTCCACCGAATCTTCCAGCGTCCGCACCTCGGTCAGGCCGAAGCTTCCGGTCAGCTTAAAGCTCCGGCCATCCGGCAGTTCGATCGACAGCGCGGCGAGACCGCTGCGCAGCCGCTCCGCAATCGTCACACCGTCGGCACGCGAGCTGTCCGGCAACAGGATGGCGAATTCCTCTCCACCGATGCGGCCGATCTGATCGGTCGCGCGCATCTGGCTTCGGATCTCATCGACAACCCTGCGAATCGCGATATCGCCGGCGCCATGGCCCATCTCGTCGTTGATGCGCTTGAAATGATCGATGTCGAGCATGATCAGGCAGGCCATCCCGGCAGACTGACGGCCATCCGGGATGACGTCCCGTCCGGTCAGCAAGCGTTCCAGAAGATCCAGGATATGACGGCGGTTGTGGGCTCCGCTCAGCGGATCGGTGATGGCAAGACGCTGCAGTTCGCGTTCCATCCGCCGCCGCTCCGTGATGTCGGTGGCGATGCCGATCACTCCGGTCGCGGCACCGTCCGGCGAAGTCAGCGGACGCTTCACCACCAGCAATTCACGCGCTTCGCCGTCGGGTCCGGCAACGCTGGTTTCAAAGGAGAAGGCATTCATACCGGACGGAGCCTGTTCGGGGATATCCTGGCCCCGGGATGACAATTCGGCTCCATCGGCGGCGTTCGGAAACAGCTCGCGGAAGGCACGGTTGCATAGGGTATAGCGGCCGGCCGAGTCTTTGTACCAGACTGGGCTCGGCATGAGTTCCACTAGGTTTTCGATGAAGCGGCGCTGTTCCTCGGCCAACACGGTTTGCCGCTCCAACTCCGCCGTGCGCTCGGCGACGCGGCGTTCCAGCGATTGGTTCAGCGTCTCGATGGTGACCAGATCGCGCCAGCCGCGCATGGCGCTGACCAGGCTGGTGAACAGCTTCTGCGCAGTCAGCTCCGCCTTGCTTTTGTAATCGTTGATGTCATAGGCGACGATGGCATCGCGCTCCGGCGCCTGTCCCGGCTGGCCGGTGCGCAGAATGATGCGGATGTGGCGGTTGCCCAGGTCGCGCCGGATGTGATGGACCAGACGCAAGCCCGCATCCTGCGTTTCCATCACAACATCGAGAAGAACGACCGGCAAATCCCTCCGCTCGGCCAGGATCGCCCGCGCCTCCGCTGCGGAAAAAGCACTGACGATGTTGAAACGGCGGCCTTCGAACTCGAAGTCATTCAGCAGCACGCGCGTCATCGCATGCACCTGCTCGTCGTCGTCGACCACCAGCACCGGCCATGGAGCGGCGGCCTCCGTCAACCGGGTCGGCGCCGTGCCGACGTCGTCATCCTCGAACATCAGATCGTCGGGCGACATGTCACCTGCCGGGAATTGCCCAGTTGAAGTTTGCATAAGCCTGTACTCACCGGGCCTCGATGTCGACACCTGAAAAATCCTGATTGAAAATGTTGTTCGTGTAGTTCTTCACCTCCTTGCGGTGGGCGACGACGATGATCGAGTTCGCAATGGGAAACCATGGAGCTTCCTGATGGAAAATCTGCTGGGCTTTCCGGTAATGATCGGCCCGGCGGGAGACGTCGCTGGTCACCTTGGCCTTGGTGATCTGCTCCTCGAACTCGGGATTGCACCATTTCGCGATGTTGGCGCCGCCGGGACGCACCGCACCGCAATTCAGCAGGAAATACAGGAAGTTATCGGGATCGCCATTGTCGCCGGTCCAGCCGTAGAGCACCATGTCCTGTTCGCCCTGGGTCACCTGGCGACGATAGTTGCCCCAGCTTTCGGTCTTCAGCGTCAGCTTGATCCCGACGCGCTCCAGATTTTCCCGAATCATTTCGGCGGCGCGCTTGCCATTTGGCAGGTAGGGACGCGTCACCGGCGTGTACCAAAGGTCAAGGGTAAAGCCTTCGGAATGGCCCGCCTCGACCAGCAGACGGCGGGCCTCAGCCGGATCGAAGGGATAATCCTCGATGCTGTCGTTGTAGGACCACATGCCGGGCGGGATCGGATTCTTGGCCGGCAATCCGCCATTCTGATAGACGGCATCGACCAGGGTACGCTTGTCGATCGCCAGCGTGATCGCCCGCCTGACCCGCACATCGTCCAGCGGCGGCTTCTGGGTGTTGAACGCCATATAAGCGACATTCCGCCCATCTTGCCGCTCCAGCACCAGATTCGGGTCCTTCTCGATGTTTCCCAACTCGGCCGGGTTGGGGAAAATCATCACGTGGCATTCACCCGACCGCAGCTTGTTCAAGCGAACAGCGATGTTCGGCGTGATCGAGTAGATCAGATTGTCCAGCGGCTGGCGCCCGCGCCAGTAGCCGTCGAAGGCCTTGTAACGGATTGCCGCGTCCTTCTGGTAGGACACAAGCCGGAACGGTCCCGTTCCGATGGGCATGTCGTCGATCAAACTCTGTCGGCCGGTCTTCATCAAGGCATCCGCATATTCGGCGGATTGGATCGACAGAAACGGCATCGCCAGATCGGCCAGGAAAGGAGCTTCCGGATGATCCAGGGTAATGCGGATGGTGTAGTCGTCCAACTTCACCACCGACTTCAGCAGGGTCGGCAACCCCATATCACGGAAGTAATCATACGTCGCCGGCCCGACATTGTGATAGGGGTGGTCGGGTTTCCATTGACGTTCGAATGTGAAGAGAACGTCATCGGCATTGAGCGGTCTTCTCGGAGTAAACAGATCGTTGGAATGGAAGCTCACATTCCGGCGAAGATGGAAATCGTAGATCAGACCGTCAGCCGAAATCGTATAGGATTCAGCCAATCCGCTGTTCTTGATTTGCCCATCCGCCCCCATTTCGACCAGATTGTTGAAGAGGGGCGTCACCGCGTTCACGGTCGTACCGGACGTCGAAAACTGCGCATTGAAACTCTGCGGATTTCCTTCGGTGCAGTAGACGAGCGACTTTTCCGCCAGCGCTGCGCTGGACATGGCCACAAGCCCGATAAGAACAGCCACCCCCCGCGAAAGATTTCCCGTCAACGTCTTCAGCGGCAAAGGCATTCACTGCTCCTGCGGGGATGACACTGCGGCAACCGGCGTCATGTTATCAGTAGCAAATCGTCGAGGAAAGCGAATGGTGAATCGCACCCCACTCCCGGGAAGGCTGTCCACCGCAACCTTTCCACCGAGGCGATTCACCACAAGATTGTAAACAATATGCAAGCCGAGCCCGGTGCTACCGGAACCACGGCGGGTGGTGAAGAACGGATCGAACACCCGCCCGAGATCGGCGGGTGCAATACCGCGGCCGTCGTCGGAGTAAATCAGCGTCACCATATCCGATCCCTGCTCAATGGCGGCGATCAACAGCTGGCCCCGTTGACCTTCCCGATAGGCATGAGTGATGGAATTCATCACCAGATTGGTCAGGATCTGCGCCAGAACCCCGGGAAAGCCATCGATCTCGATGGTTTCGGGGCATTCCACCCTCAGGCTGTGACCCGCCCGGCGCCAGGAGGGGCTGAGGCTGGTCGCCAGATCCTCCAGATAGGGCTTCAGCAGGAAAAGCCGCTCCTCGCCACTGGTCTGGTCGGCGGCGACCTGTTTGAAGCTCTGCACCAACTCGCAGGCTTGCTGAAGGTTCAGCACCAGCAGCCGAGCGATCTCATCCGCCGTTTCCTGGAACTCGGCGAAGTCGCTGCGGCGGAGATTGCTTCCGCTCGCCTGCCGCGCCAGGACCGTCAACCGGTCCTGCAGATGGGTGGCACCCATCAGCGCATTGCCCAGCGGCGTGTTGATCTCGTGCGCCACGCCGGCAACCAATCCGCCCAGCGACGCCATCTTTTCCGCCTGGATCAGATCGGCCTGGGTGCGGCGCAGATCTTCCAGAGCGCGATCCGCGCGCTCCTTCGCCTGTCGGGCCGCCTGCTCACGCAGGCCGATCTCGCGGATGAAGAAGGCGGCGGCACGCGCCATCGCGCCGAATTCGTCCTGGCGGCGCGTGCCGTCGATCGGGCCGGCCAGCGGGTCTTCGGCCAATTGGGTCATTTGTTTTTGCAGACGCAGCACCGGCCGGCTGATCGACCGCGCCACCACCGCCGCGGCACCGCCGCCCAGCAACAGGCCGATGGTCGCTCCGATGACCAGGATACGGGTCAGCAGCTCGCCGATGCGTGCGGCCTCGTCCCGGAAGGTCTCGTCCAACTGCCGCGCGGTTTCGACCAGGGCGCCGGCATCGCGGTCCATGGTGATCAACAACTGGTTGAGGCGCCGCAACCCTTCGGCGGTGCGGCGCAGGCTGTCGCGCCAGTTGCGGATGGCCGACAGCACCTCGTCCTGCAACAGCGGCGACATGGGAAGGCCACGCACAGTCTCAAGCAGGGTGCCGGCATCGGCGACGATGCGGTCGGCCTCCTCCGCATCGCGGACCGCCACCGCATCGGCCGCCCGCCGGCCGAGACGCAGGGCGACGACGGCGACGTTCTGCGTCTCCTGCTCGGTGTCGTTGGCCTGGATGGCGTAGGCGATCAGTTGCACCACTTCGTCCTGGATGGCGGTGTAGCCGGTGGCCTTGACCGTCAGGATCCGGGCGGTCAGCGCCTCGATGGCCGACGCGGCCTCCGCGCCGGCGCGCTGGGCGGCTTCAAGCGCCTGCTGAGCCGCGGCGGCACGGGCCTGGACCCGGTAAAGCCCGTCCAGCGGCGCACGCAGTGAGGGAAGCATGGAAGACAGAAAGGTCACGTCAGGCTGGCGGTTCAGCGTTCCGGTCAGCACCAGCGCCCGCACCACCGGCAGTGTGCGGATGACCTGCTCGGCCAGCATCCGTTCACCCAAGGGACTGCTTGTGGCCGGTCGTTCGGCATCCTCTGCTCCCAGCCCCGCCGCCGCCTGCACGGCGGTCTCGAATCGGATCAATGCCGCGTCACGTTCGGCCTGGGCCGCGCGCAGCTCCGCGACGGCGGCCTGCAACTCATCCACCGTGGCGGCATAGCGGGCAGCGGCCTGTTTCGCCGGATAGCGATCGACCAGCGGGTCGGTCCGCCCCAATGCCGCCTGCAACCGGTCGGCAGTTCCGATCAGCCTGTCGATGGCGATGTGGAAATCGGCCAGGGTCAGGGTGCGACCGCTGCCGAACAGTCCGACCCCGAACCCGAGGGCTGCGACATGCTGAGCCTCCGCCCGCTGCAAATCCAGCATAGCCTCGCGCAGTTCATGGGCGCCGTCGACCACGTCGCGGCTATCGCGCAGGCGCTGGTCGGCCTCTGTCAGAGATCCGAGTGAATCGACGTTGGCAGCATGCTGGCGTTCACGGGCCCGGTCGGTCAGCGCCATCAGGGTGGCGGCATGAAGCCCCATGTCGGCCACCGCGCTATCGTTCGCTGCGGAAACCTGGATGAAGCTGCGCATCTGGTCGACATAGCGCGCCAGCACCGCGGTCGCGCGCTCTACCTCCGCCCGGTGGCTATCGGCCGATCCGGCCTTGTCCAGCTGGTGCAACTCGGCCGCCGCCGAGTCCGACATGCTTTCGAAACGCTCGGCACGGCCGGCGCGGTCGGCGGGAGCCACCTGGAGATAGTCGATGCGGGCTGCGGTCGCCGCAAGCACGTCGCGATAGACCGAACCTGCAAGCACCGCCGATTCGTAAACCCGCTCGCTGCGGGCCAGAAGCAACCCGCCGGCCACCGCGATGACTGCCGCGACCATCACCGGCACGCCACCGACCACCGCGATGCGCGAGCGTATCCTCATGCGCGCCCCGCCGGGCAATCGGGCACGCCGGCTGCCCGGAAGGAGTGCCGGGAGAAGGGCAGGCTTCGGGAAAAGGTTGAATGGCGATCCGCCACGAACGCTCCGCACTCAGGACCTAATGGGCCTTAGCAGAGCAATGGACCGAGGCAAAGGGGTAAAGTTACCGGAAAGAAAGCAATAGGCCGGATGGGACGAATGGTCGCCCCATGCCGCCCCATCCGGTGCCGACCGCAACTTGGCCGGTTAGGACTTGCCCGCTTACGACTTGCTGGCAACGCCAAGCTTGGCCTGCACCGCCGCCAGTCCATCCTTGCCATCAATGGTGGTGACACCCGACAGCCAGCTCTTCAGAATGTCCGGGTTTTTCTTCAGCCAAGCCTTGGCGGCGACATCCGGCTTCTTGTTACCGTTCATAATTTCGTCCATCACGGCATTTTCCATTGCCAGCGTGAAGGAGAGGTTGGACAACAGCTTGCCGACATTCGGGCATTCGGCGGCATAGCCCTTGCGCACGTTGGTGCTGACGGTGGCGCCGCCCAGGTTGGGGCCGAACCAGTCGTCGCCGCCTTCCAGGTAGGTCAGCTCGAAGCTTTTGTTCATCGGGTGCGGTTCCCAGCCCAGGAAGACCACCCAGCCCTTGTTACGGGTCGCGCGCTTCACCTCGGCCAGCATGCCGGCCTCGCTGGATTCCACCAGCTTGAAGTCCTTCAGACCGAATGCATCCGCCTTCAACATCTTGTCGATGATCAGGTTGCCGTCATTGCCGGCCTCGATGCCATAAATCTTGCCGTTCAGCTTGTCCTTGAACTTCGCGATATCGGCGAAGGTCTTCAGCCCGGCTTCGGCGGCGTATTTCGGTACGGCCAGCGTATATTTGGCGCCCTCGAGGTTGACGCGCGTCACCTCGACCGAGCCGTCCTCCAGCACGGGCTTGATGAAGGGCTCCATCGTCGGCATCCAATTGCCGAGAAAGACGTCCAGCGATTTGGTCTTCAGGCCCGTATAGACCAGTGGCACCGACGACATTGTGGTTGTCGGCTTGTAGCCCAACGCGTCGAGCGTGACGGAGGCGAGCGCCGTCGTCGCCGCGATATCGGTCCAGCCAACGTCGCCGAAGCGAACCGCCTTGCAGGACGCCGGCTCGGCTGCCAGCGCCCCGCCGGCGCCCAGCGTCACAACCGCGGCGACACCGGCACCCACGATCCCCTTTGCCAACGCTTTCCATCCGCTCATATCCTCAACTCCTCTTTCTTGTCGTTCGGTCTTGCCGTTCCGGTCCATCCGCCCCGCATTGCGGCTTCTGTCGATTTCGCCATCGACGGACCGGCAAAAATGGCGCATTTGTTGCGGTACAGGCCAAGGTGGCGGTGGAACCGCCTTGGCGGAACAGGACAGGAGACCGCCAGCCCCATGCCCAAAGTCGGAATGGAACCGATCCGCCGCCGCCAATTGATCGACGCCACCATCACCTCGATGGGCGAACATGGGTTGGCCGACACCACGGTCCAGACGATCAGCCGGGGGGCCGGCGTCTCGCCGGGCATCATCCACCACTATTTCGGCGGCAAGGACGAGCTGCTGGCGGCCACCATGCGCAGCATGCTGCAGCAGCTGCGCGACGACGCGACCCAGCGGCTTTCGACCGCCGATTCGCCGCGCGCCCGGCTGGAAGCGATCGTCGACTGCAACTTCGCCCCTGGCCAGTTCGAGCCTCGGGTGGTCGCAGCCTGGCTCGGCTTCTGGGCGCAGGCGCCGCACAACCCGGCGCTGTCCCGGCTGCAGCGGATCAATGCCCGCCGTCTGCATTCCAACCTGCTGCATGCCCTGCGTCCGCTGCTGCCTCCGGACCGGGCGGAGCGGGTGGCCGTCGGGCTGGCTGCGATGATCGACGGGCTGTGGCTGCGCTTCGCCCTGACCGGCGCAATGGACGGCAGCGCCGCCCGGGCGGTGGCGCTGGGCTACCTCGATTCCGAACTGAACGCCTGATTTCACCGCCGCCACCAGCGATGCTTGGCCGCTCCGGCGGCGGCCCGGCGGCGAACGGCGCCGCGACCGCTCCCCCGGCCAAAGCTCTGCGTGATGCGGTCGAGCACGACGGCCAGCAGCACCACGGCCAGACCGCTCTGCACGCCGAGGCCGATGTCCAGGCGCTGGATGCCCTGGAGCACCACGTTGCCCAGCCCCCCGGCGCCGATCATCGAGGCGACCACGATCATCGACAGCGCCATCATCATGGTCTGATTCACCCCGGCCATGATCGACGGCAAGGCGTTGGGAAGCTGAATCTTGAACAGAAGCTGGTGGTCGCGGCAGCCGAAGGCGCGCCCGGCCTCGACCAGTTCGGCCGGCACCTGCCGGATGCCGAGCGCCGTCAGCCGCACCGCCGGCGGCATTGCGAAGACCACCGTGGCGATGATGCCGGGCACCCGCCCCAAGCCGAAGAACAGCACCGCGGGGATCAGATAGACGAAGGCGGGCATCGTCTGCATGAGGTCCAGCAGGGTCTTTCCCACCCCGTCGGCAATCTTGCTGCGCGCCATCCAGATGCCGAGCGGCACCCCGCCGATCAGGCTGAGCACGGTGGAGGCGAGAACCAGTCCAAGGGTCGAAACCGTCGGCTCCCACAAGCCCATCACGAAGATCCCGCCGAAGGACAGCAGGGTGAACAGCGCGAAGGCGCGCCCGACCCGCCACAGCGCGACCGCCGACAGCACCAGCGCCAGCACCCAGGGCGGCACCCCAAGCAACAGTCCGTCCAACGCCTCGCCCAGCCCGTCCACCGTCGTGGCCATCAGCGTCAGCGCCGGCTGACCATGGTCGAGGATCGTCGTCACCAGCCATTCGGCGCCGCGGGCGATGCCGCCGCCGATGGTCTCGTTCAGCCACTCGATGTCCAGCAGCGCGATGTCAGCCATGCCGCACCTCCCGCCCGGCGGTCTCGCCGCGGTCGAGCGCCGCCAGCAGCGCCGCACGGGAGATCACGCCGATGAGCCGTCCATCCGGCTCGACGACCGGCAGCGGACAGGGGGAAGCCGCGACCCGGCCGAGCAGGGCATGGATCGGCGTGTCGGCCGCCACCGGCTCCAACCCGAAAAGGGCCGATGCGCCGTCGCCGGCCAGCACGCCACGGAAATAGCCGGCTGCATCGGTGCGGTAGCGGAACCGTCCGGGCTCTCCCGCGGTCCCATCGTCGGGGGGGCGGGCAAGGTCGCGGGCGCGCAGCACGCGCGAGGCGTCTACCCCGCGGAAGAAGGCGCGGACATAATCGTCGGCCGGTGCGCGCAGGATTTCCGCCGGCGTGCCGATCTGGGCGATCCGGCCATCCTCCATCACCGCGATACGGTCGGCGATCCTCATTGCCTCCTCCGCATCGTGGGAGATGAAGACGATGGTGCGGGCATCCTCACGCTGGAGCCGCAGAAGCTCGTCCTGCATGTCGGTGCGGATCAGCGGGTCGAGCGCCGAGAAAGCCTCGTCCATCAGCATGATCGTCGGATTCTTCGCCAGTGCACGGGCCAACCCCACCCGCTGCTGCATGCCGCCGGACAGCTCGTCGGGATAGCGGTCGGCATAGTCCGCCAGTCCGACCCGTTCCAGGGCGGCAAGCGCTGCCTTGCGCCGTTCGGCCCGCTTCACCCCCGCCACCTCCAGCCCGAAGGCGGCATTCTCCAGCGCGGTGCGGTTGGGCAGCAGGGCGAAGGACTGGAAGACCATGCTCATGTCCTGCCGCAGCACCTCGACGAGGTCTGCATAGGGCAAAGCGGTCAGGTCGCGGCCGTCCAGCCGGATTTCCCCCTCCGACGGTTCGATCAGGCGGTTCAGCAGCCGGATGATGGTCGATTTGCCCGACCCCGACAGGCCCATGATGACGAAGATCTCGCCCGCCCGGATGTCGAAGCTCGCCTCGGCCACGCCGACATTGACGTTCAACCGCTGCAGCACTTCCGCCTTGGTCGCCCCGCGGCGCAGCATCTCCAGCGCCGGACGGGGATCGTCGGCGAAAACCTTGCGCAGGCCGCGTACCGCCAGACGCACCTGTCCACTCGTCGCCGAAGACGAACCGGTGGGCGTGGGCAGAATCGTCGTCATGGGCAGGGCTTCCGGAACGCAACAGACCAGGGTGAAGGCAATCGGGCCGTAGATTGCCCCGAGACGAGGGGCGCGGTCGATAGCTGCGTTCACGAATTCAGCATTTTGATGGTGCTGTTGCTCAATTGGCCGCAGGCCAAAGCCGATTTTATTTTGATTGATCGTTCAATGAAAAACCGGACGAGAGTTTTGGGTACGGGCGGCGTCGCCCGCCCGTACCTGCGCAAGCTTCCTAGGAGTAGACCTTCAGACGCGCTCGAATACAGCGGCGATGCCCTGGCCGCCGCCGATGCACATGGTCACCAGGGCATAACGGCCGCCGGTGCGGTGCAGTTCGTGGATCGCCTTCACCGTGATGATGGCGCCGGTCGCACCCACCGGATGGCCGAGCGAGATGCCGGATCCGTTGGGGTTCACCTTCGCCGGGTCGAAATCCAGCTCGCGAATCACGGCACAGGCCTGGGCAGCGAAAGCCTCGTTTGACTCGATGACGTCGAGGTCGCCGACGGACAGGCCGGTGCGCTCCAGCACCTTGCGGGTCGCCGGGATCGGGCCGATGCCCATGTAATCGGGCTCGACGCCGGCATGGGCATAGCCGACCAAGCGGGCCAGCGGCTTCAGCCCCAGCGCCTCGGCCCGGCGGGCATCGGCCAGCACCACCGCCGCCGCGCCGTCATTCAGCCCGGAAGCATTGCCGGCGGTGACCGACCCGTCCTTCTTGAAGACCGGCTTCATCTTCGCCAGCCCTTCCGGGGTGACGTCGCCGCGGACATGCTCGTCGGTGTCGAAGACGACAGTGCCCTTGCGCGAAGCGATCTCCACCGGGACGATCTGGTCCTTGAAGCGGCCCTCGGCGATGGCATGGGCGGCGCGGCGCTGGCTTTCCAGCGCCAGGGCGTCCTGCGCCTCGCGGTCGATGCCGTAGCGGGCGGCGACATTCTCCGCCGTCACGCCCATGTGAATCTTCTGCCAGGGGTCGTGCAGGATGCCGTTCATGTAATCGACCAGTGCCCCGTCGCCCAGACGGGTGCCCCAGCGGGCGCTCGGCACGAAATAGGGACCGCGGCTCATCGACTCCGCGCCGGCGCCGATGGCGATGTCGCAGTCGCCGAGCGCGATGGACTGTGCCGCCGAGACGATGGCCTGGAGGCCGGAGCCGCAGAGCCGGTTGACGTTGAAGGCGGGCGTACCGATGGGAATGCCAGCGTCGATGGCGGCGACGCGGCTCAGATAGGCGTCGTTGGTCTCGGTCGGAATGACGTTGCCCATCACCAGATGGCCGACGGCGTCGGGCGCGGCGCCGGACCGCTCCAGCGCCGCCTTGACCGCCACGGTAGCGATCCGGGTCAGCGGCACATCCTTGAGGCTGCCGCCGAAGCCGCCGATGGCGGTACGGGCGGTGCCGACGATGACGATGTCGTTCAGCATGATTCGGTCCACTTCTCGGGCAATAGGACGGTCAGCGGCCGGTGAAGTCCGGCCTGCGCTTGGCGATGAAGGCGCTGACGCCCTCGATGAAGTCGCTGGTAGCCGCAGTGGCGAGGAAGCGGTCGCGCTCGGCGTCCAACTGCTGGTCCAGCGTCCGGTCGAAGGACTGGCGCATCAGGTGACGGACGCCGGCATAAGCGACGGTCGGACCGGCGGCGAGCCGCCCCGCCAGCTTCGCGGTCTCCTCCGCCAGGGCTGCAGCCGGCACCACCCGGTTGACCAGCCCGATCCGCAATGCCTCCGCAGCGTCGATCACCTCAGACAGCATCGCCAGTTCCATGGCGCGGCGCAGGCCGACGAGGCGCGGCAGATGGAAGCTGCCCGACCCGTCGGGGGTGGCGCCGATGCGCGCATAGGCCATGGTGAATTTGGCATCGTCGGCGGCGATGCAGAGGTCGGCGGCACTGGCAAGGCTCATGCCCGCCCCTGCCACCGGACCATGGACGGAGGCCAGGACCGGCACATCCAGCCGGTCGAGAACGCGCAGCGCCTCGTGCAGATGGGCGATGATGGCGCCAGCCACAGCCGGAGCGGCGGCGGGATCGTCGTTGAAGCGGCCGACATCGCCGCCGGCCATGAAGCCGCGGCCGTTGCCGGCGATCACCAGCACCCGCGTCGGTCCCCTCCCCCCCTCATCCGCCACACTGCGGCAAGCGTCGAGGAAAGCGGCGGCCGTCGGTTCGTCCAGCGCGTTCAGCACGCCGGGACGGTTCAGCCGAAGCCAGGTCACCGCCCCCTCGCAGACGAGCTGGACCGGAGATGGGGTGGCGGGCGCGGTGTCGGACATCCTGGCGTCTCCCGAAGCTCTACCTGATGGAAGGTATGTTACCGATCGGTATGTCCTGTCAACGGTCCGGTTGACCCAACGGTCACTCGCATCTTGGGCGCATCCCTGGGTCCCCGCCGCAACGACGGACCAAATCCATGGCTTGGCTGTTGGACCTTGCGACACGTCGGATCACCGCACGCAAACAGAGATTCGGAGCATCGCCATGCATCATCGGACCCCGACCGGCTTTCCAGCCCTGACACCCTGACGGCGGCGGAGGGTTCGAGGCATGCCACCCGTTGTGCGTTCGGTCGCCTCGCTTCTGCTGGGCGTCGCCTTTCTGATGCTGGCGAATGGAGCCATGTCGACCTTGATCGGGCTGAGACTGTCGGCGACGGCGTCCGGTGCGACGGCGGTCGGGATGATCACGGCCGCCTATTATGCCGGGCTGACCCTGGGCTCGCTCTATGCGCATCGGATCATCACCCGCGTCGGCCATATCCGGGCTTTCTCCGCCTTCGCCTCCGTCGTATCGGTCGCGGCACTGTCGCATGCGCTGTTCGTCGATGCGCCGCTCTGGGCCTTGCTGCGGATGACGCAGGGGTTCTGCATGGCCGGACTCTATATGTGCATCGAGAGCTGGCTGAACGGCACCGCCACCAATGAAAGCCGCGGACAGCTGCTGTCGGCCTACATGGTGACGCTCTATGGCGCCTCCGGCGTCGGGCAGCAGCTTCTGCGCCTGGATGACGATGCGGGCGCACGGCTGTTCATGATCGTGTCGATCCTGCTGACGCTGGCACTGGTGCCGGTGGCGCTGACGCGGACCACGCCGCCGCAATTGCCGAACGTCTCCTCCTTCGGCATCAAGCGGCTTTATCGAAGCTCGCCGCTCGGGGTGGCGGGGGTGTTCATCAGCGGGGCGATCACCGGGTCGATCTATGGGCTGGCCCCGGTGTTCGGTGCCTCCTCCAGCTTCGGCGTGGCGGGCACCGCACTGTTCATGTCGGCACTGATTCTCGGCGGCATGGCGCTGCAATGGCCGCTCGGCCGGTTGTCGGACCGCTTCGACCGGCGCAGCGTCATCATCGGCCTGTCGGCTGCGCTGTCGCTGACCAGCCTGGGCATGATCGCTGTCGCCGGACTCGACCAACCGCTGGCGCTGATGCTGGTGGCGCCGCTGTTCGGCGGACTGGCGTTCACGCTCTATCCGGTCTGCCTCGCACACACGAACGATTACGTCCGGCGGGAGGACATGGTGTCGGCCAGCGGCGGCCTGATCCTGGCCAATTCCGTCGGCGCCATCATCGGCCCGCCGGTGGCGTCGGCGCTGATGACCGCCACAGGGCCGGCCGGGCTTTTCAGCTTCGTCACCGGCGGCGCGCTGTGCGCCACCCTTTATGGCCTGTGGCGGACCCGTATGCGCCCGCCCCTCCCCGCCGAGGCGCAGGCCGCCTTCCGCCCCCTGCCCCAGACCACGCCCACCGTCTCGCCCCTTGATCCCATGAGTGCGCTGAAAGCACGGTGAGGGCACGCTCAACGGACCAATGGTACACTGACGATTTTCGGGAATGCTCCGTTAAGAAGTTCAGGATAAGCTGCCGCCCGCAGGAATGCTGACTGGTGGTTGAATGCCGTTTTCGCGGGAGCCCCATGTGCCGGGGACGTTGGACAAGGACGGGGCAAGTGGCCCCGACGCCGACCAGTTCGGGGGGCTGGTCCATGCAGTGGCGCAGAATCGCGACCGCACGGCTTTCGCTGCGCTGTTTCGCCATTTCGCGCCGAAGATCCTGCAATATTGCCTGAGGCTCGGCGCCGACCGCAGCACGGCTGAGGAGTTGGTCCAGGATGTGATGCTGACAGTCTGGCTGAAGGCCGGCAGTTTCGATCCGGCCCAGGCGACCGTCGGCACCTGGGTGTTCACCATCGCCCGCAATCGGCGGATCGACCGCCTGCGCAAGGAGATGCGCCCCGCCCCCGACCCGGACGATCCGGCGATGATCCCCGCCTCCCTCGCCACGCCGGAGGAGACTGCCCAGATGGTCCAGAGCAGCCGCCAGCTTCAGGACGCGATCGAAACCCTGGCGGAAAACCAATCCGAGGTGCTGCGCCGTTCGTATTTTCTCGAACAGACCCATGAAGAGATCGCCGAGGACACGGAGGTGCCCTTGGGAACGGTCAAGACCCGGTTGCGCCTTGCGCTCAGCCATTTGAAACGCAGCATGAGGGACAAGCCGTGACGGTGCCGTTCCACCATCCGGACGACCAGCTTCTGATCGGCTATGCCAGCGGGCAGGAACGGGCCGGCAAGTCTCTGCTGGTGGCGACCCACCTCGCCTATTGCCCGGACTGCCGCCAGCGCGTCGCGTCCTACGAGGCCTTGTGCGGGGACTGGCTCGAAGCATTGCCCTGCACCGATCACGATGGGTTGGATGCGCTGCTGGACCGCATGGACGGCCTGCTGACCACCGCTCGGACATCACCGGAGCCGGCCGCCATCGAGCCGTCTGCGGCCGACCGGACATGCGGCCAGCTGGTGCCGGAACCGCTGCGCAGCTGGCTGACGGAGCCAATCGATACGCCGACCGATGACGGCTCCTGGCGGGAGATTTCCAAAGGGGTCTGGCTGTCGGCCTGGGAGCGCACCCTGTCCGGCACGACGACCCGCCTGCTTCGCATGGCCTCGGGTGCCCCGGTTCCGGCGCACCGCCACACGGCGGACGAACTTCTGCTGGTCCTGCGCGGCGCCTTCCGCGACGAATATGGCAGCTATGGGCTAGGCGACGTCGCGCACTATGTCGCCGACACCGACCATTACGCCCGTGGCGCCAGCGAGGAAGACTGCATCTGCCTCTTCCTGCTGGACGGCGATCTGATCTTCCTCGACGAGGACGGCAATCCGCTTTAGCCGACGAGGTCCTGATACTCCGGGTGCCGCTTGATGTAGGCCTCGATGAAGGTGCACATCGGCAGCACCTTCAGGCCCTGGGCCCGGATGTCATCCAGCGTGCCCTTCGCCAGTTCCGACCCCACGCCCTGGCCGGTCAGGGCACCCGGCACCTCGGTGTGGGTCAGTGCGATCTTGCCATCGCGCATATCATAGGTGACCAGCGCGGTCGAACCGGCCACCGTCAACTCATAGCGGCCGAGTTCCTCGTTCTTCCGCACCTTCTCATGCAAGCTCATGGTGTCCTTCGCCTTGGTTGTTCGGTTTTGCGGCAAGGCCGCACAGTTGCGGATCGTCAGCCGACCATCAGCGATTCCGCACCGTCGATCCAGACCGGGGTGCCGGTGATGTGTTTCGCCCGGTCCGATGCCAGGAACAGCGCAAGTTCCGCCACGTCGAAGCTGTCGCCGGACTTGCCGCCGGTCAGGGGCACCTTACCCTGCGGATACTCGATGGGGGTCTTCACCGATTCGATATTCCGCATCCTGGTATTGTCGGGAATGTCCGTTTCGATGATGCCGGGGCAGATGGCGTTGACCCGGATGCGGCTCGGCGCAAGTTCCAGCGCCAGCATCTTCACCATGGCGAGCTGTGCCGCCTTCGTGCAGGAATAGGCGGTGGCGCCGGTGTTGCTGAACACCCGCGTGCCGTTGATCGACGCCGTGACGATCACCGAGCCGCCGCCGGCCTTCTTCAGGTGCGGAACCGCATGGTGCAGCGTCAGGTAGGTGCCGCGCAGGTTGGTGTTGATGGTACGGTCCCATTCGTCCGGCGTCAGGTCGTCGATGGGCGCCCAGACGCCGTTGATGCCGGCATTGGCGAAGACGATGTCGAGCCGCCCGAACTCCTCCACCAGCCGCTCGGTGGCCTGCCGCATCGCCGCGTCGTCACCGACATCCGCAGTCAAGGGAATCGCCCTTCCACCGGCGGCACGGATCTCCTCGGCAGTCTTTGCGATCTCGTCCGCAGTGTGGCTCAGCACGCCGACCGAGGCGCCGGACTGGGCGAAGCGTATTGCTGAGGCCTTGCCGATGCCGGACCCCGCACCGGTGACCAACGCGACCTTCCCCGTCAAATCCATACCCCAGACTCCAGCCAGTGATCTTCAACGCGAATGCCAACCTTTGGCCGCGCCGTTCGGTTCCCACGGACGCTCCCGAAGCCTATCAAATTTCGCATATAGAAATTTAATTCCGAATTATTGATTAGTCTGGACTGTCTGCTAAACTGACGATCCACGGGCTTCCGATCCATGACTCCGTCGGCGATCGGATCGCCCGGACCTTTGACTTTTCGGAGAATGCCGATGCCGTCGCCGGCCCGGACTGAAGCGGTTCCGTCCAACCCTGTCCAATATGAGCGCCAGGGACGCATCGGCGTCATCACCGTCGATTACCCGCCGGTGAACGCCGTCGGCCATGGCGTGCGCAGCGGACTGGTTGCGGCATTGGACGCCGGGCTGGCCGACGACGGGGCCGATGCGCTGCTGATCGTCTGCGCCGGCCGCACCTTCATGGCCGGCGCGGACATCCGGGAGTTCGGCAAACCCTCCGCCCCGCCGACCCTGCCGGAGGTGGTGGCGCGCCTCGATGCGGCCACCAAACCGGTGATCGCCGCCATCCATGGCACGGCGCTGGGCGGCGGGCTGGAGGTGGCGCTGGCCTGCCATCTCCGCGTCGCGCTGAAATCGGCCAAGCTCGGCCTGCCGGAGGTCAAGCTGGGCCTGCTGCCGGGGGCCGGCGGCACGCAGCGGCTGCCGCGGCTGGTCGGGCCGGCCAAGGCGCTGGACATGATCCTGTCCGGCGATCCAGTGGGTGCCGAAGAGGCGCTGGCCATCGGCCTCGTCGACGCCGTGGAGGACGGCGCCTCCCCCCTGGAGGCCGGCCTGCGCGCCGCCGAACGGCTTCTGGCCGACGGGACCCGCCCGCAGCCGGTGAGTGCCCGCACCGACCGCATCGCCGGCACCGATCCCGCCCTGTTCACGGCGAAGCGGGCCGAGCTTGCCAAGCGGCAGCCGCACCTGTTCTCTCCCCACCGCATCGTCGACGCGGTCGAGGCCGCCGTCACCCTGCCCTTCGATGAAGGCGCGGCGCGCGAGCGGGAGTTGTTCCTCACCTCCATGGACTCGCCCCAGCGCGCCGGCCTGATCCACGCCTTCTTCGCCGAGCGCGAGGTGGCGAAGGTTCCCGGCCTGCCGGCCGGCACGCCGACGCGCGACATCCGCAAGGTGGGAGTGATCGGCGCCGGAACCATGGGCGGCGGCATCGCCATGTGCTTTGCCAATGCCGGCATTCCGGTGGTGCTGGTCGACAGCGCGCAGGAGGGGTTGGAGCGCGGCATCGCCGCCATCCGCCGCAATTACGGCTCCACCCTCCGCAAGGGCCGCCTGACCGCGGCACAGCTGGACGAGCGGATGGCGCTGATCCACCCCACCCTGTCCTATGGGGAACTGGCCGACGCCGATCTGGTGGTGGAGGCGGCCTTCGAGAGCATGGAGGTCAAGCAGGCTATCTTCCAGACGCTGGACCGGACCTGCAAGCCGGGGGCGATCCTCGCCACCAACACCTCGACGCTGGACGTGGACGCCATCGCCGCGGCGACCGGCCGGCCGCAGGACGTGCTTGGCATGCATTTCTTCAGCCCGGCCAACGTCATGCGGCTGCTGGAGGTGGTGCGCGGGGCCAGGACCTCCGACACGGTGCTGGCGACGGCGATGGGGCTGGCGCGACGGATCGGCAAGGTCGGCGTGGCGGTCGGCGTCTGCTATGGCTTCGTCGGCAACCGCATCCTGCACCAGCGCGGCCGGGAGTCGATGGCCCTGGTCGAAGAAGGAGCGAGTCCCGAGCAGGTCGACCGCGTGCTGACGGAGTTCGGTTTCCCGCTCGGCCATTTCTCGATGACCGACCTTGCCGGGATCGATGTCGGCTGGCGCATCCGCGAGGAGCGGCGCAAGGCCGGCGATCCGGAGGCGCAGTCGCCCAACTGGCTCGATACCCTGGCGGAGCGCGGGCGGTACGGCCAGAAGACATCGGCCGGCGTCTACCGCTACGAGCCCGGCAGCCGCACCCCGATCCCCGATCCGGAGGTGGCGGCGGTGATCGAGGAGGACCGCCGCCGCCGCGGCATCGTACCGCGCCCGGTCAGCGACGGGGAGGTCCGCGAACGCTGCCTCTATGCGATGGTGAACGAGGCGGCCAAGATTCTGGAGGAAGGCGTCGCCGCCCGTCCGGTGGACATCGACGCCATCTGGCTCCACGGCTATGGCTTCCCCTCCTGGCGTGGCGGCCTGCTGTTTTGGGCCAACCGGGAAGGGCTGGGCAAGATCGCCGAGGCGGTCCAGCGTTACCACCGCGACATAGGCGGCCCGCAATGGCGGCCGTCGGCTTTGCTTCTGCAATGTGCCGCCGAAGGCCGGGCCATTGGATGCTGACGCCGGAATGTGGATTTCAAACCGGAAACTAGTTTCTGTTACTGATTGTTAGGAATCTCCCCTATACTCTGTCGTCAGGGATGCCCCGCTGCCCCCGACCGGCCCCCCAGCCGACGGGATCGACGGAGCGGACCTGACCCGAGGAACCCGGACCACACAGAAGGGGAAAAGCATGAAGGACATCACCGTCGCAGCCACCGACTGGGGTCTCCACGCCGTCGCCTGCAGCGGCCTTCGTGACGTTCCTCCCTCCGTCTGGCTCGGGACGTTGCGCAACGCGCTGTCCGGTGCCGGCACCGGTCGCAACCTGTTCCTGGACCTGCGGGAGGTCGGCAATTCCCCCTTGCCGCCGTCCCATCTGGGAGCCCTGGCATCGGTCGTCGCACAGGCCGGTTACAGTGCGGTTCTGGTGTCGGACCTCCGGCTCGGCCATGCGCTGTGCGATGCGGTTCGCCGCAACGGTTCGAATGGGGAAATGGCTGCCGGCCTGCGCGTGCTCTCCGCAGACGGACGCGACCGGGTCGCCATCGCCGCCGCCTACCAGTGGCTGCTGAACGGGCGGGAGCCTGTGGACGCCCTTCTGGTGTCCGACCGCCGCCCGTCGGTTCTGGTCTTCCCCGCAACCGTGGCGCACAGGCGGCCGACCTCCCCCGGTTCCGCCGATCTGCGCCACGCCTCGTGACCGTCCTGTTGTAACCGCTTCATTTCCGCAGTCGTCGTCGTCTCAACTGCCTTTTCGCCCCGGCCGGACCCGTCCCGCCGGGGTTTTTTATGTCCATCCGAATTTTCCCGAAAAATCCGCGCCAGCTTTCGCCCGCCGTTCCGTGGATAGCCACAGAACGAACGGGGCGGCGCGAGCCCGCCGCCCATCCCGAAGAGCCATCGGCCTGAACCGCCGCGAAATCCCGCCCGGATTCCGCGAACGGGCCGCGATTGGCTGGAGAAGGCGATGCTGGTCGATTCTGTCACGTCCACGGCGTCAACGACGTCGACGAAGTCCACGTCGAGCAGCTCGTCATCCACGAGCGCGACCGACAGCTACCAGACATTCCTGACGCTGCTGATGAAGCAGCTGGAGGTCCAGGACCCGACCAACCCGGTCGACACGACCACCTTCACCACCCAGCTCGTCCAGCTGTCCGGGCTGGAACAGCAGATGTCGATCAACGACAAGCTCGACGAGCTGAACAGCACGGTGTCCGACCTCAGCAGCACCCTGTCCTCCTCCCTCGGGTCCGGCAGCGGCGCAGTCAACTACTACGGCAAGACGGTCGAGGCCGAAGGCTCGACCACCCCGTTGCAGGACGGCGAAGCGACCTGGGAGTACGACCTGGATTCCGCGGCGTCCTCGGTCAAGCTGACCATCACCGATTCCAGCGGCAACACCGTCTACAGCGACGTCAGCTCCTCCACCGCCGCCGGCACGCACGAGGTGACCTGGGACGGCGTCGGCACCAACGGCAAGAGCTACAGCAGCGGCACCTACACCCTGTCGGTCACCGCGCTCGACGCCAACGGCAAGGCCATCGACACCACCACCCGCTTCAAGGGCACCGTGACCGCCGTGGACAGTTCGTCCGGCACGGCGGTGCTGAACGTCGGCGGCCTCAGCCTGTCGGCCGACAAGGTGCTGACGGTTTCCTGACCCCTCCCCCCGGACATTTCAAAAGACAGGTGCCGCCATGAGCCTCACCAGCGCAATGTACAGCGCCACGTCCGGGCTGACCGCCCAGAGCAAGGCGCTCGCCAGCATCTCCAGCAACATCGCCAATTCCAGCACCACCGGCTTCAAGGGCACGGTGACGGAGTTCACCTCCTACATCAACAAGACCACCACGGTGGACGAGCAGGTCGGCGGCGTCATCGCGTCCAACACCCGCAGCGTCAGCCGCCAGGGTGAAATCCAGTCCTCGGCAACCACCACCAACATGGCGGTCAACGGCGACGGCTTCTTCGTCGTGTCGGACAAGACGGCAAGCGGCGGCACCTACTTCACCCGCAACGGCTCCTTCTCGACCGATTCCAACGGCAATCTGGTCAATTCGGAGGGCTATTACCTCTATGGCTGGGCGGTGGGCGACGACGGCACCATCAAGGCCGGCAACAAGACCTCCACCGACAGCCTGGAGGCGATCAACCTGACCAGCATCAAGGGCACGCCCAAGGCGACCTCGACGCTGGACATCGAGGCCAACCTGCCGTCCGACGCGGCGACCGGCGACAGCTTCACCACCGACGTCGAACTGTTCGATGCCCTCGGCAACAGCCATTCGGTGACGATGACCTGGAGCAAGACGGCCGACAATACATGGTCGCTCAGCGCCTCCGACCCGACCAACTCGGCAGACGGCACGACCACGACCGGCACGATCTCCGGCTTCCCGATCTCCATCTCCTTCAACAGCGACGGCTCGCTCGCCAGCGCCACCCAGACCGACAGCAGCGGCACCACGACCAGCGTCGATCCGTCGGCCATCGGCTTTTCGGTCGGCGGCTGGACCACCGGCGCCAGCGACAGCACGGTGACGATGTCGCTCGGCAGCGCCAACAGCACGACCGGGCTGACGCAATACGCATCGGGCGAGAGCACCGCCGCCATCGGCGACTGGACCGCCACCGGCAACGGCTACGAGCCCGGCACGTTGACCGGGACCATCATCGACAGCAGCGGCGTGGTGCGCGCCACCTTCGACAATGGCGAGACGCGGGCGATCTACCAGATCCCCATCGCGACGTTCGCCAACTCCAACGGGCTGGAGAGCGAGAGCGGAACCACCTTCACCCAGACCTTCGAGTCCGGCAATTACCAGCTGCGCACCGCCGGCGACGGCAAAGCCGGCGAGATCGAGGCCAGCTCGCTCGAAAGCTCCACCGTGGAGCTGACCGACGAGTTCAGCCGGATGATCGTCGCGCAGCAGGCCTATTCCGCCGCGTCCAAGGTGATGACGACGGCGCAGGACATGATCGACACGCTGATCTCGATGAAGCGCTGACGCCATGGCCGCCGCACCCGACGAACGCTTCGCCCGCGCCGAAACCCTGCTGATGGAGTACCGGCGGCTGACGGTCCAGGCGCGGGCCTTGCTGGGGAGGACCGCCACGCCGGCCGAGCGGCTGGCGATGGCCGACGATCTGATCGCGCTGATCGACGGGCTGGATATGGAGAAGCGCGTGCTGGGGGCATGGATCCACCGCGGCCGGGTCGCCAATGCCGCAATGAGCGCCTACGGACGGGCGATGGCGGCGCGGCGGTAAAAATTCCCCGCCAGTTTTCGACCCTCCCGCCGTGGAACCAGACATCCAAAACCCGGAGCTATTGCCATGGCCCTCAAGCACACCCTGCGCAAACCGGCCCCGCCGAAGCCCGTTCCGACCAAAGCCCAAACCCCTTTCCTGGCCCCCGCCCAGACAGGCGAACCGGAAACCCCCACCATTTTTCTCCGCGTCGATGCGGTGGAGGTGCTGGAGGCGTTCGTCGCCGAACTGGACCGCGCCGCGGCACGGGCCGAGGCAGCGGTGCGCGAGGGACGGCCGCGCGATGCGCTGCTGGCGGCGGGAGACATGCAGACGCTGCTGCGCAGCTGGAAGGACCGGTTGGCCGATGCGTTGGCGCAGACGCGCAGCAAGCGCGTCGCCCCCGCCGTGCGCGGCGCCGCCAAGGCAGCCGCCGACCGGGTCCTGCCGGCGCTGGCCGCCCGCATGCGGGAGATCGAGGCGCAGATCAAGGTGCACCGCGCCCGCCAGAACGCCATCGGCGCCGCCCTGCGCGCCGCGTCCACCGCGCCGGCCGGCGTCTATGGCGTCGCCTACGGCCCCGGCGCCCGCTATGGCGCGCGGGTGGCGATGCGCACCACCGGCCATGTCGTCGGCCTGACGGCCTGACGGTTTCGCGCCGATAAACGGAAAGGAGGCCCGCAATGTCGCTTCGCGTCGCCGGTTCCATCGCCTCATCGGCGCTGCGCACGTCCGAGGTCGGGATCGCCGTCGCCTCCTCCAACGTCGCCAATGCCGACACCGACGGCTACACCCGCAAGACCGCGTCCAACGTCACCCGCAGCACCGGCGTCAACGTCGCCAGTGTCGACGTCACCGCGGTCAGCAGCAACGTCGACCGCTATCTGCTGAAGACGCTCGTCTCGGCCCAGTCCGACCTCGGCTACACCGACACCCGCAACAGCTATCTCGACCAGATGCAGTCGGCCTTCGGCAGCGTCAGCGACGACGACAGCGGCGGCATCGACATCGGGTCGATGATCGACGCACTGGCCGACACGCTGGGCACGCTCGCGACCTCCCCCGAAAGCGAAAGCGCCAAGGCCGCAACCGTGCAGGATCTGTCGGATCTGGCGGAGACGCTGCGCAACACCTCCTCGTCGATCCAGTCGCTGCGCGCCCAGGCCGACGACGAGATCGCCACCACCGTCGACACCATCAACGAGACGCTGAGCGGCATCGATTCTCTCAACGACCGGATCGTGAAGGGCAAGGCGCTGGGCCAGAACGTCACCGACCTGGAGGACCAGCGCAACACCGCGCTGAAGAGCCTGTCCAAGTCCATCGACGTCACCTATCAGGTCGACGACAGCGGGCTGATGCGCATCTCCACCGCATCGGGCAAGTCGTTGCTCGACACCAAGCTGCACGAGCTGTCCTACACGCCAGCCGCCTCGGTCAGCGCCAGCACCGTCTACAGCGCCAACGGCAGCAGCGGCTTCGGCGGCATCATGCTGAACGGGGTGGACATCACCGGCTCGTCGCTCGGCGGTTCGCTGGGCGCGCTGGTTCAGCTGCGCGACACCGACCTGCCGGCGCAGCAGGCCGGCCTGGACGAACTGGCGACCACCCTGATGGACAGGCTGAACGCCATCCAGAACCAGGGCACCTCCTACCCCGCCCCGCAAAGCCTGACCGGCACAGAGACCGTCTCGGCCAGCGACGCGCTGAAGGTGACCGATGGCACGCTGCGCGTCGCCGTCACCGACAGTTCCGGCACGGCGGCGGAGGTTCTCGACATCGACCTGTCGACCAAATCGACCCTTCAGGACGTCGTCGACGCCATCAACACGATGAGCAGCGCGTCGGCCTCGATCTCCGCCGACGGCAAGCTGGTCATCTCCGCCAACAGCGCCGGCAACGGCATCGCGCTGGGCGGCGATAGCGGCGCCTTCTCCGACGCCTACGGCATGAACGACCTGCTGACCGGCACCGGGGCCTCCGACATCAAGGTCGCGACCCGCATCGCCAACGACAGCAGCCTTCTCGCCACCGGGGCCCTGTCCTCCGCAAGCGGACTGACCGCCGGCGGCACGGCGCTGACCAGCGGCGAGGGGTCGGTGGCGAAGGCGCTGTCGGCGGCCTTTTCCGCCAGCCACGACTTCGATGCCGCAGGGTCCTTGAGCGCCCGCAGCACGAGTTTCGCCGGCTATGCCGGTGCGGTGATCCAGGGGGCGGCGACGCTCGCCGACAAGGCATCCACCGCCTACGACAGCCAGAAAACCTACACCAGCAGCCTCGAATCGACCTTCTCGTCGCAGAGCGGCGTGAATGTCGACGAGGAGACCGCCGCGATCTCCACCCTGCAATCAGCCTACGAGGCCGCAGCCGCGGTCATGAAGACGCTGCAGGAGATGTTCAGCACGGCGCTTGACATGGTCCAGTAGAGGAGACCGCGATGGAACGGGTCGCGACCTACAACCATCAGAACACGCTCGTCCAATACATGATGAAGGCCGAGGCCAAGGTGGCCGCGGAACAGGTCCGCTCGGCATCGGGGCTGAACTCCACCGACTACAAGGGCATCGCCTCAGACAGCGGCCGGCTGGTGAATCTCGAAAGCCATTACCGCCGGCTGGAACAGTATATCGACGAGGGCGAGGTCGTGAATGGCCGCATCCAGTCGATGTACGACGCCGTCGGCAGCATGTCGGACCTGACCTCCCGCCTCAGCGCGCTGATCACCGGTTTGCAGGGCAACAACGCGGCCGGCGTCGAAGGCGTGGTGGCAGAGGCCGGGCAGCTGATGGAGGAACTCGGCGGGCTGCTGAACACGCGGCAAGACGGCCGTTATCTGTTCGCCGGCGGGCGCACCGACCAGCCGGCGGTCGACCTCGACAGCTACACCGCCGCGACTTATCCGTCGAGCTCCGACACCAGCTACTATAAAGGGGACTCCACCGTCGCCCATTTCCAGGCCGCCGACGATTTCGTGCTGTCCTACGGCGTCACCGCCGACCAGCCGGCCTTCGAGAAAGCCCTGCGCGCCTTCAGCCTGATCGCCAACATGTCGACCGATCCTGTCGACAACGATCTGCTGGCGGAGGCGACGCAGCTCGCCTCCGACGCCACCGACGGGCTGTCGATCACACAGGCGAAGCTGGGTGCGGCCAGCTCCTCGCTGGAAAACACCATCGACCGCCATGTCGACGAGCAGCTGGTGCTGCAAACGCAGGTCGAGGACATCCGCAGCGTCGATCTGGCCGAATCCACCACCAAGCTGTCGCAGCTCCAGGCCTCGCTGGAGGCGACCATGAGCCTGATGAAGATCCTCGAAGAGAACAACCTGTCCAAATACCTGTGAGGATCGGGGCTTCGCAAAAAAGCGCTAACCCCATCGAAAAAGTCCGCCAGCTTTCGCCGCCTGCCCCGTGAGTCCCGGTGAGGGTCGCCGAAACGGCCCGGTTCGATCAGGAGACCACATCATGCCCGTCATCTCGACCAACACGGCTTCCAATTCGGCCCTTCGTTACCTCAACATCAACTCGACCAACCAGTCGGACTCGGT
>Ga0206117_100607_pt1 | contig 31778 bp, 35 predicted proteins | sample 3A5Ametagenome_FD_177997 | JGI IMG/M metagenome (GOLD analysis project Ga0206117, IMG submission 177997) | Enriched microbial communities from leaf-cutter ant dump, University of Wisconsin, Madison, United States - 3A5A | ecosystem: Environmental > Terrestrial > Nest > Insects nest > Nest dump... | reverse complement strand
CCCGCCTGCCAGGGCAGGGTGCGGGTGATCACCACCGTGTTGCGGTGCTCCGTCTCGCGCCGGCGCATGTAGCGCAGCCGGTGGGCGAGGTCGTGGTCGTCGGTGACGATCATGCCGCCCTCGCCGGCCAGCAGGATGCTGGGTTCGGAAAAGTCGAAGACCGCCGCGTCGCCGAAGGTTCCGACCATCTGCCCCTTGTAGGTCGAGCCGATGGCTTCGGTCGAATCCTCCAGCAGGATCAGCCCCTTGGCATCGGCCAGAGCACGCAGCTCGTCCCAATGGGCGGGGTGGCCGTTGACGTTGGCGGCCAGGATCGCCTTGGTCCGCGGCGTGATCAGCGCAGCCGCCTTCTCCGGGTTGATGGTGTGCTGCCAATAGTCGATGTCGACCAGCACCGGCGTGGCGCCGGACAGCGCCACCGCATGCTGCACCTGATGCCAGCCGAACGGGCTGCACAGCACCTCGTCCCCCTCGCCGATGCCATAGCCCTTCAGCATCAGCAGCGTGGCCATGGTGCCGCTGGACACCGCCACCGCATGGTCGCGGCCGACATAGGCGGCGAAGGCATCCTCGAACGCCCGCACCATCCGCCCGTCGCTCAAGGCCCCGGAGGACAGCAGGCGGCCGAGCATTTCGACCTCGGCACCGGAAATGTCCGGATCGGTCAGCAGGATGTAGTCGTCCAGCCCGTCATCGTCGGAGGGGGCGGGATCCCATGCGGCGGCGGCTTCGCTCATTCACTCGTCCTCGTCCCGTTGGGCGATCACGACGCCGGTGGCAAGCTCCGGCTTGTCGGTGATGAGCCAGCAGTGGTTGTTGCCGTCCACCAGATGCAGGTCGAAGCCCGCACCCTCCCGGAAGGGATCCTCCGCCATCACCGCGGCCATCGCGCCGGTGACGGTCTTCAGGTCCGGGTTGGCCTCGCGCACGCCGCGGACCACAGCGTCGAGCCTGCCGCCCCCGGCGAACAGCCGGCCGGCCAGCGTGGCGATGCTGTCGATGCGCTCGGGAGACAGGGCCATGGGCGTTACTCCGTGCCGCGTTTTTTGGCTTCCACGGTGATCGGCAGGCGGGTTTCCGCCGGCATCTCCGGCAGATCGAGCGTCCAGCCGTTGGCGACCTTGACCCAGCCGCCCCACAGGCCCGGCTTTTCCATCTCGACGATGGGCTCCTCCAGGTCCTTCTTGGCGACGTAGATCGTGTACTGCTCGGACGACTTGCGGATCATCACCTTCATCATCGACACTCCATCCTGTTGCTTTGCTTGTATTTTCAGGCTGCGACCAGCCGGGCGTGCAGGGCCGGCAGTTCCGACAGGACGGCGTCCACCTCCGCCGCCGTGGTGTAGCGGCTCAGCGAGAAGCGCAGGCTGGCGGCGGCCTCGGCGCCGTTCATGCCCATCGCGGTCAGCACATGGCTTGGCTCGTTGCCGCCGGAGGAACAGGCAGCCCCCATCGACACGGCGATGCCGGCGCGGTCGAGCCGCATCAGCAGTTCCTCCGCATCGACCGGATGGCCGCGGCCGTCGGCGAAGCGGATGTTGCTGGTGTTGGGCAGCCGGGCGGCGCCGGCGCCGTTCACCACCGCACCCGGCCAGCGGGCGAGGATGCCCTGTTCCAGCCGGTCGCGCAGGAAGGCCGTCAGGTCGGTCTCGTCCAGCCAGAGGGATGCCAGCGAGGCCGCGGCGCCGAAGCCGACGATGCCCGGCACATTCTCGGTCCCACCGCGCCGACGGCGTTCCTGATGGCCATGGATCAGCGCGTGGAAGGGCGCGCCCTTGCGGACATAGAGCGCCCCGACACCCTTCGGCCCATGCATCTTGTGGGCGGACAGGGTGAGGTAGTCGGCGATGCCGCAATCGACCGGCACCCGGCCGGCCGCCTGGACCGCGTCGCTGTGGAACAGCGCGCCATGGGCATGGGCGATGGCGGAGGCCCCTTCGACCGGCATCAGCACGCCGGTCTCGTTGTTGGCCCACATCATGGAGACCAGCGCCGTCGCCTCCGTCACTTCGGCGGCGAGATCGACCAGGGAGGGCAGGCCGTCGCGGTTCACCGGCAGTATGGTGACGCGCCAGCCGCGCTGTCGCAGGTCGTCGAACAGGGCCAGCGTCGCCGGATGCTCCACCGCCGTGGTGACGATGTGGTCGCGGCGGTGGTCGGCTTCCTCGATCACGCGCAAGGCACCCAGGATGGCGGCGTGGGTCGCCTCGGTGGCGCTGCCGGTCATTACCAGATCGGCTGGCTTGGCGCCGATCAATGCGGCGACCTGCGCCTTGGCCTCGCTGACCGCGCGGCGGGCGGCCATGCCGGCGGAATGCGGGCTGGACGGGTTGGCGAACTCGCCGAACAGATGCGGCAGCATCGCCTCGCGCACCTCCGCAGCCAGGGAAGTGGTGGCATTGTTGTCGAGATAGACGGTCATTGCATCATCCCCCATCACATCACGCCGGGCACGCCGCGCCGCGACCCGTCGGCCGGGACGATCTCCTCCTCCAGGCAACCGACGACGGTGCCGCCGGGGAACTCCACCAGATAGACCGGGAGGCTGCCTTCCTCGGTGCGGCCGACGCGGACAATGGTGCCGGGCGTGCCCTTGGGTGCCAGCAGCGCGCCGTCCGGCACCTGCGGGTGGCTGCCGTCGTTGAACAGGTCCTCCTGCACCGTGACCCGCAGGCCCCAGTCGTACAGCGGTTCGCGCGGCGGGATGAAACCGGGCTTGGCGGCGGCGTCGACGTCGGACATCGCGAGGCTCCTTATCGGTGGGGACCAGTTGGTTTGGCCCTGGGGCTTCCGGGCTGGGTTCACTGGGGGTCGTTGCAATGGGAGTCGATCACCTGAAGCTCGCGCGCACGCATGCCGACCACGACCCGTTTCTCAAAGAAATCAACGGCATAGATGTAGTACATCTGCAGATAGGTCCCGATGGAGATGACATAGCCGACATCGCCCTCGCGGATCAGGAAGTCGCCCACCGGCCGGCCGGGATAGGTCCCGTCATTGCGCACGTCGCGCAGCGCCTTGACCTTGAACCCCTGCTCCAGCACCGGCGGGCCGACCAGCTCGTTGGCGTCCTCGGCGCTGCGGGCGCGCTCGCGGCGGTACGGGGTGGCTGCTTCGGTGTCGGTCATGGCGCGGGGTGCTCCGTCCGTTGAGGGGCCGCTAGAGGGGCGGGAGGTCGTTGGCGATTGTGAGCCCGGCGGCGAGACCGGCGGCGCGCTGGCGGGCGATGGCCCGCACCTCCTCCTCCGGGTCGTCGAGCAGGGGGCCCAACTGTCCGGCATCGATGCGCCCGGCGACGGCGAGGCGGACCATCCAGTCGGCATCCTGCAGCAGGATGTGCAGCTTCGATGCCGGCAGCCGCTGCGCCACCACCAGCCGCACCCGCGGGCTGTCGTCCCAGGCGAGGCTGGGCAGCCAGTCCATTGACAAGCGGCGGGCGACCTCGACCCGGACCTCCGGGTCCTCGTCATGCATCATTGCCGGCAGCATGCCGTCGGGAATCCGCCGCACCACCCGCAGCCGGACGGAACAGTCGGGGTCGCGCATCAGCGGGGCGAGGTCGGCGTCCTCCAGCCGGGCGGCGACGGCGATCCGCACCTCGCGGTCGGGATCGTCGCGCAGCTTCAGCAGCAGCCGGCGCGGCAGCCGGCGGGCCAGGACGGAGCGGACCGTTTCGTCCGGATCGTCCATCAGCCGGGGAAGCTGGAAGATCGGGGCAAAGCGCGCCGCATTCGCCCGGACCTCGAAATAGGGATGGTCGAGATAACCGGCCGACAGATCCGGGTTCCATTCGAAGAAGCGCTGGATGCGCTTGGCGTAGCGGTCCTCGACGCAGGTCTTCAGCGGCAGGCAGTGACCGGGCAGCTTTCCGCCGGGGGGCAGGACAGTGCTTGCCGGGTCGAGCCGGCGGTCACGGTGGACGCAGGCGGTGCAGTCTATCGGTTCGCCGCGCCAGTCCAGGGCTTCGAGGATGTCGTCGGTCATGCGCCGGCCTCCTCAAGCTCGTCTTCAAGCTCGCGGCGGTCGGCGACGGCGATCAGGCGGGCGGCACCGAACCGGTCGTCGGGGTCGAGGGTGCGGACCTTGGTCAGCGCCTCCCGCCCGGCGTCGAGCCGGCCGGTGCGCAGCAGCAGGTAGCCGATGGCGACCAGGGCGAACAGGAACAGGCGGGGCGCCGGTTCCAGCCCGCGGAAGTCGGCGGTGGCCGGTGTGATGCTGCGCCAGTCGGTATGGTTGACGCCGAGTGCCGCCATCGCATGGCCGAGCATGCGCTCGCCATAGACCAGCGCCCGATCGAGGTTGGCCTTGTAGAAGTGGAACTTGTAGTGGCCGAGATCGACGAGGCGATGGCCGGGGGCGACCTCCGCCGCGCGGGCGAGATGGACGAGCGCCGCTTCGCTGTCGGCATAGCTGGCGGCGGCCAGATGCAGGCAGCGTTCCGCCTCGGGCGGAAGATCCCCGCCGTAGTAGCGGCGGGCGAGCCAGTCCTCATCCACCTCGTCCAGCATGGCGCGGTGCTCCTGGGTTTCCCCTCTCCCCCAAGGGAAGAGGGGGGCACATCACGCCGGGACGCAGCAGTCGGCGGGGCAGACGGCGGCGCATTGCGGGCTGTCGAACTGGCCCTGGCATTCCGTGCATTTGGCCGGGTCGATGACGTAAGTGCCCTTTTTCAGGCTGATGGCGATGTTCGGGCACTCGGCTTCGCAGGCGCCGCAAACGGTGCATTCGGCGGACTTGATCTTGTAGGCCATGGCTCTCTCCTTCGGTGATGGGATGGCTGTGGAGGGGGAAAGACTGTCAGGCGCGGCGTGCAGTCAGCGCCCCGGTGCGGATCACCGCATCCTGGCCGGCACGGGACCGGACGGCGCCCTGGCCGAGCCGCTCGGCGTAGTCCTTGAAGTAGGCCAGCGCCGATTCCTCGATGTAGTCGAAGGCGAAGCGGTCGACCGGCTCGATCCCGGCGTCGGCCAGCGACTTGGACGGGCAGCCGCCGATCTTGGCGACGAACACCGCGGTGCAGTCGTTGATGGCGGCCAGCACGCCGTCCAGCGTGTCGACGTCGCCGGAACCGCCCTCGCAATACTGGTCGACGCGGCGGTGACCGACGAACTTGGCGCCGGCCGGTCCGACCTCGTAAATCTGGAATTCCTTGGCGTGGCCAAAATGCTCGTTGATGCGCTCGCCGCCCTTGGTGGCGACGGCGATCAGGATCGGATCGGCCGTGGTGCCGACGCTGTCGCGGACATCGGCCTGGGCCGCGGCCTTGGAAGCGTTGCGGCCGGCGCGCTCGGATTCGACATGCTCGCGGTAGGTACGACGGGCCTCGTCGTCATAGTCGACGAAGCCCATCGCCTCGATCTTGTCGGCGGTGAACTCCTCGCCGCGGTCCTCGCCCAGCAGGCCGACGGCGTCGGCGCGGCACTGGCGGCAGTGGCGCATCAGCTTCGCTCCGCCCTCGCAGGCGTCCTGCACCACCTTCAGCTCCTGCGCGGTGGGGCCGCGCTGGCCGTTCAGGCCGAACCAGGTGCCGTGGGCGGGGTCGGAAATCAGCGGCATGATGTTGTGCAGGAAGGCGCCGCGGCTCTTCACCGCCTTGTTCACCTCCAGCAGATGCTCGTCGTTGACCCCGGGGATCATGACCGAGTTCACCTTCACCAGGATGCCGCGCGAGGTCAGCATCTCCAGCCCAAGCATCTGCTGCTCGTGCAGGATCCTGGCGGCGTCCAGCCCGGTCCAGCGCTTGTGCTTGTAGAAGATCCACGGGTAGATCTGCGCGCCGACCTCCGGATCGACCATGTTGATGGTGATGGTGACGTGGTCGATGTTGTATTGCGCGATGGTGTCTACATGATCGGGCAGGGCCAGACCGTTGGTGGACAGGCACAGCTTCAGATCCGGCGCCTTCTTCTGCAGCATTTCGAAGGTGGCGAAGGTGTTCTTGCCGGCGGCCGCCAGACTGTCGCCGGGGCCGGCAATGCCGATCACCGACAGCTGCGGGATTTCCTGGGCGACGGCGAGGATCTTCTTGAGCGCCTGATCGGGGGTCAGCTTTTCCGAGACCACGCCCGGCCGGCTCTCGTTCGAGCAATCGTATTTGCGGTTGCAGTAGTTGCACTGGATGTTGCAGGCCGGGGCGACCGCGACATGCATGCGGGCGAAATAGTGATGCGCCTCTTCCGAGTAGCAGGGATGGTTCTTCACCTTCTCCCACACCGCCGGGTCCATGTCGGCCGGTCCATCGGAAGATCCGCAGGACGACGACGAACAGCCGGACGCCGCCTCGGGTATTGCCGGCATCACGGCTGGTGGGGCCAGTTCCCCCAGCCCGAAGATGCTGTCGAGCGAAACCACGTTGCTCATCATCCACTCCTTCCCTGCCGTGCCGGACGACACCGTTGGACGGAACGATGAAAAGCAAGTTCGGGGCCAGAAGCAGAAATTCAGGAATTACAAAGGCTTGGTAGGATTTGTCGGGGGTGCGGACGCTGTCGTCATTGCGACAATGGCAGGGTGGGCGGAGGGCTTTGTCGGGGTGCCGACAAACCGGTCAGGCCAATTCGGCGCGGAAAGCGACGACATGGTCCTGCCCTTCGTCCCGCGCCTCGGCTCCGAAGCCGATCAGGCCGCTGCCGACCAGCTTGGTCGAATCACGGCGCAGAACCAGCGGCGGCGACCCGCCGCTGCGGATGAAGGTGCCATTGGTGGAATGGTCGGTCAGCAGGAAGCTTTCGCGGGTGAAGTCGATCACCGCATGCTGGCGCGAGGTCTGGCGCGAGGCGATGCGCAGGCCGCTGCTGTCCTCCCGCCCGATGGTGACGCGGGGCAGGGTTTGGCTCAGCGTGATGTCCTGCCCGCGATAGGCGAGGTGCAGGGTGACCATTCTGCGGCCGACTTCCGACATCAGCGAGAATCCGAGCGTGGTGTTGTCGATGGCATCCTCGGCTTCGTCGCCGGTGCGGATTTGGTGGACGGGGATCGGTGCCGTCTTGCCCTTCATCGCGACGTTGCTCAGCGGCTTGGTCCGGCTGCGCAGATCGGGCGACAGCCCATCCACGAGAGCCTGGGTCGCCAGGATCTCGCCCGGCCGGGCGATCTGCTGAACCCGCGCCGCGACGTTGCAGGCGTCGCCATACAGGTCGCCGATCCCCTCGATCACGGAACCGAAATGGATGCCGATGCGCAGCCGCAGCCCATACTGGCCCTCGATGCCGATCATCGCGCAGGCGGTGCGGGCGCTGTCGTCGCGCAGCGGGAAGGCGGCGAGCAGCCCGTCGCCCAGGCTCTTGATGACGCCGCCGCGATTGTCTTCCACCAGCCGGCGCAGATGGGCCAGCACCCGCTGCGTCAGCGCCGCCGCGGTGATGTTGCCGACGCGCTCGTACAGCATCGTGCTGTCGGCGATGTCGACGAACAGCAGGGCGAGGGGCTTCTCAAGCGGAGGCAAGACGGAGATCCGTTCGAACCGGGGAGCACGCCATCGAATCGAAGGCCCGGCAGGGTAACACGAAACGTCAGGGCGCGCGACGGGGGTGCCGCCGGACGATCTCCAACCCCCCGGTTGCCGGAGCTAGAACCTCTTGATCTCGATGTTGTACTTGCGCAGCGCGTAGCTTACCTGGCGCGTCGTCATGCCCAAGAGGCGGGCGGCCTTGGCCTGGACCCAACCGGTCCGCTCCATCGCCCAGATCAGACGGTCGCGCAGCGGGCCCGACTCCGGTTCGTCCAGCGGCAGGTCGGGCCCGGCCGAAGCCGGTTGCGGAGCCGGGGCGGAGGGGACGGCCGGGGTGGACGCCGCGGGCTGGGGGGTGGGCAGCGGGACGATGGCCGAGGGCGGCAGCGGTTTCGAGGCACCGCAGACCGGCATCGGTCCGGCCCCGCAACCCGATGCGCAGGCCGGCCACTGTGCACCGCCGGATGTTCCGTTGGGCGTACCATGCGCCGCCCCGTTGGCGGGGGCCGGCATCGCCGGCGGCATTCCCTGTGGCACCCCCTGGGGCAAGGCAGGCGTCTGCGGACGACCCGGCGCGGGAGGAGCGACCGACGGGTTGGTCGGCGTTCCGCTCATCGACGGGGCCAGCCCGCCGACCGCGGCGCCCATGGTGCGGTATTGGAACAGCACCGACGAGTTGCAGAGATTCATGCTGCAGGACAGGTCGGGCACGCGGATGGTGCCATTGCGGCACTGGGTCGCCGCGCGCTCGATGCAGTTCTCCAGTTCGCGGACGTTGCCGGGCCAGGTGCAGCGGTTCAGCACCTCCAGCGCGTCCGGGGCGATGTCCAGATTGAGGCCGTTGTCGCGGCCGAACTTGCCGACGAAGTGCTTGGCCAGCATGGCGATGTCGCCGCGCCGTTCGCGCAGCGGCGGCAGGTGGATGGTCACCACGTTGATGCGGAAATACAGATCGGCGCGGAACTTGCCGTGGCCGACCGCCTCTTCCAGGTTCAGGTTGGTGGCGCAGATCAGCCGCACATCGGTCTTGATCGTCTTCGATCCGCCGACCCGTTCGAACTCCTGCTCCTGCAGCACGCGCAGGAGCTTGGCCTGGAAGTTGGAGGAGATGTCGCCGATCTCGTCCAGGAACAGCGTGCCGCCGGACGCCAGCTCGAAGCGGCCCTTGTGGTCCTTCTGCGCCCCGGTGAAGGATCCCTTCTCATGGCCGAACAGCTCCGATTCAAGCAGCGATTCGGGCAATGCTGCACAGTTGACGCGGATGAAGGGGGCATCCTTGCGCGGCGACAGGTTGTGGATGGCGCGCGCGATCAGCTCCTTGCCGGTGCCGCTCTCGCCGCGGATCAGCACGGTCGACTTGAAGGGCGCCACCCGGTGCACCTGGGCCAGCACGTCGACCATGTTGGGGCTGGTGCAGACCACGTCGTTGACCGGCGCCACCACCGGCCGCAGTTCCTTCTGGACGCGGAAGGTCTCGCGCATCATGAAGCGCCGCTCCTCCGCCACCGTGCGATGCAGGCGCACGGTCTGACCGATCAGGTTGGCGACCATGGTCAGGAAACGGACATCGGAGCCGAAATGGCCGCTGGGACCGTCGTCGGAGATGCGGTCGATGGTCAGCACGCCGATGACGGTGCCGGCCGCCTTGATCGGCACGCCGACCAGCGAGGCCACCTGCTCGTCCAGATCGTCGCGCCCGCCGGACCGGTTGTTGAACAGCGGTTCCTCGGCGAGGTTGGGCACGACGGCCGGCATTCCGGTCTTCAGGATGCGGCCGCTGATGCCTTCGCCCTGGTTGTAGTCGATCTCCTGTGCCGGCGAGTCCTTGGGCAGGCCCTGCGCGGCGACGAGGCGCAGGGCCCCGTCCTCGCCCTGAAGATAGACGCGGCCGCGATGCATCTGCAGCTGGTAGGACAGCGCCCGCAGCACCTCGCGCAAGGTCTGTTCCAGATCCAGGGACGATCCGAGGATCTTGCTGACCTCGTAGATCGTCAGCAGCTCCAGGCTGGAGGATGACGCGGACTGGGCAGCACTCGGCATGTTCGATCCCCTCGCTCGGCTGGGGACCCGGCCCAACCCCGGACGGCAGAGTCCAGGCATTGCAATCCGTCGGGTCCCGGCGTCAGCGCCTTGATCCGTACCCCCCGAAAACCGCGGCTGCCGTTGGTCCGGCCGTGCCGTTCATGTCCTGTTTTGGAGCCCGTCTTCCAGGCCGGGCGTGGCCGCGACTCCGTTCGTACGCTGCCAGCCGGTGGAAAGTGTCCGTGACTGCTCGCCGAAAGGCAAGACCTTTTGCATAGATTCTATTGCGGCGCACAATGACCTTAGCCATTGGTGGAAGGGCTTTTCCATGTTAATAACTGACTGGTCAGTTATAAAGCGAGGTGCGCCTTGCCCTCCCGGAAGTCCGATCCTCCGCAAGGTTCCGGCCCCGATCCCACCTCCGTTCCCGCTGAATCCGGCGAACCGCCGCGCTGGCGCCGCCGCAAGGACGCCCGGCCGCAGGAAATCGTCGCCGCCGCTATGGATGTCTTCGCCGAGCGCGGCTTCGCCGCCACGCGGCTGGAGGAGGTTGCTGCCCGCGCCGGGGTCAGCAAGGGCACGCTCTATCTCTACTTCCCCAGCAAGGAGGAGCTGTTCAAGGCGGTGATCCGCGCCGCCATCCTGCCGAACCTGCAGCAGGCCGAGGCGCTGGTGGCCTCGGCCGGCGGACCGTGCTTTCCGGTGCTGGAACGGCTGCTGCGCATGGTGGCGCGGCTGATCGCCACGACACGCATGGCGGTGATCCCGCGGCTGGTGATCGCCGAGGCCGGCAATTTCCCAGAGCTTGCCGCCTTCTACCACCGCGAGGTGATCCGCCGCGGCTTCGGCGTGCTCGGTGGCCTGCTGCGGCGCGGCATGGAGAGCGGCGAGTTCCGTCAGATGGCGATCGATCCCAGCGTGCGTCTGATCGTCGCACCGCTGCTGATGAGCGCCGTGTGGCGAACCTCCTTTGACGGAGTCGATGGAGAATCGCCGCTGGACGTGACGGCGCTGGTGGAAATGCACATCGGCAACCTGCGCCGGGTGCTGCTGGGCGATGCGCAACCGCAGACAGGGCCGGCAGCTGTAGGGGAGGATGCGCCATGAGCGGATTTCTCGGAAGCCTCCTGGACGGGCTGGCGGCCATCGCTCTCGCGGTCGGTCTGCCCATCGCGGCCGGGGGTACGCCGCCACTCGCCCATGGCTATGTCGAGGGGGAGTATCTGCGCATCGCCGCCCCCGGCGCCGGCATGCTGGAAAGCTTGTCGGTCGCCCGCGGGGGGCAAGTGACGGCGGGAGCGCCGCTGTTCGCCATCGACAGGACCACCGCCAAGGCCGAGCGTGACCGGCTGGCAGCGGCGCTTGCCCAAGTACAGGCACAGCGAGCCGACCTCGCCACCGGCAAGCGGGCGCAGGAGGTGGCGGTGCTGACCGCGCAGAAGGCGCGGGCGGAGGCGGCGCTGCGCTATTCCACCGCCGAACTGGCACGCCAGCAGGAGTTGGTCGCCCGCAAGGTTTCGTCCCCGGACAAGCTCGATCAGGCGCGCGCCGCCTTCGACCGCGACCGTGGCCAGTTGGCGGAGGCGGATGCCCAGTTGGCGGTCGCCGCACTTCCCGCCCGGCCTGAGCAACTGCGCGCTGCCGACGAGGCGGTGATCCAGGCGGAGGCGGCGCTTGCCCAGGCGGAGCGGCGGCTTTCCGACCTGGCCCCTGTCGCCCCGGCGTCGGCCCTGGTTGAGGACACGCTGTACAATCCCGGTGAATGGGTGCCGGCCGGCTCCCCCGTGGTGTCGCTCCTTCCGCCGGAGCGGGTGAAGCTGGTGCTGTTCGTTCCGGAAACCGCATTGGCTGCTGTGGCGCCGGGCGGTGTCCTGTCGGTGCGTTGCGACGGCTGTCCGTCCGGCATGATCGCACGGGTGACGCGAATCTCCTCGCAGGCGGAATACACCCCGCCGGTGATCTACAGCGTCGGCAGCCGGGAAAAGCTGGTCTTCCGGATGGAAGCCCGGATGGGAACGGTGTCGGGCCGGCCGCTGAACCCCGGATTGCCGGTCGATGTCTGGTTGGCGGATGCCCGGCCGGCGGAGGCGGGGCAATGACGGCGGAAGGCTCGGCGGTCATTGCCGGCCCGGCCATCGACGTGCACGGGCTGGTCAAGCGCTTCGGCAGCAAGACCGTGGTCGACGATGTGTCGATCCGGGTGGAGACCGGCGAGATCTACGGCTTTCTCGGTCCCAACGGGTCGGGCAAGACAACGACGATCCGGCTTTTGTGCGGCCTGTTGACCCCCGATGCGGGAGAGGGCACCTGCCTTGGCCTCGACATCCGGCGGCAGAGTGCGGCGATCAAGCGGCAGGTCGGTTACATGACCCAGAAGTTCAGCTTCTGGGAGGACCTGAGCATCGCCGAGAATCTGGACTTCGTCGCCCGCATGTATGGCCTGCCCGACCGCCGGCGGCGGGTGGTGGAGGCGCTAGACCGGCTGGGCCTGTCCAACCGTCGCACGCAGCTGGCGGGGGAGTTGTCCGGCGGCTGGAAGCAGCGTCTGGCGCTGGCCGCCTGTATTCTGCACGAGCCGAAGTTGCTGCTGCTGGACGAGCCGACGGCGGGCGTCGATCCCAAGGCGCGGCGGGAATTCTGGGATGAGATTCACCGGCTGGCCGGTGAGGGCCTCACGGTTCTGGTCAGCACCCATTACATGGACGAGGCGGAACGCTGCCACCGCATCGCCTACATCGCCTACGGCACGCTGATGACGCATGGAACGGTGGATCAGGTGATTGCCGGGTCGGGCCTGTACACCCGTCTGGTCGCGGGCAACGGCCTGCACCGCATCGCCGCGGCGCTGGAAAATCAGCCGGGAGTGGAAATGGTGGCCGTGTTCGGCAGCCGCCTTCATGTCAGCGGAACCGACGCCTCCACCCTGGATCGGGCGCTCGCCCCCTGGAGGGAGCAGCCGGAACTGCGGATCACCGCGACGGAACCGACGCTGGAAGACGTCTTCATCCATCTGATGAACCGCAGCACCGACAATTTCCGGTAACCGGTTACTCGGTCTGGGCAGAGGTGACGCCGGTGTTCTTGTTCCACTTCAGCGTCAGCTTGGAGAGCTGGCACAGATTCAGGCCCTGCCACACCGCCGACTCACCATCGTCATAGACGACCTTCATGTCCCACTTGCAGGTCTGTTCGGACTTGGCAAAGGCGACTTCGAAGTATTCGCCGTCGTTCAGGACGTCACGGCCGAGGATATCCTCATCCCAGCTGTTGTTGTTGTTTTCCGAAACGTAGATGTGCTTCAGCGGGTAGCCGGTCTTGTTGACGATCGTGAAGTCCTGCTGGCCGGCGAGCGCCGCGCCATGCATCAGAAACAGCGAGGACGCAACGAGCAGGGCCTTGGCAGCAACGTTCTTCAAGATGATCTCCGTTGGGGAAAAATTGAATCGTGGTGAAATCTGTGCATCGCAATCGACGATCGTCAACCATTGAGTTAACCCAAGAGTTTGTTGCAACACTGAAGCATTATTTCTTTCGTTTGTAAGAAAACAACCTTTGGCGGAGCGTCCGCCGAGGAAGGTGTCCTCCGCCGGCCGATGGGGCTGCAACGTCAGGGCGTCACCCGCCAGGGGCTTCACCGGGGATTCGACGGCGGTTGGCCGGTTGCAAGAGGCCAATGGTCGCAAGCGCTTGGTGCGTCGTGCTCTTTGTCGCGGCGCACACAATGTGGTACATGATGAAAACCGGCCGGAAAGGCCGGTCAAGATCATGACCAAGTTCTGGACCGCAGCCGGTCCCGCCGGGGCGGTCCCAATCCAGGGGAAGGAACAACGCATGTCGGGTTTCAAGGACGCGCCGCCGGATGACCGGTCGGAACTGACGCCGGAGCAGGAAAGCGCCATCCGCATCGTCGCCAACAACCTGCATCGCCTGAACGACGCGGTCGTCAAGGCGGTCGAGGCCGGCGTGACGGTCGAGCTGATGCGCACCGCCCGCTACCACAACGAGACCGGCAACTGGGGCGACCAGCTCACCCCGGTGATCCGTCCCGGCAAGTGATCCTTTCCGGCCGATCCGGCCGGAAGCATGGCGAAAAGGCCGCATCCGTCCAGCGGATGGCGGCCTTTTTTCGTATGTCGACAAAATTTCCGCGTCGACGGAAGGAAGGCTGGTCGCTGGTGGCGGCGGGCACAAACTTGATGGGCATTCCGCTATCGATGCGAGGCCCCAGCCATGCTGTCACGCGACCCCGAACGGCGCGCAGCCGCCAGCCGTGAGCAGACCGATCGCCATCTCCTTCAGTCCGGCTCCGATCCGGATGCCGATGCCGGGGACCGGCAGCTGACGCCGGGAGAACTGAATGCGATGTGGAAGCTGAACCGCCTGGAGCAGCCGACCTTCGACGATCTGACCCGCGGCCTGTGCCTTGGCTTGGTCTGGTGCATGGCGATGTGGACGCCGATGTTTGTCAGCGCACTCACCTGATCCCGTCCGCTGTCGTCCCGCCGCTTGGTCCGGTCCGGGTGAGCGACCGGATCCGCGCGGCCAACTGGTCCGGGGTGAAGGGCTTTGCCAGGACCGATGCGGTGTCGGCACCCATGGTGGCCAGCGATTCCGGGCTGTAGCCGGAAGCCAGCAGGACACGCAATTGCGGCCAGTGTTCGCGGATGTGACGGGCAAGGTCGACCCCTGAAACGCCGCCCGGCATCACGACGTCCGACACCACAAGATCGAAGTTGCGGTCGGTCTCCAGCAGCGTCAGAGCCGTGACGCCGTCTTCCGCGGTCTCGACCGAGAAACCCTCCTGGGTCAGTCCTTCCACCGTCGCCATCAGCACCAGCGGATTGTCCTCCACCACCAGGATGCGCAGCGGGCGGATGTCCACGACAGGGGCCGCCGGGACAGGTGCTGGCTGCTCGGGCCGGGCGTCTGTCAGCGGCAGGTCGATGCACACGTGCGTGCCTTCGCCGGGCCGGCTGTCGATTGTGGCGTTGCCGCCGGACTGGCGGGCGAATCCATAGACCATCGACAGGCCGAGCCCCGTTCCCTTGCCGACGCCTTTGGTGGTGAAGAAGGGGTCGAAGGCGCGGGCCATCACCTCCGGCGGCATACCGGCGCCGGAGTCGGAAACCTCGATGCGGGCGGTGCGCGGCTCGGGGCCGGGTGCTGCAGCGATGCGGATACGGCCGCCGTGGGGCATGGCGTCGCGGGCATTCAGCACCAGGTTCAGCACGGCCATTTCCAACTGCACCTGATCGATGGCGACCGCCATCGGCACCGGGGCGATGTCCCATTCCAGCGCGACGTCCGCCCGGATGGAGCGTTCCAGCAGGTCGGCCATCCCGCGCAGGCTGTTGCCCAGATCGACCACGGTCGGGTTGACGGCATCCTGGCGCGAAAAGGACAGCAATTGCCGCGTCAGCTTCTCCGCCCGTTCCAGCGCGGTCCTCGCCCCGCCCAGGAAACGCTGGCCGTCGTCCGGCAGATGGCGGGCCAGCAGATGCAGGTTGGCAAGGGCCGCGGTCAGCAGATTGTTGAAATCATGCGCCACCCCGCCGGTCAACTGGCCGAGCGCTTCCATCTTCTGGCTCTGGCGCAGCGCCTCTTCCAGCCTTTCGCGGTTGCGCACCTCGTCCGCCCAGCGCCGGACCGCGGCGTTCTCGGAGGCGGCGCGGTTGTAGGCGAGCCAGGCGATGAGCGCCAACGCCAGCGTCGCCGGAGCCACGAAAGCGGCATCCAGCGCCATGTTCCGCCACCAGGACCGGGCGACCTGCGTCCCGTCCAGCCCATAGACGACATAGATCGGGAAGGCGCCGACCCGCTTGTAGGCGAACACGCGCTCCAGGCCCTGGACAATGCTGTTGCCGGTGCGGAAGATTCCCTCGTCCGGCTGGCGGCGGATTTCGGCGCGCAGGCCGCGGTCGGCCGGCAGGGTCGGCAGCGTCGCGGTCGGCCGCGTGGGGTCGAGGGTGGGGAAGCGCATCAGCATCGCGCCGTCGTCGCGGATCAGTGCGATGGATTCGCCTTCGGTGCCGATGATCCGCCGGTAGAAGCTGGCGAAGTAGTCCGGATCGACGATGGCGGCGATCATCCCGTCGAAACTGCCGTCGGGGCCGCCGGGGCTGCTGCGGCGCCGGCTGATGCCGAAGCTGGGCTTGCCGCTGGCGGGGTCGACGACAGGGCCGGCGATGAGCAGGCCGGAGTCCTGTTCCCGCTGCTCCCGGAAATCCGCACGGTCGCCGATATAGCTGTTGCGTGCAGGGAAGACGAGGCTGGAGTTGCGCACGAACCCGTCGGGATCGGTCAGCCCGATGGCGCCGATCTGTTCAAGATCGCCTTCCAGCGTCTTCAGATAGCGGTGCAGAGTCTCCGACTCGGCGATCTCGCGCCAACTCCGTCCATGGATGCGCTCGTCCACCCGGTCCAGCACCTGGGACATGGTGTCGAACACCTTCAGCACATGCTCATGCAGGATCAGGGCGTTCTTGCGGCTGTTCCGTTCGGCCTCGTCCTGCGCCTCCCACCGTTCGCGCCAGCCGATGCCGGCAAACAGCACGAGCGGCAGGGCCACCGACACAGCCAGCAGCAGGCGCAGCAGGCGCAAGGCCCCCCTGCGGTCGGTCCGGCTGTCGAGGTTGCGAACGGGCATCACCAACCATTGCCAGGAAAAGGAACGGTGCCGGCCATCGGCGCCACAGGGCAGACCGCTGGTCGGACCCCGGTCGGGTCACCATGGCCGAAGCATCGAAGAGGGGGCAACTCTGACTTTAAGGCAGGGCGGCGACGGCGGAGCGCAGTTCGGCCGTTTACGGATCGCAGGTGCAGGCGCGTGGAAAGCGTCCTTCGGTCCAGCGTCGGCGTCGGCGGACATCGGAACCGTCATCGGCCGGACGGGGCAGTCCGCACAGGTCGCCCAGCCGGTCCCGCAAATCGTCGAGATGGGCATTGGTGAGGATGGCGATCCCGGCGAAGAAAGGTTCGCGGCAACGGGTTGCGACGCGGCTGCAGAAATCGGGCACCCAGCGCAGCGGGTGGCGATCGAGGAAGCGGACGGCGTCGAGCGTGCGCCCGCAGTCGAGCAGCGCGGCCAGCACCGCCAGTTCCGCAGCGATGTGGTCGTCGGCCAGCCTGTCCAGCGGCGGCCGGCACAAGTCAGCCTCAAGGCCGATACGCCAACGCAGCAGGGAATCGGCGGCGTCGGCCCGCAGGTTTTCCTCCAGCCATGGCCCCTCGGTTGGGCAGGCGCGCAGCTCGCCAGTGATCTGGATGGCTGCGAAATCGGCTGCCAGCGGGGCGATGCTGCGGCGGGTGATCCGTTCCGGCATATCGCTCACCACCTCGTCCACCAGGGCGGCGGCCTGCTGGGAATCGTCACGGTCGAGCGCCAGCGGTCCAAGGCCGACCGGTTCGCGTCGCAACATGTCCAGCAAGGCGGCGGTCGGCTCTTCGGCATGCAGGCGGACGAGAAGACGCAGACCCTGGGATGAGCCGGCCAGATCGAGGGCGTTGCGAAGGGGGGCGCCTGCGATGCCGTCCCCATCCGGGCGATGGCCGTCCGCAAGATGTCCGTTCTGACGCTGGGGTGACAAGGCGGCCTCTAGAACCGTGCTGTCCACGCTGTCCCTCCCGGCATTCGGACCGGGTCGGACATGTGCCGGGGCCGGGCCGCATGGGAACGCTGCACGAATGGATTTCGTGTCTTATGGAATTCTTCCAGCGCCGCGGCTTCCGGGCGGATCGTTCGTCCGAACGTTTGCGCGATCTGTTGCAAGTCTCTACTACCAGGGGGACAAGCATTGGTCAACTTGGCCGATGGACGGGGGAAAGACGTGGACAGGCTGTTGCCTTGCGACACGATGTCCTGCCTTATCGCAAGTCACCGTCCCCCACAGGAGTTCCCGCCGCCATGCCGCTTCCCCTGATCGAACAGGCCGACGCCACGCCGGAGGTTCGCGCCGTCTATGACGACATCAAGGCGACGCGCAACGTTCCCGATGTGAACAATTTCTGGAAGGCGGTCGCCAACCATCCGCCGACCTTGGCGCGGACCTGGGAAAGCCTGAAGGAGGTAATGGCGCCCGGTGCGCTGGACCCGCTGGTGAAGGAAATGATCTTCGTCGCGGTCAGCGTCACCAACAATTGCCAGTATTGCATCCGCTCGCACGAGGCGGCGGCGCGCCGGCTGGGCATGACCGACGCGCAGTTCGGCGAGTTGATGGCGGTGGTGGGCATGGCGAATGAGACCAACCGCTTTGCTGTAGGCTATCAGGTCGAACTCGATGATCGGCTGAAGTGATCCGTGTCAGGCGGCGCGCGCCAGCGCCCGTGCCGCCTGCTCCAGGCGGCGCTGGGGCAGGCCATTGATCAGGTCGCTGCGGACGGTGTAATGGGCGGTGCTGCGGCCGTCGCCCAGTTCCTCGCTGGCGATCCGTTCCACCCGCACCTCCACGTCCCAGCCGATGTTCGCCCAGGCAGTGCGGATGCGGCGGGCCAGTTCGCGGGCGCCGCGCTCGCTGAAGCTGTCGAGCCGTCCGCCCGACGGGCCGGGATGAAAGCGCGGATAGAGCTGCGGCATGGCCTTGTCTCCTCGATCGACTGAGGTGCGTCCGGGCGATCCGGCGCTTCGTCGAACAAAGGAATAATCCAAAATGGATTATTCTGGCTAGAGACAAAGCAATGCCGAAACGGTATGGCGCTCAAGGCTCCTGCAGGCCGACCACGGTATGCAAGGTGTCGATCTCCTCCAGCGGCACGGGAAATTCGCGGTCGGCCGGTCGGTATTCGCGCAGGATTACCATGTCGGGTCCGCGCCGGACGAACTCCTTGACCAGCACTGCCTTGTTGCATTTGACGACCACCACTCCGGATCCCGCTGCCGGCGGCTTGTGCGGGTTGACGTGCAGAAGTTGCGCCGGACGGAAGCGCGGCATCATCGATTCGCCGACCACATACATGGCGTAGGGATCGCGGGCGTTCTTCAGGTAATCGGGTCGTGCGATCCAGTCGATGGGGCCGTCTTCCAGAAACATTTCCTGATCCACCCCGCCGCGCGCCGCCGCCCGCACCGGCATCGAAGCCGCAGCCTGCGTCTGCGGAAGCGGCGCCGTGCGAAGAAGTGGCGGAAGCGACGGGCGGGCGGGGCGCGTGGAAGACATTTGTGCGGTTTGTGATGCTCCCGCCGGCCCGTCGAGACCGAGCAGGACCGCTGGCTCGACACGCAATGGCCCGGCCAGCTTGACCGCCCAGTCGACGGTCAACTTGCGCTGGCCGGTTTCCAGCTTGTTGATCTGGGGCTGGGAGGTGCCGGCCATCTCGGCCAGCTTCTCCTGGCTCAGCCCGGCGGCCTGCCGCAGTTCGCGCATTGTTGTCATGGGCCGTTCATACCAAAACGGCTTCAGAAAGTCCATCGGAACGGAATAAATCCAGTTGCGCGCATAAGCCTGCTTGGTCTAAACCATTGCGGTATGACGCTCGACGATTGGCTCAACCGGACCGCAACCAAGGAAGAGGCCTTTGCCGCCCTGATCGGGACGAGCCAGGCAACGGTGAATCGTTACCGCCATGGCCGCCGCGTCCCCCGTCCCGCCGTCATGGCCCGAATCGCCGCCGCCACCAGCGGGCAGGTGACGGCGAACGACTTCCATGGGTTGGGTGAGGGGAAGGGGTGATGAAGCAAAACGCACGCAACAAAAAAGGCCCTCTCCCGTCGGGAAAGGGCCTTTCCTGTTAGTGCCGTTCTTAGGAGAACAGGCTCGACACCGACCGCTCCTCGCTGATGCGCATGATGGCCTCGGCGAGCAGGGGGGCGATGGTCAGCTGGCGGATGTTGCGCGACACGCGCACCGCCTCGGTCGCCTGGATGCTGTCGGTGGTGACCAGCTGCTCCAGCGGAGACACGGCGACGCGGGCGACCGCACCGCCGGACAGGACGCCGTGGGTGCAGAAGGCGTGGACCGACTTGGCCCCGGCTTCCATCAGGGCAACGGCGGCGTTGCACAGCGTGCCACCCGAGTCGACGATGTCGTCGATCAGGATGCAGCGGCGACCGTCGGCGTCGCCGATGATGTTCATCACCTCCGACACGCCGGCGCGTTCACGCCGCTTGTCGATGATCGCCAGGTCGGCATCCAGGCGCTTGGCCAGCGCGCGGGCGCGCACCACGCCGCCAACGTCCGGCGACACGATGGTGACCTCGCCGATGTTCTCGAAGGACTGGCGGATGTCCTTCTCGAAGACCGGGGCGGCCATCAGGTTGTCGGTGGGGATGTCGAAGAAACCCTGGATCTGGCCTGCGTGCAGGTCCATCGTCAGCACGCGGTTGGCGCCGGCCTGGGTGATCAGGTTGGCGACCAGCTTGGCCGAGATCGGCGTGCGCGGGCCGGTCTTGCGATCCTGGCGGGCGTAGCCGTAGTAGGGGATGACCGCCGTGATGCGCCGGGCCGACCCGCGCCGAAGCGCATCGATCGTCACCAGCAGTTCCATCAGGTTGTCGTTGGCCGGGAACGAGGTCGACTGGACGACGAACACGTCCTCGCCGCGCACGTTCTCCAGGATCTCGACGAAAACCTCCATGTCGGAGAAACGGCGGACGCTGGCTTTGGTCAGCGGCACGCCGAGACAGGTGGAGATCGCCTCGGCCAGCGGACGGTTGCTGTTGCCGGCAAGCACCTTCATCGGGGTCGGCTCTCTTTGCAGGGAAACGGCTCAAGGCACGTTCGCCGCTTGCGCGCCGGCGCCCCTTGAAAACGGGGCGGACCATAACAAAGGGTCGGCCCCATGTAAACGTTCCATGACGGTCGGGTCTTTCCCCATTGGGGAATGCCGCCCTGCGCGGGCGGCATGACCATGGCCGTCTCGCCCACCCGTTCGCGTCGTCTCAGTTCTGCAGGACGATGGCCGAAAGGCCGCGGCCGTAATCCGCCTCTCCCCGAAGGCAGGAGCGGCGGTAGCTGAAAAAGCGATCCTCCTCGGCCACCGTGTCGTTGGGGCAGCGCTGGATCACCGTGACGCCGGAGTCGCCCAGCCGGCGGGTGACGTAGGCCGCCAGATCGAACAGGAAATGGCCGGGCTTGCGCGCCGGGGCGAAGTAATCGCGGTTGCGCGCGTCCTCCTCTTCAAACGGGGTCGGGAATTCCGGCCCCACCTCGTAGGAGCGCTGGGCGATGCAGGGACCGATGCAGGCAACGATCCGGTTCGGCTTGGCCCCCAGCTCGACCATGCGGGCGACGGTCGCCTCGATCACCCCGCCCTTGGCGCCCTTCCAGCCGGCATGGGCGGCGCCGATCACCCGCGCCTTGCTGTCGGCGAACAGGACGGGCGCGCAGTCGGCCGTCAGGATGCCCAGCGCGATCCCCGGCTGCCGGGTCGCCATGGCGTCGGCCCTCGGCGCTGTCTCCGGGGTCCAAGGTTCTTCCACCACCACGCAGGTCGGGCTGTGGACCTGATAGCAGGTGATGAGGTTGGCGGGCGTCACCTCCATCCGAGCGGCGGCGCGGGCGCGGTTCTCATGCACGGCCGCTGCGGAGTCGTTGGATCCCAGCCCGCAGTTCAGCGAGGCGTAGAGCCCGGTGGACACCCCGCCGGTGCGGGTGAAAAAGGCGTGTCGGATGTGGGTGATGTCGTTCAGCGCGCCGAGTGTGATCACGAACGCCGTCCTTCCCTGTTCTGTGGCCCCCATGCCCGGCATTATGCCCGACAGGGCAGGGGACGCGATGCACGGTCCGCCCGGATTGTGTTTCTGGCGGTTATGGTGCTGTGTCTCTGACCCGGTATCCGCGCCCGCCGGTCAGAAGCCGGCCGGGGGAGAATCGGCGAAGGCTCCGGGCGTGGCGAGCGCGACCAGTTTGAACAGCCTGCCCATTTGCGCGGGGTCGATCAAGCGGTCCAGCGCGCCGCGGATGTCCTGCGCCTGGGCGGGGCTTGCCTTCGCCGTCAGGGCGGCTGCGCGCTGACGGATACCCAGCCGGGTCAGCCAGTCCCCCTGTTCGACCACGCCGAAGGATTGGGCGCCGCCTTCCTGCGCGGCTGCGGCGATTGCGGCGAAATCGACATGGGTGGTCAGGTCGGCCTCGCCCGGCGCGTCCAGCACGGGGGCGTAGGCATGGTGCCGCATCGCCTGCAACGTGTCGCCGACCGCCGGGCCGTGGTCATAGCCATAGTCGATGACCAGCGCCGCACCGGGTGCCGCGGCCAGCCGGGTGCCGATCAACCGTGCCACCGCCTGCGAGGCGGGGGAAACCTCGACCACGCTGCCGTCTGGCGCATCGCGGAGCGAGTCGGGCACAAGCCGGTTCCCAGAACTGCCGAAGGCCTCCAGCACGAAGCGGAAGCGCGGATCGTCCTCGGCGCTGTCGGGCTCGACATCGACAAGCCGTTCGAACCAGCCATAGTTGGTCTTCTGCACCTGACGGATCGGCAGGGCGTCGAAGAACTCGTTGGCGATCAGGACGGTCGGACCGTCCGGCACATCCTCCAGCCGGTCATGCCAGTGGACCGCATCGCCCAGGATGGGGAGCAGGGTCTGGCGCTGCCGTTCGCGCAAGAACGGGCTGGTTTCCACCAGATGGACGATGGCGTTGTCGCGGAACAGCGGCAGCACCGCCGCTGCCCGCAGCACGTCGGCCATCAGCGTGCCGCGGCCGGGACCCAGCTCCACCAGATGGAAGGGGCCGGGACCGCCCAGCCGCGCCCAGCTGTCGACGCACCAGAGCCCGACCAGCTCGCCGAACATCTGGCTGATTTCCGGCGCGGTGGTGAAATCGCCGCCGCTGCCGAACGGGTCGCGCCGCATGTAGTAGCCGAAGCGCGGATGGCCCAGCGCCTCCGCCATGAAGCTGCCGACGCTGACGGGGCCGTCCATCACGATGCGGCGGGCCAGCAGGTGGGCCAGCGTGTCCGGACCGGCGCTTTCGTCCGCCATGGCGTCAGGCCGGGATGGCATGGCGCCGGCCGCGCAGGACCAGCCACAGGCCGATCGCCACCATCGGCAGCGACAACAGCTGTCCCATCGTGGCGCCGGCGAACAGGAATCCCAGCTGCGGGTCGGGTTCGCGGAAGAACTCGACCGTGATGCGCGACAGGCCGTAGCCGATCAGGAACAGCCCGCCGATGGTGCCCGGCCGGTTGCGCAGCGCCGGGCTGCGGATGGCGATGGCCAGCAGGACAAACAGAACCACTCCCTCCAGCGCCGCTTCATAAAGCTGGCTGGGGTGGCGCGGCACCTGCAGCGGATCGCGCGGAAACACCATGGCATAGGCGAAATCGGGAGCCGCCCGGCCGTACAGCTCGCCATTGATGAAGTTGGCGATGCGGCCGAAGAACAGACCGATGGGCGCACAGGCGGCGATGATGTCGCCGAAGACGAAGGGGGAGATGCCGCGGCGCCAGCAGAACAGCGCAATCGCGGTCAGCACGCCGACCATGCCGCCGTGGAAGGACATGCCGCCATGCCAGACCTGAACCGCGTCCAGCGGGTTTTCCAGGTAGTAGGGCAGGTTGTAGAACAGCACATAGCCGAGCCGCCCGCCCAGGATGGTGCCGATCACCGCCCAGGTCAGGAAGTCGTCGAACTCCTCGGGGTTCGGGCGGCGGTCGGGATCGAGCCGCGCCAGCCCCAGGCAATAGCGCCAGCCCAGCACGAAGCCGGCCAGATAGGCCAGCGCGTACCAGCGGACCACGACCGGGCCGACGGAAAAGGCGACCGGGTCGATGGTGGGAAAGGCCACGACAGGGAGAGTGGCGAGCATAGGAACTCCGGTCAGCGATACGGGTCGGGCTGCGACAGGAAATCCTGCACATAGCGCCGGACACCCTCTTCCAGCTCGGTGAAGGGCTGGTCGAATCCGGCGGCACGCAGGCGATCCGTCGTCGCCTGCGTGAAATATTGGTATTTGCCGCGCAGATGCTCGGGCATCTCGAAGTACTCAATCCGGGGGGGCAGCCCAAGCGCGGCGAAGGTCGCCAGTGCCAGATCCTTGAAGCCGCGCGCCTTGCCGGTTCCGACATTGAACAGGCCGCTGACCTCCGGATGGTCGTAGAGCCACAGCATCACCGCGACGCAGTCGTCGACGTAAATGAAATCGCGCAGCTGGCCGCCATCCTCGAAGCCGTCCTTGTGCGACTTGAACAGGCGCGCCGGCTGGCCGGCCGTCAGCTGCGGATGCAGCTTGGCGACCACGCTCATCATGTCGCCCTTGTGGCTCTCGTTGGGGCCGTAGACGTTGAAGAACTTCAGCCCGGCCCATTGCGGCGGCACGAGGTCGCCGCCGGCCACGGCGCGGGCGATGCGGCGGTCGACCAGATGCTTGGACCAGCCATAGGCGTTCAGCGGCCGCAGCCGGGCCAGCCCGTCGCAGGAGCCGTCATCGTCGAAACCGGCGGAGCCGTCGCCATAGGTGGCGGCGGAAGAGGCGTAGATCAGCCGGCAGCCGCGCCAGGAACACCAGCGCCACAGGTCCAGCGTCAGCGCCACGTTGTTGGCGACGATCTTGTCGACGTCCCGCTCGGTTGTGGCGGAGATGGCGCCGAGATGGAAGATTGTGTCGATCTCGGCGGCGTGCTGGTCGAGGAAGGCCAGCGTCTGTTCGGGCGGCACCAGGGCCGCAACCTCGCGCTTGGCGAGATTCTGCCACTTCTCGCCGTCGCGGAAGCGGTCGACGACCGTCACGTCGGTGATGCCGCGCGCAGCCAAAGCCGCGACAAGGTTGGACCCGATGAAGCCGGCCCCGCCGGTGACCACGATCATAGCGCTGTCCGCTGTTGCTCGACGCGTTTCGTGGGGACTTATAGGCGGGTGGGGCGGTGAGGGCAAGTTAATGGCCCCCTTCCTCCCACTCGCAGGAGCTGGAGGAAGGGGGCCGAAGCGATGGACCCTTACCGCGTCGCCCGGTTCGCGGCACTCACCAGCGCCCGCAGCGAGGCGGTCACGATGTCGGCGTCGATGCCCACGCCGAACAGCGTCCTGTCGCCGGTCTTCACCTCGACATAGGCGCAGGCCTGGGCATCCTCGCCGGAGCCGATGGCGTGCTCACGGTAGTCGACGACGTGCAGGTCGGTGCCGCAGCCCTGGCGCAGGGCGTCCAGGAAAGCGTCGATCGGGCCGTTGCCCTTGCCCTTGGTGGTGATGATCTCACCATTGCGGCGCATCACCACGCTCATGGCGCGGGCACCGGAGTTCGGACCGCGCGGCTCGGTCGAATGCTCGACCAACTCCAGCGGGCTGTCGGCGTCCAGATACTCGGCCTGGAAGGCGGCATGGATGTCGGCGGGCGACAGTTCCTTGCCGGTCTCGTCGGCGACGCGCTGCACGACCTTGGAGAATTCAATCTGCAGGCGGCGGGGGATCTGCAGGCCGTAATCCTTCTCCAGCACATAGGCGATGCCGCCCTTGCCGGACTGGCTGTTGATGCGGATCACCGCCTCGTAGCTGCGGCCCAGGTCCTGCGGGTCGATGGGCAGGTAGGGGACCTCCCACTTGCCGGTGTTGGACTTGGTCAGCGCCTTCAGCCCCTTGTTGATCGCGTCCTGATGCGAGCCGGAGAAGGCGGTGAACACCAGTTCGCCGGCATAGGGATGGCGCGGGTGGACCGGCAGCTGCGTGCAGTATTCGGAAACGCGGACGATCTCGTTGATGTCGTCGATGTTCAGTTCCGGATCGACGCCCTGGGTGAACATGTTCAGCGCCAGCGTGACGACGTCGACGTTGCCGGTGCGCTCGCCATTGCCGAACAGCGTGCCCTCGACGCGGTCGGCGCCGGCCAGCAGGCCCAGCTCGGCCGCGGCGACGCCGGTGCCGCGGTCATTGTGCGGGTGCAGGGAGATGATCGCCGACTCGCGGTTCTTCATCGTCTTGCAGAACCACTCGATCTGGTCGGCATGGACGTTCGGCATCGACATCTCGACCGTCGAGGGCAGATTCAGGATGATCTTGCGCTCGGGCGTCGGCTGCCAGACTTCCATCACCGCTTCGCAGATCTCGACGGCGAAATCCAGCTCGGTGCCGGTGAAGCTCTCCGGCGAGTATTGCAGGACGATCTCAGTTTCCGGGGTCTCATCGGCCAGTTGCCTGATCAGCTTGGCACCCTGGACGGCGATGTCGACGATGCCCTGGCGGTCCAGCCCGAACACGACGCGGCGCTGCAGCTCCGAGGTGGAGTTGTACAAATGCACGATGGCGCGCTTGGAGCCCTTGATGCCTTCGAAGGTGCGGCGGATCAGCTCCTCGCGCGCCTGGGTCAGCACCTGGATGGTGACGCCGTCGGGAATCTTGTTGCCGTCGATGATTTCGCGGCAGAAGTCGAAATCGGTCTGCGACGCAGCCGGGAAGCCGACCTCGATCTCCTTGAAGCCCATGCGCAGCAGCAGGTCGAACATGGCGCGCTTGCGGTCCGGCCCCATCGGCTCGATCAGCGCCTGGTTGCCGTCGCGCAGATCGACCGAGCACCACATCGGCGCTTTGTCCAGGGTGCGCGACGGCCATTGGCGGTCAGTCAGTTTCACCTGGGGGAAGGGGGCGTACTTGGACGGGGACTTCGGCAGGGCCGGGATGTTGGTCGCGGTGCTGGTTTGGGTCGCGGTGCTCATGGCGTCGTTCGGCTCCAGTTGCGGCCCCGGGCCCGGCAGTCTGTGCGGGCGGGGGCCGCGGATCGGATTTTGAAAGGCGGAGGGACCGGCGAGGGGTACGGCCGCGGAGCCGCCGGATGTGGCTCAGCGACCGTCGGTAAGTCGCAGTCCCGGCCCCGGCCGGGCGACGCCGATACCGGCGCCTTTGAAAACATCGCTCATGGAACAGACACTTCGACCAATGGAAATGGTGTGCGAACGCGACAAACCCGGACGCTTAAAGCGCCGGGCCGAGAAGTCGAAGAAGGGCGTTCTGCAGGTCGATGGTGTTCATGGGGCGCACTGTGCGCAGGTGCGGCATGGCTGTCAAGCCCGGATTGGCGAAAAACGGACTGCGGGATGCACCAACCATCGCCATCCCGCCATCCTCATCGGTCTTCCGCCTCAGCCCCAGATCAGGTGGTACAGAGTCGGCAGCAGCAACGCCGTCGCCAGCCCGTTCAACCCCATGCCCAACCCGGCGAAGGCGCCCGCCACCTCGTTGACCTGCAGGGCGCGGGCGGTGCCGATGCCATGCGCCGCCACCCCCATGCCGAAGCCGCGGGCGCGCCAGTCCTTCACCCGCACGAGGTTCAGCACCCAGGTGCCGAGGCTGGCGGCGACGATGCCGGTGATGATGACGAACACCGCGGTCAGCGACGGCAGGCCGCCGATCTGCTCCGACACACCCATGGCGATGGGGGAGGTGACCGATTTCGGCGCCATCGACAGGATGGTCGCCTTGCTGCCGCCGAATGCCCAGACCAGTGCCACGGCGCTCAGCGCCGAGGCGGCGGACCCCACCAGCAGCGCCACCACCAGCGCCAGGGCCGAGCGGCGGACCTCCTGGAACTGGTTGTAGAGCGGAATGGCGAGCGCCACCGTAGCCGGGCCGAGCAGGAAATGGACGAACTGCGCGCCGTCGAAATAGGTGCGGTAGTCGATTCCCGACAGGCTGAGCGTGCCGGCGATCAGGACGACGGCGATCAGCACAGGGTTCAGCACCGGGCGCCGTCCCAGCTTTTCGAAGACCCACAGGCCGATCTGATAGGCGACCAGCGTCAGCGTCAGCCCGGCCAGCGGGCTTGCCGACAGATAGACCCAGATCTGATGCAGGTCGGCGCTCATGCCCGGTCTCCCTCGGTCGGCTTTCCAGCCGCCGGGTCATCCTCCAGCCGCGGATCGGTGCGGCTCAGCAGGAACGCCATCAGCTTCGCCGTCACCGCGATGCCGAACAGCGTGCTGCCGAACAGGGCGGCGACGATGGGGAGAGCCTCCGTCTCCAGGCGGGTGACATGGACCATCACCCCGACACCGGCCGGCACAAAGAGCAGCGACAGATGGCGCAGGAGCCCGCCAGCCGTGTCCTGCACCGTGTCCGGTACGCCGCCGCGTAACAGCAACCCGGCGAACAGCAGCAGCATGCCCAGTACCGGACCGGGAACCGGCAGGTGCAGCAGGCGGGCGGCCAGCTCACCGGCCAGTTGGCAGAGCAGCAGGAGCGTCAGGGTTCCGAGCATCGCGGACTCCGGTGGAAGGGGCGCTGTGCGTCCCTTCTACCGCAGTTGCGAAATCGCCGGGCTGCATTCCGCGAATGCGAGCGTCGCGAATCGGCGATGAGTCCTGTTCGGGATGTTGGGAGCTATTGCAGCTTGCTACGGACGTGCTGGCCGCGGCGGACGATGGATTGCGCCTCCACCGTCACTTCCTTCTTGCCGAACAGGCGCAGGAAGATGGCGTTGACGGTTGCATGGGCGCTGACCGTCAGGGTGCCGGCGGCGGCATCCTCGGCGATCGTCAGGGGCGACAGGTTCGATCCCAGGAAGCCGTTGGGGAAGGCCTTGTCGAAGAAACTGCGGATGTGTCCGTCGCGTTGCGAATCGAACATCACGCGCCCGCCAGCCAGGGCGGCGGCATCGACCGCCTGCGACAGCCGGGCTTCCACCGCATAGCTGCGCAAGGCATCGACGGTGCAGCCGGCGCCCAGCGCGGTCGGAATGGCAAGGATCAGGGCGACCACCAGAAGCAGGTGACGACCCGTCCGCCGGTCTTCGTGCCCGCCATAGGGCAGGGGACGATAGACCAAAGTCATTGCCGGCCTCCCAAGCAATTGCCTATGCGGAAAGGAGTGTTTTGATTGGATGCATCACTCTTAGCACCATCCGACAAGCAGGCAAACCAAGAAATGCAGGTGAAGGACAGCAAAAATCGCGGCGCAAGTTGCCATGTATTTTACGCAAAGGCGGTAACTCAAAATCGCGGATGTGGCGACAAAGGGTAGAGCCATCCGCTAGGGTCGGGAAGCGCGGCCTCGACTTTAAAAAGCTCATCAAATCGCAGTCGAGCTGAGTCAAAGCTGAGTCAAGCGCTGTTGCCCGGCGTGGTGTTAGGGACTTGTTCGTCATCGCCATCGGTAGCCTGTCGCAGTTCCCATTCACTCCAGGCTGGAGCCGCCGCCGATGCCGTTCTTTTCATCTGTTGCCCGTGACCCTTCCGGCGGACACTGGCTGACCCGGTCGCTCCTGGACAGTGCGCTGGCGGTTGCGGTGGTGGCGCTTCTGCTGATCGGCCTGTCGGGCGAGGTGCGCGCTGCGCTGTCCGGCCTGATTGCCGAGGTCGAGGGCGCCCGCGACATTGTCCTGATGCACTGAACACGCGTGCGGCTTCTCCGTTTCCTGTCTGCCCGCTAGACTCCGGGCGCAATGATGGGGAGACGGCCCGATGAGGGGCGGCGTTTGGCGCGTGGTGATGCTGGGGCTGGCCGTGACGGCGGCCGCGCTGGTCTTTCTGGGCGTGGAGATCACGCAGCTTGCGGCGGACGACCGAACCGCCTTCACCCGCGGTCTGGCGATCTGCGGGCTCGGCCTTTTGGCGGTGTGGTTCGTCTTCTCCCGACTGTCACGCCATTTCCGCGACCTCGACCGCCTGTCCGACAGGCTGTCGGGCGCCCGCAACCGTGTCGATCTCGAGCCGATGTCTGGCGAACTGGCGCGCTTGGCCGAGGCGGTCAGTCTGGCCCGCGGCGGCGAACGCGGATTGGGTGAGGGATTGCTGGGCGGCGGGCGCATCGACCGGGCCTTGCGGGCGGCTCTGGCCCTGTCCGACGATCCCCTGCTGATTCTCGACGAGCATGGGCGGGTGGAGCAACTGAACCCTGCCGCGGCCCGCGTGCTGGGGGTGGAGGAGGGGGCCGACATCGGCAAGTCGCTGTTGCGCGACGATCTGGCCCGCGCCATGGAACGGGCTCGTGGCGGCGGTGTCCCCATCACCGCAGTTCTGCGCCGGACGGAAGACGGCGAACTGTCGGCACGGGTGGCCGATCTGGGGCTCAGCGCCGGGGTTCTGCTGTCTTTTCCCGCCCGCGGCATGGCCCACGCCGCCGGACTGAGCGGCAAGCGCACGCTCAGCCTGCGTCCGGCCCAGCCCGCCACCCCGCTCGGCGACGAGGAGCCGTTGGCTGCTCTGCCGTTCGTTGCGCTTTGGGTGGCGACGGCGGGGGTGGAGGAGGGCAGCGGTCCGGTGATCGCAGTCGGCACCGTCCGGCTGGTCGGATCGCGTATCTTCCGGACGGTGTCGCTCGCCCTGCTGATCGATCCTGTCGAACCGGTACCTGCCGAGGCGGCGGCCCGTCACGGCATCGGCACCGCCATGGTGGCGGGCGAACGCCCCTTCGCCGCGGTATGGCCGGCGATCCAGGAGGCGCTGCACAACTGCATCGCCGTCGGGATCGGCATCGACTCGGCGATTGCGGCGCTGGCGCGGTCGGCGGCCCTGGCCGGCATCGCCGAACCGGCGCTGCCGCCGACGCTCGACCTCGGCGCGCTGGCCGCGGCGCTCGACCCGGCCTTGTCCGGTGCGTCGCCCGACGGTCTGGCGGAGGCCTTCGCCTTGCCCCGCCATCCCCGCAACGGTCCCCAGGGCGAGGCGCTGGCCCAGGCCGAGCTTGCCGTCGCGCTGCTGTCCCGCCTGATGGAACGCGGGGTCGTCACCCAGGGGCAGGCGCGTGCGCTGATCGCCGGCGGCGGCGCGCAGGTGTCGCCGGCGCATCCTCCGCCAGCCTGAACCCGCTCATCGACAGCCGGGCCTCCGGACGCAGGTAATGGCGCGTCCACGGACCGGCATGGTCGAAGGGGGTGAGGCAGCTGCCGCCGCGCAGCACCATGCGGTTGCTGGCCAGCCGGCCGTTGACCGCCTCGTCCAGGGCCGTCCGGTCCCCCACCTGGGGGCGGTGGTAGCCGGGATAAGTCGTGAAGGCGTCGGCGGTCCATTCCCACACGTCGCCGCACATCTGCCACGGGCCGGTCCCATGGCAGGTGCCGGCGCGCGGATGGCGGTGGCCGGTCCCCAGCAGGTTGCCCATGCTGTCGCAGCCGGCGGCGACCGCTTCCCATTCCGCTTCCCGCGGCAGACGCTTGCCGGCCCAGCGGGCATAGGCATCGGCCTCGTACCAGCTGACATGGCAGACCGGCTCGTCGGGATCGAGCGGTTGCATGCCGTAGAGGGTGAAGACCTGCCAGCTGCTGCCCGGCCCGATGTCGTCGCGTTGCCAATAGAGCGGAGCGCTCCAACCTTGGGCTTTCGCGATTTCCCAGCCGTCGGACAGCCAGAGGGAACGGTCGCCGTAGCCGCCGGCCTCGATGAAGGCGAGATAGTCGCCGCAGGTCACCGGGCGGGCGGCCAGCCGGTAGGGCTCCAGCCAGACGCGGTGACGTGGGCTCTCATGGTCGAATCCAGGCAGCGGCATCGGCCGGCCGACCTCGACGAGGCCGCCCGGCTGCTCCAGCCAGCCGTCGGGCGGGGCGCCGAGATGTGGGTGGTCGGGAGCCTGCTCGTAGGCCGGACGCAGCGGGTTGCTCCACAGGGCGTGCTTGATGTGCAGCAGCATGCGCTCCTGATGGCGACGCTCGTGGGCGATGGCCATCATCAGCGCCGATTCGGAAGTGTCCCAAAGCCCGTCGTCGATGCCGTCGATCAGGTGGAGCACCGCGGCGTTGATCTGGTCGCGATGGCGCATGATCTCGGCCGCCGTCGGGCGCGACAGAATACGGGTGGGAACGGCGCCGCCATCGCTGTTGGCGGCGAACAAGCCGAGGAAGGCCGGGTCTGCCGGTCGGTAGCCGGTACTGAAGGGGATCAGCACGGCGACCTCGAACAGCCAGCTGGTGTGGGCGAGATGCCATTTCGCCGGCGCGCCGTCCGGAACGGTCTGCACCATCTGGTCTTCCGGCGACAGGGTGGCGACCAGTTCGGCGGTGCGGGCACGCGCCTTCTGGAAACGGGTGGCGAGGGCCTGCCGGCGTTCAGTGAGAGAGTGCGCGGCGGTCGGACCTGCGCTCAAGATGGGATGTGTGTCGGGCACGGGCGGTCCCTCCGAAATTCGGATCTTTTCGGAGAGTGTCCACCTGGAGCGCGCCGTTTGGAATGCATGCATCCGTGGTGGAACGGTCACCGCAAATAGCGGCTGCGACCGGACGCCGCATTGGCAAAGGCGGCGGCGTCGCTCGGACCCAAAAACGAAAAGGCCGCCCGGAAGGCGGCCTTGTTCAGTCGAAGCACAGCTCAGTGTCGGACAAGACTTACTTGATCTTGGCTTCCTTGAACTCGACGTGCTTGCGCGCCACCGGGTCGTACTTGCGGAACGACAGCTTCTCGGTGGTCTTCTTCGGGTTCTTCTTCTTCACGTAGAAGAAACCGGTGTCTGCCGTGCT
>Ga0206117_100606_pt1 | contig 31935 bp, 26 predicted proteins | sample 3A5Ametagenome_FD_177997 | JGI IMG/M metagenome (GOLD analysis project Ga0206117, IMG submission 177997) | Enriched microbial communities from leaf-cutter ant dump, University of Wisconsin, Madison, United States - 3A5A | ecosystem: Environmental > Terrestrial > Nest > Insects nest > Nest dump... | reverse complement strand
CAGCTTGCGTTCGGCCGTGGCCTTTTCGAGGCGCAGTAGGCGCTCATGCTTGGTCAGCAGCCCGTGGCGCTGCCAGACCCCACGAACGCCGCCAGAAGACACCTGGACGCCCTGCAGGACGAGTTCCTGCGCCACGCGCATTGGGCCGTGGCACGGGTTCGCCAGGGCATGGTCGAGTATCGCCTGCTCGACCTCGGCGGCTACCCGGTTCGGATGCGGGCCGCGGGCGCCGGGCAGGCGATCGATCAATCCGTCCGCCCCATAGGTCTGGAAGTTCCGCCGGATCTTGCTGCTCCGCGCTGCCCTTCGGGTCGTAGAACTGCTGGCGGGAATAGCCCATCACGCGACAGGCCTTGCTGACGTTGCCGATATCGGTCGCCAGTTCCAGCAAGCTCAGCTTGCGGCGTGCTACCTTCTTTTCCGTGGTCATGTCGGTCTCCGGTTCAGGTCAGATGTTGCTCGCAACACCATCAAACCTGCCCAGAGGCGGCATGGCCACACCGGCCCCGCGCGCGGGGCCGGTGTGGCCAGACCTGTCAGGTAATTACCGTTTCAGCTCACCCCGCCTTCTCCCACCCCCCGCTACCCGTCTGCCGCCAGTAGACCGGCTCCAGGCCGCCGGCCTTGACCTGCCGCCAGCGTTCGCGCGCGGCGGTCACGGCCTCGGGGTCGTTGCCGTCGAACAGGTCGCAGACGCGGGCAAAGGGGGCCATTGCCGCCGCGTCGGCCGAGGCGCCGTCGACCAGGAACAGGACCTGGGCGTCGTTGGGGCGGTCGAGATAAGGGGTCAGCCAGACCGGCTGGCGGGCGTCGTTGCCTTCGCCGCGCGCGCCGTGCGGCAGGAAGCCGTCGCGGCTGTAGGTCCACAGGAATGAATTCAGCGCCTGGACCCGTTCATCGGACGAGGCCAGGACGACGGCCCGCCATTGGCGGGCCAGCGTGCGCTCCAGCAGGTCGGGCAGCGCTTCTTCGAGCGTGCGGCGGGTCAGATGATAGAAAAAGACTTCGGTCACCGACCCGCCGCCCGTCCGACTGACAGCTTACTTGGCTTCGTAGTGGTCGGCGATCAGCCGGTCCAGCACACGCACGCCATAACCGGTCGCGCCCTTCGGCACGGTCGGCTTGTCGGCCTTCGACCACGCCACGCCGGCGATGTCGATATGGGCCCACCGGGTATCCTTGACGAACCGCTTCAGGAACTGTGCGGCCACGATCGAGCCGGCGCCGACGGCGGGGCCGGCGATGTTCTGCATGTCGGCGACCGGCGAATTCAGCCCCTTGTCATAGGCATCCGACATCGGCATGCGCCACAGCAGTTCGCCTTCCGACTTGCCGGCGGCCAGGATGCGGTCGGCCAGTTCGTCGTCATTGGCGAACAGCCCGGCATGTTCGTGGCCCAGCGACACGATGATCGCACCGGTCAGCGTGGCCAGGTCGATCATCGCCTGCGGCTTGAACCGTTCCTGCGCGTACCACATGACGTCGGCCAGCACCAGGCGGCCTTCGGCGTCGGTGTTGATCACGTCGATGGTCTGGCCCGACATCGAGGTGACGATGTCGCCCGGACGCTGGGCATTGCCGTCGGGCATGTTCTCGACCAGCCCGACCAGGCCGACGACATTCGCGCGGGCCTTGCGGCCGGCAATCGCCTTCATCGCGCCGATGACAGTGCCGGCGCCGCCCATGTCCCACTTCATCTCTTCCATGCCCGCCGCGGGCTTGAGCGAGATGCCGCCGGTATCGAAGCACACGCCCTTGCCGACGAAGGCGACGGGGGCCTCTTTCTTCTTGCCGCCGTTCCACGACATCACGACCAGCTGCGATTCGCGCACCGAGCCCTGGCCGACGCCGAGCAGCGCGCCCATGCCGAGCTTCTTCATCTGGGCCTCGCCCAGCACCTCGACCTTGACGCCCAGCTTGGACAGGGTCTTGCATTCCTCGGCCAGCGCCGCCGGGAACAGGATGTTGGCGGGCTCCGACACCAGGTCGCGGGTGAAATTGACGCCGGCGGCGATCGCGTCGAGATTGGCAAAGGCCTTGCGCGCCAGGTCGGGCTTTTCCACCGCGACCGCGACATTGGCCAGGGCCGGCTTGTCCTCGGCCTTCAGCCGGGTGCGATACTTGTCGAACCGATAGGCGCCGAGCCGCAGGCCATAGGCGATGCGCGCCGCGGCGTCGGCCGACCCGGTCTTGACGCCGGCATGGGTTTCGACCGCCACCACCAGGCCGGTATCGCCGGTGGCCCCCAGGCGCCGGGCGGCTTCACCGCCCACGGCCTCGTAGGCCAGGCCGGAAACCTTGTCGGCCGCGCCCAGGCCGGCGATCAGCAGGCGGCCGATGGTGGTGCCGGCCGGCGCCGCGATCTCGAGCCACTGGCCCTTCTCGCCCTTGAAACGCGGGGCGGCGACGATGGCGCGGGCGATCTGGCCACCCGACAGGCGGTCGAGTTCGCGGCCGATGGCCCCGAGCTTGCGTTCGGCGGTCAGGGTCAACAGGGCGGCGCCGTCCTTCGGCGCCTTCCACTCGGTGAACGCAATCTTCATGATGCGGAGATCCTCGGAACAGTTTCTTGGGCCGGAACGGCGTGGGGCGATCTTAAGGAGGGCGGGACGCGGCCTGTCAACCCTTGCGCGGTCAACCCTCGCGCGGGGCGACCCGCCACGAAGCCGCGAAGGCACCCAGCCCGAAGACGGCCGCGACGCCGAACACGACGGTGACCGCCGGGGCCAGCACCGCCGGCTCGACATCCCGGGTCAAGCCCATGATCGCGGCGACCAGCCCGGCCAGCGCCGCGCCCAGCGCGTACCCGCCGGTCAGCACCGTCGGCAGCAGCCCGGAGGCGCGGTCGCGTTCGTCGGGCGTCGCCGCCTCCATGACGGCCTGGCTGATATAGGCCCAGGACACGCCGAATCCGGTGCCGATGATGATCTGCGAGGCCATGATCAGCCACAGCATGTCGACGGCGACGCCCGCGGCCGAGCCGGCGACCCCGGCCGACACCATCAGCGGCCCCAGCCGCACCATGGCGCGCGGCCACACCGGCGTGCGGAAACTGGCGATGCCCAGCGCCACGACACTCCACGAAATCGCCATCAGCGCGGCGATGGCGGCTGCCAGCGTCGGCCCGAAACCCCACAGTTTCTGCAGCGTCAGGTTCAGATAGACCGCGGTCGACGCCTGGGCGACCGGCATCAGCAGGATGACCCACAATCCCGCCCCGACCGTGCCCGACAGGGTGAAGGCCGCGCGGGGGAACAGCCGATCGGCGGCCCGGCGGTCGCGCCGGAACACCGCCACCAGCAGGACGATGGCGGCAGCCACCGCGGCCGCGCTGGCTGCCGCATTGGGCAGGATGCCGGCCACCGCGACCAGCATGATGCCGGCACCGCACCCGACCAGCCGGCCGAAGGGTACGCGGGCCACCGGGCCGCCACCGACCTCGGCGGGCACGACCAGCGGCACCATGATCACGAACAGGATGATCAGCGGCACGTTGAACAGGAACGAGGCACGCCACGAAACGAATTCGGTGATCACCCCGGCGACCAGCGGCCCGCCGAAAGCCGCCACCGCCCAGATCGCGGCCTCGACCCCGAACACCTTGGGCACCAGGCGCGACGGGAACAGGGCGGGAATCAGCACATAGCACAGGGCGAAGATCACCCCGTCGCCCGCCCCCTGCGCCACCCGCCCAACCAGCAGGACCGGCATCGATGGGGCCAGCCCCGCGACCAGCGTGCCGGCCAGGAAGACCAGCGCCGACCAGAAGAACGTGGCCCGCACGCCGAAACGCCCCTTCAGCAGGGCGGCCAGCGCACCGCCCAGGATCGAGGCGACGAGATAAACGGTGAAGGCCCAGCTGATCCATTTCACGCCATCGATCTCGATGACGGCATTGGGCAGCGCGGTGGACACCAGGAAGCCGTTCAGGGCGTGCAGCGTGATGCCCAGCGACAGCGTGGCCAGGGCAGCGGCATTGCGGCGGCGGAACAGTTCGGCCCAGCTGCCCTGGGCCGACGGCGCGGCATCGATCGTCGCCATCGACGACTCCTATTTAAAAACCAAAAGCTTTCCCAATTGTGGATCGGTAAATTTGAAAAGCAATTCCTTTTCCAATAAAGTGGCAAACATGACGGAACCGAGCGCCGCCCGCACCACCGACCGCCTGCTGCAGCGACTGAAGGCCGTGGGGCCGCAGACCGCCGCGGCCCTGGCCGAGCGTCTGGGCGTGACCGCCGTCGCCATCCGCCAGCATCTGGATCGCCTGGCGGCCGAAGGTCTGGTCGCCCCGGAAGACCGGCGCGAGACCGTAGGCCGGCCCAAGCGCTACTGGCAACTGACCGCGGCGGGTCACGGACGTTTCCCCGACAATCACGCCGGCCTGACCCTGGAGATCATCGAGGCCGCGACTGCGGTATTCGGGGCGGATGGACTGGACAGGCTGATCGCCCATCGCGAGGCGACAACCCGCAGCGCCTATGCCCGACGGCTGGCCGAAGCCCCCGATCTGGCCGCCAAGGTCGCCGCCCTGGCCGAACTGCGCGAGGCCGAGGGGTATATGGCCGAATGGCAGGCCGAACCGGATGGCAGCTTCCTGCTGATCGAAAACCATTGCCCGATCTGCGCCGCCGCGACGCACTGCCAGGCGCTGTGCCGGTCGGAACTGGCGGTGTTCGCCGAAACGCTGGGCCGCTCGGCCCGGATCGAGCGCATCGAACACCTGATCGCCGGGGCCCGGCGCTGCGCCTATCGGATAATACCGACGCCGCCGTAAGGTGGCCCCGATCTCGCCTTGCCCTGCCGCGCAGCCCCGCCTATTGTCGCCGCTCGAACAGGGTTGGGGGAATTCCGTTTGCGCTTGCGCAAGAAAACTCTAGGGGAGACAGAGGGTTAGCGTTTCGATGTCGATCCTGTCCCGTTACCTCATCCGCCAGATGGTCGGCCCCATGGTGTTCGCCACCCTGGCGCTGACCGGCGTTATCTGGCTGACCCAATCGCTGCGCGTGATCGACCGCATCGTCAATCAGGGACTGCCGTTCGGGTCGTTCCTGTACATGACGATCCTGCTGCTGCCCAACATCCTGACGATGATCCTGCCGATCGCCCTGTTCGGCGCCCTGCTGTTCGCCTACAACCGCCTCTTCACCGATTCGGAGCTGGTGGTCATGCGGGCGGTGGGCTGGAACGACTGGGCGCTGGCCCGCCCGGCCCTGATCGTCGCCGGCTGGGTCACCGCGATCGTCACCGTGCTGGCGCTGTGGCTGGGGCCGCTGGGGCTGTCGGAACTGCGCGCGACGCAATATGAATTCCGTACCAACCTGTCGGCGATCCTGTTGCAGGAAGGGGTGTTCAACAACCCGTCCAGCGGCCTGACCGTCTATGTCCGTCAGCGCGACCCCGGCGGCGAATTGCACGGCATCATGGTCCACGACAATCGCGACCCGCAGAAACCCGTCACCATCATGGCCGAAAAGGGCGCGCTGGTGCGCACGCCCGAAGGCCCGCGCTTTGTGATGATCAACGGCAATCGCCAGCAGATCGAACAGTCCAAGCACGACGTCGGCCTTTTGTATTTCGACAGCTACACCCTGGACCTGCGCCCCTATCTGCAGGATGACGGCGCGGGCTGGCGCGACCCCGGCGAACGGCCGCTGACCGAACTGCTGGCCGGCGACTTCACCACCCCCGACGACAAGGCCAATGCCAGCCGCCTGACCAAGGAGGCGCATCGCCGCCTGGCCGCGCCGCTGCTGGTGCCCGCGCTGACCATGATCGCGCTGGCCGGGGTGCTGGGCGGCGAATTCAGCCGGCGCGGCCAGAACCTGCGGCTGATCGCGGCGGCGATGGGCGCGCTGGCGGTCGAGGTCGCGGCGCTGGCCGCCAACTACCTGGCCGGCAAGTCGCTGACGATGGTGCCGCTGCTGTATGCCGCGCCGCTGGCCTTCGCCGCGGGCGCCGCCTTCATCCTGTTCCGCCCGGTACGCCCGCGGCGCCAGGCCGCCGCCCCCGTCAGCCCGGCGGAGGCCGCCTGATGCGGCTGTCGCCCACGCTTTCCTTTTATTTCGCCCGCCGTTTCCTGGTCGGCGTCCTGATCGTCTTCCTGGCGCTGGCCGCCCTCGGTTTCGTCATCGATACCGTCGAACTGCTGCGCCGCGCCGCCGGCCGGCCCGAGGCGACGTTCGGCGTGGTGCTGTCGATGGCCCTGCTGCGCCAGCCGGTGCTGCAGGCGCAGCTGCTGCCCTTCGCCTTCCTGTTCGGCGGCATGCTGTCGCTGTCGCGGTTGAACCGCGCCAACGAACTGACGGTGGCGCGCGCCGCCGGCATCTCGGTCTGGCAGTTCATGGCGCCGGCGATCATCACCGCCTTCCTGCTGGGCGTCTTCGTCGTCACCGTCTACAACCCGCTGGGCTCGGCGATGGTATCGCGCTACGAGCAGGTCGAGGCGCGTTTCCTCAAGGGCCGCACCAGCCTGCTGGCCGTCTCGGGTTCGGGGCTGTGGCTGCGCGATTCCTCGGGCGACGACCAGATCGTCGTCCATGCCCTGCGCGTCGCCCAGAACGGGCTGGAGCTGAACGACGTCATCCTGTTCTTCTATGAAGGCGCCGACCGCTTCGTCCGCCGCATCGATGCCGCCCGCGCGGTGCTGGAAGACGGGCAATGGCAGCTGGACGACGTGCTGATCACCTCGCTCGACCGGCCGGCGGAATTCCTGCCGCGCTATACCGTCGCCACGACCCTGACGCTCAACCGCATCCAGAATTCGTTCGCCTCGCCCGAAACCTTGTCGTTCTGGGCCCTGCCCGGCTTCATCGACACGCTGGAACGCGCGGGCTTTTCGGCAACGCGCCACAGGCTGTATTTCTACAGCATGCTGGCCGACCCGTTCCTGTACTGTGCCAACGTGCTGATCGCGGCGCTGTTCTCGCTGCGCCTGACGCGGCGCGGGGGCGCGGGCTGGCTGGTGGCCGGCGGGCTGGTCGCGGGGTTCGTACTTTTCGTCATGTCCGATCTGATCCATGCCCTGGGCCTGTCCGGCAACATTCCCGTGTCGCTCGCGGCCTCAAGCCCCGCGGTGATCGGCCTGATGCTGGGCACCGCCGGGCTGTTCCATCTCGAGGACGGCTGATGCGCCGGCGCAAACTTGCCCTGATTGCCCTGACGCTGGCGCTGGCCGCCGGTATCCTGGAAGACGCGCGGGCCCAGCAGCCCGCCAACCGCCTGAAAGTGTTCTCGGGCGGGGGGGAGAAACCGACGCGGGATACCCCCGCGCTGCTCGAAGCCGACCAGATGACCTACGACCAGGAACTGGGCATCCTCACTGCCGAGGGCCGGGTCGAGATCGCCCAGGGCGACCGCGTGATGACCGCCGACAAGGTCAGCTGGTACGAACGCGACGGCCGCGTGACCGCCACGGGCAACGTCGTGCTGGTCGAACCGTCGGGCGAAGTCGCCTTCGCCGACTATGCCGAACTGCAGGATGACATGAAGACGGGCGTGATCCGGCGCCTCCGCATGCTGCTGGCCGACAATTCGCGCCTGGTCGCCTCGGGCGGCCAGCGCACCGACGGCAACCGCACCGTCGTCGACAACGTCACCTACACCCCGTGCAACACCTGCCGCGAGGATCGCAGCCGTCCCCCGCTGTGGCAGATCAAGGCCAAGCGCGCGATCCACGACCAGGCCAACAAGATCGTCGAATACGAGGACGCGACGATGGAGCTGTGGGGGGTGCCGGTCGCCTATGCCCCGCGGTTCAGCCATCCCGACCCCACGGTCAAGCGCCAGGAAGGCCTGCTGCCGCCGTCGATCACCAATTCGACCTATTTCGGCATGCGCTACCAGCAGGGTTATTACGTGCCGATCGACGAATCGACCGACGTCACGGTGACCCCGCAGCTCACCACCAAGCGCGGCGCCCAGATGGCGGCCGAATTCCGCAAGCGCACCCAGACCGGCGAATACTGGCTGGACGGTTCGGCCACCTTCGTCGAGAAATACGACGACCAGAACAACGATACCGGCGACAAGTACTGGCGCGGCCATATCCGCGGCGCCGGCCGGTTCGAACTGGACGACAAGACCCGCTACGGGTTCAACGTCTTCCGCGCGACCGATTCGACCTACAACCAGCTGTACGGCATCTCGACCCTGAACACGCTGACCAGCCGGGCGTTCGTCGAGCGCCAGGACGGCAGGTCATTCGGGTCGATCAATGCCTATTCGTTCCAGAACCTGCGCCCCGACGCCGATCAAGGCCTGTCGCCGATCATCGGGCCGTTCGCCGCCTACAACTATGTCGGCGAACCCAACAAGTTCGGCGGCCAGATCGGGGCCGACGTCTCGTACCTGTCGCTGTACCGCACCCGCGGCACCCAGACCCAGCGCGCCTCGGCCACGCCCTACTGGCGCCTGCCCTATTACGGGCCGATGGGCGACGTCTACACGATGCAGGTGCAGCTGCGCGGCGACGGCTACTGGGCCGACCAGACCGTGGGCGGCGGCACCCCGACGACGATGAACACCTTCGGTTTCGCCGGCCGCGTGATGCCGCTGGCCATGCTGGACTGGCGCTGGCCGCTGATCCGGCCGGGCAACGACGTCAACATCCTGTTCGAACCGATCGTCAACTTCATCGCCACGCCCAACGGCGGCAATTCCTCGCGCATTCCCAACGAGGATTCGCAGACCTACGAGCTGGACGAGACCAACATCTTCTCGATCAGCCGCTTCCCCGGCCTGGACCGCTATGACGGCAGCCCGCGCGTGAACTATGGCTTCCGCGCCGGTGCCTACGGCTCGGGCGGCGGGTTCACCGAACTGATCGTGGGCCAGTCGGCCCGTACGGTCGAGAATACCGCCTTCGCCCCGGGTTCGGGCCTGCGCGACCAGATTTCCGACATCGTCGGCCGCCTGACCATCGCGCCCACGCCCTATTTCAGCCTGTCCAACCGCGTGCGCTACAACCCGCACCAGAGCACGATGGAGCGGTTCGAGCTGATGGCCAGCGCCGGTTCGGCCGCGCTGAACGGCGGCGTCACCTATGCCCGGTTGAACAAATCGTTGTTCACCTCGCTGACCGGCGACCAGGAAGCCATCGGCCTGGCAGGCTCGGCCCGGCTGACGCGCAACATCACGGCGAACGCGACCTATCTGACCGACCTGACCGGCGGCGGCACGTTGCGCTTGTTCGGGGGCCTGCGCTATACCGACGAATGCCTCGACATCATGTTGTTTGTCGACCGCAACAACACGATCGATCGCGATATCAGGCCGTCGACCACGTACGGCGTCCGCTTCATCATGATGAACCTGGGATAACGAGCGGCCATGCGCCTTTCCGCCTTCATCGTTCTTGCCGTCGCCGCCTGCGGCCTGCTGAGCCCGGCCGCCGCGCGGGCCCAGGCGTTGCAGGCCATCACCGCGATCGTCAACGACGACATCGTCTCGACCCGCGACCTGGATACCCGCATGCGGCTGGTCCTGGTCTCGACCGGCCAGCAACCGACCCCTGAGAACATGCGCCGCGTGCGCGACCAGGCATTGCGCACCCTGATCGACGAACATCTGCAGATCCAGGAAGCCAAGCGCCAGGGCATCGGCGTGACCGAAGCCGACCTGCAGCGCGCCTACGACATCATCAGCCGCGAAAACAACGTGCCGCAAGGCCAGTTCGACAACTTCCTGAACCAGGTCGGCATCGACAAGTACAGCCTGGCCCAGCAGATCCGGGCCGAGATCGCGTGGCAGAAACTGCTGCGCCAGCGCATCAGCCCGACGATCCAGGTCGCCGACGAAGACGTCGAGCAGGCGATCGCCAAGGCGCGCGCAAGCGTCGGCCAGCAGGAAATGCTGCTGGCGGAAATCTTCCTGTCGGTCGACAACCCCGACCAGGAAGAGGAGGTCTTCCGCACCGCCGAGCGCATCGTCGACCAGATCCAGCAGGCCGGCAATTTCGCGGCGTTCCCGAGCCTTGCCCGCCAGTTCAGCCAGGGCACCTCGGCCGCTTCGGGCGGCGATCTGGGCTGGGTCCAGCCCGGCACCCTGCCCGAGGAACTGGACACCGCCGCCGCCGCCCTGCAGGTCGGCCGGATTTCCCCCCCGATCCGCGCCGCCGGCGGATATTACATCCTGGCCCTGCGCGACCGCCGCGCGATCGCCGGTCCGGACCTGGAACAGTCGACCGTGACGCTGAGCCAGTTGCTGGTGCCGCTGGCCCGCGACGCAAGCCCCGAGGATGTCGAGAAACAGACGGCCGAGGCCCGCCGGCTGGGCGCCGAGCTCAAGTCCTGCGCCGATGTCGACCGGCTGAAGGAACAGGTCGGCACCCGCGAAAGCGGCAGCCTGGGCAGCGTGCGCATCGCCGATCTGCCGCCGGCGATCGGCAATGCGGTCAAGACCCTCAAGGTCGACCAGGTCGCCGGCCCGATCCGCAACGACAACGGCCTGATGCTGCTGGTGGTGTGCGAACGCCAGGATGCCAGCTCGACCGCCTTCGACCCCGAGCAGGTGCGCGAGGCCATCGCCAACCGCCGCATGGGCATGCTGGCCCGCCGGTACCTGCGCGACCTGCGCCGCGACGCCACGATCGAGATCCGCTGATGCCGCGACCGCCGGTGCGTCCGCGCCCCGGCGCGCCGCTTGCCCTGACGATGGGCGAACCGGCGGGGATCGGGGCCGAGATCACATTGAAGGCCTGGGCGGAACGGCGCGATCACGGCTTGCCGCCATTCTTCCTGATCGACGATCCCGCGCGGATCGAGGCCATGGCACCCGACCTGCCGATGCGCGTGATCGCCGATCCGGCCGAGGCGCCGGCAATATTTGCTGATGCCCTGCCCGTCCTGCCGGTGACGCTGGTCCATCCGGTTACCGCGGGCCGCCCGGACCCGCGCAACGCCCCCACCGTCATCTCGGCTATCGACCTTGCCACCGACCTGGCGCTGGACGGCCGCATCGGCGCGATGGTGACCAACCCGATCGCCAAGTCGGTGCTGTACGAGGCCGGTTTCCGCCATCCCGGCCACACCGAATATATCGCCGACCGCTGCCGCGCGGTCGGTACGATGATGCTGATGGTGCCCGAACTGCGCGTCGTGCTGGTCACCATCCACGAACCGCTGGCGCGTGCCATCGCCGGGCTGACCACCGATGCCATCGTCAGCACCGCCCGCGTGGCGGCAACCGGCCTGGCCCAGGATTTCGGCCTGGCCCGGCCACGGCTGGCGATTGCCGGGCTGAATCCCCATGCCGGCGAGAACGGCGGCATCGGCCGGGAGGACATCGAGATCGTCGCCCCCGCCGTCGCCCGGCTGCAGGCCGAGGGGATCGACGCGCGCGGGCCCGTACCGCCCGACACCATGTTCCACGCCGCGGCGCGCGCGACCTACGATGCCGCGATCTGCCTGTATCACGACCAGGGGCTGATCCCCCTGAAGACGCTGGATTTCGACCGCGGGGTCAATGTCACGCTGGGCCTGCCGATCGTGCGCACCTCGCCCGACCATGGCACCGCCTTCGACATCGCCGGCAAGGGCGTCGCCAGGGCCGACAGCCTGATCGCCGCGATCCGGTCGGCCCAGGCCATCGCCGATATCCGCCGTGGTTGAGACGGACACATCAGGCCTGCCGCCGCTGCGCGAGGTCATCAACCGCCACGGGTTGATGGCCAAGAAGACGCTGGGCCAGAACTTCCTGCTGGACCTGAACCTGACCCTGCGCATCGCCCGCACGGCCGGGCCGCTGGACGACGTCACCGTGTTCGAGGTCGGCCCCGGCCCCGGCGGCCTGACCCGCGCCCTGCTGCTGGCCGGGGCCAAGCGGGTCGTGGCGGTCGAACGCGACAGCCGGTGCCTCGCCGCCCTGGCCGAGCTGGGCGCGGCCTTTCCCGGCCGGCTCGAGGTCATCGAGGGTGACGCGCTGGAAATCGACGAGGGCGCGATCCTGGGCGGCGGCCCGGCCAAGCTGTGTGCGAACCTGCCCTACAACATCGCCACACCGCTGCTGATCAAATGGCTGCAGCGGCCGCCCGGGCTGTTCGTCGGCTTCACGCTGATGTTCCAGAAGGAAGTAGCCCAGCGCATCGTCGCCCCGCCGGGATCGGACCATTACGGCCGGCTGTCAATCCTGGTGCAATGGCTGACCGAGGCGCGCGCAGCCTTCGACATCTCGCCCAAGGCCTTCGTGCCGCCCCCCAAGATCACCTCGACCGTCGTGTCCTTGCGCCCGCGGCCCGAACCGCTGGCGCCGTGCGAGCTGCGTGACCTGGAAGCGGTGACCGGCGCGGCCTTCGGCCAGCGGCGCAAGATGCTGCGCCAGAGCCTGAAGTCGCTGGGCGTGCCGGCGGAAGCCTTGACCGAGGCCGCCGGAATCGATGCGACCCGGCGGGCCGAAACCCTGACCGTGCAGGAGTTCTGCGCCCTGGCCCGGGCCTATCAGGCCGCGCGGTCGGCCAGCGACCGGCGATAGGCGTATTCCCGTGATTTGCTGATGTCATTCAGCACCCGCTGGCCCGGCTGGCGCAGGAAGCCGTTGGCCTCGTAGAACCGGTGGCCGGCATCAAAGCGGCTGTCGGTCCACAGCTTGATCTCGACCGCGCCCAGCGCCCGGGCGAAAGCCAGCGCCTGGTCCAGCATGCGCCGGGCCAGGCCGCGCCCGCGCATCTCGGGCAGCAGATAGACCTTGTGCAGTTCCATCACCCGCGGTTCGTCCGAGGTCGCGATGGCGAACGTGCCGACGATGCGTCCGCCCTGTTCCGCCACCCACAGCCTGCCGCCGCCGGCGGCGAAATGGCTGGCGATGGCGTCCAGTTCGGGGAATTCGGCCGCGCGGTCGAAGATGACGCCGGGATAGTCGGCAAAGCAGCGCGCGATGACCGCCCCTACGGCGTCGCCGTCGGCGTCCGTCGCTTCGCGCATGGTGATGTCGTCGTGCATGGTCCCACCCTCGGCAATCCTGTTCCGACCCCAGCTTTACGGCGGCCCGCAGGTTCAGGCCATGACCTGTTGCTCATGCCAGCCTTGACTTTGGCTCAAGGCCTTGAAATCAATCCGCATGGCCCGCCTGCCGCTGCTTGCCCTGGAATCATTCGCCGTTCTGGCCCGCTGCGGCAGCGTCACCGCGGCCGCGGCCGAACTGGGCGTCACCCCGGGGGCGATCAGCCGGCAACTGGCCGGGCTGGAGGCGCGGCTGAAGGTGCGGCTGGCCGAACGCGGGGCGCGCGGCATCACCCTGACCGATGCCGGCCAGGACCTGGCCCATCGCCTGGCCGATTCCTTCACGCTGATCACCCAGGCGATCCATCGTTTCGACCAGGGCCGGCCCCGGCGCAGCCTGACGGTCGGCGTGCCGCGCGCCTATGCCACCCGCTGGCTGGCACCGCGGCTGAAATCATTCCTGGACGGCCAGCCCGGCCTGTCCGTACTGCTGGACGGCAGCCGCCACGATGCCGACCTGACGCGGGGCGAAGCCGATCTGTGCCTGCGCTTCGGTCGCGGCGACTGGCCCGATGCCACCGTCGTCGAGCGGCTGGGCAACGAATGCTGCTTTCCGGTCTGCACCCCTGCCCTGGTCGCCGGCACCGACCCCGAGGCGGCATTGCGCGAGGCCGCCCTGCTGCATTTCGCCGAACTGGACGACTGGACCTGGTGGCTGGCCCTGACCGGCCGCACGGCGATCGACGGCACACGCGGGCCGCGCTTCAGCGAGACGACGATGGTGCTGGAAGCGGCGGCGGCGGGCCTGGGGTTCGCGATCGGCCGCACCAGCCTGGTGGCCGACGCCCTGGCCGCCGGGACCCTGATAGCGCCGTTCGGCCGGGACTGGCCCGACCGTTACGGCTATTGGCTGACCGGCGGTCCGCGCAGCCTGCATCGGCCGGCGGCGCGGGCGTTCTGGGACTGGGCGGCCGCAACAGCCCGGTGCTGATCAGTGCACCATCAGACGTTCGGTGGCGATTCGCTGGTCCAGGCGATTGACCGCCTCGATGAACGAAGGGCCTGGGATCGGCTTGGAGAAATAGAAGCCCTGGAACAGGCGGCAGCCCTGGGACTGCATCTGGCCGACCTCGGCCGCATGTTCGGCCCCCTCGGCCAGGACAGAGATCCCCAGGCCGCGCGACAATTCGATGAGGGCGCCGCAGATCGCCTGGTTCGACGGATCGAGATGAACGCCCGACACGAACTGGCGGTCGATCTTGAGCCGGTCGAACGGCAGGTCCTTCAGGTAACTCAGGCTGGAATACCCGGTGCCGAAATCGTCGATGGCGACCGCGATCCCCAAGCGACGCAGTTCACTGAACATTTCGCGGGTGCGGCCGAAATCCGCCATCGCCGCGGTCTCGGTCATTTCCAGCTCCAGCAGGCCCGGTCCGATGCCGCTGTCGCGCATCGCGCCGCTCAGGTGGTCCAGCAAGCCGGGATCGCCGAACTGGCGGGCCGACAGGTTGACGGCCAGGCTCAAGCCGGTCATCCCCTGATCCGACCAGTCGCGCAACTGCCGGCAGGCGGCATTGAACACCCAAAGGCCGATGGGGTCGATCAGCCCCGAGGCCTCGGCCACCGGAATGAACTGGGCCGGCGGCACCAGGCCGCGCACCGGATGCTGCCAGCGCACCAGCGCCTCGGCGCCGATGGTACGGCCGTCGGCGACGTCGACCACGGGCTGGAAATGCAGGACGAATTCATTGTCGCGCAGCGCACGAAGCAACTCGCGTTCGGTCGTGAACCGTTCACGGGCCGCATCGCGAGCGGTAGGCGAGAAGAATACGGTCGGCTCGCCGCCATCCGCCAGCCCGATGGTCAGGGCGGACAGGGCATTGTCGAGCAGCGCGGTCGCGCTGCCGGCGTCTTCGGGATAGATCGCGGTCCCGAACGACAGTTCCGGGGTGAACGTCGTCTGGCCCACCCGGACATCGGCCTGCAACGCGGCATGCAGGGCGCCGACGCGCTGGGTTATGGCGTGGATGTCGCCGGGATTGTCGATCACGAAACCGAGCGTGCCCCCGCCCAGGCGGCTGATCAGCGCGTCGGCCGGCAGGGCGGCGGCAGCCCGTCGCGCGACGGCGCGCAGCTTGCCTTCCGCAGTGCCAAGGTCGAAGGTCGCGATGATGCGGTCGAAATTGACCATGCGCAGGGTACACAGCGCAAAGCGCCGATCGAGCGCGATGCGGTCCTCCAGCCCCGCGGTCAGGCCGGCGCGGTTGTGCAACCCGGTGACGGGGTCATAGTTGGACAGCTTGTCGATGGCCAGATCGAGTTCGCCCAGCGTGCGCTCGGCATCCGCCATCAGCATGCCGGCCTCGTCCTTGAACCCGGTCGGCAGGCCGGGCAACTGGCGCTGCAGGCGATAACGACGCAATCCGTTCGCCGTCATCAGCACCGGCTGCAGCAGCAGATGCAGCACCAGCAGGGTGGCCCCGGTACCGATCAGGGTCGCGGCCAGCGCCACCGCGATGATGACCACCGCTGCCCCCCAATCGGTCGCTGTTTCCAGCGCAAAATATCCGATCACCGCCAACAGCGGCACATGAACGCCGACAAAGGCCATCGCCATGATCTTGCCGCGATAGCTGAGCCAGCCGACCCGCGACATCAGGGCATAAAGCCACAGTTTTCTCACCTCGAACCCCATCGTTTCTGGCGGTCGCCTGCCAGCGACCATCGAAGGGGACAGTATCTTCAGGGTGCGCGCGGATTTATCCGAATTTTGTAAGCAATTGCCATGGATGTCTCACTTGGCAAAACCGAAGACATCCTGGTGGTATCTGCCTGCGGCGCGCAGGCCGTCCAGCCAGCGCGACGAGGTGTCATGATCCGCACCGGTGCTGGCGCCGTGGATGCGGATCAGCGTGTCGCGCACCGCCGGCGCCATCCAGCGGCCGTCGCCGCAGACGAAGACTTCGGCCCCATCTTCCAGCGCCGCCCAGACGGCATCGCGCGCCGCCCACAGCGCATCCTGCACAAAACGGTGCGGATGATCGGGCAGCACCGAAAACGCCAGATGCAGGTCGACCAGGCCGCCGGCCGCCCACCGCTCGATCTCGTCCCGATACAGCCAGTCGTGGTCTGGATGACGGCAGCCATAGAACAGCATGGCCGGCCCGACGTCCTGCCCCGCCGCCCGGCGGGCCGCGCGATCGGCCAGGAAACCGCGAAACGGGGCCAGGCCGGTGCCGGGCCCGACCAGGATCATCTTCCTGGCGGGATCCGCGGGCGGGGCGAATGGCGGGTTGGGCCGGCGGATCGCCGCCAGCACGGCGTCACCGGGTTTCAGGTCGCGCATGTAGGTCGACGCGAAACCCTGATGCCGCCCCAGGCCCGACCAGGCCGGGGCATCGATGGTGCCGACCAGCAGATCGATGCGGTCCGGCGACGACAACGGCGACGATGCGATCGAATACAGCCGCGGCTGGATCGCCGGGCACAGTTCGACCAGCACAGCCAGCGGCAGCTCGACGGCGGGAAAGCGGTCCAGGAGATCGATCAGCGTCACATGCGGTTCGGTGACCTGGGCATGGAACGCCGCCTCGTCCGCCATCAGTGCCGCGACCTGGGTACGGGTATGCGGACAGCGGACATGGTCCAGCAGTCGCGCCACGGCGCGCCGGGTGGCCGGTTCGCGCAGTTCGAAGAAATCGGTCAGCAGACGGCGCACCGATACCGCATGACCCAGCGGCAGATGGCCGAACCGCCCGGCATCGCCCTGCGGCCGGACCAGGGCGTCGGCATCCAGGCCCAGCCGGGCGACGACGCCGTCGACCACCTCGGCCCGGTTGCGGGCATAGACCGCCAGGTGATCACCCACCGCATAATCCTGCCCCGCGGGCAGGGCCAGGCTGAGATGACGGGTGGCGGGGCGCGGCGCCTCGATCGCAAAATCCCACAGGCCATCGGCCGGCCGCACCAGTTCGTCGTTGCCCAGCACCGTGAACACGGTCGCCGGCAGGGCGGCGGCGCGCAGGTCATGAACCGCGACCGCGGCCAGTCGCAACGACGGCGCCGGCGACGCCGCGGCCCCCAACGCGGTCCACAAACCTTCGATCCAGTCGTCGACCGCGCCGTCGAAATCGCCATCGCCATCGGCCGCGCCGCGGCCCTGCAGCGCCGCGGCACCGGTCGCGGCCAGGGCTTCGTCGACCTTGCGGGGAAAAGCCTGGTAGTTCGGCCATTGGCTGTTGCCGATGCCCAGCACGGCATAACGCAAGGCCGGCCGCGGCGGCAGGCCGCCATCGGCGATCGCCGCGGCGAAGCGCTGGCCGGTATCGGGCGGCAGGCCGTTATAGGTCGCGGTCACGACGACCAGCATGCCGTCCTGCGGCAGGTCGTCGGCCAGATCGTCCAGCCCCAGGCAGCGCGCCGCGAACCCCGCACTGGCCGCGCGCGCCGCCAGCGCCCCGGCGATCTCGCGCGCGGTACCGAGCGACGTGCCATAGGCCACGACCAGCGCCTGCCCCGCCCCCGCCACCGCGGCGGCGGCATGGCTTTCCGGCTCAACCGCGCCGCTCGTCGCCCGGCCGCGTTCATGCGGCCGCCGGCGGCGGACGCGCAGGCGGAAGTCGTCGGGTTTCAGGGTCAGCGTTTCCTTGACGTCCAGGCGATAGTCGTGGGGATCGCTGAGGTCGAAATGCTGCAGGACGGTCGCCAGCGCCAGCTTGGCCTCGGTCAGCGCGAACTGGCGGCCGATGCAGGCGCGCAACCCGTTGCCGAATGGCTTGTAGGCATGGGGGTGGCGTGCAGCTTCGGCGTCCGGCAGGAAACGATCGATGTCGAAGGCTTCGGGATCCGGCCAGGCCTGGGGGTCGCGATGCAGGGCCACCATCAGCACGTTGACCGGGTAATCCCGGGGGACGGCATAACGGCCGCCGATCACGGTGTCCTCGTAGGGCGCGACCGAATAGGCCGGCGCGGTCGGCCACAACCGCAACGCTTCCTTCAGCACCCGGTCGATGACGTCCAGTTCGGCCATGTCGCCGTATTCGGCGGCACGCGCGCCCGGCAGCACCCGGTCGACCTCGGCATAGGCCTGGGCCAGAACCTGGGGATGGCGCAGCAACAGGTACAGCGCGAAGGTCAGCATCCCCGAGGTGGTCTCGTGACCCGCCACCAGAAAGGTCAGGATCTGGTAGCGGATGTTGACGTCATCAAGCGTTTCGCCGGTCACGGGATCGACGGCATCCAGCATCAGCCCCAGCAGGTCGGCCCCGCCGGCCGGGTTCTGCCGGCGTTCGGCGATGATGCGGTCGACCAGGCCATGCATCTGTGCGATGTCGGCGGCAAAGCGGCGGTCACGCCGGCCGTTGAAATGACGCTGCACCGGCAGGCGGGTCAGGCGCGCCATCGCCTCGCCCAGCGCACTGACCAGCGCGGCCAGGAAGGGATCCAGGCGGTCGTCGGCGAAGCTGTCGAAGCGGTATCCGAAACCGGCGATGGCGATGCTGTCCAGCGTCAGCCGCGTCATGTCGTCGGCGACCAGCACGTCGCGCCCTTCCGTCGCGGTCCATTTGGCGACAAGCTGGTCGACCACCTCGCGCATCAGGCCGAAATATCCCTTCATCGCCCGCTGGCTGAAGGCCGGCAGCAGGATGCGATGGGCCTTGGCCCAGTTCGGCTCGTCCTGGAAGGCGGTGAACAGGCCATCGCCCACCGCCGGCCGCAACGACCGAAGGGCCGGCCCCGGCATCTTGCGAAAGCGCGTCTCGTCGTTCAGTTCGGCGACGATGTCGGGGCTGTGGGCGAAATAAGCGTGGTGGCCGGCAAAATCGATCGAGAACAGCCCCGGCTGGTCCTTCGCCACCTCGGTCAGGTAGCGCACCAGCCGCCCCTTGGGGATACGGTGAAGATGACCGATCAGCGGCAGACGCGGCGGGCTGGGGATCGGTTGAGCCATCGACGACACCGGGGCCATTGTTCTACACTGTAGGGCACAAGGTTATTTCTACGCTGTAGGAAAGTCAATGGCGGCCCGCAAACCGAAGTCCGCGCCCAAGCCGCGGCTGAGTCGCGACCGCATCGTCGCCGCGGCCCTGGCCCGTATCGAGGCGGAAGGGGCCGAGGCGCTGTCGATGCGCAAGCTGGCGGCCGAACTGGGGGTCGACCCGATGTCGATCTATTACCATCTGCCCGACAAGCAGGCCCTGATGCTGGCGGTGTTCGACCTGGTGCTGGCCGAACTGCCCCTGCCCGACCCCGCCCTGCCGTGGCGCCAGGCGCTGCGCGCGGTCGGGCGCCAGTTTCACCGGCTGGCCATCGCCTATCCCCGGGTCTTTCCGCTGCTGGTGTCCAGCCCCTATGGCACGCCGCGCGAAAACGCCGTGCACCTGGCGCTGCGCGACCTGCTGCTGCGCGCCGGCTTCGGGCCGGAGGATTGCCCGCGGGTGACGCAAGCCATCTATACCTATGCCGTCGGCGTGGCCCGCACCGCGGCCCACGGCCTGCGGCTGAAACCCGACTACGTACCCGGCACCGAGCCGCCGCCGCCCGGCCCGCCCCTGACCGAGGCCGAGGTCGATTTCTCGATCGATCTGATCATCGCCGGCATCGCCGCCGTGCTGGAAGGTCGGACCAGCGCCTAGGGCGCGGCATCACCGGCTTTTTATCGACCGGTCTTTCAGCTTGGCGGGGGCCCGATTGCGGAGGGCGAAGCGGGCATCTTTCCGTGACGCCCCCTCGATCATCTCTCGACAGAACGTCCATGAACGGGTCTTAAGCTGGGCGTCCGGACACCTGCGGAGAATACGATGAACGAGTTGGTACTGATCGTGGAGGATGAGGCCGAGGTCGCCAGGATCCTGACCAGCTATCTTGAACGCGAAGGGTTGCGCACGGTGCGCGCCGAAGATGGCCAGATCGCGATGGACCTGCATCAAAGCCTGCGTCCGGATCTGGTCATTCTCGACGTCAAGCTGCCACGGGCGGACGGCTACGAGGTGCTGGCCACGCTGCGGCGGCGCGGCGACACGCCGGTGGTCATGGTGACCGCCCTGGATGAAGACCTCGACAAGCTGCAGGCGCTGCGCATCGGCGCGGACGACTATATCGTCAAACCCTTCAACCCCCTCGAAGTCGTTGCCCGGGTCAAGGCCGTCCTGAGAAGAACGTCGGGCAAGAGCAAGGGGACGACGCTGCGGGTCGGGCCAATCGAGATCGATGCGGCCGACCACACGGCATTGGTCGACGGGGCGGCGGGCCGCGTCCGGCTCGACCTGACGGTGACCGAGTTCCGCATCCTCGCCCATATGGCCCAGGCGCCGACGCGCGCCTTTACGCGCGCGGAATTGCTCGATGCGTGCCTGCCGGAAAGCGACACCCTGGAGCGCACCATCGATACCCATGCGAGCAATATCAGGAGGAAACTGCAGGCTGCCGGCGCCGACGGCTATGTCACCGGCGTTCGCGGTATCGGCTATCGACTGGCGCAAGTGTCGTGATCCAGACCAAGGGACTGAACCGGCACCTGGTCATTTCGCTCGCGACGGTGACCGGCATCGCGCTCGCCGCGATGGCGGCGGGCACCATCGCGTTCTACGCCTTCATCTTCCCCCACCTGTTCGAGCCTGGCGAATTCGAGGCGATGGCCGAAGCGGAACAGCTGTGGCCGTCGCGTATCGAATGGCTCGCGTTCCTGGTGCTGTGGCTGGCCGGGCTGATCGGGGCGATGGTTGCCGCCACACGCTTCGCCCGCCGCCTCATCCGGCCGCTCGATGCCGTCGCGGCCGCGGCCCGCCGGATCGCGACCGGAGACCTGAGTGCGCGCGCCGTCATTGCGACCGGCCTGGACTTCAAGGAGACGCAGCAGCTGGTCGAGGATTTCAACGCGATGGCCGCTCAGATCGGGCGGGCGGACGCGGACATGCGGATGTGGCATGCGGCCATCGCGCACGAACTCAGGACACCCCTGACCATCCTGCGCGGGCAGCTCCAGGGGTTCGTGGACGGGGTTTTCGTCCCCGATACCAAGGCATTCCAAGGCCTGGTCGCCCAGGCCGAAAGCCTGGGCCGGATCGTCGACGATCTCAAGATCCTCACCCTTGCGCAGAGCGGCCGTCTCGAACTTCGGCTCGATACCGTCGATCTCGCCCAGGAAGTCGCCGCGGTGATTGCCGTGGTTTCGCCCGGCCTGGAGACGGCGGGGCTGTCCGTGCGACTGGATCTGGAGCCCGTGGCGGTTCGCGCCGACGGCGCACGCATTCGCCAGGCCCTGATGGGCCTGCTGGAAAACGCCAAGCGCTATGCCGCCCCCGGGGATCTGGTGATCGAGACCCGGGCAACGATCGATCAGGCCATTCTTCGTGTTGGAGATACCGGTCCGGGGCTGACGGCCGACGCAATCGAGCACGTCTTCGAACCGTTCTGGCGCGCAGACGATTCACGATCGCGCGCCAGCGGCGGCAGCGGCCTGGGCCTGGCGGTCGTGCAGGCCATTGCCCGGGCCCACGGCGGACGGGCCGTGGTGCGCGCCGCAGAACCGAAAGGGGCGATTTTCGAGTTCCAGCTGCCGCGCAGGCACCCCGGCACCGACGTCATGCCGCCGCATTCCCCATCGTACGGGCAAGCACGAACACTCCTGCGGTGATCAGCGCAATGCCGAAACCCGCCGACGGCGACAGAGGTTCATTGAAAAGCCACCAGCCGCATAGCGCGGCGCCGACCATGCCGAACCCGGCCCATACGGAATAGACGAAAGCGAGCGGGAAACGCTCGAGCGAGACCGCCAGAAGGGCGAACGCGACCGCGTATCCGGTGACGACCAGCATTATCGGGCCCAGCCGGGTCAAGCCGTCCGTCGCCTTGAGCGCGGTGGTCGCGACCACCTCGGCGATGATCGCCCCCGCCAGCGCGCCGATCGAAATCAGCGTGTTCATGCCGCCACCTCGGCGGGATCCCGATGCGGCTCGAACATTCCCAGATCGTCGGCAAACTGATCGATGATCGACAGGCCCGACGGTACCGACAGGCAGACCTGCAGATAGTCGGGCAGCGACGGCGGAAGCGGCAGGCCCTCCGCGACCAGCCGGTCGTTGGCGAACGCCACCCCCAGGGCGCCGAACTCGTAATACGCCCGCATCGCGCGGAGCATCGCGACGTCCACCGGCCGTGCGAGACCGAATGTCCGTGCGAACCGGGTGCGCAATGCCAGCCGGTCATCGGCGGCGATGCGATCATAACGGCGGGCCCCGCCGGCGGGATCGCAGCGCTGGAACGCGGCGCCGAGCGCCTGCCAGTTCGTCCGCCGCTCCAGACCGGCCGAGAGATGATAGACATCGTGCGACAGGCTGGGCTTGAGCAACAGGCCCAGCAGCATGTCCGCCGTCCAGTCGACCGGCACCACATCGATATGCCCGTTCGGATCATCGGCGATGAGGCGCAGCCGGTCTCCGGCCCGGAACATCCAGAAGATGCTGCTGGACGGCCCGCAGCCCAGCCGCGTGTGCCCCATGACGATCGACGGCCGCGCGATGACCAGCGGCAGGTCGGGAAATTCCAGCCGCAGCAGGTTTTCCGCGTCGACCTTCGATCGGGTATAGGCGACCAGGTGGTCTGCGCCTTCCGCGGGATAGTCGGTCTCGCGCACCAGGGCGGGGGCGTCCCGGCCGCAGATCATCGCGGTGCCGCCATAGATGAAGCGCACCAGCCTGGGCATCCGTCGGGCCCGCCGCGCCAGCGCACGCGTCCCGGCGACATTCACGAGGTGACAGTTGGCCCGGGCGCGAAAGGACGTGTCGGCCGCGAGATGCAGGACATGGGTGACGGCCTGCAAGCACCCGTCGTCCTGTCGGTCCAGATCCGCGAGATCGCCGAGCACGACCTCGACCGCTGACATCGCGGCCCGGGCCGCTTCGTGACCCATGAACCGCTCGAGGTTTCCGAGCAGCCGCAAACGCGCGCGATCCAGGTCGGTGCCGCGAACCAGACAGAGCCAACGGTCTGCGACGCCGGACGCCAGGCCTTGGGCAAGAACCGCGCCGGCAATGAAACCGGTCGCGCCAGTCAGCAAAACAGTCGTCATCCGTGCACTTCCGCGATGTTCTTGAAATGGCTCGCGGCCCGTGAGTGGCCGCGCAATCACCATGTCCCATCGGTCGGTGCAGATTGTGTGGAGCGTCGGTTGACACCCGGTCGGAGCCGGACGGGGCCTGCGGCCAGCGGCGCAATTCGACCCTGTCTTCGCAGGCGATCCACCAAGCCTTGACCCGGCAATGCCATCTGCTCCGCAACGACGTCAGATGGAGGAGCCCCTTGGTTTCGTTGGCCCGACAGAGTTTGATCCATGAATGGAAGCGCTTTGCCGCTGCCGTACTTACGCTGGCATTTTCCGGCCTTCTCATTCTTGTTCAGGTCGGCCTGCTGCTGGGCCAGCTCGAAGCCTTCACATTGCCGGTGACACGATCGCGCGCCGACCTCTGGGTGACGGCCGCAAACATCGGAAGCTGGGACCAGTCGACCATCGTCGCCGCGCGGTCGGAAGGCGCCTTCTGGGTCCATCCGGCGATACGCGACGTTCAGGAAATGGGGCTGGGCTCGGGCGATTGGCGCACGGGAGACGGGCGCCGACAGTATGTCATGGTCGTCGGCGTCAGCGTCAGGCCCGATTCACTGAGCAATCTTCACGGCTTCGGACCGGACACCCTCGGCCTGCTCGCATCGCCGGACACGGTGGTCATCGATCGCACCGATGCCGACAAGCTGGGGGCCCGGATCGGGGAAACGGCAGAGATTGCAGGCAAGCGCGTCATCGTCGGCGGTTTCGTTCAAGGATTCCGCAGCAACCAGATGCCGCTGGTATTCGCCTCGCAGGCCACCCTGCGGCGGTTGAACCAGGAGACAAGCGACAACGGCCCACCCTATTTCCTGCTGAATGTCGACCCACGCTTCGATGTCGAAGCCGTCCGTCGCGACCTCCAGGCCGCCGGCGGCCAGCAGGCCTATGCCGTCGCCACCGCCGGCGATCTCATCCAGCAATCCGCCTGGTTCTGGCTGGCCGAAGCGGGTGCGGGAACATCGTTCGGCTTTTCGATGCTGCTGGCGCTGCTGGTCGGCGTGGGCGTGACCAGCCAGACGCTGCGCGGGGCGATCATGGCTTCGCTGCGGGAGTATGCGGCACTTCGCGCCCTTGGCGTCCGCATCGGCCAGTTGCGCGCGATCGTCCTGGAGCAGTCGTTATGGGTCGCGCTGGCCGGCATAGTGGCGATGTTTGCCGCGGCCGCCCTGATCATCGGGCTGGCCTGGCTGGTCGGCGTTCCGATCGTGCTGCCCTGGTGGATCAATCTGTCGACGGCGCTGTTCGTGGCAGCGATTGCAGGCGGCTCGGGGATGTTGTCGCTGGCCGTCCTCTACCGCAGCGAACCCGCGGACCTGCTGCGTTGACCATGCCCCAGTCTTCGACACGACACGCCGTTCCAGGCATCGCCGCCGCGGGGATCAGGAAATCCTATGCCGGCGGTGCCGCCCGCATGGAAATCCTCAAGGGCATCGATCTGACCATCCATCGTGGCGAGTTGACCTTGCTGATGGGACCTTCGGGATCGGGCAAGTCGACCCTCATGGCCGTCCTGGCCGGTCTGGCCCGCCCAGACCAGGGAACGGTCAGCATCATGGGCACGGCCATCGAGGACCTGAGCGAAGCCCAGGTCAACGACATCCGCCTGCGCCATTGCGGCTTCGTCTTCCAGGGCTTCAACCTGTTCGCGGCGCTCAGCGCCTTCGATCAGGTCAGGCTGGTGCTCGAACTGACCGGGGCTCCAGCCCACGATGTTGAACCACGGACCCGGCAGGCACTCGACGATGTCGGGCTGGGCAACAAGATCCATCTAAGGCCGGGGGCCCTGTCGGGCGGTGAAAAGCAACGCGTCGCCATTGCCCGGGCCCTGGTGAAGCGCCCGGCGCTGCTGTTCGCCGACGAACCTACCTCCGCCCTCGATCGGGAAAACGGCGAGCTTGTCACACGCCTGCTTCACCGCATCGCCCATGACCATGACGCCGCCGTCTTGTGCGTGACCCACGACAGCCGCCTTCTGCCGTTCGCCGATCGTGTCCTGAAAATCGACGACGGCCGCCTCGTTGCCGATGACCGGCCTCGCGATCTTCCCCCCTGTTTAGAGTCTCCGTGAAAATGCCTTGCCGCCGACGCCTCATCCTGTTCGCCTGCCTCGCCGTCATGGGTGCCGCATCGATGACCGCCGCCAGCCATGCCTGGCTCTCGGAGTCCGGTCCGCAGGCCGCCGAACCGGCCGCGCCGGACATGGCCGCGGAAATCCGCATCGCCGCGGCCGGACGAGGCCGCGTCGACGTCGAAGGCGGCCTGATCCAGATCGCCGCGCAACGTGACGGGGTGATCGCCGCGGTCCATGTGGTCGAAGGCGCCGAGGTTCGCGCGGGCGATCTGCTGGCAAGGCAGGATGACCGTGCCGCACAGGCGTCCCTGAACGAAGCCGTCGCGGCACTGGCCGAGGCGACGGCACGCACCGCGATCCTGAAAGTTCGCGTGGCGGCAAGCCGGCGCGAGAGAACCCGTCTCGACGGATTGCGACGCGACGGTGCCGAGGCGACGAAGCTGTTCGACGAAGCCCACAGCCGGTTCGAGGAAACGCAGGCCGAACTTGCGGCCCACGAAACGGCGATCCGCCTTGCACAAGCCCGGGTGGCGACGGCCGAAATGGAAGTGGCGCAACGCGAGATACGCGCGCCGGTCGACGGACGCATCGTCCGCCTGCAGGCCCGGCCCGGCACCGGTGCCTCGACCTTGAACGTATCGACGCTGTTCACGCTGGTGCCGCGGGAAGACTTCATTTTCCGCGTCGACGTCGAGGAACGGTTTTTGAATCGGATCGCCATCGGCCAGCGCGTGTCCGTGACCCTGGATAGCGATCCCGCACCCGTCGGCGGCCAGGTGCTGCGCATCGGCGAGATACTGGGCCAACGCAAGATCGACCCGACGGACGCGCAGCAGCGCGTCGACGAGCGCGTGGTCGAAATCATCGTGTCCTTGCCCCAGCGCCACTACCGCATCGGCCAGCGTGGCCTGGCGAAGTTCGAGACGCCGCCGACCGCCCCGGTGGAAAGGAATTAGCCATGGCTGGTTTCAGCCGCCGGATCGGCTTCATGTTTGCCGTCGGCCTCGGGCTTGGATTGGGCGGATGCTCGCTGGTGCCGCCTTACGACCGGCCGCCGGCGCCAGTTCCGGCGCGTTACCCGGCCGATGTCGCCGACGCAGGCGCGGCCGGCCCGCGGGACCTGTCCTGGCGCGGCTATTTCCCGGATCCCCATCTGCAGCAGCTGATCGCGACCGCGCTGGCCAACAACAGGGATATCAAGGCCGCCGCCCTGCGCGTCGAGGAAGCGCGCGCCCTCTATGGCGTTCAGGCAGGTGCGCGTCTTCCGGCGCTCGATCTCGGCGCGACGGGAACCTGGCCACGCGCCGCCGCGGGAAATTATGCCTTTCAGGCCGGGCCGACCGTTCCCGCCTTCGAACTGGATTTCTTCGGCAAGGTCAAAAGCCTTTCGGGCGCAGCCCTGCACGACTATCTCGGTACCGAGGCGGCGCGGCGGGCCGCCGAAGTCAGCCTGATCGCCGAGGTCGCCCGCATCCACGTCCGCAGCCGGGCGGCCGCGATCCGGGCGATGCTGGCCAGGCAGGCGCTCGATTCGCGAACCGCCGCCGTCGCCTTGCTGGCACGGCGCGTTCGGGCCGGACTTTCCTCGCAACTCGACCTGCGCCAGGCACAGACACTGATCGGCGTCGCGGAATCCGAACTGGCCGAACAGCAATTGGCCCAGGCGCGGGCCGCCAACGCCCTGGCGCTGTTGATCGATTATGCGGACATGCCCGCGACAGCGGCAGAGCCGGAATTGATGGATCGATGGGGGACGGTGCCTGCCGGCTTGCCGTCGGCGCTGCTTGCCGCCCGGCCTGACATTCTGGCGGCGGAAGAACGATTGAAGGCTGCCAATATGCGAATTGGCGCGGCACGGGCGGCCTTCTTCCCGGCCATCACCCTGACCACGATGGGAGGGTTGGCGGCAGGCGGCTTCGGCAAGCTGTTCAGCCCGGGAAGTGCCGCTTGGCAGTTTTCGCCCCAGCTGACGCTGCCGATCTTCGACGGCGGCCGCAACGAGGCCAACCTCGATCTGGCCAAGGTCCGACGGGAGCTGGCCGTGACAGAGTATGAGAAGACCATCCAGGTCGCCTTTCGCGAGGTCGCCGACGCGCTGGCCGGGCAAGCGCTGCTGGAACGCGACCTTGCCGCCCGGATCGACACGCGCGACACCGAGGCGCAGCGGCTGGAACTGACCAGGCGGCGCTATCTGGCCGGCACCATCGGCTACCTCGACGTACTGGATGCCGAGCGGAGCCTGTTTGCGGCGGAGCAGAACCTGGTCGAGGCCAGGCGCGCGCGTCTGGAAAATGCCGTCGACCTGTACCGGGCCCTCGGCGGCGGCTGCTGCAACCCGGCCGCAGCCGCTGCCGCACCGTCAAGGTAGCGGCTGGGGGGCGGCATAGGTGCCGCGGAAATACCGCTCGGCCCGCTCTTCGATCACCACGTCGGGCCTGATGCGCTCGACCAGCGCGCGGAACAGCGGCAGCGGCGCCTTGGCCCAGACATAGACGACCTCGGCAAAACCGGTCGACAGATAAGGCATCAGCCCGATCATGAAGGAATCATGCAGAACCAGCGCGCGGCCCGTGGCTGCAGGACACAGCGAGCGCTGGGTCGCATGTTCGAATAACGGCTCCAACGGCCGCAGCGGAAAGGCCTGGGTGGTGCCGCCGCAAGGGCTGCCTGTCACCGGCGCCCCCGGCGCCCGTTCGGTCAGCGACACCGCCATCATCCGCGCCAGGTCGCCCGTCGTGAAGTCGCCTTGCGGGAAATCGGCATAACCCAGCACGGGCCGCGGCGGCAGCGGCCGGCCCAGCTGGGCCAGTCGGTCGGCGATGGCGGCATAGCCGAGCCACGCGCCATAGGGCGTCCAGTGGGAATCGGTGCGGTAATAGACCAGGCCGTTGGCCTTGGCATCGACCAGCGTGGGTTCGAGATCCAGATAGGCCGGCCCCGCCCCCATCTGCGCCGCCGGGCGCAGCATCTGCAGCCGCGACAGCGGGGCCATGACCGCCATGTCGGCCGGCATGAATTCGCGATAGATCGAATGCTTGTCGGGAATGGCGACGAACAGATAGGCGGCACCCGATGCGGCGGCAATGGCCCGGCGCTGGTCCAGTTCGGTCATCCAGGTCATCGCGTCCTGGCCCGACAAGGGTTCGCTGCGCTGATAGCTGACGCGCGAGAATTCGTCGGCCAGGAACAGCCAGTCATCGGCGCCCCGCACCACCTGGGCCTGGCCGCGACGCAGCTTGTAGGTCGCGCGGGCCTGCAGGCGGATCAGCGCATCGCGCAGGCCGAAGCGGTCGGCGATCCAGGCATCGGCCTGGCGCGGCCCGGCGGCAATGGCGGCGGCGGTGGAGGGAAAGCCCGGTGCCGGGGCCAGCACGCGGTTCTCGGTCGATGCCGTGCCGTGATCGGCCAGCAGCCCGGCAAAGCCCGTCGCCAGGGCGGCGACGAACAAGGCCGACAGCGCCAGGGCATATGTCCGCCGCATCAGCATCAGAAGCGGAAATAGATGAAGGGGTTGTAGGTGCCGGCCGCGACGAAGGCGGCGACGGCCACGAACAGCAGGCTGATCACGACAAGGCGGACCAGCCGGATCAGACCGCCCTCGCCCGGTTCGACCAGCGCGGCCAGCGCGTTGCCGCGGCCCGAATATTGCGCCTGGCGCATCCGCCAGTCGCCGGCCAGCCGGGCCAGGATCGGGGTCGCGCCCAGCACGCCGCAGGCCAGCGCGATCCACGACTGGCCATCGGTAATGTAGGAAACCCCGATCCAGTGCCAGCCATTGGCCCCGGCCAGGCTGTCCAGGTACCCCAGCGCGCGCGGCAGGTCGTCGGCCCGGAAGAACACCCAGGCCAGCATCACCACGGCCATGACATAGGCATGGCGGAACAGCCTGGGCAGACGGGCCAGCAGCCGGCCGAAACCGGCCCGTTCGATCACCAGGAAGGCGCCGTGGATCAGGCCCCAGATGACGAAGTTGACCGATGCGCCATGCCACAGCCCGCACAGCAGGAAAACGATGCACAGATTGGCATAGACCCTGGCCGGCGCCACCCGGTTGCCGCCCAGCGGGATGTAGAGATAGTCGCGAAACCAGTTCGACAGCGAGATATGCCACCGCCGCCAGAAGTCCTGCACGCTTTGCGCGACGTAAGGGTAGTTGAAGTTTTCCAGGAACCGGAACCCGACCATGCGGCCCAACCCGATCGCCATGTCGGAATAGCCCGAGAAATCGAAATAGATCTGGCCGGTATAACAGATCAGCCCGATCCAGGCCGGCGCCGCCGGCAGGCCGCCCGGCGGCACGGCGAAGGCCTGGTCGGCCACCAGGCCCAGCGGGTTGGCGATCAAGACCTTCTTGGCCAGGCCCAGCACGAACCGTTCGACGCCGCTGGCGAACAGTTCGGCATCGACCCGGCGGCGATCCAGCTGATCGGCGACGTCGTGATAGCGGATGATCGGCCCGGCGATCAGCTGGGGGAAAAACGCGATGTAGAGGGCGAAGCGCCCCAGCCCCAGCTGCGGCGGATTGATGCCGCGATAGACGTCGATCAGATAGGACAGCGCGTGGAAGGTGAAGAATGAAATCCCAAGCGGCAGCCGGACGCCCGGCAGGGCCCAGGGCCCGGCGCCGAGATCGTTGGCGATGCCGACCAGGAAATCGAGATACTTGAAGAACCCCAGCACCGCCAGGTTGGCGGCGACACCCAGCCCCAGCACCAGCCGCCGCCGTCGGGTGCGCCCGAGCCACAGGCCGATCGCCCAGTTGCCCAGGATCGAGACCAGCAGCACCCAGCCGTTCAGTGCCTCGCCCCAGCCATAGAAGACCAGGCTGGCGAATAGCAGCAGATGGTTGCGCCAGGCCTGCGGCACGGCGGCATGCAGCGCCAGCACGACGGGCAGGAAGGCGAACAGGAAGACGGGCGACGGGAACACCATGGGCGGGTGCAAGCTAGATCAAAGCACGTCAAATCGGAATCGAATTAACGCGGATGACGCGATGGCCGCGCATCCGCCGGGCCAGCCGGATCCGGCGGCCGGAACCAGATGGCCCCGGCCACAGGTCAGGATCAGAGCAGCTCGAGGACCAGGGCCGCCACCGCGCCCGACGATTGCGGGTTCTGGCCGGTGACCAGCCGGCCGTCGCGCACGGCATTGGACGTCCAGTCGGCGGCAGGCTGGTGCAGCGCACCCAGTTCCTTCAGCCGGCTCTCCAGCAGGAAGGGCACCTTGGTGTCGCCGCCGACGGCGCGTTCCTCGGCATCGGTGAAGGCCGCGACCTTGCGGCCGCCGATGAACGGTTGGCCATCGGCCCGGCGCATGCCGGCGAACACGGCCGGGGCATGGCAGACCGCGGCGATCACCCGGCCGGTCGCATCGAACCCGAACAGCAGATCATGCAGCTTGCGGTGATAGGGCATGTCGAACACGGTGCCGTGGCCACCCGGCAGGTAGACGGCATCGAAGCCGCTGGTATTCAGCGTGTCGAAGGCGGGCGTATCGACCAGTGCCGCGGTGGCCCGGCTCCAGGCCTGGCCCTGTTCCGGCGTCGGCTCGCTTTTCGGATCGACCGGCACCGTACCGCCGGCGATCGAGGACACGACGACCTCGTGCCCGGCGGCGGTGAAGGCCAGGTGAGGCACGGCATGCTCCTCGAGCCACAGGCCGGTCGGTTCACCGTTCAGCATGCGATCGTGGCTGGTCAGGATGAAAAGGATCTTGGACATCTCGGGCTCCGTTGCGGGGGTGAAGGAAGGATGTGCCCAGCCCATATATTGTTCAAATTTATCTTTATGATATTAGAAATTCATAAGACATATTTCTGAATACCGTCTCTGCCCCTGCCGATTAATTCCGTCACATCGCGCCCCATTCCGTACCACTGCCGTCACACACTGCCCCACGCCGCCTGACACGGTTCCGGTTCGTCGCTTGTCCCCCTGTGCCCCGCGATTGCACGGTTCTCCAATGCCGCGCCACACGGCGCTAGCTCGATGGGGGGAGTCATGCGGGGAAGCCTGGCGCGCAACGGAATGGTCGACCACATCAACCGGCCGCGACGGCCGCATCGGCTGGCCCTCGCCCTGGGGATCGCGTGGGGGGTTGCCGGTTGCCCGTTGCCGGCATGGGCCGGCGTGGTCTCGGTCTTCACCGACGGCGCCGCAGCCGACGTCAGCACCATCCCGGGCACCGGCAACGGTAACGCCGGGGATCTGCGCCAGGCGATCATGACGGCGCAGCCGAACGACACGATCACCTTCAACTGCGCGTCGGCGCCGTGCACGATCCTGCTGAACGGTCCGCTGCCGCCGATCACCGGCAACCTGACCATCGACGGGGGTACGCCGGGGGCCGTGGTCATCGACGGCCAGAATTCCTATCGCGCCTTCTTCGTCGACACCGGCACCGTCACGCTCAAGAACCTGGTCATCCAGAACGTCAGGGCGAAAGGCGGCAACGGCGGTACCGGCAAGACCTCGGGCGGTGGCGGCGCCGGTCTGGGCGCCGGGGTGTTCATCAACCAGACCACGGCCGAAGTCACGCTCGACCACGTGAACTTCAGCAATGCCACGGCCGCCGGCGGCAACGGCGGCAACGTCGCCCAGGGCAGCGGCGACGGCATCGGCGGCGGTGGCGGGCTTGGCGGCAATGGCGGAACCGTCACCCCCGTGACCAACAGCGGCGGGGGCGGCGGCGGCGTTCTGGGCCCAGGCGACAGCAGCGCGGCCGGCGCCGGCGGGCTTGGCAATGGTGGCGGCGGCGGCAATGTCGGCACCCCCGGCGGCGCCGCGGGCGCCGCTTACGCCGGAACCACCGTCGGCAATCCGGGCGCCGCC
>Ga0206117_100605_pt1 | contig 31941 bp, 31 predicted proteins | sample 3A5Ametagenome_FD_177997 | JGI IMG/M metagenome (GOLD analysis project Ga0206117, IMG submission 177997) | Enriched microbial communities from leaf-cutter ant dump, University of Wisconsin, Madison, United States - 3A5A | ecosystem: Environmental > Terrestrial > Nest > Insects nest > Nest dump... | reverse complement strand
AAGCGGCACGACGGGAAGCTGGTGGCGGTCGACCCGCGTTACACCAGCCAGACCTGCTCGTGCTGCGGACGGCATCCCAAGGATTCCCCGGAAACGGCTCACCTGCCGCACGGCCGTGTCTCTCGGGATCGGTTCGTGTGCCCACTGTGCAGCTTCGCATGCGACGCCGACCTGAATGCGGCGCGCAACATCCTGGCCAGGGGCAAGCTGGCCATCAACGACAATGTCGACGACCTTGTCGTCACCGCCGGTGGATCGCCGGTGGCAGCCTGCGGAGCCCTCGGCACTGGCCGGGCCATGAGGCAGGAAGCAAAGACCCGTCAGCCAAGCGGCCTTCCAAAAGCCGCGTAACCGACGGAAGCCCCGCCGTTTACGGCGGGGAGGATCACGGCACCCCGGCAACCTCGAAGGCCGAACGCGACCATGGCCAAACGCTCCCCCTCCGGCGGCCGAACCCGCCTCATCCGCGAGATCCTCCATGTCCCGACCGGCGAACGCAGGCGGACCGACGACGGCTGGCTGGATGCCATGCCCGACGACGAGTTCGTCCGCGCCCGGCGCCGCGCCAGCGTGGCCCGGTACTCCGGCGCCTCCGAATGGGCATGCGCGGCTTGCGGATACCCGGCCTACCCGTCCCGGCACCACATGACGCGGCTGCGCCACTTCCGTCATTTCGCCGGGGCACCAGCCGACTGCCCATGGCATCACGACGACGGCTTCGACCTCGCCGAGCTCGACACGCTTCGCTTCGGCGGACAGGGCGAAGGCGCCCGGCATCGTGAGGTGAAGCGCTTCCTCATGCACATGACCTCCGTCGACCCGAGGTTCTCCCCGCCCGACGTATTGAACTACGATCCCTACAAGGAGCATTGGATCACAGCCGCCAACGGGGAGCGCCGCAGGCCGGACATCTACCGGCGCCTGCACGGGATCCCCGTAGTCTTCGAGATCCAGCTGGCCCGAACCTACCTCCGGACCATCCAGGGTCGCGAGACCTTCTACCAGGAACAGGGCATCCGGCTCGCCTGGGTGTTCTGGGAGTTCGAGAAGGTCCGCGATCATCTGAGCGCGCAGGACATCTACCACTTCAACCGCTCCAACGCCCTGTCGCTCGACCAAGAGGCGGTCGAGCAGTCGCTCAGCACCGGCAGGCTGCACTTCCGGGTCTGGTGGTGGGAGCACGTCCTCGATTCCTGGGGGAAGCCCGGCCGCGATTGGCGGAAGCGGTTCGTCGACGTGGACGAGCTCCTCTGGGATCCGGAGAGCGGGCTGCCCTACCTGGTGGACCCCGAGGCGATGCGCGCGGCCGCCGCGGAGGAGCGCAAGGCGGCCGAGGCCCGGCGCGTCGCCGCACTGGCCGACGGCGTCGCGGCGATCTGGGCCGTCGAGGAAGACCGTCACCCCTGGAGACTGTCGGATCGCGGCTTCGATCGGGAAACCTACGAGCGCTTCACCGAGCCTCCCTGGCGGACCCTGGCGCGAGCCGTCGGCTGCACGGTCTCCTGGGACGAGGCATCAGAGGAATATGGCTGCTCCAGCGTCCTGCCGCTGCTCTACGCCATCCGCGACGGCCGCGGTTACGGAGGGATGAACCTGGCGGCAGTGGTCATGAACCTGCTGGAGCATCGGCGCTGGGCCACCCACGCCGTGGTCGCGGTGGCCAGGGCCTACGGGCGCCGGGATGTCCTGGAGGAGCGCCTGAAGGCCGCCACCAAGGTCCGCCGCAACATGCGCGAGGCGTTCCAGGGCGTCCCCGGCAGCACGCCGGTGCGCCAGATGGACAAGGTGCTCGCCGCCCTGTTCCCCGAGGCGGCGGAGGCCATCAGGCAACCCTGGCCGCCTCAGGAAGCCTTGGAGTATATGCGCACGAAGGCGGAGGCGTCGGGCTCGGAGCGGTAGGGCTGGGAGCAATCCGGCGGTCTATCGCCGCCATGCAGGACGCCAGCGACGGAGGCGTTGCCATGCGCTGGTGGGCCAGCGTTGATTAGGCGACCACCTCCAAGGCGAAATGACCGCGGTCTCCTGCCTCGGCCTTGGGCTTCCGGACGACCTTGACGGTCACGTCGTATCCGAGCTTGTTGAGCCATGCGGCCAACCGCTCCACGCTCACGCCGTCCATTCGGCCTCGGAGAACCTTCGACAGTGTGGGTTGATCCACGCCAACGAGGGCGGCGGCCTCCATCTGCTTCAGCCCCTGGCTCTCGATCGCATCGGCAATCTGCTGGATCAAGCCAGACTTGACGTTGGCCTCCTCGGCCTCTGCCGGGGAGAGTCCGAGGTCGGCAAAGATATCGCCGCTTCCGATGGTATAGTCAGACATCACTTCTTCTCCTTCTCTCGGGCCTTGTCGAGCACACCAGATCTACCGCCGGAATCGACCTGCCGGACGACATCGAGCAGGTGGCGCTCCCCGTTTACGGTTCGACGGTTAACCGGAAGACGCTGGGCGGTGGCCGCATCATGTCGATGGCGGAGTTCATGGCCGATATCAGGGCCACGCCCACGTCCAGCGCCGCTGCCCGTAACCTGACGGAAGGGCGGGCGCAGAAGGAGACGGTCACTCGTCCTCGCCGTCGTACTCACCCTCCCGCTCCGTAATTGCCGGAGTAGCCACTGAATCAGATGCTCGCTCCGACACGGCATGGAAGCCGATCTTTGCGAGTCCACCCCGCAGGTATTTCGCCAGGACAGGTCTCTTTTCCACAATATACATCACATCCCCAGCGTCCGAATTGCGATACGCATGGGATACGGCGTCCTCGAAGGTGCCGTCGTAATCTCGTCCGATCCACATAAGCCCCATGAGTTCCATGAGCTCATCGTGATTGAGCGCCATTATGGCGCTATAGAGATCAATTACAGCGGGACTTGGGGCTCTCAAGATGGCGTCAACCACGGCGTCGGCCTTCCCGCCAGCGCCGATGGTCAGGCCACGCGCTCCAGAGCCACCTCGCCTATGGTTCGCGGCCTCCACCAAGTCGATGATGGCGATAACCTTCGATACGGTCAGATGCTTCAGCCGCGTTTGGATTTCCGGGATTGACGCGAGAACGGGGAACATCAGGCCAGGCTCGTAGGGGACTGACGGAGCGACCGTCCGGAGTCTCCCGGCGAAGGCGTCTTCGTCGAACACCACGGTGACGGTGCTGGCCTTCAGAGCGGACTGCAATGAGGCGTTGGTCTTGTACCCGAAGCCTGCGGCCAGCGCCTCCGACAGATGAGACGAGCCGACCTGCGGCAAGGCAGCCCACGCGGCGTCCTTGACGAGCTTCATGTTGGTGGGATTGATGACGTAGCGCATCTTCGATCTTCCATGATCACAGTCAGCGCCTGCCGATTAAACGCCGACCGCATGGGATCGAGCGATGCGGTGGTTTCCGTGTAAGGCGATTTCACCCGGCAGGACGTGACGCTCGCGATGCGCACCCACACCATGGCAAATCGCCTAGCGGGATGCAAGTCGTATCTCTACGCGATGGCGCTCACGGGCAGGTACAACCGCCTGGTGTTGCTGGCCAGGGTGTCGAAGCCGAAGCGTCGGTAGAACCGCTCGGCGTCCTCGTTGAGCGCATCAAGGACCACCGCCCAGGTGTCCACATCCTTCGAGATGCCTTTGATCCGCTTGAGGGCGCTACGGAACAGGTCCGTGCCGATCCCGCGCCCCTGGAGATCCTTCCGGACGGCGAAGTTGACGATGTGGGCGGCGCCGACGACTGCGTCCCGATGCAGGTTCCGAGAAAGGGGCGCTGGTGTCTGACGGGCCTCGATGTGCATCATGTGCAGCGCGTAATAGCCGGTGACCTGCGTCTTGTCGGCGGCGTCAACCGCGATGAACAGGCGCGCAAAGTTGGACTCCTCCAATGCGTAGCCTTGGCGCAGGTAGTCGTCCATGAACTTAACACCGCAGGTGAAGGCTTGGATGGACGGTTGGTGCCTGGCCGACAATGGCTGGACTTTGATCGGAAACGCGCTCATGCGTCTTCGTCCATACCTTCATCGTAGCCTGCCATCAGATCCTTCATTGCCTGGTTGGGTTCTGGCCTGCGCTCCAGCGCGGCGAAGAAGCGGGCGGCGTCCTCGCTGTCAAGCTGCGTACGGGATAGCGCCCCGACCTTGTCGAGTGCAGCCTGGAATGCCGCCGTGGAGACGAATTCGGACGTATCCGTGCCGGACAGCGACGCTGCATACTCGATGATCTGCTTCATCGACGGCTTCACCCGCTGCTCCATGCGCTCAGAGCGAGTTTCCTTCGCCAGCCCCTGGGCCAGCGACGCGGCGTCGAACATGGATGAGATCTGCATGGATAGCTCCTGTACGGACATTGGCCGGACAACGGGAAGATGGGTGTGGGCGTCGAACTTGTCAATTAGCCAGTCGGAGGCGCTGGCGCGGTTCCACCAGCACTCAACGCCAGCAGAGCCTTTCGGTTCGGCGAGATCCTTCCGAAGGCAATTTGGCAGGGAGTTCCTGCCAAATTGCGAGGTCTGGCCACGCCCTCGCGAAGCGAACCTCCCCGCCGTGAACAGTGGGGCTTCCGTCGGTTCCGAACGGCGCGCCATCACCAACCGAATGACGGCCGGACTCGCGCGCCGACTGCCCTTGGCCATCAGCTGAGCGGATGTCGCAGTGGATCCCCGACCCATTGCCGCCGCTCACGGGAGCGCTCGCCCGCCCGCGAGCATCCTGAGCCACTGGGACAGGTCGAACACGGGCGCGGCGGCGGCGGCCAACCCGTCGCGCAGGGCCTGAAGATGGCGGCTGTCGCGGGGGCAGGCCAGGAGCCGCCAGCAGGTGGGGATCTCATCATTCGGTGCCGTCCTGGACCACGTCTCCAGTACCAGCTGGCAACGGTCCGCCCGGAGCCGCCTCAGGCACCGGTCGAGCTTGGCCGCCTCGTCGGCAGGAACCAGGACCGCCCACCATTGCCGGGTGAGAATGTCGAGCGCCTCAGGGTCGAGGCCGTATCGGGTAATGCGAGCGGGGAGCACGGTCTGCACCAAGCCTCCATGAACATGGAGCCATGCAATACGGCGTGCCGTCGCATCGTTCCGTGCGATCAGGCGACCGCTCCAGCCCTCCTCCCAAAGGTCGAACCGACCGTTTCGCATGCAGCCGGAATGTTGCATGACATTATTGAGGATCACCTGATGCTGCTCCTGGAGGGACGACGTGACCAGGGATTCCGGCGTCGCGTCGATGGTCTTCAGGAGCCTCGGCAGGTTGCCGATGAGCCGCCCTTTGGAGGTGGCAACCCCGGTGACCCTGCGGATGTCCACCTCCTCGTCCCGTTCACTCCCCTCCACGAGCAGGTCGCCAACGGCCTTGGCGACCGGATGGGAAAGGATCATCCCTCTCCGCAGGGAGAACAGGATGTCCATGGCCGTGGTAAAGTCGGCATCCCCGATGAAGCGGGCAGACCTTGCGTCATGCACGGCGGCGGCCGCAGCACGAATCGCCTTGGAGCGCCCGAACCCGACGTAAGCGAGGACAGTGCGCAGCATCTGTTTGGTTCTCTTCAGCCGCCCACAGAAATTATTCGGCCGCAAGCAATCCGTCGTTCCCTTTTCCTTTGATGGTCAGCGGAGTCGGAATATATCCCATGAGCCCGATAATCTGCTCGTCCGGGCAGCCCCGACGACGCATGTTGTCGGCAACCACGCGGTCAAAAACGCTCTCCCTCGGAAGCCGCGCGTCCTCTTCCTCAAGCTCTTCGATGGCGACGTGCTCAAACGGAACCATGCAAATGCATTCTTCAGTCACGAGTTTTCCTCCTCGATGCTTGATTCTCCGACATAGTCGTCAAGAATCAATCGTTGCATAGGCTCGGCCAAATTCAACTGCCCCTCCCAACTGTGAGATGGTTCAGCCAAAAGCCAGCGGCCTAAAGGAATTGTAGTTTCCTCATCGACTTTCACCAAGGATCTTGCTCGTGCGACTTCTTGGATGGCGAACGGCTCCGGGGCATTGAGCGCGCTGTATACTGCATGCCGTTCCGCGAGAGGTATGCTCAGGCCAGGGAACCCCGCTTCCAATCTAGTCCGCACAAGCTCACGGAATCGCTTCCAAACATTGTTCTTCGGGACAAGCCCCCACCGCGCGCAGAAGTAAGCCCCTGCGCCGGTCGCTTGTCCTTCGATCAGGTCGATGCCGAAGTTCAGGGCGATGTCCCGCCGATTGCGAATGATCTTTCGCCCAAGGCGTTTTTCCCGAAGGCCATGCGTGACCAATGTCCGCTGGAAAAGAACCCTGTCATCGTTCGGTTCGCCATCTGCGAACAGCATAAATTGTGTTAACCAAGCCCCATCTGGAAATTCAGGTAAGGCTGCCCTGGCATTCACCAAGAGGCCCCGTCCGCGAATTTTTGCCGTCAGGGAGACGTCTCCTGGAAGCCCTCTCGAAACATCGGCTCGCAGTTGCTCCAGCCCGCCATGAGAGCGAGATCTAAGCCAAGCCTCCGCCTCTCTCACGTTTGAATCCATGCATCACCTGATAATTGCCATCGCAAGTTGATGGCAGCGGCTTAATGCAGGCAACGGATGTTGACAAGGCAAAACGCAGACGCAGTGGGAATCGACCGATGCCTTCCTCGGAGAGAGAAGCCTCCGCCAGCTATGCAGCCATACGAAGCCCCGCGTATTCGGGGACTCCGCGCGCAGTTTCGCTCTCAGCTTGAGTGACCCGAAGCTGTCCGCCGCAAGCTCGGTCCTTCAGGACGGAGTAAGGCGGACCGCGCAAAGCGCGTCCCTTGCAAGCGCCGACCGCATGCTCGGGACATGCGGCTCATCCAGGCACACCGTTTCCGGCTCTACCCCACCCCGGCGCAGGAAGAGTTCTTCCGGCGCACGGCGGGCTGCTGCCGGGTCGTCTGGAACCTGGCGTTGGAGCAGCGCCAGACCTACGGGCGCCGCGGGCGGTCCATCTCCTTCAAGGCCCAGGCAAGCGAACTGAAGGACCTGCGCCGCGAGGTGGAGTGGCTGGCCGAGGCGCCCAGCCACTGCCTCCAGCAGGCCCTGCGCGATCTGGACAAGGCGTTCGCCAGGTTCTTCTCCGGCCAGGCGGGCTTCCCCAGGTTCAAGTCGAAGCACCGAGGCGAGGACTCCTTCCGTTTCCCCGACCCCAACCAGTTCGAGGTCGGCCCGGACTTCGTAGACCTGCCCAAGGTTGGGAAAGTCAGCATGCGAGCCCATCGGCCCGTCCAGGGGCAGGTGCGCAACATCACCGTCAGCCGTGACGGCGACTACTGGTACGCCTCGGTCTGCGTCTCTCTCCGCCGCCGGGTCCGGCAGGCGCCGACCGACACCGCCGTCGGCCTGGACCTGGGCGTGGCCCAGCCCATCGTCCAGTCCGACGGGGTCATGCATGACCTGCCGCGCGTCACGCCGGAGGAGATGCGCCGCAAGGCCCGCCTCCAGAAGAGCCTGGCCCGGAAGAAGAAGGGCTCCCGCAACCGGGCCAAGGCCCGGCAGGCGCTGGCCCGCTTCGAGGCGAAGCTCCGCCGCCGTCGCCAGGACGGCCTGCACAAGGCGACGGCCGCGATCGCCCGGTCGTACCGGCTGGTCGTGGTCGAGGATCTGAAGGTGAGGAACATGACGGCCTCCGCTGCGGGGACCGTCGAGGACCCCGGCCGGAACGTCAGCGCCAAGGCCGGGCTGAACAGGGCGATGCTCGACGTCGCGCCGGGAACCGTGCGGCGGATGCTCGAGTACAAGGTGAGGCGGTACGGCGGGAAGCTGGTGGCAATCAACCCGGCCTACACCAGCCAGACCTGCTCGTGCTGCGGACGGCATCCCAAGGATTCCCCCGAGACGGCTCACCTGCCGCACGGCCGTGTCTCCCGGGATCGGTTCGTATGTCCGCTGTGCAGCTTCGCATGCGACGCCGACCTGAATGCGGCGCGCAACATCCTGGCCAGGGGCAAGCTGGCCATCAACGACAATGTCGACGACCTGGTCGTCACCGCCGGTGGATCGCCGGTGGCAGCCTGCGGAGCCCTTGGCACTGGCCGGGTCATGAAGCAGGAATCAAAGAAACGTCAGCCAAGCGGCCTTCCAAAAGCCGCGTAACCGACGGAAGCCCCGCCGTTCTCGGCGGGGAGGATCACACCACCCCCCGAGCAGGAGAACAGCGAAGACCAGATCCCGTGCGAGCGACGCACGAAAGATGGCCTGCCATTTGGATACTCGCATCCTTGCTCACCTCGGCATCATCGAAGGTTCATTGGTTGCCATGCCCCGGCGGCTCCCGCTCGCGACCGCCTATGCGGGAACCGGCCGCAGGGCCTGCCTCAGGGCGCCGTAGAGAAGCTCGAAGATCGCGTCGGCCTGGGCGTGCGCGTCTTCCGGGGAGAGCTTCTCCACGTGCCCGGCGAAGGCGGAGGCGTCGAACTTCGCCTTCGGCGACGAGGTCGCGTTCGCCCGGATGGCCCCGACGATCCGGTCGAGGAGCTTGCTCTCGCCGTCGTCGGACGGAACCCCGTCGAAGGCCGGGTTCACGGTGATCCAGTCCCAGTCCACGCGGGCATGCTGGCGGCCGGTCGTCACGTAGACATAGGGGATGCCTCGCCGTTGGCACTCCCCGTGCCAGGCGTTGAGGGCCGGGCGGTCGCCATCCTTGAACACCGTCCAGATCCGGTCCGGGAGATCGGGCGAGCGGGCGAGAGCATCGAGCGCCGGAAGCGTCGCGACCCGATGGCCGAGGTCGGCCAACCGCGCGGCGAAGGCGGCCTGGTCGACGGCGGCGAGGGACGGCATCTCGGCGCCGTCCTCCCGCATGCGGGTCGCGAGCGCGATGCCGGTGCGGCAGCCGCAGGCCGCGGCCAGCGCCTCGGAGAGGTGCGAGGAGCCTACGGTGGGAAGGTCCGCCCGCAGGGAGCGCTTGAAAAAGGCGAGGTTGTCGTTCGTGAGGGCAAGCAGGGCCATCTCGGATCCTTACGCTCGGTCGATGTCCGCCGATTACGCATCGACCGCGTGGGGATCGCGGCGGCTCACGAACCGTCCTCTTTAACCCGGCGGCAAGTCAGGTGGGACAACCGAACGCACGGTAGCAAACAGCCCCGGCCAATGCAATCGCAATGGCCGATCGCCAGCAACCGATGCATGAATTCGATGGGCCGCATCATCCGGCGGAGCGCCGTGGACAGCAGGCTTTCATGATGGCGCCCATAGGGAAGCCACAGGCGACAACGCGGTGTCCCGAGAACCGGGGGCATGTGTGGGACACCGTTCGACCGGGCCAGGTCAGGCGCTTAGAAGCTCCCGCTCTCGAATGTATGCGATGACGGGCAGGAGGCTCTTGGCCTGCGGATTGCCGCGGGGGCCGAACATGCGCATCAAGCTCTTCTCGGGCGTCCCAACGGCATCCGCCAGGGCGTCGAACCCAATGGTCGCGTTGATGTAGTCGCGGACGATGGCCTTGGCCGTCTCGAAGTCATTGTTAAGAAGGCACTCACATGCCTCCTCCACCAGTGCCTTGCGGAACTCCGGATCACGATCGGCACGCGCCTTGATCGTTTCCTTGAAGTCACGGGTTAGTGCCATCGTATCACCTCTTCATCTTCGCTCGCTTGCGAGCCTCTTCGGCCGCCTTCCGGGAAGCCTCAGCTTTCCTGCGCTTGTACTCTGCCCAGAGCCTCTTGGCGTCCTTGATGTCTCCGTCCTGCGTTGTTTTGTCGCCGCCGCCGAGCAGGATCACCAGCTTCGGGCCGTCATAAGCCAGGTAGACCCGATAGCCAGGACCGTAGTTGATCTTGTACTCCAGCACCCCCTCGCCGACGGGTTCCAGCTTTCCGACCTCGCCCCGTTCTATCTTGGCCTGGGCCGTGGCGACCTTGGCTGCGGCCCTCGGTTCCAAGGCGTCGAACCAAATGGCAAAAGGACTCCGGCCGTCCTCATAAAGGTATTCTCGGATCTCGGGCATTCAAGATGGTAACTCTTATGGTACCAATTTCATAACAGGAAGACCGCTCTGGAGCAAGCTCACTCGCCGTCGCAAGGGTCGCTTCCCAGGCAAATTCGACCCTGATGCCGACACGCACGGCCGCTTGCCAGAGCAGAGCTTGACGATGCGGTCTCCCTACGAATACCGTTCACGCCAGCGGCCATTCCGGGGCCGCGCCGCCCGCGCTGGCGAAACCTCCGGGTCCGGGTATCAAGATCATAGGTCGAGTTTCCGGTCGGGGTGCGTCGCGCCACCGAACCGGGCGAGCGGGCAGTTCGGTTCACCAGGCGACGCAGCGTTCCCAACCCGGAGATCTGCATCATGCCCAAGCCCATCGAAGCCCCCCATGTCGCCCGCGCCAAGCGCGTGGCGAAGAAGCTCCAGCGCGCCCTGGAGGAGATCGGAGAGCAAGCTGCGCTGTCCGACTGCCAGGAGGCCGCCGCCCGCATGATGGGATACGGCGACTGGCATGACCTGTCCAAGGCGGGCGGCTTCGCGCTCGCGCCACCCGATGAGGAACTGGCGCCCGATGACCTCGCGCAGCGCCGCGGGCGGCAATTCGATGCCCTGGTCGAGGCGCTTCCGGTTCTCCAGTCGATGGGCGACGACGCGGTAATGGGCATCGTTGTGGCGGTGAAGCCCTCGGCGGCCGCCCCGCCGCGCTCCGTGCTCGAGGCGGCCGAGAGGCGCGAGCTTGCCGCCGACGCGATCATGGAGGGGTTCGAGAGCCTGGGTCCTGAAGGCCCCGCATGCGCGTTCGCCGACCTCGCCCACGAGGCTCTTGGACGGGATCCAGCCGATGCGTGGAGGCTGGCTCGCCTCGCCCTGACCATCGACCCTGAGTGCATCGACGCCCACGAGGTTCTGGGCCTGGTCGTCGATGACCCCGTCGACGCGGTCGCGAGCCATCGGCGTTCTTCCGGGCGCGCCAAGGTCGTCTACGCCGAGGCCCATCGCACGTGGTGCGCCGGGCACCCCTCGGACGATCCGAAGCTCTTCTGGGAATTCATCGGAGCCCGGCCCTACATCCGCGCCCACATGAACCTGGGCCGGGCGCTGGTTCAGGCGGCGGATTGCGGTGCGTTGGAGCGCGGCGCTGCGCTGAAGGAGGCCGAGGCCGTGTTCGGGCATCTCCTGAAGGTGCTGCCGCCGAGGATGTCCCAGGACGCCCTCAGCTGCCGCATGATGGTGCGCATGCAGCGCGGGAACGCGCCGGGCGCCGCCAGGGATGCCGACGCGCAGAAGCGCAGCTGCCAGCGCCATGATGCCGAGATGGATTGCTGGACGGCCTGGACGCTCGCCTGGGCGGCACTCGCCGAGCGCAAGCCGGGCACGGTCGCCATCGCCGAGGCGATCGAGGCGTGCCCCTTCGCCCTCCCGCTACTGCTCGACGGGGGCGAGGAGGTCGACATGCTCGGCAACGACAGGACGGGTCCGAAGGCCGCGGCCAGCTATGTCGCGGAGGCCAGGGGTGCATGGCTGCGCACGCCGGGAGCGCTCGCCGCTCTCGAGCCGTTCCGCGCGGTCGCCATCAGCGCGATCATCGAAGCCAAGCGCCGGTTCGCCGCGAACTGGGGAGCCGCCCTCGCGCTGGACCGTCGGCGGCCGATTCCCCAGGAGTGGAGGATGTAACCTGGGGCGGCATGGTGATGGTGAATGGGGCCTTCATCGCCATTGATGACGAGGGGGCGCCATGTCGTTCAGGCACACCTACGCGCAGACCCGTGATTGCGGTGTTGTAAACATATAGATTGACAAATTGGCCGATTTGTGCATTTATATGTTCATGAGCAAGCCTGCAACCGCGACCAAGACCTTGCCGACCAACGCTGCCCTGGCCCTCAAGTCGCTGGGGGAGCGGCTGCGGATTGCCCGTGAGCGCCGTGGGGAAAGCCTGCGGGCCTGGGCGGTCCGCCTTGATGTTTCGGTCCCGACGCTTCAGAGAATGGAGGGCGGCGATCCGACGGTCGGCATGGGGGTGTACGCGACGGCCATCTGGCTGTGCGGGCGACATGAGGCGCTTGCCGATGTCATGGAACCGGCTGCCGACGCCGGGGCTCAGGAAATCGAGATCATGCGAGCGTCCCGGAGGCGGAAATGAGCGTGCGCGTTGTGTCCAGGATGAAGTCGCTGTGGGTCTGGTAGCTGGCCGACCCGCAGGCGCCGCAGAAGGTCGGTAATGGCTCCCTGATTCCTGGTTCGGTGGGAGATGCTCGTTCGTCTACGAGGATTCCTGGCGGGACGCCTTGTTCTCCCTGTCGCGGATCGGGCCCCACGGACGGAAATGTAACCGATAGGGCGCTTGCCGAGAAGGCACCTATAAGGTACATGCGCTCATGTCACCTATAGGCGTCATGTCGATATGTAGCCCATAGGTGACAAACCTTAGAGTAACCCATGGGTTACAAAGCAGGGCGAACATGCAGCTGATCAGGTCACCCATCGAAATCGGTCAGCTGATCCGGAGCCGCCGCGAGGCCCGCGGGCTGTCGCAAGCCGACCTCGCGAAGAAGTTGGGGGCCAGCCGAAAGTGGGTAATCGAGGCGGAGGGCGGGAAAACAACCGCCGAGATCGGGCGTATCCTCAGGGCGCTGAACGCTTTGGACATCCAGCTTTTCGTTCTGGACGAGAACGAGCCACAAACCGTGGCGAGTGCCGATGACATCCCGGACGTGCTCGATGTTCTGGCTGCTTACGGGAGAAAGAAAAACGGCCCTATCGGTCCTTGAACTCGGCGGAAGGGAGGACAAGCCCGGCTCCCGTGACCATCGGGCGTTATTGATGGGACGACTCAGATGCGGCCACCGCGCTTCCAAGACTTGAATTCCCGCTGGGGCTTCCTGTTTGCCCTCCTCATGCTCCCTGTGATTTTTGGCATGGCACGCCTCCTTGCTCAGCAGGGGGAAGGTTCCCAGACGGCCGCGGCCATCGCCTCCCTGTCCGTCTCGGCAGCTTGGCTCGCGGGATGGAAGTCCCGATCAATGGCGTTCGTCGCCGGGGAGCATGGCGGCCTCTTGCGTTGGTTCAAAAGCCTGGCCCGGCGCTGGCTGGTCGCCTCCGGAGTCCTGTTCGCCCTGTTCATGCTCACCGCAGGGGCGTGGCAGGCGTATCTCCTGGTCTACGAGGGAGAGACGTTCACGCATTTGGTGGCCACGACGGTTGCCGGTCTATACCTTGCGGGTGGCTGCGGAACGCTGCTGACCGGGACGCGGATCGCGGGCAGTCATCATTTGCAGACCCTGGCGGCCAGCCGGAAGGTTGCGGTCGCCGCGATGCCATGGCCCGGCAAGCTGCTGGCACCGTTGTTCAGCGTGAGCGCCGGGATGCTCGACTGGTACCTTTGGCACGTCGACATGGCCAAGCCGTTCCTGGGCCGTCGATGGGCACATGCTGGCGCGACAATCACCTTTGTGGTCCTGCTTGGAGCGCCCGCCGTCATCCTGATTCCGTCTCTCGTCGCGGCAATCGCGAGCCGGTCCTGAACAAATTGTCCCAGCACTCTAGCTTCCCAGGGGAGCGTCTGTCTGGCGATCGTGGGCCAGCGTGATCCATGCTTGAGGACGGCGGCCAGAAGCTGCCCGGTTCCGGCAGAATGGAGACCATGATGGCACACGTCGCTTCGTCCATACCCGACCCAGAGATGACGGACGAGGAGTGGGCTGCCCTTCCGCCCGTCTACGAAGTCCCGCAAACGGTCGAGCGGGCGTTGAGCTCGTTGCGACACTCAAGGCATGAAACCCGCAACTGCCGGGCATTGTCGCGGGCGCTGGAAGTGTTTGGGGAACTCGTCGAAAAGGACGGCACCTCTGAGCAGGTCGCCGAGATGGGCGAAATGCGTCAGTGGCTTGCGGAAGCCATCGCCTATGAGGAACTGAATGGACCTTTTAGCCTCCTCAACTGGGACCATCCCACCGAGACCTGGGTCGAGAAGGCGCTTGCCTTTCGCGGGGAGGCAACTCGCAGAGAGGAACTAGCCGCCTGGCGGACGGCGCACGGCCTTGCTTGAGGCCGCCTGGATGGCTTCATCTACAGTCTGGAACCATCCTGGCAGCAAGCCGCGATCATCCTTGACGACGAAGCCGTTTCGCCGCGACGAACCCCGGCGGGAATCCCGATAGGAAGCATGGACTGTCGGCACGCCGGTCCCCGGCTGGAGCCGCACCTCGGCAGGAACGTCTGCGCGACAACACCGCCCGCAAGAGCGAGGACGCCATGAAGATCATCGCCTGCGAGGTCGGCGAGAACGAGCGGCTGTACCCGAAAACAAGGGGAATAACCCGGCAGAGATGTGCCGCCGGTCAGGGGGAGGGTGTCGATGCTCCGGGGGAGATCCGCTACGGAACCACCTCGAGGACGTTTAAGATAACATAGAGTCCTTGCGCGTCATGCACGCGCCAATTGCAGATCCTCTGCAAATCCGATAGTGGTGGCTCCGACTGATCAAGCTCGTGGGAACTGCGCCACCGCCCCGCTTCTGGTTGCGTCGGACCGCACACCGAGCGACAGCCAGATTGAGGTTACCCCGGAAGGGTCTCGCACATTTATGTGCGATTTTTGTTGTGCAACATGCCTGGATGAGATTATATGACTGGAGCGGATTTCATCGCCAAGATCGAGCAGCTTGGCAAGTTACGCGGGATAGATGTTCGATTTGACTCTCGCGAAGGCAAAGGCAGCCACGGACGGCTTTACTACGGCACAGCCTTCACGACCGTGAAGGACCGCAAGAAAGAGACGGGTCCGGGGCTGCTGATTTCCATGCTTGACGATCTTGGCCTGACGAAGGCGGACATAAGGGGGCTGTGAAATGCGGTTTGAATATCCCTATACCCTGACGAAGGACGAAGAGGGATTCTGGCTGGCAAAGTGCCCGGATATTCGCGGCGCGGCAACAGACGACAAGGATCCTGCCGTAGCGGTGGTCGAACTGAGGGACGCGCTGGTGGCTGCGCTCGGTGCGTACATTGAGGATGACCTCGATTTGCCATCGCCGTCCACCCCCAGCATTCCCGGTCAGACTATCGCTCTGGAACCGCTACACGCGGCAAAACTGGCGCTCTATATGGCTAAGCGTCGGCATGGCATCACGAACACGGAGATGTCACGCCGCTTGGGGAACATTGGGGAAAATTCAGTTCGTCGCATGCTCGACTTGGACCACAAGTCCCATATCGGGGCAATCCAAGACGCTCTGAAGACGCTGGGGCGGCGGCTCGTGATTGAGGAAGTTCCTGACGAGCAACGAGTTTACGCCTGATCGGCATGAACCTTCTTTTCGGAAAAAGAGGGAACCATGAAAGCGCTCGTTGAATTCCGTGACGTTGCGGACCGGATGGAAACGAAGTCGGTTTCTAACGAACGTGATCCGGCCCGTCTGGCTTCGGCCTTCAGGGCCTTGAAGCTAGGCATGAGCGCTGAACGCGCGGAGCGCGCCTTCAAGGTCACTCTTACAATGGCAGAAAAGCGTCAGTACGCGCATGAGTATTCTGACGTTCGTCAGTGGGCTTAATCGCTAGCACCAAGTAAAATTTGAATGCAGCCCACCTTGTGGGCTGCATTTTCTATATCATTACTGCCACGTGCCTATCGTGGGGAGGCAAATCGCAGAGAGGAACTGGCCGCCTGGCGGACGGCGCATGGCCTTGCTTGATGAACAACTTGCGCGCATCGTTCCAGGATTCCACGCCTCTAGTGGCTTTCGTCGGGGCTGAGGTAATCCTCGATGGTGCTGGCGAACGGACCATCGGGAACCGCCTCAGATCGTGAAAGGCGAATATTCATAGGGTGATCCGGCTTCATCAAACTTCCGATACCGTGTAGGCGCTCGAAAGCTCTGGCTTCGGCTAGACAGGAACGTAGCCTTTGGATCTCTGAAAGGCTCTCTGTATCGCCTTTGTCCTTACAAAGAACTTCCAGCTTGGGGCCGCTGACACGGAGAATGTTGAAGACAATGCCCCAGTTGCCAGCCTCTTCAGCTTCCAACAGGGTCGACATGAACATCGCAAGCCCGTCCAGCTTGCGCACCGGTCGGACACACCCGCCCGCTTCTCTACTGATCGGCTCGGCCTGCATCACCCTCTCCAACGATACCCCGGCCGCAGCGGCAAGGTCTCACGTTCCATCATGGATCGGCTGACCGGCCGCAGAGAAGATCTTTGGCTTCGCCATTCTTTGCCCAGGCTGGATGCTCATCTGGCCACATGCTTCCGTCTTCGTGATCCACGACGGATAGAGCGATGTCTGACCCCCAAGGCGCCCACACGCGAAACACAAATGCCTGTGCTCAAGCTGAAGGTCCGGCCGCTCGCCTCCGTGGAATCCGCCTTTGGCACTATCATCCCGACCTCCGGCGGCACGCTTCCTTGGATCCCAAACAGACTTGAACCCCGCGTTCCCGTCCAACACCCTGGCGCTCCTCCCGCCGGTGCACGCGAGAATTGCAGCCACCTGGAAAATCCGATAGGGGTATCCGGACCGCAATCCGAGAGTGAGTATCGGTTTTGGCTGCTTCCCGTGACGTCGCTTCCGCCCAGGCCACGCTGAATTACTGGATGGACGTCGAGGCGCTCACGCCACCGCTGATCGAGAAGGAGGACGGCCAGGACCGCAACGTCCGGACCCACGGCGTTTCCGACAGGTCGGCCCCGGTCGACTGGACGATGGGGCAGCAGGATCCCCGCAAGCTCCAGAGGGTCTCCAACGTGGCGCGGGTCTGCCTGTTCAACACGGGCTCGACCGCCGCGGCCATCGCGGAAGCCATGGGCGTCGAGCCGGACGCGATCGTCGACGGCAACGGCCAGGGCCGCGACGCCTTCCTCGCCGCCTTCTCCGTCGGGACGGACGGCAGGCCGCTCAAGGGCAGCCTGAACGTGACGCACTTCGCCATGCGCTTCGAGGCGCTCGACAACGGGCCGCAGCCGCAGAGCCACTACAGCCAGCGGCAGGACGAGCTCGGCGAGGCGTTCGACGCCGCCTGGGCCGCGGAGGGAAGCGCGCCGCTGGACAACGCCGGGCTGCGCGCGGTCGGCGAGTGGGTCGCCGGGATGCTCAAGCGGACCCCACCGCTCTCCATGGCCAGGGCGGCGGCGACCCATGCCTCGGTGACCCAGCGCCTGCGCCGCGACGGCGACGATTCCGGCGGCGTCATCGACAGCTTCGTCTACCCCGACCTGCACCGCGTCTCCGAGGCCGTGCGCGGCGGGCGATGGTCGGCCGCGCTGGCCGAGTACCTCGACCCCCGCGACCTCGACGAGGCCGACCGGCGCGACGCCGACCGCCACGAGACCATCGCCGCCGTCACCGGCGTCGACGCCCTGCCCCTCGGCAAGTGGCCGTCGCGCGGCCGCGGCGGCCACCCGCTGGTGCTGCGCCAGCAGATGGCCGTGAACGGCGCGCTCGCCATGGCCGACGGCGGCCTGTTCAGCGTGAACGGCCCGCCGGGGACCGGCAAGAGCACCCTGCTGCGCGATGTCATCGGTGCCGTCTTCGTCGACCGCGCTGCCGCCATGTGCGGCTTCGCCAAGCCCGCCGACGCCTTCCGCAAGATGCAGCCCATCGTCGTCGGGCGCCGGGCCGCGCCTGTCTGGGAACTGGACGCCAAGCTGTCCGACCACGGCATCCTGGTCTGCTCCAGCAACAACACCGCCGTCGAAAATATCACCAAGGAACTCCCCGACGTCGCCTCGATAGCCGAATCCCACCGGAGCGACCCGCAGGCGCTGGCCCGCCTCGCGTTCTTCAAGGAGGTGGCGCAGGACCTCGCCCCCAAGGGACAGGAGGTCTGGGGCCTTGCCTCGGCTGCGCTGGGCAACGCCACCAACCGCTCCGCCTTCGTCGGCCGGTACTGGCCCTCCGACGACACCTCGCGCACCGAGACCATGAAGGACGCCCGCATCACCTGGATGGCCGAGCCCAAGCCGATGAAGAACGGCGGCAGGTTCGTGTTCGCCTACGCGATGGCCGAGGGCGAGAAGCACTCCGTGAAGGCGTTCGGCAAGATCGCCGAGGAACTCACAGCCCTGTGGGCCGAGCGCGGCGAGAACCGAAGCATCATCGTGACGCTGGTCGGGACGCGCGAGGAGTCCGAGTTCATCCGCAAGGGCTCCGACGAGGTGGAGACCGAGCGCTTCCTCCAGGTGGTCGCGGTCAACCCGCCGCCCGAGGTGACGGCCAACGTGCGCGACACCATTCAGGGGCCGTGCGCCCGCATGGACTGGGACCGCACTGTCGCGGCCTTCCGGGCGGCGGAGGAACGGGTCGCCCGCCTAGTGGAGGCAACCCGCGACCTGGCCGAGGCCCCCGCCGGGATCGCGCGGGCCACCCGCGACGGCGAGGCGGCCGCGGCCGATCTGGAGCGCGCCGGGGCGGCCGCGGCGGCGGCCGGGAGCGCGGCGGAGGAGTCGGGCCAGCGGCGGGAGCGGGCGGACCGGGACCGGCAGGCGGCCCTCCAGCGCTCCACGCTCGCCCTGGCCGACAGGCCCGGCTTCCTCGCCCGCCTGTTCGGCACCTCGGCGGCCAAGGAATGGAAGGCGCGGATCGCGGCGCTGCGCCTCGAGGTCGAGGCGGCCGAGCGGACCTGCCGGGAGGCCGAGGCGGAGTTCCGGCGGCTGTCCGACGAGGGCAAGGCGGCCGAGGCCGCGCGGGCGCGGGCCGGGAGCAGGCGCAACGAGGCGGCCGCCGCCCTGACGGTGGCGCGGGAGCGGCTGCGCGCCGCCAAGGCCCGCTTCGCGCGCGAGCCGCTGTCCCTCGCCGCCGCGTTCGAGATGGAGCGCCAAGACCGCGAGCAGGCGGCGGTGTGGGTGAGCGAGGAGCTCGACCTCGCCCGCGAGGAGCTCTTCGCGGCGGCGGTGCAGGTCCACCTCGCCTTCCTCGGCGGGGCCAGCGGCCGGGTGGTGGACAACCTGCGGCTCTTCGCCGATCTGCTGCGCGCCGACCGCGACGTGGCCGCCGCGCGCCCCCGCATAGCCCGGCACCTGTGGAACACCTTCTTCATGACGGTGCCGGTCATCTCCAGCACCTTCGCCTCGGTCGGCCGCATGTTCGCCGACGACTTCGGCCCCGGCGAGCTCGGGTGGCTGCTCATCGACGAGGCGGGCCAGGCGACGCCCCAGGCCGCCGTCGGCGCCATCTGGCGGGCTAGGCGGGCCGTCGTGGTCGGCGACCCGAAGCAGGTCGAACCTGTCGTCACCCTGCCCGGCAACGTGTCGGCGCTCCTCTACCGGCAGCACAAGGTGTCCAACATCGGCTTCGACGTGCGGGTCGGTTCGGTGCAGACCGTCTCGGACCGCCGCAACCCTCTCGGGGCCTACATCGGCGGCCCGGACGGCGCGTGGGTCGGCTGCCCGCTGCGGGTCCACCGGCGCTGCCATGACCCGATGTTCTCGATCAGCAACGCGATCTCCTACGCGGGCACCATGGTGCTTGGCAAGCCGTCGCTGGACACCGGCGGGTGGCGCGGCGAGATCCCCGACTTCGGCCCCGGCGGCCACCCGAGCGCCTGGTTCGACCTGCGCCTGCCCAGCCCGTCGGACGGCAACTGGGTGCCCGGCCAGGGCGAGTACGCGATGCGCATGCTGGAGCGCATGGTCGAGCAGCGGGCGCTCGCCGGGAAGCTCGTCGACGCGAAGGGCAAGTCCCTGCGCGGGCGCTACCTGCGCGACGGCGGCATGCCCGAGGCGTTCGTGATCACGCCGTTCCGCACGGTCGCCAGCGCCATGCGCGCAATGGTCCTGTCGCGTGCCGAGGCGTTCCGTAGGCTCGATCCCTCCATCGACGCCGAGGCGGTGAAGGCGTGGGCGAAGAGGCATGTCGGCACCGTGCACACCTTCCAGGGCAAGGAATCGGAGACGGTCATCCTGCTGCTCGGCGGGAGCGCCGCTCGCCAGGGAGCGGTGGCGTGGGCAGGCAAGACGCCGAACATCCTGAACGTGGCCGCGACGCGGGCGAAGTCCTCGCTTTACGTGGTGGGCGACCTCGGCCTGTGGGGCGGCGGCGGGGTGTTCCGCGAGGCGGCCCAGCGCCTGGAGGTCGTCCCCGTCCCGGACTTCGTCGCCCTGGCGCCGGACCCCGATCGCGTGGAGCGGGTGGACACCCTGGACGGCCACCTCCGGCTGCTGGCCGACGCCTTCGGCCGGGCCAGGCGCCGGGTGGCGATCTCGTCGCCCTACCTTACCGAGCGGGCCATCCAGGACGGCCGGTGCGACGTCCCGGCCCTGATCCGGCAGGCGGTCGCGCGCGGCGTCCAGGTCACCGTCTACGTGGACCCGGAGCAGAACAAGGAGGACGGCCCGGACAGGAGCCGCCGCCTCAAGGCGACCTACCTGCGCGCGGCCGACATGCTGGCCGCCGCCGGGGCCGAGGTGGCTCCCGTGAAGCGGGTGCATGCCAAGACGCTGTGCGTGGACGACGCGGAGATCATCGAGGGATCCTTCAACTGGCTGAGCGCCGCCCGCGACGAGGGCAGCGCCTACCAGCGGCTCGAGGCGTCCTTCCGCTACACAGGGCGCGACGCGGGGCGGTTCGTCGGCAAGGCCGTGGAGAAGCTGGAGGCAGCGCGGATGCCGAGGGCGGCGTAGAGCGGCAACATAGATGCCTCGTCCGATCCGACGAAAGGCAAGTCGCGCGTTACAAGCCTTGATTTACGCATGATGACTGCTTCGGCCGTACAAGCATATTGCTGCCTAAACTGGAGTTACCAATGGCTGATATTTTGACCGGCGACGCACTTTCTAAGGCAATATCAGGTATAATGGAGGAACGCCCCGTACGGTGCGCCGTTGCGTTTTGGGGGCAAGGCGCGGACAAGCTCTTCGCGTCCATGCAGTTATGCAGCCAAATCCAAATTGTCTGCAATCTCCTGGCTGGCGGCACAAATCCAAATGTAATTGAAAAATTACAGCGGGCTGGGGTCCGTATTCGGCAAGCTGACAGGCTGCATGCCAAGGTATATATAGGAAATAAGCAAGCTATCATAACATCGGCTAACGCATCAGCAAATGGGCTTGGCCTTGAAGGCGCTGAGCAGAGCTACTGGACTGAAGCCGGGGTTGCCGTTGATGTGAATAGAAGTATTGATACATGGTTCGAAACCCTCTGGGAGGAATCTCGTGAGATCGGTGAGGACGACATAAAAAAGGCTAAATCAAAATGGAAGGATCGCCAACGCACGAAGCCGACAATCGGATCGTTTCGATTTTTCGATCCAGAGAATGATTCTCTCCCTTTGCTAACGTGGTGGTCAGATTATAACCCCGAATTGCAAGAGAATAATATTATTGAGCAAGTCGGACCTGATTATCAGAGCATTATGGATGGGGCAATTGATATCGAAGGTAAAGAAGATGAGAGCATTATAATTAATTCCTGTATGCTTGCGTGGAGAAGAAACCGAGACAGCCTACCAAGCCGTAAACACCCGCTTGAATGGTGGTTTTTCAGCAATAGGGTTGTTCGTAACGCACACAGGGCTCCGTGGGAAAGCCACCTTCGGGATGTCGTTATCAGAGACACCACCAAACGGACAGGGCCGTTCGATCTAAACGATAGGATTTTCAAAGAAGCCCTGAGGGATGTATTAGAGCGTGATGCGTTTAAGACCTTCCGCACTGATGAATACGAGGGAAGCTGGTTTTACCCAAGAATTGCAGAAATGAAGAATTTGTGGCGCGCATTACATGAAGAATATTGTAAAAGGATATAGAGTCAATTTTGGCCAACCCTATGGCGCTTCTTCTCATACCGAGGCGGCTGGCTCTCCGATCAGCAAGGCCCCCAGTCGATGGAAGGTCGCCAAGACCATTGCAGCAATCTTGTCGATGCCGACACATCTTTAGGTTGCCAACGCCTCACAGGCATTGGCAACCTCGCCTGCGCCGAGTGGCCTGCTGCTGATCGCGGCGAAGAGCCGTCCAGTGCCAAGTCATTCTGGCCGCCCGCCGTGCGGGGCAAACCCGTGCCGAAGGGTTTCGACTACTTGGCCTTAAGGATGATGAGCGCGATCAGATCGTAGCCAGCAGGCCTGAGGAAGAGGAAATCGCCGAGTTCGAGGCCAGAGCCTGATACCCTGCCGGTGTGCTACCAGTAGAGGCCGGAGCAGCGCCATGACCGAAGCCAGAAAGATCCGGCTGGCCTTGATGTCCGACCTCCACAACGAGTTCGAGGCACCGCCGGGTCCTGCAAGGCCGACGGCGGCGTGGATGGAGTTGCATGAAAGCCGAACCAGCATTCCCGGACATCCGGAGGTTGGTCCTTTGCTCGACAGCCTTCTTGGAGAAGGCATCGATCTTGTTGTCCTGGCTGGGGATATTGACATCGGTGCACGGAGCATCGAGTACGCCAAGAGGGTTTCCCTGTTTCTTGGCGCGAAGGTCATCTGCGTGGCCGGTAATCATGAAGGGTACGATGGCCGTGATTTTGACCTCCTGATCCCGGAGATGCGGGCCGCCGCGCGAGCGACCAATGGCTGGGTGACCTTCCTGGAGAACGAAACCGGCGCTTTCGGCTTTGACGGTCGCCGCCTGCATGTCCTTGGGTGCACCCTGTGGACGGATTACGAAGCCAACGGAGAGTCGACAGGGGAAATCTCGCAGGCGATGAGGCACGCGGCCGACGGCTTGAACGACCATCGCCGCATTTTCCTCCGCGGCCGCCTACTGACACCAGCGATCGCCAGAGAGATGAACCTGGAAAGCCGTTCCTGGCTCGCGACCGAGGTTGAGCGCATCCGTGGCGAAGAAGGTGACGACGCCGAAATCCTGATCGTCACCCACCACGCGCCAGTCCTGGAGGGCAGCGGACCGCAACACATCGGGGGTCGGCTCACCCCGGCCTTCGTGAGCGACATGACCGAGGAAATCACCGCTTGGCAGCCGATGGCATGGATTTTCGGCCACACACATCACAGCCTCGATATTCAGATTGGCTCCACCCGAGTCATGTCGGCACAACGTGGCTATGTGTGCATCGAGCCGGAAGCCGAGGGCTTCACGCCCAAGGTCATCGAACTTTGAGGACCGGCTCCGACGCAGACGATTCATTGACCGCAGCCAGGGCAAGCCGGGCCATCGCCAGCGCGCCTTGGCGCGAGCGGGCGGCGGCGATGAAGCGGTTCAGGTGGCAGAACACGGCGTCCGGCACCCCGGACACGCGGACGAGTTCGGCGTCGCGCAAGCCCGCCCATGCCTCAGGCAGCGGCAGCTTCTGGGCGAAGCTGCCCGGCTCCGGCGGCATGCAGCCGACCATCCAGGCATCGCCGCCCTTGTCCGGATAGACGGCAAACAGCACCGGCAGGTCTGCGTCATGCGCCGGTCCCTGCCAGGGCATGCCGCGGTCGAGCTCCAGCACGCGCGGGTCGGCCGAACGGGCATGCGCCTCCAGCACGATGTCGCGGGCAGCGATGCGGGCGCGGATCTGCTCGACGCGGCCGTCCAGGAAGGCGCCCGCGATCTCGGCGGCCCGGGCGAAGCGCTCGTCCTCGGCCAGAGCCCGGTCGATCACGTCGGCATCCCAGGGCAGGTTCAGGACCTCGACCAAGGACGGCAGAGCCATCTCGTCGGCGATCCGGGCCGCCCGGTCGAGGCCCTCGTCGCCGAAGTCAGGGACCGGGCGCTGGCCGTTGTCGGCGAGGTCGACGAGGCGGACTACCTGCTCGTCCATTTCCGTCCAGACCCGCTCAACGACATCCTCGCCGCCGCGTCCCGCCAGAATGGCGCGCACCGCGTCACGGCCGTAGGCGGCCCACAGCAGGCCCGCTGAGGAGTAGGGCGAGCAGTCGGGACGCACCGGGGCACCGCGCTGGTGGTGGTCGAAGCGCCCCCGCGCGGGGTCGAAGACTCCACCGACATCCCAGACTATGTCGGCGGCCTCGATAACGCTCTGGTCGCGGGTACGCATCAGCCTGGAGGTGGCCAGCGCTTCGGGCGGCAGAGCCCGGCGCAGGATGGCGTAGCCCAGCACCTCGTCGCAGTGAAAAGAACCGCCGTGGGTGGCGAGCCGAAGTCCATTGGTCATGTTTTCTTCTACCATCCGAGTTCTCAGGATGGCTCAACGAATTTGCGTGCTTCGAACCCGATGTAGTCGATGCTGCGGATACCACCGAAGCCCGCTCCGCCGCCGACCGGGTGTTCTTGCTGGCATCCTTCATCGTCAGCCCCTTGAATTGACTCCATATCGACTTCCTATGGGGGCCGTGGGACACCCTACCCTGCCGCCGGTGAAACTAGCGTGGCGATGGCCCTCAGGACAGCGATAGAAGCGGCTGGGAAAGCTGCAACGTCACCACCCCACCCGCTGCCGCCCCTCGGCCGTGTCCCAGGTGGCCGCCCAGATCCTCGGCGCCGCCTGGAGCGCAAGCAGAGCCTCGGAGGCATCCCGCAGGGCCGCCCCGAGGACGTCGGCGCCGCAGTAGGGCTTCATGCGGCTCATCAGCTGCTGTGACGCCTCAAGCCACCTCTGGCGAAACTGACCTTCCCAAAGAACGCCCTCGTCCTCCGCCTGCTTGCACAGCTGCGCAGCCGTGGCTCGCAGGGCCGCCTCGATCTTCGCGGGCGTCATCCTCAGGGCGTTCGAGGTGAAGGTCAGCCGCGTGGTGCCCCAGAGCTCAAGGTCGACCTCGTGGCCGCGCCCGGACCATGATCGGGTTCCGACGCACCGGAGCTCGCCGTCCTCCAGCCGCCTGAGCAGGCCGACGACATCAGCATAGGGGGACGTCTTCGAGGGTGGCGCTGCGGCCGCAACCGGCCTGAGCCTGCTCGCGAGCTTGATGACTTTGCCCATGGCTACCTCCCTTGGCCCCAGATACCGATGCCACATCGTGCCCCGGGACCGGCCCTCACTCCATTGGAAATTCATGGGCGCACACACTTGAAGCGATCATCACCCAGGCAATTGATCGCATCAGGAGAGTCATCAGGATATGAGCACCAGGCGCACCCTCCAACCGGCCACGGGACTGCGCCCCCGCCCGGCGGCTCAGCGTGCCTCCGAGAAGCCGCCGGAAGAACCGCTTCAGATGCGGGCTGTTCATGACGGGCACAGCCTCAGCTTGGCAACCATCCCCGCGCGGACCGGAAGCACCGTCAGGGACGGCCGCATCATCCTATGGCCAGATGCAGCGCCTGACCTGATAAGGCATCGTCCTCAGCGGCACCATTTTTTCGGCAGTTTTCTTCTGTATCAATAACTTGCAGGAAAAATGAACCCCAGAATGAAAGAAATAATATGGAGTCAGGGCTGCTGGTGCCGGTCAGCTGACCATCCCTTGTGGCGGGGGACAGAAAGCATGGTGGCGGCTGTCAGCCAAGCGGGGTGCGGATACAACCTGCTGAACTGTACATCCCTCAGCCGAGCCGGTTATGGACAAGTAGCGGCCGGGCCGTCCTCGGAGCAGATTTTTGAGTAGGTTTCCTTACAGGCCAGAGGCTTAGCCGACAAATGAGGGCCAGATAGTAAGATATTTGGCAGGCCATCCATGGCTGCGGGTCTTCATCGGCCCTCGGCGCGCCTAATGGCGCCTCGCACCTCACCGACTGGCACGCATCCCGACAGGAGGTTGCTCCTCATCCGCCGGTCTGCCGTGGGTAGTGGGGCTTGCTCCTGCCCAGGGCAGGCGGTGAAGCATTTTTTCAGCAGTTTCCATTTTTTCCAATGGCTTATCCGACGTTCAAGCCCCAGATATAAAGGAAATTAGAGATCGGACTTCGGATGCGGTTCAGCCCAGGCTACGTGCCCGGCAGCCGAGCCTGCCGTCGATCCGGCGGCTCACCAGAACCGCAGCCGAGCCTGCTCACCGTCACCGGCTTCCCATTCACGGTGGTCGGCTGCACCGTCCTTCACCCCGGCCGGATCTACCCCGGCGGGCCGACGGCATCAGGGCGGCCTACCCTGTCGGCGCGGGAGGCAGGCACTGCCGACTAATTTCTTTTATTCTGGGGTTCATTTTTCCGGCAAACCTTTGAAATATAACAATTCACCTAGAAAAATGGCTCACGGGTGATCCTCGGATACGGAAAGCCCCCTGACCGGCTGCACCCGCCAATCCGGGTTACGTTGGCCAAGCGCCCGATCCACGGGAACCTTGCGGGACAGGACCGGCGTGCAGGACACTTGAGGAGGTGAACCTCAGGGCCGACCCATGGCACGTCGACACAGCATCGCCCCTCCCCGGAAGAACACCGATCACCGCGGTGTCGTCGCTAAGGCGCGCGGACGGGCCGAGGACTGGGAGAACGGTGTCGGCGTCGTCGCCCCGCTCGACCTGGACTCCAGCCTCGACCGGCCGGGCATGGACCTGGAAGCCTGGGCCGTTTACACGACGGCCGCTGCCTACTGGTCGGCCGGTCACGGGGAGATCCGGCTGGGCGCACTCGCACGGTCGGCCGGTCTGCCCAAGAAAGCTGTCGAGGGCGCCCTGCGCCGAGCCGGTGGCCAGGCGTTGGCCGACGGGGGCGAGCTCTCGGCGAAGCGCCTGCCGAAGCGGGTGGCGTTCATCTATGAACTGGACGACGGCATCGTCCGGCTGCACCGCGCGCTGACGGCATGGCGCGACCAGGGGATCTACGTGCTCATGCCCGTGGACGTCGCCCGGTCGGCGCCTTCGGCCCCGGCGCTGAGGCTGCTCATCGCGACGAAGGGCGTGGCCGTCCGACGTGACGAGAACGCTCTGCGGTCGTGGCCGAGGGAGAAGCTGCGTATCATCCTCGGCCTGCCTCCCGCAGCCGACGTTGACACCGTCGTTGCGAATGCCCTGCCATGGGTGCACGACCATCTCGGCGCGGATCACCATGTCGCCGTCGACTTCGAAGACGGTCGGCTCACGGTCGCGGCCGAACCGGCCGTGCGCACCGCCGCAAGCCTGCTGGCGGATGGGTTCGACCCGCTCGCACACCGGGCACGCTATGCCGGGAAGGACGTGCTGCGCGGGCTGGCCGTGTTCGACGGCCCGGCCGACGGCAAGCGCATGGTCCTGCCCGGCCTGTGGGTTCATCGCGCGGTGACCTACCTGGCTAGGGTCGGCGCGTCCGTCACTCCCGAGCAGCTGAGGGGCCAATGGCTCGTTCACGAGCATGCCGCCCGCCAGGGCGTCAGCACCCCGTTGGCAATTGAGGCCGACCTCTCGACGGGAGTTCGCGCCTCCTTCTCCGCCTTCGTCGGTGCCGTCGCCCGCGTGGCGGCCGAAGGGAAGACCTGGAGCCTGAGCAGTGCCGACGTCGAACTCGCCGAGGCTGCGCGTCTGCGCCGGTGGCTCCTGCGAGACGGCTCGACCAATCACGTACACGCCTGGGCCACCAACGGCCGGGTCATGACGGCGGCCATGTGGTGGAAGCACGTACGTTCGTTCTCCTCGGCACGCCTGCATGCCGAGCAAGCCTCCCTGTGGCACGTCGGCCAGCCGCTACCGCCCGATCTCCCAATGCCTGCCATTGGCACAGGGGTGCTGGTCGACGCGGACCTTATCGTCCCGGCTCCGTCGTCGAGGCCGATGGGGTTCGAGCGCGTCGACGCGGCCGACATCGAGCGCGCCCTGGCCAGCATGGTTTCCGAGGAATCCGGCGAGATGGACCGTGCGCTCGCGCGGCTCGCAGGAGCGTATGCGCGAGACCTCGCCGATGCGCCGTCTCGCCTCCTCAAAGTGGCCCTCCGCAATGGCTACCTGCCGCACTGGGGTTTGGCTCAGATGGTCCTGGAAGACGGCAGCCGATACGAGGGGGATGTCAGCGCACTCTGGCAGGACGCGGCCGACGCGATGGCCTGCGAGGGTCACGGTGACGATCGGGAAGATGTGCTGCGGCGCGCATCGACCTTGCTGGGGGAGGCCCTGCGGCAGGCACAGGAGGCTGTCCTGGCGGAGAAGGCCATGCGGACAGCGCTGCGGGAGGAGATGTTGTCTCGGGCGTCCGAACCCCGGGTGCCCAGCCCGACCGCCCCGGCCATCATTGAGGCGCCCACCGAAGAACCCGTCCCGGCTGCCGGTTCCCTGCGCCCGCGCCCGTCCATCCGGCGGCCCTTCGCCGTTCCCGTGGCCGGAAAGGCCACGGCCGCCATCCCGGCGGAGGGAGCCATCACGACCGAACCCCCGGCCGAAACCAAGCTCGGCCCGACGGCGGCGCATCTCGCACCCGGCGAAACGCTCGTCCAGCTGCATGAGGCGCTGGCGTCGCTGCCCCAGGGCCGGGCCACCGATGATCCCGATCGCTCGTTGGCCAGCTTCTACCTGCCCGCGCTCGCTGCCGAGCTCGAGGCCGATGGCTGCGTCGCCGAGAACCTGCGCTTCCGCCTGCTGGTCGGCGTCGATGAACTGTTGGACAGCCTGCGCCGTCCGGAAGGGATCGAGCGTGTCGAGTTCGAGGCTGCCGTCTCGGCGGCGGCCGATGTGCTGCGGGACATCGGCCTCGGCGCCGACAACACGGCCCGCCTTCGTGGAAACCTGGCCTTCGTCGTGGCGCGCCAGCTGACAAGGACGTTGGAGGCATTCGCCCGTCGGCTTGGCGCCAGTCAAGCCGTCGCCGCCGACGAGGTCGCCTGAGCCGGTCGGGATACGAGCTCCAAGGTCATGCGGCAGCCCCCGCTCGCGACCACGACCCTGCCCTTCGAACCTCGAAAAAATGTTGCCAGCGCCTTGATTCCTCTGAGAATCGGTGCGTAGCATAGAGATACATCAGGACAAGCTGGCGAGACCGAAATGCGCATCGACGGGGCGCCCAGGCCACAATTCGGACAACAAGAAGCCGCGGTGTCCGCCCGTAGCCCCGGGGCGGCCAGCGCCCGGACTGGCGCACGCCCCTCGCGTGGCCGCCGGACCCAGGACCGCTGCACGCGAACCATCGACATCGAGGAATGGCTCGCGGCCCATGCGACGGTGAGCGGTCGCAGTGATGCTCCATCGCCGCCGATCTTGCCTTTTGGCCACATCTCCGAGCAACAGGGGACCGTGAGATGATCGAGGACCTGAACCGACGAAACCAGGGCCCTCCCGAGAAGGATCCCGGTCTGGAGCGGGCCGCCCAAAGGCTCCATGTCATCTTCAGTGAACTGGGTGCCGCGATCGAGGGCGAGGACAGCAAGGGAAGGGAGGCCGCCCTGACTCGGCTTCGGGCCACTCCGCTCCCGGAGCTTCGGGTCGCCGTGTCACGTGCTTTGCTCCTGGTGCGGCGCGACGTTTCGACCGCCGAAGGCTGGTGCCGTCAGGAGGAACTCAATGGCTTTGAGTTCCCTGACAGCCTTGGACGCTGGACACTCCGGTGCACGCAGCGTGCCCTCACGATCGCCGAGACGCTCGTGGAAGCCGCCAAGAATGACATTCGAGCGGGGTATGCCACTCACCTGGCTGGACGCTGGTAATCAGGTTTCTCCCTGCACTGCCTCCATCTCATGCGACACGATGCGCCTGCTGCTGGGGCAGCTACCTCAAGGGGGGCTGACCGTGCGTGAGCGGCTCGGCGACCTCATTGCACCGGACTGGCTCGGCCGAATATCGCTCGACCTGGCCGCCGAGGAGGACATCGACACCCTCGGCACCAAGCTCCTCAGCGAGCCGGATGACGTAATCGAGGACTGGCTCATCGTCCGGCTGACGGTCCGAAGCGACCGGACTTCGGCTCAAAGCCTCCGCCTTCTCGGCCGCTACACGCGCGGGGCACCGCAGGCCCCCTTCGTGTCGAGCGACATCGTCGGTATCGCCCTCGACGTCGCCCTCGTGCTGACCTGCACCGGCGGCCTGTACGGCCTCGGCCGCCGGGCCGATGGCGAGCCGTCCGAAGAGGCCGTCGCCCACATGAGGCATGCCATGGTCGACTGGGGCTTCGGCCGCTGCCTGTCGCCTGCGCCGGGGACAGAGGTGGGCCCGTGACCCTGCCGGAGGCGTGACACCCTCCTCCAGCTTCGGCGCCTCTGCCACTCACGCCGCCGGGGGCTGATGTCGGCGGGCGTTGAGCGATGCCAGATTCCCCGCGCGCCACGGCAGGTAGGCGGGGCTGTCGAGCGGCGCCTCCCAAGCCCATGCCCAGCCTTCTCCCAGCAGGCGATGGACGGTTTTGGCCAAGCAAGCGGTCCCGGCCCATTCAGACCGGGCCTCACCGGCAACGTCGTCGAGCAGTCGCTGTGCAAGCACTCCGTCGAGCGCGGCCTCGGCCCCGACGATGACGACCGGGGACCGGACATCGGGATCATCCCAGGCAGCCACCGGCGCGACGAGCACGCCGACCGCGCGGGTCTGCTGCCATGTGACTTGGGCGGTCGCCTTCGCGACGATGTCGATCGCCTCGTCCCTGGTCACCGCCGTTCCTCCTTCTCAGACCGCGCATCTCGCATAGCATCCCAAAGGGGTTAGATTGCTACAACGGCCGCAGGTTGGAAACGGAGAGCGCATGAGCCCTCCCATAGCCTCCGATGCTCTCTGATTGTAGGTGAGCCATGTGCCCCAAGCGGTCGCCTCATAAAAACGCCCTGCATGGGCGATTGGAAATCAAGCCGCGGCGATGCGCTCTAGCTTGGCGGGAATTCCCTGGCGCACCGCGGTCCCGGCCACCGGGTCGACCCATACCGAAGCCCCCGGCCGCGTCGGATCCGCAAGACCGAGGTCGTTCAGGTTGACGCCCGCGGCGATCTCCGGCACATCCGGCTGGCGGCGGTCCCCGATCACATGGGCGCGGGCACCGAATTCCTTGTGCCCAAAGCCATGCTCCACGGCGAGGACCCCCGGTATGACGCCGTGCCGGACGATGGCAGTGGCAAGCTCGGCACCGCCGGGCGTCGCGATGCGGATGCGGTCGCCGGTCTGGATGCCGAGCCTTTTGGCGTCGTCGGCATTCACGCCTACCGGGTTCTCTGGATGCAGGTGGCGCAGCCGCGTCGCCCCGATCGTATAGGCGCTGACCAGCACCGACTTGGAACTGACCAGTTGGAAGGGCCAGTCCTCCGGTCTGTGGACATGGCTCACCGGCGTGCCGTCGGCGAAGACCGGCGGCATCCAGGCGGCCGTTCCCGGCCAGCGTCTGCCCGTGATGCTGCTCGTCGACGTACCGACCGCCTCGTTGTAGACCTGAAGCGGCTTGGCGAAGCGGTGGGTGGCCTTCTCCCCCTCGAATCCCTCGACCTGGTTCTGGTAACGGCCGCCGCGGGCCAGGATGAAGGCAACCTTGCGCCATTCCTCCTCCTTGAGCGTCGCCTTCAGTGCGGGCAGCACGCGCCCGACGCCGGAAAAGGCGATGTCCTCGTCACTGGCGTCCGGCACCGGCTGCTTGCCGAGCCAGGCGACGTTGGCGCCCGCCCGCAGGTGCCAGTCCTCAGCCGTCTCCAGCGGGTGCCGGGTGCCGTCCATACCTTCGATGGCATCGGGCCCGAAGCCCGGCAGATCAAGACGCTTGGCGAGAGCGATCAGGAACGGCTCAAGCTGGATCGGCTGACCGTCCGGCAGCTTGTCGGTGCGCGGCACCAGCACCGGCCAGCGCGCCGTGGTCATCTTGGTCGGCACCCCGCCCCAGGCCGAGGTCCAGCCCCAGGTCTCATAGAGCACGGTGTCGGGCACGATGTAGTCGGCGAGCGTCGAGGTCTCGTTGATGAAGGGGTCGATGGCGACGACCAGTGGCACCGCCTTCGGATCGGCCAGCTTCTGCGCAAAGCGGTGCGCGCCGGGAATCCCGTAAACCGGGTTCGCGTTCCACAGCAGCAGGGCCTTCACCGGGTACGGGTAGCCGTCCACGATGCCGCTGGACATCCACTCGGTCGTCAGGCCGGGAGCGGTCGGATACCATGGTGCTTTGGCCGGATAGGCCTTGCCCGTCGCCTTCTTTGCCCGGAATTCGGATGTCTTCTCGTAGGGCACGTTGCGGCCAAGCGGGATGCCGGACGGCTTTACTCGGCCGGGGAAGCTGGAGAGCTTGTAGCGCGGACCGTCACCACTCTCCGCGAAGCGCCCACCGCCGACGATGGTGCCGCCTTTCCAGTTCAGGTTGCCGAGCAGCGTGTTGATGGTGACGACGGCGAAGGCGTTGTAGAAGCCGCTGCCCGACA
>Ga0206117_100604_pt1 | contig 31957 bp, 30 predicted proteins | sample 3A5Ametagenome_FD_177997 | JGI IMG/M metagenome (GOLD analysis project Ga0206117, IMG submission 177997) | Enriched microbial communities from leaf-cutter ant dump, University of Wisconsin, Madison, United States - 3A5A | ecosystem: Environmental > Terrestrial > Nest > Insects nest > Nest dump... | reverse complement strand
TTTATCTCGTCAACCCCCTGCGCTTTTCTTTATTACCCCGAAAACCGCAGAACGCCTTCCTTCTCACGCCCTCCAGCCCCGCCGCCGTTTCACCGCAGCGCTGAAGAGGGGCGCATTATAGACACCATAAAAATATCGTCAACTAACTAAACCAACTTTGTTCGTCCGGACCGCAAGGACGGGGGGCATGGCTCCAGATTACCTACACCGTTTCCTCAAAACCTTCAGCCAAGACCCGCCTTTTCTGCCTATCTATTTAACTAAAATGGAAAGCCCTCGAAAACTCAGGCCGGGCTCTGCTAGAGCAGATATCCCGCCGCTAAGCGAACCCTAAACATGATTTCGACTGTAGCCGGGACGCCAGCGGCCACTGGGCAACTCGTCATCGAACGTCAAGGGCATTGGTATTCCCCTAGCCTCACCAAGCCCGTGGCTACGGTCGTCCAGCAGGAGACGGCCCATATATATGTAGAGCTGAAGACCCGCCAGTCTTTCTTGGCTTTCTTACTCCAGCTACACCAGATTGACGATGCGGGTGAATGCCGAGCGCAGCAGCCGCTTCTGCGCCGAGCGGAAACCCGCTTTGCCGTTGCTGCGGAAGGCCGTCTCTATGCGTTCCCAGTCCTCTTCGGTAAGCACGTCCCGTGCGGCAGCAAAGATCAGCCCTTCCTCCATACCCATGTGCTGCCAGCTGTGAGCGGCATAGCGTTCCACTACCGCCTCAAGCGCGCCTATCTCCGCCTCGCTGCCAGTACGTATCTGTGCCACCGCTTCATCTATCGCCGCCAGCAGCGCGCTTTCCTCTTCATGCTGGCGCCGCAGTTCGGCGATTTCCGCGTCGAACTGCCGGGTGCGCTGCTGAATGCTGGAGAAGAGGTGATTGTCTTCCTTGGGGTGGTGCAGCTTGGCGGGGAAGTCCCTCAGGTAGGCGACGATGGCGCACGCGCGCTCGCGCTCTTCCTCTCCCCATCTGGCATGCCCCCGTGACGCCAATGCCTGCAGACGATGGATCACCGCGCCTATGGACTGGTGCTCGTCCTGGATCACACTCAGGGCGCGGCTGCTGGCAGAGGCATTCGCCCCCACGCTATGCACGAACACCGGCACCGGTGCGTGGATGAGCGTCTTCAGCGTCGCCGAGCCTATCGCCATGCCGGTGGCGCCTCCCCGGCCTCTGGAGGACATATAGATCATGTCGCAGCCCTGCTGCCCGACCGCTTCCACGATGGCCTCATGAGGCGGCCCGCCGACGCAGCTTATCGAATCACAGACCACACCCTCGGTTTTCGCCACCGCCTCCGCTTTGGACAGGATTTCCCGCGCGCGGAAGCGGTACACCTCATCGAACTGCTCGGGGGAAATCATCCTCAGCACGTCGGCGTCGCCATAGAGGTCGGCGGCGTAGTCGGGCTCGACGTAGAGAAAGGTGATGCGCGCGCCCAGGCTGTGGGCAAAGGAGACCGCGCTGCGCAGGGTGCGTGCAGACAGCAGGCTGCCATCCGTGGGAACGAGTATGTGCTTGTACATCCGGTCGGATCTCCGTTCATTTGCCCCCGTCAGGCAGGAACGCATCGGGGGCGCTGAGGCGGGAACAGCACAGCCGCCTTTGTAAATTATCGTACCATACGATAACGATATTGAAGTGAGCCTCCTGCCCTGCACCCCGACTCGGGAGAGCGCGACCGGAAGTCAGGCCAGGGAGACCACCAAAGCCTGCTTGCAGCGCCACATCAAAGCAAAGCCTGCTGACACTGTCCCTGGCAATCACGAGCTGCAACGAAAGAAGCGGTAGACGTCCGCTGCAAGCCTCGCTATTCTCTCCATATCGTATGTATTCATATCATATCATTTAATCCGAATCCGCCAGTTCTTTCCGCCATCCCACCCTGACAGTACGGGACAGCACAGGCGCCGGTGCCGGCGCGCAGCTTCTTTGAGTCGAGAGCGCATCCATGAGCAAACCGATAGGCGTCGGCATCATCGGCGCGAGTCCCGAACGCGGCTGGGCATCAGTCGCCCACATTCCGGCCCTGAGATCCCTGCCGGATTTCCGCCTTACCGCCCTGTCCACTACCCGGCACGCCACCGCTGAAGCCGCCGGCCGGCTATTTGGAGTGGAGACGGTGTTCGACAACCACCAGGCCCTGGTCGCCTATCCCGCCGTCGATCTGGTGGTGGTCGCGGTCAAGGTGCCCCACCACTTCGAGCTGGTCAGCGCCGCGCTGGAGGCCGGCAAGGCGGTGTATTGCGAGTGGCCGCTGGGCAACGGGCTGGAGGAAGCGGAAAAGCTGGCCGCAATGGCGCGCGCCAGCGGGGTGCGCGGCTTCGTCGGCCTGCAGGCCAGGGCAGCGCCTGCGGTCAATTACATCCGCGACCTGATCCGCGACGGCTACATCGGCCGTGTGCTTTCCAGCACGCTGGTGGGTTCCGGCATGAACTGGGGGCCGGTGATGGAGCAGCCGAACGCCTACACCGGCGACGTGCGTAATGGCGCCACGCTGCTGAGCATTCCGCTGGGGCACACGCTGGACGGCCTGTGCTACTGCCTCGGCGAGGTGCGCGAAGTCGCCGCCCTCACCCGCAACCGCGTCACCCGATTCAGTGTCGCCGAAACCGGCGAGGCGCTGCCGATGACGACACCGGACCAGATCCTCGTCAGCGCCACGCTGGACGGCGACATTCCGCTCTCCATCCATTACCGGGGCGGCGTCTCCCGCGGCACCAACCTGCTGTGGGAGATAAACGGTAGCGAGGGCGATCTGCAGATAAGTGCCATCGGCGGCCACATGCAGATGTTCGAACTCAGCGTGCGGGGCGCGCGCGGTGCGGATACCGGCCTCGCCGATCTCCCCGTGCCGGCCCGCTATCAATGGGCGCCGGAACAACCGCCGCCCGGCTTCTCCCTGAACGTTGCCCAGGCCTATGCCCGCCTTGCGCGCGACCTGCGCGAAGGCAGCAGCGACTGCCCTGATTTCGATACGGGCGTGCTGCGCCATCGCTCGCTGCAGGCGATAGAGCAGGCCGCGAGAACCGGCACACGCCAGACGCTCTGAGGCCGGCGGGCCGGGAATCCACCTACGCGAGACGGCGCGAAGACACTCCTCCGCGGGCGCTCCCTACCCCCGCATCCAGTACCACCAGACACCATTACAAGAACGGAGACAACACACATGACCAAGACCGCACTCATCGTCGGCGCCGCCGGCGGCATGGGCACCGAGATCGCACGCCGGCTGCAGCAGGACGGCTACCGGATCACCGCCACCGTGTTCAACGACCAGGAAGCCGCTCACCTGCAGTCCGCGGTGCCGGCAGTAAGCCGCATCGTGCATCTGGACCTTTCCAATGCGGACGTGGTTCTGCAGACCCTGCGCGAACTCGCCTTCCCGACGTTGGACGCGGTTGTGGTGGCCGCTGCGGTCGGCCCTACCGGGCCAGTCGAAATCTCCCCGCTCGCCGCCCTGCGCCGCACGCTGGAAATCAACACCGTGGCCGCCGCTGCCATCTACCAGGCCACCATGCCGGCGCTGCGTGCGGCCAAGGGCCGGCTGGTGCTGATCAGCTCCTTTGCCGGCAAGGTCGGCCTGCCCTTCCTCGGCCACTACGTCGCCTCCAAGCATGCGCTGGAAGGCCTGGCCGACGTCATGCGGCGCGAGGCGAAGATGGACGGCGTGGAGGTGGTGCTGATCGAGCCGGGCGGCGTGAAAACGCCCATGGTCACCGGCCAGCTCGAAGGCGTGGCGCGTGACCGCGCCGCCCTGTCGCCCGAGCATGCGCAGCGCTTCGGCGCTTTCTACGACGGCTTCCTCGCCGTCGCCGGCAAGTCCTGGGAAACCATGCTGGAGCCCGCCGTTGTCGCCGACACCGTGGCCGAGGCGCTGACCGCGCAACCGCCGCAGATCCGCTACCCGGTGGGCGAGGACTCCAAGTTCCTGTGTGAAGTCGCGCGCAAACCGGATGCAGAGGTCGAAGCCATCGTCGCCAGCTTCATGGGTGGCTGAAGATGAGCGCCTCCATGACGACCGCGCGCCTGCTGTGCGCGGCGGTCGTCCTCATCACCGGCGTGCATTTCGCCACCGCCATCGGCAGCACCGGCATCCACCAGGGGCTGGGTACGGACGTGTTCTTCGCAGGCTACCAGGCGAACCCCTGGCAAGCCGGCATCAATGCCGATCTGCTGTCCGGCCTCGCCCTGTTCGCCGGCTGGATACTGCTGCGCGAGCGCAGTCTGGTGCAGGCACTGATCTGGATCGCCCTGGTGTTCTACTGGGGCAACTTCACTGCCGCGCTCTATGTACTCAAGCAGCTGGGCGACAGCGGCGGGCGCTGGGATTTGGTGCTGCTGGGCCACCATGCGGCGGTTGCAACAGCGCCCGTCTACCGGCCATGGCCAGCGGTGCTGAAGAGCGTACTGGTCCTGCTGGCGGCGGCTCTGCTCGCCTATGCGCTGCATGCCGCCAGCCAGGCGGATTTCGCCTTCGCCCCGACCATGGGCTATCTAGGCGGCATCGCCGGTTTCGCGCCGGCCCTGCTGCGCATCGCCTACCTCGGCCGGAGGGTGGGATGAACTCCGTGCTGCTGGTCTATTACTCCTTCACCGGCGAGGCCGAAACGGTGGCCGGCCTCGCCGAGGCGGAACTGGCCAAGGCCGGCTTCGAAGTCCATCTGGCCCGCATCGATTTCACTGATCCTCAGTTGCGCCTGCGCCGGCCGCTGTCGCCGGCAGCAGTCGGCAGATGGACCAAGGCGGCCGAGAGCGGCGAAATCTACGAGATCAGCGTGGAGCCGGCGGAGGCGCTGGCACGGCGCTACAGCCTGGTCTGCCTCATCAGCAATACCTGGCAGCACCACCCCAGTGTTCCCGTCCGTTCCCTGCTCGCCAGCGGCAAGCTGGCCGCGGTGCTGCGGGATACCCCGTTCGCCGTCTATATCGTCTGCCGGCGCTCCTGGCAGAAGAACCTGGAGATCGTGCGCCGCGAGGCGGAACAGGCTGGCGGCGTCTACCTCGCCTCGGAGCGCTTCGAGCACGGCGGCAGCAACCTCGGCAGTCTGTTGCGCACCGTGTCCTACCTGATGTCCGGCGGCAAACGCACCGCCCGCCTGCTGGGGCTGCGCCTGCCGCTGCCCAGTTACGGACTTTCGCCGCAGGCGCTGGCACGCATCCCGGTTTTCACCCGCTCACTGTGCAGGCACTTCGCATGAAGCCCGAACCCCTTCCCTGGCGCCAGCTGGAGCTGGCCGGGCACGCGCTGGACTTTGCGCCCATCCACTCTGCCGACGAGTACCTGCACCCGGTATCACCTACGGCCGACTACACCGCCATAGAGACCAATCTCTACGGCTTCAACATTCCGGCAGCGCAGATCCAGAGCAACATCTACCTGCTCTGGCATCCGGTGCTGAAGACGATGTCGATGCAGATCTTCGTCTATCGCGGCGAGCGGATTCTTTCCCACCAGCTGGCGGCCGACTATTTCCTGGAGCACCTCTACCTGCCGGCGGCGGAGGACAACCGTGACTACCGCCTGCAAATGGGTAGCTGCAGCGCCCGCCTGCGTATCGTCGCGCCGCTGGAAGAGATCCTGCTGGAGATCGACGATCCAGAACGCCGTTTCGCGCTGCACCTGCGCTACCGGGCGGCAATGGCGCCGGTCGGCCGCCCTGGCGGAAAACACTTCACCCAGTTGATGAAAACCGATGGCGAACTGGTGCTGGACGGCGCCCCCTTCCGCATCGATGGCCACCATGTGCGCGACCGCTCCTGGGGCTACGCCCGGCCGGAGCGGCCCGAAAGCGGCCCGCCCTACCGCTGGTTCACCGGCTGGTTCGGCGACGATAGCGCCTTCGTGCTCGCCTGGCTGGACGACAGCCTGCTGGACGCCCCCAACGGCGCCAGCGAAAGCGAAGCCGCGCGCGGCAACAAGTGGGAATCCGGCGGCCCCACACCCAGCCCGGCGCTGCGCAGCGGCTGGATCACCCTGAACGGCAGGCCGCGGCCGGTGGTCCGGCTAGGCGTCAAGACCCGGCTCGCCCCCGGCAGCTTCCAAGTGCAGGAGATCGAGCTGGAGGTGGAAGACGCCGACGGTGGCATCCACCACATCAGCGGCCGCACGGTTTCGATGATTCCCAAGATGTACTGGCAGAACCTGCTGGTGCTCATGCATTTCATGGAGCTGCGCCTGGCCGGTCGCACCGGCCACGGCGACCTCATGGACACCTATTCCGGCGACCACCTGCGCTCGCCAGGAGGCTGAAGGACTGCACCGACGCCACCCGCGGCCACGACGCCATCGGGGCGAAACCACAACAGGAGGAGCGGCATGACCCACATGATTCCCGAGATTCAGGCGGCTTATGAACGTGACCAGCAACAGCACGGCGAGGCATACACGGCGGAGGAACTGCCGCTGTCCTTCGAGGCGATCAACGACCGCTGGCTGACCGCGGTGCTCTGCGCCGGCACGCCCGGCGCCGAAGTCACCGGCCACCGCCTCGGGCCGGTGGATACCGGCTCCTCCAACCGCCGCCGCATCGTCATCGAATACAACGAAGCCGGCCGCGCCGCCGGCCTGCCCGCTGCCCTGTTCTGCAAGGCCACCCACCAGCTCGCCAACCGCATCGTGCTCGGCGTCTCCGGCGGCGCCTTCACCGAGGTGCATTTCTACAACCAGGTGCGGCCTTACCTGGACGTCGAAGTACCCGTCTGCCACCACGCCCGATTCGACGAATCCAGCTTCAACTCCATCATCATGCTGGGCGACATCAGCGACACGGTGACCGAGTTCTGCAACCACGAGACCCGCATGGACCTGGCCCGCGCCCGCAGCCAGATGCGGCTGCTCGGCCGGCTGCACGGCACCACCGCTTCCCATCCGCGCATCAGGGCCGCCCTCGCCCAGCTGCCCACCTGGCCGGAATATTTCGACAACACCCAAGCCTTCGGCATGAAGGAAGGCTCTACCCGCGGCTTCCTCGAAGCGGAAGAAGTGATACCGCCGCGGCTCTACGCCCGCCACGGCGAAATCTGGGGCGCCACCATGAACAGCATGGCGCTGCACTCAGGCTGGCCCAACTGCCTCTCCCACGGCGATGTACACCTGAAGAACTGGTACGTGGCCGGCAACGGCGAGATGGGCCTGAGCGACTGGCAGTGCGCCACCCGCGGCCACTGGGCGCGCGACCTCGCCTACACCCTCTCCACCGCCCTTACGGTGGAGGACAGGCGCAACTGGGAGCGAGAGCTGATCGCCTATTACCTGGAGGAGTTGCAGGCCGCAGGCGGCCCGGCCGTCGCTTTCGACGAAGCCTGGAACGCCTACCGCCAGCAGCTCATCACCTCCCTCACCTGGTGGACGGTGACGCTGACGCCGCCGCCCGGCCTGCCGGACATGCAGCCGCGCAACACCACGCTGGAGTTCATCCGCCGCATCGCCACCGCGATGGACGACGTCGACAGCCTGGCAGCCTGAGCAATCAGCGCCGGCCGCGCCGGCCGCCCCGGGCTCCGCCCGCGGAGCCCGCCTTCCACCGGTCACCGCTGTTCATGTCCGGAGTCCCGCCAGTGAAGCCGCTTCCCAGCATCAGCCCTTCCCCCGCATCCATCCCCTGGAACCTGCTCGACGCCCATCTGCCGGACACAGCCAGCGCGCTGGGCACCGCCGCCTGCCCGGCCGCCCCCCGCAGCGGCCTCAGGCAGCGCCAGACCGCCCGCCGCGCAGAAATCCTGCGCCAGACCCGCATCCTGCTCGGCCAGGAAGGCTATGAAGCCTTTTCCATCCGCCGGGTTGCGCACAACTGCGACATGGCGCCGCAAACGGTCTACAACCTCGTCGGCGATCGCGATGAATTACTGGGTGCGGCCATCTGCCAGCATGTGCGCGCCATGATCGATGTTGCCCAAGCCCATGCTGGCCCCGCCGGCTTCTTCATGTCCCTGGCCGATCTGCTGTGGCGCCACGGGATCAAGCACGGCGCCTATTCCCAGGCGGTGCTGCGCGCCCTGTTCTCCTTTCCCAGCGAGCCGGCCGACACCGTGCGCCTGATGACCTGCGGCCTCCTGCGCAACGTGCTCGACCAGCAGGCCGCTGAGGGCCGCCTGCGCGAGCGGGTGGACACCACCCTGCTCGCGCACAGCATGCAAGCGCTGATCGTGCATACCGGCCTGAGCTGGGCCCCCGGCGGCGGCGAGGAAACGGCGCTGCGCCGCCAGCTCGTTTCCGGCATCGGCTTCCTGCTGTTGGGCGCGCTGCGCACCAGTGCCCGCACGCCGGTGGAGGACTGGATGGACCAGGTGCTGAGCCCGGCACAACCCGCGGCGGCACCAGGCCCGCGGATTGTTTGATACCGCCCGCGCCGGCGTCCAACTTTCCCGCCCCGCGCCCACCCCAGCCCTCCGCGCACCCTCTTAAGCTGGCCCCATCTGCAGGCGGTCGCCACCGCCGCAGCCCAAGGACGGAGGCGACACCAATCGCTTCCACATGAGCAGCGGGCCAGGCGCGGAACTTCCGCCCCGGCAACCGAGGCCGAGGAGACAGATGTGGGACGTTTGACCGGCAAGATCGCCCTGGTCACCGGCGGCGCACGCGGCCTGGGGGCCGCCATCAGCCGCCGGCTGGTCGCCGAAGGGGCGCGGGTAGTCATCAGCGACGTGCTGGACACCGAGGGCCACGCCCTGGCGGACGAACTGGGCGAAGCCGCCGCCTATCTGCACCATGACGTGCGCGAAGCCACCGCCTGGGACACAGCCATCGCCACCGTGGAACAGCGCTTCGGCCTGCTTTCCGTGCTGGTGAACAATGCGGGCGTGCTCGGCCCGGTGGCCCCGGCCGAGGCGCTGGACGAAGCCGCCTATCGCAATGTGGTGGATGTGAACCAGGTCGGCTGCTTCCTCGGTCTGCGCGCCGCGCTGGAACCGATGCGCCGTGCTGGCGGCGGCTCCATCATCAACATCTCCTCCACCAGCGGCCTGCGCGGCGTGCCCTGCACCTTGCCCTACACCGCCTCCAAGTTCGCGGTATGCGGCATGACCAAGACTGCCGCCCTCGAATTCGCCCGCCACCACATCCGGGTGAACTCCATCCACCCCGGCCCCTTCCGCACCCACATGACCTCCGGCGACTCCGACTCGCTCAAGGCAGTGCTGGCGGCCGTTCCAGCCGGCCGCCTGGGCGAGCCGGAAGAGCTGGCGCACATGGTGCTGCTGCTGGCCTCGGATGAAATGCGTTTCGCCACCGGCGCCGAGTTCGTCATCGACGGTGGCCTGACCTGCCGCTGAAGCGGCCGATCAATCACAACCAGAGGGAATACGAAGATGAAGGATCTGACAGGCAAGGTCGCCGTCGTGCTCGGCGCATCCGCGGAAGGCGGCACCGGCTGGGGCGTGGCCGAAGGCTTGGCCGCCGCTGGCGCCAAGGTGGTTGTGGCCGCGCGCACCTTCCCGCCGCTGCAGCGCCTGGCGGAAAAGACAGGTGGCATGGCGGTGGCCTGCGACGGCGGCGACGACAAGCAGATCAGCGCGCTGCGCGATGCCGCGCTGGACCGCTACGGCCGTATCGACATCGCGGTGAACTCGGCGGCCACGCCCACCATGGGCCTCATTGCCGATGCCACGCCGGCGCTGATGCAGCAGGCGGTGCAGGTGAACCTGTTCGGCATGACCTACTTCGTGCGCGACATGGCGGCGGCGATGAAGGATGGCGGCTCCATCGTGCTGATCTCTTCCATGAGCAGCACCCATCCCATCGCGCCCCACTTCGCCTACGCCTGCGCCAAGGCCGGCACCGAGTGCCTGATCCGCTATGCCGCGCAGGAGTATGGCGGCCGCGGCATCCGGGTGAATGGCATCCGCATCGGCACGGTAATGTCAGAGATGGCGCGCGAGCTATACAACTCGCCCGGCGTGGCGGAGCGCTTCATCCGCGAGATTCCGCTCGGCCGCCTCGGCCAGCCGGCCGACATCGCGGATGCGGTGTGCTGGCTTTCCGGCCCGGCCTACATCACCGGCAGCACCCTGGACGTAAGCGGCGGCAACCAGCTGAACCGCTTCCCCCATCTGGACGAGCTGCCCGGCGGCGACCGCAACTACGAAGGCGCCGGCGCCCTGCACGACCGCGAACAAGGCCGCGGCTACACCGCGCGCGGCTGAGTCTCCCCCCTTTCTACTCTTTCCCGGCGGGCCTGGCGCGGCCCAAGGCCCCCGCACGCCCGCCGCCTCCGCGAGGAGACTCCGATGACAGAAGCGCCACTGGCCCAAGCCTTGCTGACTCAGGCTCAAGCTAACCAGCCCATGCCCGACTACATGCTGCTGCCCTGGCTGGAAATGCCGCAGGCCGCGCAGACCTGGTTCCTCTATATTGCCGCCGCTCTGGCCGCACTCACCCTGCTCGCCGGCCTCTGGCGCTCCATCGCCGAACAGTCCCCGGCGCCGTTCTACTACTGCGTGGGCGGCGCCCTCACCTGCTTCCTCGAAGGCATCTTCACCCGCCTGCTGGACGCCACCCACGCCCAGGGCGGCCAGCAGATCGCCTTCGAAAGTCTGGGCCAGCTGGTGCCTTGGCACGCGGTGCTGTCCTACACCTTCTACTTCGGCGTCGCCTACCTGACGCTGGTGCCAGCCTTCCGGGAGCGGCGCTACGGCGCGGGCAAGATCTGGCTCATCCTGGTATCCATTGCCGTCTCCGCCTGGATCTACGAGGTGCCGATGATCCACCTCGGCCTGTGGTCCTACTACGGCGAGCAGCCCTTCCAGCCCTACGGCATGCAGCCCATCTACTGGTCCTTCGCCAGCATGGCGATGCTGATCGTGCCCACCGCCCTCATCGCCCGTTACGAAGCCATGCTGGAGGGCTGGCGCAAGATCCTCATCGTGCCACTGGCGCCGATAGGCGCGATGGCTGCCGCCGCCGGCACCTGCTGGCCGATCTGGGCGGCGCTCAACAGCCCCGCCAGCGCGGAGCTCAAGACCTTCGCCGCCGCGCTCACCATCGCCTTCTCCCTCTTCGTCGCCTGGCTGGCGATTCCCCTGGTCGCCCGCCGCACGGCCGAAGTGCCGCAAGGCACAGCGGGCAGCCCCGGCCTGGCGCCGGCCTTGCCCTACCCCTGACTTCCCCGACTCCCGGGCCCCATCTCCGCACTCCCACACCAGAACACGGAAGAGACAAGAAAAATGCTGAGCAAATACGACGAATTCCCGGTCCACCAGGCCTCGCGGCCCTTCGCCCACATTCCCTCCACCGACCTCAGCTGGGACGACGGCTACTACTTCGGCGTCTTCAGCGCCGAGCACCAGGTCTTCCTGCTCACCGGCATGCGCATCAACCCAAATGCCGACATGGTGGGCGGCTACGCCATCATCAACATCGCCGGCCGCCAGTATTCGGTACGCTTCTCGCGCTGCTGGCGGCAGCAGATAGACACCGTGATCGGCCCCCTGAGCTATGAGTTCGTCGAGCCGATGAAGAGCATCCGGCTGAAGCTGGAAGCCAACGACTCCGCGCTGTCCTTCGACATCCTGTGGACCGGAGTCGCCCCCGCCTTCGAGGAAGACCACCATGTGGCCGAAACCCGCGGCCGCATCACCACCGACCAGACCCGCTACTCCCAGCCCGGCGTGGCCAGCGGCGTGATCCGCCTCGGCGACAAGCTGTACGACGTCGCCCCCGGCAGCTGGAGCGGCGCCCGCGACCACTCCTGGGGGCTGTACGCCGACCGCAAGCCGCTGGGCGGCCACCACGAATGGCTGCCGCCGCGAGCAGTGCCGGCGGTGCCGCGCGCCCTGCGCTTCTGGACGCTGTTCGAGGCCGGCGACTGGTCCGGCTTCTTCCACATCCATGAATCGCCCACCGGCGAGCAACTGAAGATGAACGACGTCTTCGGCTCACCCTTCGAAGGCAAACTGTTCAACGGCTGGAACGGCCCGGTGGTGACGCTGAGTGCCGCGCGCCACGAACTGCGCTTCCGCCCCGGCACCCGCATCTTCGACGGCGGCACCATCCACCTCACCGACGAGCAAGGCCGCGCCTGGACCCAGCACTTCGAAGTCGCCGCACCGCCCTGGGTGGTGCAGACCATGGGTTACACCCAGGGCAGCTGGAAGGATGGCGGCACCATGCACACCTACCACGGCAACGAAACCCTGGTGATGGAGTGGGACGATTTCGACTTCAGCCTGCAGCCCTTCGACTACCTGCCCTACCAGCCCAGGAACGGCCGCGGCGCCAGCAGCGCCGAGGTGCTCGCCTCCTTCGGCCTGGGCAGCGGCGACAAGATCCACGGCGTCGAATTCCTCGTCCGCACCGAGCTGGTCGCACCGGACGGCAGCCGCCATCGCGGCCAGGGCCAAGTGGAGAACTTCATCCACGGCCGCTTCGACCCCTACGGTTTCGAGTGAGGGCCGCCGCCATGCAATTCGCAAAAGCCACCCTCGCGCCCTACCTCAGCCACAAGCTGAAGACCCCCTGCGAAATCCTGGAAGTGGAGAAATTCGGCCGCGGCTCCTCGCGCGAAACCTGGTTCATCACCTACCGCCGGGGCGAGCAGCCGCGCGAGCACCTGGTGTTCCGCCGCGATCCGCTGGCCGGCAGCGTCGATTACTCGCCGCTGGAGCAGGAATACTTCCTCTACGAACGCCTCGGCCGCAGCGATGTACCAGTGGCCAGCGCGCTATGGTGGGAAGCCGACCCGGCCTGGACCGACCGCCCCTTCTACGTCCGCCGCCACATCGCCGGCAGCTGGGATGTGCCGCATTTCAAGGACCCGGCGCCCGAATACGATGAGCTGCGCATCCGCATCTCCAAGGAGCACATGCGCGCCCTCGCCCGGGTGCATGCAGTGAACTGGAAGGCACTGGAACTGGACTCGGTGCTCTGCACCGCGCCGGACACCTCAAGCTGCGCCGCCCACTATGTGGATTCGGTCGTCGCCCTCTACGAGTCCCAGCGCATAGAGCCGATTCCGCTGATGCTGGAAGCCGCCGAATGGCTGAAGGCACGCGCACCGGTCGCCTCGCGCATCTGCCTGTGCAAGGGCACCAACGGCCTGGGCGAGGAAATCTTCGCCGATGAAACCCTGGTCGCCATGAGCGACTGGGAAGAAGCTCACATCGGCGACCCGGCGGCCGACTTCGCCTTCATGCAGGAATTCGCCCCCACGGTGATACGCGATGGCGAAACCGTGTGGAGCCTGGCCCATGCACTGGACTACTACCGCAGCGTGGGCGGCGCCCCGGTCACCGAAGCAGCGGTGCAGTTCTACCAGATCGTCCGCGCGCTGCGCATGCTGGCCTTCAGCCACCGCGCCGGCGCCGCGGTACACCGCTCGGCGCAGGCGCCCATCCGCCAGGCGTGGACGGGCACCGAGGTCTGCCACTTCGCCAAGCACATCCTGGCCTTCACCATGGGCCTCGCCCTGCCACCCGCCGCCAGCTACTTCGCGGAACTGAACACCTCGGTGGAGAACGCATCATGATCTACCCGACTGCGAACGACGTCCTGCGCTGCATAGACCAGACCCTGGCGGAAAGCGCGGATGCCGACCTCCCCGCCATGGCGCGCAAGAGCGCCCTAGCCTCCTGCCGCCACCTGGTACGGCATGTGGAACTGCGCCTGCGCCTGGAGCGCGGCCTGCTGCAGGAAGACGCCGAACGGCTGGCAGCCCTGCTGCCCGGCGTGGCGGACTACCTCGCCGACAGCGGCAGCGAAGGCCCCGCCCAGGCCACCGCCATCCGCCAGCAACTGTCGCGGCCAGCACCCGCCTCTGATGACGGCAGCGACGACCTGGAACCCCTGCGTGCCCATGTGCTGGCTTTGCGCGAAGCGCTGTACCAGGCACTCGCCCTCTTACAGAAGCTGGACGCCTCCCGGCGGGAAAGCGCCACTTACCAGGCGCTGCGGGAAGGCATACGGGGCTATATCCGTGAAGAGCTACAACAGGAAGACCTCCTGATCCACGATGCTTTCGTCGGGCAGGGACCGCGACGGTAAGGGCGAGCAGGCTTATCCAGCGCCCTCCCCTCAAGCCGCTCTGGCATTCACCACCCAGCATGCGGCCCTGAAGCTCACCCCGGCACCGCGCGCATAAGGCAGGAAAGCCTCACCCAGCACCGCCAGTATCCGGCTGCGCGTCGGCTCGTCCGCGCGTTGCAATGCCAGCCCCACCGGCCCCAGCCAGCTCAGGTAGTGCAGCAGATCCGCCTCCGACATGCGGCAGTCCACATCCAGCGGCTGGATGTCCACCTGCCGCCAGCCGCTCTCGTCCAGCAGACGCCGCACATGAGCGGCGTCCGCGAAGGCGAACTGCCCCGGTCCACCTGTGCGACGCGGCGGCAGGTCTGGCAGCAGGGGAGCTGCGGCGGTTTCAGCGGTGGTCATGAAGGGGTTTTCGGTGGCGCTGCGCCAGGCGATGAAAGTCAGCGTCGCGCTGCTTCGGGCCGCCTGACGCAGTCTGGCGAAGGCTTGCACCGGATCAGCGAAGAACATGACGCCGAAGCGGGAGACGATGCGGTCGAAGGAGGCCGGCTCGAAAGCATGGCGCTGAGCGTCGGCCCGGATGAATTCCGCCGCCAGCCCGGCGCGCGTCGCCCGCTCCCGCGCCGCGTCCGTCATCGGCGCCGAGAGATCGATGCCCACGCTGCGCCCCCGCGACCCCAGGCGCCTTGCCACCGCCAGCGTCAGCGCGCCGGTACCGCAGCCCACATCCAGCACCCGCTCGACGGCGCCCTCGCCCACTGTGCCCGCCAGCAAGGTCTCGAAGGGCAGGAACAGGCGGTCCAGCACCTCCTGCGCTTCCACCCAGGCCCGACCGGCGGGACCATTCCACAGCTGCTCCTGTTCGCTGCCGGCTTTGTCGCTCTCCGCGCTCATCCTCTTCTTCCCTGCGATGCGAAAAACCGCAGCCTGCCACTTGAAGTCGACTTGAGGTCAAGCAATTGATGTGGCGATGGAGCAGGCAGCCTGTGCCGTAGCCATGCCCGGAGGCGGCGAGCGCGGTCTCCGCCATCCCGGGAAGTACGCCGAGGCAGAAAGGCCGGAGCAGGAGGCGAGTTGGCTCTCAGGCCAGGAATAAGGTCAGGGCTGCGGCCAGGGCCTCAGCCCCGTTCCGGAACGGCCTCTCAGCGCGCGGCCAGCCGCGGCAGGAAGCCATAGGAGAGATCGTCCTCACCGCTGCCGCACACACCCAGCCCGCGCAGGAAGGCGACGGCTTCGGCATTTTCACCGCCCTGGTGCACGAAGTCCCACACCAGGCGGCGATGCGCGATCTTCCAGCCGCCGTCGCGGCGCTGGTAGCGGTCCAGGTAGCGCCCGCCCACCCAGAATTCGGCGGCCTCCGGCGGCTTCACCCGGTGGAAGGCGATGAAGTAGAGCTCACCTTCCGCCTCATCGCCGTCGATGCAGTAGTCGCTGTTCATGATGTAGTGGGCGGTGACCTCGAACGGCCCCATCACTTCCGGCTGCCAGTCGGCGAAGCGCTCCGGCGAACCGCGGAACATCTCGCCGTGGTCATCCATCGCATCCGGGTGATAGACGCTGAGCAGCAAGCCGCGGTCGCGGCGGTCTATGCCACGGGCGTAGCGCAGGGCAAGTTCGCGCAGCGCCTGCTTGTCCAGCAGCGCCTGGACTTCCGGGTCGCGCGCGGCACTCATGGCAGCTTCTCCTCGATCAGCGCCTGGGCGCCGCGCAGGAACTGCGGAATGTGCGCCACCGGCAGGATGGCCAGCTTGAGATCCGGCGCATGGCCGTTGCAGAACAGGGTGGACAGCAGATTCGCTCCGGTGGCGTTGCGGGCGAAGGCCCAGACCTTGAAGTAGCGCAGCGTCTGCGCATCCACGGCCTCACCGCCGGCTTCGATGTAGCGCGCCATCAGCCGTGCCCAGTCCACCGAGCCACCCAGGGTGACTGCGACATAGCCCAGCTCTTCGGCGGGGTCGCCCACATGGGCGAACTCCCAGTCGAGCACCGCCGACAGCTTGTCGTCGTCGAACAGGAAGTTGTGAAAGCCGATATCGCCATGCAACAGCGAAGGCTTGCCGGGGCGGTCTGGCACATTGTCCAGCAGCCAGCCGTAGATGGCGGCCAGCGCCGGCGACGGCGTGTGGTCGCTGGCGAGGAAGAGTTCGTACCAGGCGCGGATGTAGCTGGCGGTGGCCTCGCCACGCGACATCCGCCAGCGCGCGGCGCAGATGGATTCGGTGAGCTCACCCAGTTCGGACAAGGGCTCCAGCGTGTGCAGCTGCGCCATGATGGTGGCCAGCGCATCGTTGAGGCCAGCTGGTATCGCCACCCGGGAGCCGAAGAAGTTGCCCGGCAGCTTGCCCGGCGAGCGCCGCATGACGATGAAATCGCCGCCGCGCAGCAGGCAGTGCTCGGTATCCAGCCACAGCGCCTCCGGCGCGGGGAAACCGCGGTCGCGGGCGGCGCGTATCACCGCGAACTCGTCCCGCACCCGGTGGCAGTCGTTGGCCACCGAGGGTCGCAGCCCCATGTCGCGGCGCATGACGAAGGAGCCTGCCAGGGCCTTGCCGGCGACGTCGAAGAGGATGGTCTGCTTGCCGAAACCGCCGGCCAGCGGCTGGAACTTCTCCACCTGCAGGTCGGGTTCGTCGAAGCGCTGCCGCAGGTAGTCGGCCAACCGCTCGCGGGTAATCTCGACCGCTTCCTCTTCGGCGCTTTCGTCCTCCACCGCCGCGGCGGAGATCAGGTAGTCGCTCTCCCAGGCGGCGAGCGCAGAGCGCAGCCCGGCCTTGGCCAGTTCGTCCACCCCGCTGGCGCGGTTCAGCACGGTGACGCAGGCTTGCAGTTCGGCCATCGCCGCGCGCCAGGCCTGCTCCAGCCGCGCCAGTGAATCCTGCGCATCCCGCCGCGCGCTGCCGAGCTTGTCGCGCAGGCCGGCAAGGTGGGTGCCGAACTCGCAGCCGCCGCCAGCGGTGGCGGGAGACAGATCCTCCAGCAGCGCTTCCAGCGCCTCGAAACGGCGGTGGATGGCGCCGCTGCCGCCGGCCTCGCGGCGGCTCAGCAGGCGCAGGGCGTTGGTGATGGACATGGTCGCCGATCCATCCGTCTCAGCATCGCCCTGGCCGACGGGCAGACGGGCGATCTCGGTGTTCAGGCTGGCAAGTATCCGTTGGGCGGGAATCAACACGGGCTCTCCTCCTTCTTGCACTCGCGCTCGGGCGCGATGTTCAAATGGCGCCGAAGCGCTCGGCCAGCTGCAGCACCCGTTGCGCCTGCTTCAGGTGCGGCATGTCCAGCATCTTTCCTTCCAGCCCCACCGTGCCCAGGCCGGGATTGCTGTTGAACACGTCCACCACCCGCCGCGACCAGGAGACTTCCTCCGGGCTGGGCGAAAAAGAGCGGTTGATGATCTCGACCTGCGCCGGATGGATGGCGATCTTGCCGGTGAAACCGGCCTGGCGCGCCGCACGGGCATCTGCTTCCAGCCCCTCGGGATCGCCGAAATCACCGTACATGGTGTCTATCGGCTGCACGTCGGCCGCCGCCGCGCCGGACAGGCAATAGGCCCGCGCCAGCTGGTAGACGGTGTCGTACTCGCCGTTCTGCCGGCGGTTGGTACTGGCGCCCAGGGCGGCGGCGATGTCTTCCGCGCCCCAGGTGAGGCCGGCCAGCCGCGGGTTGCAGCCTTCGTAAGTGCCGAGCGAGAAGAGGGACTGAGGCGTCTCGGTCGCCACCGGAATGATGCGTATCGTGCCCTGGGCCACGCCTTCGCGAACCTCCAGCGCCTCCAGGTAGTGGGCGAGCTGGACCACGTCCGCCGCCGAGCGCACCTTGGGCAGCACGATACCGTCCGGCCCGCCAGCCACTACCCGCAGGTCGCGCAGCGCCGCCGGCGTGCTAAGCGGGTTGATGCGCACCCACAGCTGCTGCTGGCGCTCACTGTGGCTGCGCAGGTAGTCCAGCACCATGCCGCGGGCGATCTCGGTGCGCGAGGGCGCCACCGCGTCCTCCAGGTCCAGGATGAGCGCGTCGGCCGGGGAGCCTATCGCCTTTTCCAGCTTGCGCTCGCTGTCGCCGGGAACGAACAGCATGGAGCGCATCGGTGTGCATTTGCCCCCGTTGAGCGGGTTTTCTGCCAGGTTCATCTCGCTTCCCCTGTTTTGTGGGTGAGGGACTCAGCGCTTGCGGTCGGCGAACAGGCTGCGGCCGATGATGTGCTTCATGACCTCGATGGAGCCGCCGGCGATGCGGGTGATGCGCGCATCGACGAAGGCACGCGCGATGGGGTATTCCGTCATGTAGCCCCAGCCGCCGTAGAACTGCAGACATTCGTCCACCACCTTGCCGTGCAGATTGGATACCCACAGCTTGGCCATGGCCGCGTCGGTACCGTCCAGCCGGCCTTCCATGAAGAGACCGATGCAACGGTCCACGAAGACGCGGGCGATGGTGGCCTCGGTTTTCAGCTCGGCGAGCTTGAACTGGGTGTTCTGGAAATCCGCCAGCGTCTGGCCGAACATCTCGCGCTCGGAAACGTAGTCCAGGGTCTGCTCGATCACGCTCTCCACCACCGAGGCGGACCGCACCGCCTGCGTCAGCCGCTCCTGCGCCAGGTTCTTCATCAGCAGCTTGAAACCGCCGTTCTCCGGCCCCAGCAGGTTGGCAGCCGGCACGCGCACATCGTCGAAGAAGAGCTCCGAGGTGTCCTGGCCTTTGAGGCCGATCTTGTCCAGCTTGCGGCCGCGCCTGAAACCCTCGCGCCAGGCTTCGACGATGAACAGGGAGACACCGCCGCTGGCCGCCTGCGGATCGGTCTTGGTCGCCAGCACGACGACGTCGCACAACTGGCCGTTGGAGATGAAGACCTTCTGCCCGCTGATGACGTAATCGTCACCGTCGCGCACCGCCCGGGTGCGGATGGCCTTGAGGTCGCTGCCGGCGTGCGGCTCGGTGAGGCCGAGCGCGCCTATCACCTCGCCGCGGGTCATGCGTGGCAGCCAGTCGCGCTTCTGCGCCTCGGTGCCGAAGGCGGCGATGTAGGGCATCACCATCTCGTTGTGCACCGCGAAGCCGGGGCCGGTGATGCCCGCGCGCGCCAGTTCCTCCACCAGCACGAAGTCGTAGAGGTGGTCCGCCCCGGAACCGCCATAGGCTTCCGGAATGGAACAGCCCAGCAGCCCGGCCTGCCCGGCTTTGAGCCAGAGTTCGCGCGGCACGATGCCCTCGCGCTCCCAGTCGGCGTAGTGCGGCTCGATCTCGGCTTCGATGAAACGGCGCACGGTTTCGCGGAAGAGCGCGTGTTCTTCCGAGAAAAGCGTTCTTTCGATCATGTTCCGGTTCCCATGTGGCTCAGCCGCGCAGCAGGGCGGCGGCGATGATGTTGCGCTGGATCTCGTTGGTGCCGCCGAAGATGCTCCAGCAGCGGCCGTAGAGGTAGGCGTAATTGACGGCGGCGGCCTGTATCCAGGCCGAGGGCGAACTCAGGCCCTCACCCTCCTTGCGGTCGCTGGCGTGGTAGCAGACCGCGTAGGGTGCCAGCGCATGGCGCCAGAATTCGGTCATCGCCTGCAGCAGTTCGGTGCCCTTGACCTTGAGCACCGAGGCGCCAATGCCGTCGTCGCGGCCAGCCATCCACTCGTGCACATAGTCGCGCTCAAGCGCCACCAGCGCGGCCAGCCGTGCCTCCAGCACCGCCAGCTCGCTGCCGGCGATCACCCGCTCCGCCGCGCCCAGCAGCGGCGCGTAGTGCTCCAGCGTGGCGCGTATCTGGCCCAGCATCCGCAGCTTGTTACCGGTATCGGCGATGAAACTGCGCTCGCGGGAAAGCAGGAACTTGGCGATCTTCCAGCCCTCGCCCTCCTCGCCTACCAGGTTCCTCACCGGCACCTTCACGTTGTCGAGGAAGACCTGATTGGTGTGATGCACCCCGTCCAGGGTAACGATGGGTTCCACCGTGATGCCGGGGCTGCGCATGTCGATCAGCAGGAAGCTGATGCCCTCCTGCTTGCGCCCGCCCCGGGAGGTGCGCACCAGGCAATGCATCATGTCCGCCCAGTGCGCCTCGGTCGTCCACATCTTGGTGCCGTTGACCACATAGTGGTCGCCCTCGCGAACCGCGGCGGTGGACAGCGAAGCGAGATCGGAACCGGCGTTCGGCTCCGAGTAGCCCTGGCACCACCACACCTCGCTGTCCAGGATGCCCGGCAGATGCTCGCGCTTCTGTTCTTCGCTGCCGAAGGTATAGAGCACCGGGCCGACCATGTTCACCCCGTAGGGAATGATCATCGGTGCCGCATGCAGGGCGCTCTCCTGCAGGAAGGCGTGCTCGCGCTGCACCGACCAGCCCTGACCGCCGAACTCCCGCGGCCAGGCGGCACCGAACCAGCCGCGCCGGCGCAGCGCCTTCTGCCAGCCGAGGTAATCCTCCTTCTGCAGATAGACGCCGTTCTCCACCTTGGCACGCGTCTGCGGCGCCAGGGCTTCGCCGACGAAGGCGGCCACCTCGCGCCTGAATGCGGCCTCGTCGAAACTCTCGGAGTGTGGTTCCAAGCCTTGCTCCTGCTTCGTTCCGCTCATGCGGTCCACCGTGCGTCAGCCGCCAGCCAGCGCCGCGCCATGCCGGCGCAGACCGCGAGGCGTGCGTTCCAGTGGCTGACCATCAGTTCGTCCGTCGCGCCCATGCCGCCATGCAGCTGGATGGCCTCGTGGCCGATGAGCCTGCCGTTGCGCTCCACCACGGTGGCGGCGGCGAACTGCAGCGCGGTTGCGCGCTCCGCCTCCACGCCATCCAGGCTGGCGGCCAGCGCTCCGGCAATCGAACGCGCTTCCAGCCAGGCCATGTGCATGTCCGCCAGCCGGTGCTGCAGAGCCTGGAAGCTGCCCAGCATCGCGCCGAACTGGCTGCGGGTGCGCAGGTATTCAGTGGTGGTGGAAACCAAGGCCTGCATCACGCCGACGGCATCGGCGCAGAGGGCGCTCACCGCCTGCTGCCCCGCCCGCGCCAGCAACTGGCGGGCGGCCTCGCCCTTCGCCAGCAGCGCGCCGGCTTCGACCAGCGCGCCGTCGAAATGCACATCGGCGGCGGAGCGGCCATCGAGCAGGCGATAGCTGGCCGCGTCGACGCCGGCTCCACCCGCCGCCATCTCGAACAGCAGCGGCTGGCCGCCGGCATCGCGTGCCGCGACCAGCCAGCGATCCGCCTGGGCGGCGAAGGGCACCACCCGGCAGCTGCCGCTGAGGCGATACGCTCCACCCTCGCCCGCGCCGCAGACCACGTCGTCATCCGGCGCACTGCGCCCACCCAGCAGCACGGTGATGCACTCCCCGCCCACCAGCTCGGCCAGTACGGCCTCCGCCCGCTGCGCATCCGCAACGCCTGCCAGCGCGCTGCCGGCGATCACCACCGCATCGATATAAGGCTCCAGCAGCAGCGCCGGCGCCAGGGTGTGCAGGGCATCCGCCAGATCCCGCGCCGAGCCGCCCAGGCCACCCAGCGCTTCCGGCACCGGCAGGCCAAGCACGCCCAGCTCAGCCAGCGCCGGCCAATGCAGGCGGTAATCCACCGCCCGCGGCACCAGCCGGGCGCGCCGCGCCGCCGGGTCGTAACACTCGGCGACGAAGCGCGTCAGGGTGTGCTCGATGATGCTTTTCGATTCGGGATCGAGCGTCGCATGCATCTGGATGCCTTCCTTTCCGCTCATTCCTGCGGCTGGGCCGCGGCCATGCAGATCATCAACGCGCTGCGCTTGCACCGTGCCACCACCTCTTCATGCTGGTTCATGGCGGTGTGCTCGAACACGACGATGCCGTTGTCCGGCCGCGAGTTGCTGGGGCGTTTCTCCAGCACCCTGGTTTCCACCCGCAGGGTGTCGCCGGCAAACACCGGCCGGGGGAAGCGCACCTCGTCCCAGCCGAGATTGGCCACCGTGGTGCCCAGCGTGGTATCGGCCACGGTGATGCCGACCATCAGACCGAGAGTGAAGGCGCTGTTCATCAGCGGACGGCCGAATTCGGTGCGTTTGGCGTACTCGACGTCGATGTGGATGGCCGCCGGGTTGTGCGTCATCGCCGAGAACAGCAGGTTGTCCGTTTCGGTGAGGGTGCGGTGAACGTCGTGGCGGAAGACCTGCCCGATTTCGAACTGCTCGTAGTACAAGCCAGCCATGAAAGTGCTCCTGAGTTGTTATCGCGGGACTGCGCCTTTTTCGTCGCCTGTGGCGAAAGCACCATCGCGGGGCCGTTGTCACGCTCGGCCATATTTGTCCTGATGCATACTATATTCATTCATCCATTGAGGCAAGATTGCTGTAAACCCCTGCCCCCGCGGGTATTTCAGAGCCGCTCGAAAATGGCCGCGATGCCCTGCCCGCCGCCTATGCACATGGTGACCAGCGCATAGCGGCCGCCGATGCGGTGCAGCTCGTGGATGGCTTTGGTGGCGATGATGGCGCCGGTGGCCCCCACCGGATGGCCGAGGGAAATGCCGGAGCCGTTGGGATTCACCCTGGCCGGGTCCAGTGCCAGCTCCTGGTTCACTGCGCAGGCCTGGGCGGCGAAGGCTTCATTGGCCTCGACCACATCCATCTGCTCCACCTTCAACCCGGTGCGCTCCAGCACCAGCCGGGTCGCCGGTACCGGCCCTATACCCATGTAGAGCGGTTCAACGCCGGCATGCGCATAGCCCACCAACCTGGCCAGCGGACGCAGACCCAGCTTCTCCGCCCGACCGGCTTCGGCCAGCACCAGCGCGGCGGCGCCATCGTTGAGACCCGAGGCGTTGCCGACGGTGACGGTGCCGCCTTCCTTGCGAAACACTGGTTTCATCCGGCTCAGGGATTCGAAGTTCACCTCCGGCCGCACATGCTCGTCCTGGCTGAAATCGATCTCGCCGTTCCGGCTCGTCACCCGCACCGGCACGATCTGGCCGGCGAAGCGCCCTTCGGCAATCGCCGCCGCCGCGCGGCGCTGGCTCTCGGCGGCGAGCACGTCCTGTGCTTCACGGCTGATGTGGTAGCGCTCGGCGACGTTCTCGGCGGTGATGCCCATGTGCACCTTCTGCCAGGGGTCGTGCAGGATGCCATTCATGTAATCCACCATGCCGGCGTCGCCCATGCGCACGCCCCAGCGCAGGCCGCGGGCGATGTAAGGGCCGCGGCTCATGGACTCCACGCCGCCGCCGACAGCCACATCGGTATCGCCGAGCAGGATGGCCTGGGCGGCGGAAAGCACCGCCTGCAAGCCGGAACCGCACAAGCGGTTCACATTGAAGGCGGGCGTCTCTATCGGGATGCCCGAGTCGATGGCGGCCACCCGGGCGAGGTAGGCATCCGCCGGCTCGGTCGGAATGACGTTGCCCATCACTACATGGCCGATCCGTTCTGGCTCGACACCGGAACGGGCGAGCGCGCCGCTCACCGCCACCGTCGCCAGCCGGGTGAGCGCTATGTCCTTCAGGCCGCCGCCGTAGCTGCCTATCGGCGTCCGTACCGCGCCTAGTACCAGCACATCGCGTTGTTTCATGGGCATCCTCGATTGTTCGGAAGAGAGGGAAATAGCCTGCTAGCCCGCCATGCGGCGGCTCAGGCCACGGGCGAATTCCTCGAACCACGCCAGACTGGCGGGATTGGCCATCGCGTCCGGATTCACCACCTTGTGCGCCGGATGGCCAAGCAACAGCTTGCGTATGGGCAGCTCCAGCTTCTTGCCCGACAAGGTGCGTGGCACCTCCGGCACCACCAGCAGTTCATCCGGCACATGGCGGGCGGAGAGCGCGCTGCGGATGCGGCTGCGGATGTCGGCTTCCAGCCCGGGTGTCAGCGCGGCGCCATCACGCAGTACCAGGAAGAGTGGCATGTAGGACGGCCGCCCCAGGTATTCCAGGTCCACCACCAGGGAATCCAGCACCTCCGGGAAAGCCTCCACCGCGCGGTAAAGCTCACTGGTGCCCATGCGGATGCCGTGGCGGTTGATGGTGGCGTCCGAACGGCCGTAGATCACCGCTCCGCCGCGCGCGGTGATGCGTATCCAGTCGCCGTGGCGCCAGATGCCGGGGAACATGTCGAAGTAGCTGTCGAGGTAGCGCGCATCGCCTTCGTCATTCCAGAAGAACAAGGGCATGTTGGGCATGGGCTGGGTGCAGACCAGTTCGCCCACCTCTTCCACCACCGCCCGGCCCTGCTCGTCGAAAGCCTGCACCGCAGCGCCCAGCACCCGGCACTGCATCTCGCCGAGGTACACCGGCAGCGTGGGCACGCCGGCGATGAAGGGGCCAGCGAGGTCGGTGCCGCCAGACATCGGCGACAGCCAGATGTCGCCGCCGCCCACGCTGGCGTAGATCCACTCGTAGCACTCCGGCGACAGCGGCGAGCCGGTGGAGCCAACCGAGCGCAGCGCGGCCAGCGAACCCTGTTGGTTCGGCCGTATGCCGGCCTTGAGGCAGGAGGCGTAGAAGGCGGCGCCGGCACCGAAGAAGCTGGCTTTCACTTCCGCAGCGAAACGCCACAGCGCACCGAGATCGGGAAAACCGGGGTTGCCGTCGTAAAGACAGATGGTACTGCCCACCAGCAGGCCACCCACCTGGCAGTTCCACATGATCCAGCCGGAGCTGGAATACCAGTGGTAGCGGTCTTGCGGACCAAGGTCGTTGTGCAGCGCCTGGGTGACGGAGAGGCCGAGGATGATGCCGCCGTGGCCATGCACGATGGGCTTGGGCACGCCGGTGGTGCCGGAGGAATAGACGATCCACAGCGGGTGCTCGAAGGGCAGCCATGCCGGCGCCAGTTCGGCTTCGCCCCGCTGCAGGTCACGCCAGTCGAACACGCCGCCGTCGCCGGTATGGGCCGTGGGCTCCACTCCGCCGCCGAGCACCGGCACCCAGACCAGCGCCTCCACCGTCGGCAGGCCGGCGCGTAGTTCGGCCACGGTATCACGGCGGTCGAAGGACTTGCCGCCGTAGCGGTAGCCATCGGCGGCGATCAGCACCCGCGGGCGGATCTGGTGGAAACGGTCTAGCACGCTGGGCGCGCCCATGTCGGGCGAACACATCGACCAGATCGCGCCGACCGAGGCGCAGGCGAGGAAAGCCACCACCGCTTCTGGCCGGTTGGGCAGATAGGCCGCCACCCGGTCACCGCTCTGCACGCCCATTTGCGTGAGCGCGGTGGCAAAGACCGCGACCCGGCGTCTCAGCTCTTCCCAGCCGATGTCCTCGCCCTGGCTGGCTCCGCCCTCGCCGGTCTCCTCACGGAACAGGATGGCCGGCCGGTCCGCGCTGGCGTGGCGGAACACCTGATCGGCGAAATTCACCCGCAGCCCGGGAAACCACTGCGCACCCGGCATCTGCCGCCGGCCTAGCGCCACCGTGGGCGCATCGGGCGAGCGCACCTCGAAGTAATCCCAGATGCTCAGCCAGAAGGCGTTCGCATCCTCCACCGACCAGCGCCACAGGGCTTCGTAGTCAGGGAAGTCGCGCCCCAGGCGGCGGGACACCCAGGCGGTGTAGTCGCTCACCCGGGCGCGCGCCACCCGCTGGGGAGACGGCCGCCACAACGGCGCCGGCATGTCGTTGGTCGCATCCATGGCCGGCTCAGTAGGACTTGGGAAGCCCAAGCACCTTCTCGCCAATGAAGCTCAGAATGAGCTGGATGGAGATGGGCGCAAGACGCGGCAGCATCGCTTCGCGCAGGTAGCGCTCCACGTGGTACTCCTTGGCGTAGCCCATGCCACCATGGGTGAGCAGCGCCGTTTCGCAGGCGCGGTAGCCTGCTTCCGCACAGAAGAACTTGGCCGCGTTGGCCTCCGCGCCGCAGGACATGCCGCGGTCGTACATCCAGGCCGCACGTTGATAGAGCAAGGTGCCAGCCTCCAACTCCACCCAACGTTCCGCCAGCGGATGCTGTATGCCCTGGTTCATGCCGATGGGGCGGTCGAACACCACCCGCTCCGCCGCATAGTTCGCGCCCCGTTTCAGCGCCGCGCGACCCAGCCCGGTCGCCTCCGCCGCCAGCAGCACCCGCTCCGGGTTGAGGCCATGCAGGATGTAGTCGAAGCCCTTGCCCTCCTCGCCGATGCGGTCCTCCACCGGAATTTCCAGGCCATCGATGAAGAGCTGGTTGGAGTCCACCGACTTGCGGCCCAGCTTCTCGATCTCCCGCACCTCGACCTTGCTGCGGTCGAGATCGGTATAGAACAGGCTCAGCCCGTGGGTGGGCGACTTCACGTCCTCCACCGGCGTGGTGCGCGCCAGCAGCATGATTTTGTGGGCGACCTGGGCGGTGGATATCCAGATCTTCTGCCCATTCACCACATACTTGTCGCCACGCCGCACCGCGGTGGTCCGCAGCTTCAAGGTGTTGAGGCCTGTATTCGGCTCGGTGACACCGAAGCAGGCCTTGTGCTCGCCGCTGATGATGGGCGGCAGCCAGCGCCCTTTCTGCTCGGTCGAGCCATGGACAACCACCGGATGCAGGCCGAACACATTCATATGGATGGACGAAGCGGCGGACAGCCCGCCACCGGATGCCGACACCGACTCCATCATCAGCGCCGCCTCCATGATCCCCAGGCCGGCGCCGCCATACTCTTCCGGCATCGCGATTCCCAGCCAGCCGGCCTTGGCCATCGCCGCATGGAAGTCATGCGGAAAGCCCCCTTCCCTGTCCTTCTTCAGCCAATACTCGTCGCCGAAGTCGACGCAGATCTCATCCACGGCCGCTCGAATCGCCAGTTGGTCGTTCGTCAGTCCAAAGTCCATGCCCATTCTTCCCGAGTAGATGGAGATCACAGCGCCACGGCCTGGCCGGGAGCTGCGCGCTAGCCCGCCGCCTTGCCTGGCGTACCTGATCTACCGAATGCGCGCATCCGATAGTTTATTCTCGCATATCGTATGGTAACGGACAATATCAAGCAAGCGTGAAATACCGGCCCGGTGATCGTGTCTTGTACGGATCTGATTGCTGCGCGGCCACCTCGCCATCGCGGCGCAATGACGACCTCCAGTGCGTCCCCTCACGCTTTGCACATGGGAATTCAGGGAAAATTGCGCGATGCAGCACGACTCTGGCTATTCATCTCCTTCGTGCGAGCAAATGGCAGCCGGGTCAGAGGACAGCGAAAAGGGCGCCGCGCCTTCGCCCATGAAACCCGCTGGACAAGCGACAGCGCCTCCCCGGGATCAGGGTTTCCACATACTTGGACAGCCTTATTTTCGTATGCTAAGGTAACTTATACAGATGACCATACAGGCATCAAAACCAATGCCCGCAAGGCATTGGAGAAAGGCAAGAACCTGAAAGCAGCCGGCGCAGACCGGCGTGAAAGGATTTCAGCCGCAGCCATACCAAGGCACGACAGAGGCCGGAACGCTGCGGTAAAAGCCAAAGGAGACCAGCAATGAAGATGCTGTTTGTGCTCGGCGTCACCAGCGCAGCGGTGGGTGCCCTGTTGCCCGGCGAATTCGCCACTGAGCAGAAGTCCGCCCTGGCGGACCAGACGGCGGCCATCCGGCCCGCGGTGGATACCTGCCCCACCTGCCCCGGCCTCGGCCTTCCTTATGTGGTCTCCTACGTACAGCCTCATGTCAGGGAGTGGCCACGCTGGTAAAGCCCTCCACCCGCCCCGACCTTCACCGCGACGGCGCCCGGGCTTCGGCCCCGGCGCCTCTTGCCATGTCCACGCCAGATCGCCGGTCCGGCCGGCGCCAGACCCATGCCTGATTTCCAGATCGATACCGCCACGCCCGGAGTGCTCGAGTTCGTCTTCGACCGCCCGCAGAAATACAACGCCATCTCCGACGCCATGCTTGACGGCCTGGATGCCGCCATCGAACGCTTCGGCACCGAGCGCGAATTCCGGGTGATGCTGATCCGCGGCACCGGCAAGTACTTCACCGCCGGCGTCGAGATCACGCCGGACATCTCGCCCACGGTAGGCGACAGCACGCTGGATGGCCGCCACTGGTACAGGCGCAAGTTCCACCGCATCTTCGACGAACTGGAAGCGATAGAGAAACCAGTGGTCGTGGCCCATCAGGGGCCTTGCCTCGGCGGCGGCCTGGAGTTATCGCTGTCCTGCGACTTCCGGCTGGCGGCACCGGCGGCGAGCTACTCTCTGCCAGAGATCAACATCGGCGCCCTGCCCGGCTCCGGCGGCATCAGCCGGCTCACCCGCATCGTCGGGCCGCACTGGGCAAGATGGCTGGTGATGGCCGGGGAATCGGTGGATGCGCACCAGGCCCTGGCCATGGGCCTGGTGCATCAGGTAATAGAGGATGAGGATTTCGCCGGTCGCGCCCGCGCCTTCTGCGCCGCCCTGGCACAGCGCCCTTACGAACTGCTGGGGCTGGCGAAGCTGTCGATCGAACTGGCGGCGGATCTGGACCGTGCCCAAGGGCGGAACGTGGAACGGATCAGCAACAGCATCCTGTTCACTGGCGCCGAGCACAAACAGCTGGTCGCCGGTTTCCTGGCACGGCAGGCGGAGAAGAGGCAGAAACGGGAGTGAGCGGACGGGAGCACCTGCATCCTTCCCCGCTCAGGGCCGGCGCCGCGACCGCCCGGCCGCTCCGTCCAGGAGCAGGCTCAGCGCGCGGCCACGCCTTCGAAGTCCATATTGTCCTTGCGCCGCAGCACCACCGGCACGCCGCCGGCCTTCTTGCGCACCACCCACTGCGCCAGCGCCGCATCCATGTAGTCGGCGTGGCCCGGAAACCAGCGGACCAGTTCGGCGGCCAGGGCGCGGACAATAGCGGTATTACCGCGCGCCAGCAGCTCCTTCACCTCCGCCACCGACTCCATCACCTTGGCGTGCTCATCGGCATGGCAGTCCGTCGCCGGGAAAGCCGTTCCCTGCATCAGCTCCAGCTCTTCGTCGAAATGGCGGCGGGCGTGGTCGGTGAAGCGCTCCAGCGCCGCCGCCAGCTCCGCATCCGGCACATTGAGCAACTCGTCCACACAGGACACAAACTCCTTGTGGGTGTCGTCCATCGGACCGTAACCGAGCAGGTAGCGATCGGACCAGGTAAAGCGTTCAGACATCTATCGTGTTCTCCAGGAAAACGGCCTTCGCGCCACGGCAGCGAAGGCGGGGCGACAGCCCCGCCCGCAGGCTCAGAGGAAGGCCACCGAAACGGGCCCGGCGCTAGGATGCACCCTGGAGGGACCAGCTGGATAGAGCTCGAAGACGCTGCGTGTCAGGTCCGCGCCGCTGAACATTTCCATTGTCATCGACGAGGCGCAGCAGTCCAGCAGCGCAGTCACCGCCGACTTGAACTCGTCGGTTCCCCGCAGCTGGTTGACCACCGCCTCGTCCTTCCACGACTCGATCGCGACGAACTCGTCCGGGTTGCGCCCCCAGCCATAGAACACGAAGTTCGTCTGCGCTTCCATCAAGGGTCCGGCCCCCTCGCGCAGTGCATCGAAGATACCCATGAACTCGGCCTTGCGCTCAGGCTTCAGGGTGAAGCGGGAAACGAACAGATTCGATCCGGTGACGATCTTGCTGGACATGGTGCGGTGCTCCTCCTGCGGGGTCCTTATGGCGGCCAGCTCCTTGGGCTGCACTCCCCGTCAGCGCGCCCCGGCCGGGGGCCTGCCCTTCGCTCCACGCAAGGCGCCCTCACATATCGTATGCTACTAAACCTAAAACCTCAACAAAGCGTGCCGCTTGCTAGAAACAGCAAAGAAACGCAGTGCGGGCCAGCGCCTCTACAATTCAGATCCAAAATGGAATAGAGGAAGCGCTTGACAGCTTCGGCATCGCTAAAGATACTTCGTATTGATACATACTAAATGCCACACCCTGACGGCCCCGGATAGAAACAGGCCCAGGCCGCGGAAAATGCCCGTCGAAGAACGGCAGACACTGGAGACACCAACGATCATGAGCCCGGCTGCGAATCCCATCCTCATCGATCCCAAGCACATGCTGTGGATCGCGGACTACCCTTCGCACGGGCGCCAGCGCTTTCCCACGCGCCCCGCCATCGTCTCCGACGAGGAAACGATGAGCTACACCGAGCTGGACCAGCACAGCAACCGCTTCGCCGCCACGCTGGCCGCCCGCGGGCTCAGGGCAGGAGACCGCATCGCCTATCTCGGCAAGAACAACGCCCTCTTCTTTCCGGTGTTCTTCGGCTGCCTGCGCAGCGGTGTCGTTCTCGTGCCGATCAACTTCCGCTGCAGTGCCGCCGAGATCCGCTTCATCCTGGAGAACTCCGGCAGCCGCCTGCTGATCTTCGACAGGGAGCTGCGCGAGACGGTGCATCAGGCCGTCGCCGGCCTGGCCGAAGCGCCCACGCCCCTGCCGCTCGAAGGCGAGGAAGACAGCCTGCGGCGCTTGCTGACGACGGGTGGCGAGGAAGCGCCCCGCCCTGCCGCCGCCGATCCGGATGCCTGCGCCCTGCTGATGTACACCAGCGGCACCACCGGCGTACCCAAGGGGGTGATGCTGTCCCACCGCGCCATCTCCCTCGCCCGCCATGTCGAGGTCGGCGTGCCCGCCTGGGCGGACTGGACCGACGACGACGTAATCCTCTCGGCCATGCCCAACTTCCACGTCGGTGGGTTGTCCTGGATGCTCATCGGCATGCTGCGCTCAGTCACCTGCGTGCTCACCGCGAATGCCTCCCCCGCCCACCTTCTGTCGCTCACCCGCCGCCACGCGGTCACCCGTACCTTCATGGTGCCCACCGTCGTCCGCGCCCTGCTGGAAGAACTCACACGCAGCACCGAGCCGGCGCCGCAGCTGAAGACCATCTACTACGGCGCCTCCACCATGGACGTTGCCCTGTTGTCGCGCTGCATCGCAACCTTCGGCTGTGGCTTCGCCCAGTTCTTCGGCATGACCGAGAACAGCGGCACAGTCACCTTCCTGCCGCCGGTTGATCACGACGCCAGCCGGCCGGGGCGGCTACGCTCCGTCGGCAAGGCGCTGGCGGGAATGGAGCTCGCTGTCCGCGACGCCAGCGGCAAGGTTCAGGAGGCCGGCGTACCTGGCGAACTCTGGGTGCGCTCGCCGACCATGATGCTGGGCTACTGGAAGCGGCCGGACGCCACCGCCGAAGTGCTGATCGATGGCTGGTACCGTACCGGCGACGGCGGCCAGCTGGATGCCGATGGCTATCTGTATCTCACCGATCGCATCAAGGACATGATCATTTCCGGTGGCGAGAACGTCTATCCGGTGGAAGTCGAACAGGCCCTGCGCCAGCACCCGGCGATACGCGACGTGGTCGTCATCGGTATGCCCGATCCGGTGTGGGGCGAAGCCATCACCGCAGTGGTCGAATGGCACGAGGGCCAGACCGCCTCCCTCGACGATCTTCGCGCCTTCGCCCGTCAGCACATCGCCGGCTACAAACTGCCCAAGCGCCTGCGCACCATGCCCAGCTTGCCGCGCACCGCCACCGGCAAGCTCAGGCGGGGCGAAGTCCGCAAGTCCATGAAAGAAACGGCGGACGACGCCATCGGCTGATCCGTCAGCCGCGGAGCCGCGCGCCAGCGCGCCTCCAGCCACTCTCCTGGCCGGCCTGTGCCCGTTTCCCGGGCCGGCCCGCCACCCGGTTTTCCCGGGGACGGTCGATCCAGCGCAGCAGGGAGCTAGCTCTCCCTCTCCTCCTTCATCCCTCACGCGCAGACCGTCCCCCTTTTCTTTGCTGCCTTCGAAAAGGAATCCGCCGTGTCCTTGCTGATCGGAGTCGCGTCGGAGACGCTCGCAGGCGAACGTCGCCTGCCTGTGGTGCCGGACGTGCTGAAGAAATACCAGAGCCTGGGCGTGACGCTGCAGATGCAGCACGGTGCCGGGCGCCCGGCGCACTATGCCGATGACACCTTCCCGGATGTCAGCTGGTCGGCCGATGCCGCTGGCGTCTATAGCGCCGCCGACCTCATGCTGTGCGTGCAGCCGCCGCCGGCCGAATCCCTCGCCGCCATGAAACCGGGCAGCGTGCTCGTCGGCATGCTGCAACCCTGGGCGGACGCCGAGCGCGTCAAGCTCCTGCAGCAAAAGCAGATCAC